>Ga0081540_1000113_pt1 | contig 86554 bp, 78 predicted proteins | sample TabmetS2T1R1_FD_71024 | JGI IMG/M metagenome (GOLD analysis project Ga0081540, IMG submission 71024) | Tabebuia heterophylla rhizosphere microbial communities from the University of Puerto Rico - S2T1R1 | ecosystem: Host-associated > Plants > Roots > Rhizosphere ...
TGACCCCTCGACCTCTGGGTTATGAGCCCAGCGAGCTACCGAACTGCTCCACCCCGCGTCGGTGTCCTTTACTGTATGAACTCCTGGCGACCAAAGCAAATCAGCGGGACGCCGCGGGCGGGGTGGCGGAAGCGGGCGGCGGCAGGGCGTAGCCTTCCCGCATGACCGAGGTCGTGATCTACACAGACGGCGCGTGCAGCGGGAACCCGGGGCCGGGCGGCTGGGGCGTGGTGATGCGCTGGCAGGGCACCGAAAAGGAGATGTACGGCGCCGAGCCGGTGACCACGAACAACCGGATGGAGCTGACGGCGGCCATCCAGGCGCTGGAGGCGCTGCAGCGGCCGTCCACGGTGATCCTGCACACCGACAGCAAGTACCTGCTCGACGGGATCACCAAGTGGATCCCAAACTGGCAGCGCAACGGCTGGAAGACCGCGGCCAAGAAGCCGGTCAAGAACGACGACCTGTGGCGCAGGCTGGTCGAGGCGATGCATCGGCACGACGTCCGCTGGGTGTGGGTGAAGGGGCACGCGGGCGACCCCGGCAACGAGCGCGCCGACGCGCTGGCGCGGCGCGGCATCGAGGAAGCGGCGGGCGTGGTCCAGCCCGGGTAAGGACCGGGAGCCGTACGGCGGGGCGAAGACCACGATCAGGGCCAGGTCCTCGGTCACGTCGGTGAACCGGTGCTCCTCCCCCGCCGGGACGTAGATCACGCTGCCCGGCCCGACGGCGGCGGTGCCCGACGCCGCGACCACGGTGGCCCGGCCCGTCTTCACCACGTAGATCTCGTCCTCGGTGTGCGGCTGCTGGTCATCCACACCGCCCGCCGGGATGGAGTAGGTGCCCAGGCTCAGGTCGCCGGTGGTCAGGTGCACGATCCAGTCGTTGGGCTCGTCACCGGACGGCGGACGGTAGGCCCCGGCTTCCGCGAAGATCTCCATGACAGCCTCCAGTCAGCGGTGCACGACGTCGGTGTGGTGGCAGAAGTGCACTCGCTCCGGGGCCAGCGAGCGGATCCGGTGGACCGAATCGCGCCAGGTCGCGACGTCGCTGGCCTGGCCGTCCGGGAGCGGGCCCAGCGGGTCGGCGTACTGCCGGGGCGTGTAGGCCGCGTCGCCGATGAGCAGGTCGAACGCTCCGGAGTCGCCGTGCACCACGACGCACTGATGGCCGGACGTGTGGCCGGGGGTGGTGATCACCTCCAGGCCGGGCAGCACCTCGGCGTCCCCGTCCAGCAACTCGAACCTCGCATCCATGAAGCCGAACCAGTCGTACAACTCCCCCGCCTCCCGCCGCATCCGGTCCAGCTCGGCCCGCTGCACGTAGAACGGCGCGTGCTTGAACACGGCGTTCTGGCCGCAGTGGTCGAAGTGCAGGTGGGTGTTGATGACCAGGCCGATGTCGGCCGGGCTCATGTCCAGCTCGGCCAGGGCGTCGGCGACCGTGCGGTTGACCACGCGCCAGTCGTCCAGCACGTCCTGCGGCCCGCCGACGCCGGTGTCGACGAGCACCGCGCCGCCGGGGTGGGTGACCACGAACCCGTGCACCGGCCAGGTGCTGCCGTCCAGGCCCTGCAGGCTGGCCAGGTGCAGCCGTTTGATCTCCAGCGTCATACGGGCTCCGTCAGTAGTCGGGCTCAGCGGGCGGGCGGGCTCCGGCGTACTACTAGTACCACGGCGCCGACAACGAGGACGCCGCCGCCGATCATGGCCGGGGTCAGCTGCTCGCCCAGGATGAGCGCGCCGAGCAGGACGGCGATCACCGGGTTGACATAGGCGTAGGTCGCCACGGTCGGGGTGGGCAGAGAGCGGACCGCGATGCCGTAGGCGGAGAAGGCCACGATCGAGCCGGCCACGATCAGGTAGCCGAGCGCGAGCCAGGATCGGCCCGACACGTGGCTCAGGTGCAGCGAACCGAACTCCCCGGTCGCCGCGGACAGGATCAGCAGGACCACACCGCCGGCCAGCAGTTCCATCCCGGTGGCCAGGACCGGGCTGGACGGGAAGGGGCCGCGGCGGGCCGTCATCGTGCCGAGCGCCCACATGCCCGCCGCGCCGAGGACGATGAGCACGCCGACGACGGAGACGGGGCCCGAGCCGCCGCCCAGGCTGGACAGCAGGGCGACGCCGACCAGGCCGAGCACCAGGCCGGCCAGCTGGGCCAGGCCCAGCCGGGCGCGGTTCAGGCCGGCGTCGAGGCCGAGCAGCCACAGCGGCACGGTGGCAATGAGCAGCGCGGCCAGCCCGGACGGGATGGTCCGCTCCGCTACGCCGACGATGGCCTGGCCCACCAGCAGCAGGACGCCGGCCATCGCGCAGGCTCGCCATTGCACCCTGGACGGCCAGCGGCTGTCGAGCGGAGCCGAACGCCGGCGCCGGAGCCCCAGCGGGAACATGATCAGGCCCGCCACCAGGCTGCGGGCCGCCGCCATCAGCAGCGGCGGCATCGTCTCGACCCCGACCCGGATGGCCAGGTAGGTGCTGCCCCAGACGACATAGACGATGAGCAGGCACACCCAGGCGGCCAGGCCCGCGCGCCGTACCGATACCGCTTCCTTATCGTCCCGAACGGCCTGGGTGCTCTGCGTACCCACAATCATCGAGCTTGCCAGGCGGTCGCGCCGCTGGCGAGTGGCAGGATCGTCATCTTTACGAGAGATACTGCCATTGCGGCGCCGGCGAGTACGCTACTGGCGTGTCCGATCTCACCAGGAGCCCGTGGCTGCGCGCCGCGCTGCTCATCGGTGCGGTGGGGCTGGCCGGGTACGGGCTGGTCTCGCAGTGGCCGCAGGTGCACGCGGCGCTGGGCCAGCTGGACGGCCGGGACGTGGCCGGCGCCGCGGTGAGCGCGATCGCCGGGCTCGGCTGCATGATGCTGGCCTGGCGGGCGCTGCTGGCCGACCTCGGCTCGCGGCTGCCGCTGCCCGCGGCGGTCCGGGTGCTGTTCGTCGGGCAGCTGGGCAAGTACGTGCCGGGCGCGGTGTGGGCGGTAGCCGCCCAGGTCGAGCTGGCCCGCGACTACGCCGTCCCGCGCCGGCGCAGCGCCACCGCGAGCCTGGTCAGCATGGCGGTCACGCTGGTGGTGGGGCTGGTGGCCGCGGGCGTGACGCTGCCGCTGGTCTCGGCGCACGCGGTCAGGCAGTACTGGTGGGTGCTGGCGGTGACGCCGCTGGTGGCCGTGTGCCTGTATCCGCCGCTCATCAAGTTCGGCCTGGACCGGGTGCTGCGGGTGCTGGGCAGGGCGCCGCTGGAGGGTTCGGTCGGCCGGGGCGGGATGGCCCGGGCGCTGGGCTGGACCACGCTTGGCTGGCTCTGCTACGGCGCGCACGCCTGGTTCCTGATCAGCGTCTTCGCCGGAAAGTCCGGCCAGACCTTCGCGCTGTCGCTGGGTGCCTACGCCCTGGCCTGGGCGGTCGGCTTCCTGATCGTCTTCTTCCCCGGCGGCATCGGGCCGCGGGAGGTCGCGCTCATCGCCGTGCTCGCCCCGGTCATGCCGTCGGCGTCCGCGCTGGTCGTCGCGCTCGTCTCGCGGGTGGTGATGACCGTCGGCGACCTGGCCTGGGCCGGGGCCGGCCTGGCCATCGCCCGTGGCGGGCGCGGCGCTAGCCGGCCAGCAGGACCCGGAGATAGCCGTCCCAGCCCCGATCCGGGTCCACCGCTGGTATCCCGGCACGGAGCCGACGGGCCACCTGCGGGTCGCTGAACTCCTTCAGCACCCGGAGCAGGTCCTCCGTGTCGCCGGGGGCGCAGGTCAGCCCGTCCACGCCGTCGCGCACCGGCTCGGCCAGCGCCCCGGCCGTGGTGGTGATCACCGGCACGCCGTGCGAAAACGCCAGCAGGGCGTTCTGCGAGGCGGTCGCCTCCCGGTACGGCATGACCAGCGCGTCCGCCGCGCCGAACAGCGCCGGGATCTCGTCCGCGGGCACGTAGCCGGGGCGCAGCGTGACGCGGTCGGCCAGCCCCAGTTCGGCGATCAGATTATCCATTTCCGTAGTATCGGCCCAGAACTCGCCGGCCACCGTGAGGGTGACCTCTGCGGGGGCCTGGGCCAGGGCGCGGAGCAGGACGTCGAGGCCCTTGTAGGGACGCACGATGCCGAAGAACAGGAGGCGCGCGGGAGCGGAGGGTTCGGCCGGGGCAGGCGGCGGGGTGGGCGCGGGGGCGGGAAACCCGGCTCGTTCGGTGGCCTGGGTCTGGGGACGGGTCGCGGGCAGGTGGGGAGGGATCCGTGCGGTCCGCACCGTCGCGGCCGGGGCCAGGTCGCGGGCCTGGGCGGCCTGGGCGGCGGAGTGGGTGATCACCGTGTCCGCGCGGCTGAGCAGGGCGCGGGTGAGCGGGACGTCGCCGGGGCGGCGCTCGTGCGGGAGTACGTTGTGGCAGATGACGGCGGTGCGCGCGGGCCGGTGGAGGCCGGCCATGAGCGCGAGGTACGGGGGCGCCTGGAGCGGGGTGAGGTAGGCGAAGACGACCAGGTCGGCGGGCCTGAGGCGGCGGCCTTCGGCCCGCCAGCCGTCCGGACGGTACCAGGCCAGCCTGCGGTGCGTGCGCGGGTAGGGCTCGCCCTCGGGCACGTCGACGGTCTGCTGGCCGGGGTAGAGGCGGCTGGGGTACTGGGCGCGCCAGGAGTCGATGATCACGTCGTGGCCGGCCGCGGCGAGGCGGTGGGCGAGTTCAGTGGTGTGCCGGGCACCGCCGCCCTTATACGGGTGGGCGGGCCCGACCAGGGCGATTTTCATCAGACGCGGGAGCGGACGATCAGATCGGCCAGCAGCGCCAGGCTGGCCAGGATCATCCCGGTGACGAAGATCAGGATCGTGTCGTTGGCGAAGTGCAGCGGGTGAACCACCAGGTCGTAGATGGCCTTGAGCACGCCGAGGACCAGCAGGGTCAGGGCCGGCGGCATCAGCACCTTGAGCGGGTTGAAGTACATCACCATGCGCAGTACCTGGAGCACGTAGCGGTAGGCGTCGGAGAAGAAGTGGAACTTCGACCGGCCCGCGCGCTTGGCGTAGTCGATCGGGATGTAGCGCACCTCGTGCCCGTTGGACAGGAACGCCAGCGTGATCGTTGTGACGCAGGAGAACCCGGGGGGAAGCAGCTTGAGGTAGGGCAGCGCGACCGGGCGGCGGAACGCCCGCAGGCCGCTGTTCAGGTCGGGGATGTCGGCGTTGGTGAGCCGTTCGGCTAGCTTGCGCACGAACCATTTGGCCGGCACGCGGGCGATCTTGAGCGTGCCTTCCTCGCTGGTGCGTAGGCCGACCACCTGGTCGATCGTGGGGTCCTCGTCGAGGATCGCGGCGAGCTCGGGGATCCGCTCGTTCGGGTAGGTCAGGTCGGCGTCGGTCCAGACCACGATGTCGCCCCGGGCCTGCTGGGTGCCGATGCGGCGCACGGTGCCGGCGCCGCCGTTGCGGCGGAACGGGATGACCTTGAGGCTGGGAAAGTCGGGTTCGGCCCGCCGGAGCCTGGCCAGCGTCTGGTCGGTCGAGCCGTCGTCGATGGCGAGCAATTCATAGCTGAGCCCGCTCTTGTCCATCGCCGTGCAGATCCGCTCGACCTCGAGCAGCACGTGCTCTTCCTCGTTGAAGCAGGGCAGCACGATGGAGACGTGCGGGGCCTGCTCGCGGATGGCGGGCTCGTGCCAGGCGGGCTCGGGTTCGGGTTCGGCCGGGAAAGTGCTCACGACCGGCGAGGATACTAGGCCGCGAGGGCTGGTGACGGCGTGCTCATCCAGACCGTGTAGCGGATCCCCCAGGTCCGGGTCGGGGGCGCGGTCAGGTTGTGCGCCTCCTGGGTGGTCAGCAGGTCGACGACTTGTTTCGGCGCCCCGGGAAGTTCATCTTTGTCCCCGGCCAGCAGCACGGGGCGGCGGCCGGCCTTCCCGATGCCCTGGACGACGGTGCCCAATGCGGCGGGGTGGCTGAGGATCGCGGTGGGAGTATTGCACATGCCGCGGACGACCTGGGCAAACCGGTCGGCGGTGAGCTGGTCGAGGATGACCACCGATGCGTTCTGGGGGATGCTGTGGCACAGCTTGCTCACGGCGGTGATCTCGCCGGGGCCGATCTTACGGAACGCCATGCCGTGCGCGTCGACGCCGTTGGTTTTCGTGACGCTGATGTCGAGGGTGGTCAGCGCGGTCGGGATGAGCAGCGAGGCCGCGCAGCAGGAGGCGATCGTGATCGCGGTGGCGCGGGTCCGGCCGAGCTGGGCGGCCTGCCCCTTGAGCCAGGAGGCGGCCCAGATGCCGCCGAGGATCAGGCCGGGCAGCACGAACGGCACCAGGCGGCGGCTCGCCCACGGCTGATCCGGGGACACCGCGGGCCGGTAGAGCACGGTGACGACCGCCCAGATGGCCATCATCAGCGGCAGCGCCCAGACGCGGGCGGCCGCTGTGGGGTCTTTCCAGGTCAGGAGGGCCTTGGACGTTCTTTTCGCGAGAACGGCGAGGCCGAACGCACCGAGCAGCACGGCGGGGACGCCGAGGTACCAGATCACCCAGTACAGGCTGTCCTCGTAGTACTGGCGGTGCCCGTTGACGGGGACGCCGGCCAGCTTCTGGAGTTCGGCCACGTAGGCGATCGAGCTCGGGATGGTCTCCCCCGCGACGGTCTGGACGAGGGGCCTGACGGCGAAGCCGACGAAGATTAGTGCCGTGAGCGCGGCGGCCGCGGCGGGCAGGTAGCGGGCTACCCTGGTTTCCAGGAGGCGTTTGGCGGTGCCGCGCGCCTTCTGGCTGGCGGTGATGGCGATGCCGACGGCGGTGGCCGCGATCGTGGCCGCGACGATGTAGCCCAGCGGGCGCAGCGACGGCGCCTCCAGGTCCAGGTAGGGACGGGACTTCAGGTAGCCGTCGGCCAGGCCGTAGCCGACCCCGATGACCAGGGCGACGCCGAACGGGACGGCCTGGCGGCGGCGCGCGGCCAGCAGCACGCCGAGGAACGGGACGGCCGGGAGGATGTCGCTCAGCCCGTCGATGCGGACCAGGATGGTCAGGCCGAGCGTGAGCCCGGCCAGCGCGGCCAGCACCTTGTCCTGGCCGGGCCAGTCTGGTTTTTTCCCGGTGTTCCTGTTGATGACGAGCGAGTCGGCCAGCAGGCAGAGGCCGCCGAACAGCAGCACCTGGGCCAGCGGCTCGCTGAACGAGCCGCGGCTGGTGTACTGCTCGGGCAGGCTCAGCGCCAGCACGGCCGCGGCGGCCGGCGCCCAGCCGGGTCCGGCCAGCCGCCCGGCCAGGCCGCCGAACGAGAGCACCGCGCACCCGCCGATCACGGGCGTGACGAGGAGGGCGCCGTTGATGCCGTGGAGCCAGATTCCCGCGGCGAGTACGAGCGGGGTCCCCGTCATGAACTGGGGCACGATGCCCGTACCGCGCGGGTAGTAGTTGGAGCTGGCGAAGCCCAGGCCCAGGTGCGGGCCGCCGAACGCCGCCGCGTTATCGGGTATGGGCAGGAAGCTGTGGTGCGCGATCCAGTAGGCGACCTGGAGGTAGGTGGCGGGATCGCGGAGGTAGATGATCTGCTCGGTACGTTCGGCCAGCTGCCAGGCGGTGAAGGCAATGGCGACGGCGACGGTGGCGGCCAGCGCCCACCACTGCGCGGCTGGTTTGCCGGCGGGTTTCCTGGTGGCTTCGGCCTTGCTGCTGGCGTCGGCTTTGCCGGTGGCGTCGGCTTTGCTGCTAGCCTCGCGGGCTTCGGGCGTTTCGCGGCCGTCCCGGAAGGCGGGCCAGGCGGCGGGGAGCTGGCGGACGGCGAAGTAGCACAGCGCGGCCGCCAGCGGGGCGGACATGAACACCATCGGCCCGGCCGAGAGGCGGCCGGCCAGCAGCAGCGGGAAGGCGGGCAGCAGCCAGGCCGCGGCCAGCAGCGCGGGCAGCACGGTGACGGCGCCGAACAGCCACCCGGCCCGCCCCGGATCCTTTTCCGCCGCCGGCGTCACCGCTACGGCATCGTCTGCCTCAGTGACCCCAGTGGCGCGTGGCCCATGACGCACGAACCCACAATAGGCCCTGCGCGGGGCAGGGAAGCCCCTGCTCTGGTTGGGGTGAAGGGGCCCCCGCCCCCATTCCGGTCGGGGTGAAGGGGCCCCGCCCCCGTCTATCGGGGGCAAGGGCCCCTTCACCTCATCAACTGCGACCGGGGTGGAGGCGGCTGGGAAAAATGAGGCCAGTGGGGTTGAAGAAACGGCGGCCGGGGGCTAGCCGGAGGGTCGGCTGGCGGAGGCTACGAGTTCGGGGGCGGGGCGTTCGGCTAGGGCGCGGCCGGATTGGGAGGCCAGGAGCCACAGGACCATCGCGGCCGGGTAGATGAAGTAGCCGAAGCGGGTCGAGGGCGCCAGCACGAACATGGCGGACAGGCCGAGGACCAGGCGGATGGTCGCGGCGGGGACGTCGCGTGGCGGGCGGACGATCAGGGACACCGCGATGGCCAGGCCCGAGCCGACGAGCAGGATGATCACGATGGTGTGGCCGAGCACGCCGGTCTGGGCCAGGACGTGGCCGAGCAGCGGGCTGTCCGCCTGCGACTTGACGCTGGCCAGGCCGAGCGGGAACAAGATGGTGTTCTTCACCAGCGAGCCGGGCTTGAGCACGGCGAACGGGCCGACGATGACCACGACCACGCTGACCGCGACGGCAACGAACCGCCACGCCATGCGCTTGCCGTCGCGCACGAAGACCAGCGCGAACGCGATCACCAGGGCGGGCCAGGCGGTCGCCTTCATCGAGCAGGCGACGCCGAAGGCCAGGCCGGCCGGGATCGGGTTGGTCAGCTGGTCCCGCCAGAGCAGCGCGAAGCCCAGGCACATGAACGCCACCATCGGCACGTCGGTGCCGCCGACGCACAGCTCGAAGGAGATGATCGGCGAGGCGGTCAGCAGCAGCGCCCAGCGGACGCTGTCCCTGGCCCCGGCGATCCGCAGCGCGACGGCGAAGGTGGCCAGGAACACGGCGCCGAACCAGACCCGGGGATCGGTGAGCACGCCGTGGCCGAGCAGCGCCTGGGGCACGCCGAAGACCGCCATCAGGGGCAGGTACGGGTTGTACTGGTTGGGGTTGGTGGTGGCGGCCAGGTCCTGCGCGCTGCGGTACGGAGTGCCGTCCTGGATGAGCTCCTTGGCGGAGGTGGCCACCACGCCGACCTCGGGTTCCCCGAAGCCGTGCGCGATCAGCCAGAGCAGCGGGAACAGGATCGCGCCGCACATCATCGCGGCGAGCGCCACGTCGACGCCGCGGGTCTGCCGGGACCGCCAGGCCATGACCGCGAGCGCGGCCAGCGCGTACCCGCCCACCGCGGCCTGGCCCCACAGCCGGTGCCGCGGATCGGTGCTGAACAGCGCGACCCCGCCGGCGAACAGGGCAGAGACGAACAGCCCGGCGCTCAGCCAGGCCCAGGGGATGGTAGTTACCGACTGCCAGACCCCGGACTTGTTTGCTCCGGTGCCGCCTTCGACCCCCGTCGTTGGCGCGAGTTCGCGATTATCGCGACTCTCCACAAGACATATCGTACGCGCCGGTCCGGCCCCACACGTCACTCGAGCGGCCTATTTAGTATCATCCGCGCGGCGGACGTACCCGGCGCTGTGAAAAGTGAGGCCAGTGGGTTGCGAGGCGGACGAGGATAGGACCCTGGGCCTAGGCCGGCGGGCGGTGGGTGCACCGCCCGCCGGCTACCTCTTCCGCAATCGCGGCCGTCACCGCGCTCAGGCGGTCGCCCACGCCCCCTCACACAGGCTCCCTGACGAGGGCGCTGGCCTATCCGGGTGAACCCGGCCGCAATGAGCCCGGCTCCCGACAAGCCAGCGCTCACCGATCCCCATATATACCGATTGGCGGTATATGAGTCAAGATAGCCGCAGGTGAGGGGTGTGAGGCGGGTGGGAAAGCAGATCGGTACTGGGGTGGGGTCAGATCACGGGGGGGCGGCCGGCGCGGGCCATTCGCCAGGCGGTGCGCAGGGAGATGGGGCGGCGCGGGCCGGGGTCGACCCGCCAGCCTTCGGCGAAGCCGGCGAACCAGGGCCGCAGGCTGCCCCGCCGGCCGCGCTCCCTGGCCGCGGTGAGCACCATCCAGTCGGCCAGGTAGACCGCGGCCAGCGGCCAGGGCAGGTTGCGCCGGGCCAGCAGGACCCGGTTCCGCCCGTCCTGGCGGCGGAACGTGTCGTGCCGGGCGTTCGGCAGATGGTGATGGCACATCCGGGCGGTGGCGTCGTATTCCAGCCGGTAGCCGCGGTCCATCAGCCGCCAGGCCAGGTCGGTCTCCTCGTGCCCGTAGAAGAACATGTCCGGGAGGCCGCCCGCTTCCACGTACGCCGAGCGCCTGATCGCGCAGGCGCCGCCGAGGAACGTGGTCACCACCGAGGACCGTTCCGGGTCGCCGGCCCGCAGCCGCGGCACGTGCCAGCGAGCGCCCGGGCCGCCGTCGGGGTCGACCACCTGCATGGACAGCACCGCCAGGCTGGGGTCGGCGGCGAACCGGCCGGCGATGTGGACGGCGAGTCCGGGGTCGGGGTACCAGCCGTCGTCGTCGAGGAACAGCACCACGTCGCCCTCGCACGCGGCCACCCCGGCGTTGCGGCCGGCCGCGACGCCGACGTTCTCCGGCAGCCGGACGGACCGCACCCCCGCGGGCAGGCCGGTCACGTCGGCGCCGTTGCCCACCACGACCAGGTCCACCGAGGTGCCGTGCTGGACCAGCACGCTGTCGATGGCCCGGATCACCTCGGCCGGGCGGTTGCCCATGGTGAGGATGACGCAGGACAGGGTGAGCGTGCGCTGGGCGGTGGCGGTCATCGCAACCTCCTCGACGCCACGATGGCCAGCAGGTGCGCCACCGTCATCAGCACGCCCACCACCAGCGCCGTCACGGTCAGCACCCGGGTGGCGGTGAGGTTGCCCGCCGCGGCGTCCGCGATCGCCGCCAGCAAGATGAGGACGGACAGCTCGACGGCCTGGATGATGCGGTGCACGCGCAGCGCCGAAGCCAGCCGCCGGGCCAGCGCGAGCCCCTGCGAGCGGGGCGCGAGCGCCTCGTCGTCGTGCTTGCCGTCCAGCCCGGAGGAGGCCCGGGCCACGATCACGGTGTCGGTCTCGGCCTTGATCAAGGTGGCGCAGATGGCCGCGGCCAGGCCCGCGCTCACGTAGCCGCCGGACAGCGAGAAATGCCCCTGGGCGCGGACGCCGAGGCCGGCCAGCAGCAGCGCCTCGGCGATGTAGTGCCCCATCCGGTCCAGGTACACGCCGGTCGCGGAGAACCGCCCGGTGTACCGGGCGAGCTCGCCGTCGGAGCAGTCGAACAGCAGGTAGAGCTGGATGAGCAGGGCGACCCCGATCGCCGCGGCCAGCCCGGGCACGGCGGTGAGCACCCCGGCGGCCACGCCGGCCAGCATGAAACAGACGGTGACCGCGTTCGGCGACCAGCCGAGCCTGGCGAACATCACGGTGGCGTACGGCGACAGCTTTCGCATGTAGAGCCGGCCGAACCAGTGCTCGTCGTTGAGCCGGGCCAGCACCTCGGGCGGCTGTCCCTTGGCCCGCACCTCGTTCAGCGTGGGCCCGGGCATCACTGGTCGCTCCCGACGGCCGCGACGAAGCCCTCGACGCGTTCGGCGATCGCGCGCTCGTCTAGGTCGAGCCGCTCCAGGATGGTGTACCGCCCCGGCCGGGTCGCCGGGGCGTGCAGCACGGCCTTGGTGAACTCGGCCTGGCTCAGGCCCAGGTCGGCCGGGGTTCGCGGCAGTCCGTGCCGGGCCAGGCAGGCCGAGGTGAGCCCGAACAGCCGGCCCTCGCCACGCAGGTAGGTGCAGAACAGTGCGCCCACGCCGGCCAGCTCGCCGTGGTTGCCGGTGCCGGGGTAGAGCTGGTCGATGGCGTACAGGATCTCGTGGCAGCCGCCGCTGGCCGGCCGGCTGGACCCGGCCACGGTCATGGCCATCCCGGACAGCACCAGGGACTCGGCCAGCACGGTGAGGAACTCGTCGTCGCCGATCGTGCCCGGCTGGTGCAGCACCGCCTGGGCGGCGGTCCTGGCCATGGTGACCGCCAGCCCGTCGACGGGCTCGCCGCGGTCGGCCGCGGCCAGTTCCCAGTCCGCGATGGCGGACAGGTTGTTCACCACGTCCCCGATCCCGGCCCGGACCAGGCGGGGCGGTCCGGACCGGACCCGGTCCAGGTCCACCAGCACCGCGACCGGCGGGACGACCCCGTACGAGCTCTTGCCCGACTCGTGCTCGAGCGAGCTGACCGGGGAGGCGATGCCATCGTGCGACAGGTTGGTGGCCACCGCGACCATCGGGATGCCGGCCATGTGCGCGGCGAACTTGGTCACGTCGATGGTCTTGCCGCCGCCGATGCCCGCGACGGCCTCGTACGCGTCGGCCCGCAACTGCTTGCCCAGGTGGACCGCGGCATCGACCGTGCTGTCCTCGACCCGGAACACCTGGGCCGCGCCCAGGTTCTCCGGGGCCAGGTCCGCGAGCACGCTGTCGCCCTGGCTGGGGCCGACCGCGACGGCGACCCGGCCCTCGGTCGCGATCCGCTGGTCGGCGAGCAGCGCGCCGAGGCCCGCGACCGCGCCACGCCGCACGTCGACGACGAGCGGTGCGGTGAGGATGCGGGACAGCTGCATGGTGGTCTTCGGGTCCTTACGGCGAACAGGAGCTATCCGGGAGACTACCGGGTCTTTAACAACCCGGGTTCACAAACAGCGGGCCGCGATCTGGCGGGCGCGGCGGAGGTCGTCGTGGTTGTCGACCTCCACCCACTCGACGTCGCCGATGGGAGCGGTCCCGATCGCGCCGCCGCGGTCGGCGAATTCCTGGTAGCCGTCCTCGTAATACAGCGAGGGGTCCCGGCGCCAGGTCGCCTCGAGGGCGTCGGCGAGCGGGGCCGCGGCGGCCGGGTCGATGAGCGTGGCGCCGATGTACTCGCCGTGCGCCTGCGCGGGGTCCATCAGCTTGGTGATCCGGGTGAGCCGGCCGTCCGGGCCGGTGACCACCTTCATCTCCTCGTCGGCGAGGCGCTTGACGTCGTCGACGGCGAGCACGATGCCGGCCTGTCCGGCCGCGCCGAGCAGCGTCTTCTCGACCGAGACGGGGTGCACGGTGTCCCCGTTGACCAGCAGCGCGCCCGCCGCGAAATGCTCGCGGGCCAGCCAGAGCGAGTAGGCGTTGTTCCACTGTTCGGCCCGGTCGTTGTCGACCAGGGTCAGCCGGACGCCGTGCTCGGCCTCCAGCGCGGCCGCCCGGTCCCGGACCGCGGCGGCCGCGTAGCCGACCACGACGGTGACGTCGCGCAGCCCGACCGCGGCCAGGTTGCGCAGGGCGATGTCGAGGATGGTGACGGGGCCGCCTTGGCCAGCACGGGCGACCGGCAGCAGGGCCTTGGGCAGCCCGTCCGTGTCCGGCCGCAGCCGCCGGCCCGCGCCTGCCGCCAGGACCATTCCGATCAAGCGTTGTCTCCGTCCGCGAGCTCGGGGTTAGCGGGCACCAGCCATACGGTGAGAAACTCCCAGATGAACAGCAACCAAAGATAACCCGCGAGCGCGGCGTAGGCGAACGGCACGAGGCCGGCCGTGGCGGCCACCCCGGCCAGCAGCATCCGGCCTTCCCAGCCGAGGCCCAATACGTCGGCTTCGATGCCCCGGCCCGCCCGGGCCCGGCAGGCCAGGTCGACGTGGCGGACCAGCACGGCCGCCAGCAGGGCGAAGACCACCCACAGGGTCACCTGCCTGGCCAGGCCGAGGGCGCCAAGGAACACGCCCTCGCCGGCCAGCAGCAGCGCGGGCGCCAGCCAGTCCAGCCGCCCGTCGTGCGGGTGCCTGGACCCCAGCGCGGCCAGCATCATCGCCTCGATCGGCGTCAGCACCAGGATGCCGGGCAAGTTCCCCAGCCCGAGGGCGGCCAGCATGCCGGTCACGAGCAGTCCCACCAGCAGCGGCGGCAGCGGCGGAATCCGGCCATCGACCAGGGCGCCGGCCCAGTGCGCCAGGACGCCGTCGCCGCGGTAGGCGGCGAGCCCGTTGTCCGCGTCGTCGTCGGGCCTGGAGGACCGATCCGTCCCGGCTGCGTCCCGGAGACGCGCCGACCTGGCTATCTGCCCGGCCAGCAGGTATCCCGCCGCCAGCACGCCCCAGCCGAGCAGGATCAAGAAGGTCAGCCGCGGCCCGAAGAAGACCGAGGTCAGCACGATCACCGCGTACCGCTCGCCGACCGGGAAGGTGAGCGCCTGTTCCAGCGTGCGCAGCGCGGACCGGGGAAACAGGTCCACCGGCGCCCCGGCCGTGTGCTCGTAGCCGAGCCCGGCCAGCTTGCGCACGCCCAGCAGGAGCAGGGCGGCGATGGCCAGGCGCCACACGCCCGTCTCCCCGGTACCGCCCCAGGTCGTCACGAACGTGTCACGCAGCGCGCCGCCGAACGTCCCGTCCAGGCCGTCCGACGCGCCCAGCCGGGAACTGGCCGCCAGCGCGGCGTAGAGAGCGGGCTCGGTCAGCAGCCCGCAGGCGATCCCGAGCCAGCCGACGAGCGGAGTGATGCGTCCCTCGCGGCTGGTCGCGGCCAGCAGCGAGCCGGTCCTGGCGAACAGGAACGAGCCGGCCAGGGCCGGGATGGCCAGCAGCTTGGCGCGGACATCCAGTTCGGCGAACCAGATCGCGGCGACCAGCCCGAGGCTGAGCGAGATCCCGTAGAGCGCGGCCGGGGTGACCCGGCGCCAGGCCGCCCAGCGGGCCATGTCGCGGGCGGCCGGGTCGGCGATCAGCTGGGTGACGGCGCCCTCGCTGTCCGGTCCGGCGTCGAGGATCCGGACCGTGACGCCACGACGGCCGAGCTCGTCGATCAGCGCGCCGACCGCGGTGCCCGGGTCGGGCCCGGCCTGCGTGGCCGCCAGCGTTTCGGCGGACCGGGCCAGCGCGTCCAGGTCGGGCAGGTCGACGACGAGCGCTCCGGACGGCCGCGCCGGCCACGAGCCCGGGGACGAGGTGCGCGCGGTACTCGCGGTCAGCCCGGTCACGGCCGCGGTCCCGCCGGCGCCGAGCAGCCTGGCCAGCACGGGTCCGGGCACGGTCTGCGCGCCGGCGCAGATGAGCACGCGGTCACCCGCCGCCCGCGCGGCCGCGGCGACGGTCAGCAGGCCGGGACCGGTCCGCTCGGCCGCGTCGACCCGGCGCACGCCGAGGGCGGCCAGCTGGCCGCACAGCATCTGCTGCTGTTGGCCGGCGTCGTCCTCGCCCAGGTTCCCCGCCAGGACCAGGGCTACCGTCATGCTGTCCTCCCAGCGGCACAGGCCGCCGTGACTAGCGCCTAGCGTTACGAACTGTAGCCGGCAGTAACGCCCGCGGCCGGGAGGAACACGCCGGTGAGCCGGCCGGCGTGGGCGCAGCAATCGCACGCCGTTGCCGGGCCCGCTGTGTCAGCGCAATACCCGCCGAGACCCCGGCGAAAACTGGTGCCGCCAAGCGGCACGACATCTGTCCAGGCGGATCCGGTCAGCCACCGGTCCGCGCCGCGACGAGCGCGATCGAGGCGTACTGACACGCGGCCGCGGCGCAGACACAGGCATGGAAGACCTCGTGGAAGCCGAACACCGCGGGGGACGGGTCCGGCCGGCGCCGATGGTAGGACAGGGCTCCGGCGATGTAGATCAGGCCGCCCGCGAGCATCAGCGTTCCCGGTACCACGCCGGCCTTGATCCATACCCCCGGCAGCGCCAGCCCGGCCAGCGAGCCGAGCCCGATGAACGTCGCGCCGACGAGGGCCTCGGGCGCGCTCATCCAGCACAGGTGGATGATGGCCGCGGCGCCGATCAGCGCCCACATCACGATCAGGCAGGTGAGGCCGAACGGGCCGGGCATGGCGAGGAGGAAAGCCGGGGTGGCCGTGCCCGCGATGAGGAAGAAGATCATCAGGTGGTCCATCCGCTGCAGGCGGACCGACCACGGCGGGCTCCACGTGCCGCGGTGATAGAGCGCGCTGATCCCGAACAACCCGCTCACGCTGACGGCGTAGACGGCGAGCGCCGCCACCGTCCCGGCTTCGTGCCCACGGAACACCAGGAGTGGTCCGGCCGCCAGTGACGTGCCGAACCAGACCGCGTGCAGCCAGCCGCGCAGGACCGGCTTGGCGTAGTAGACCCGGCGGCGCGCATCGTACAGCGCACCCGGCGGCGGCGTCGCGGGGTCGGGATTTATGGCCGCCAACGGCCGCCTCCGGTCGCGTAGGGTCCGGCCACCGGGGTCTGGAGCGGCTGGTACGTGGGTAGCCAGCCTAACGATCGGTACGGTCCGCGGCAATGGGCGCCGGGCGGGCGGCAGGTAGAGTCCGGCTCATGCGGATGGTGGCGGTGGTGCTGGGCGGCGGCGCGGGCCAGCGACTGGGCGCGGGCATGCCGAAGCAACTGCTCACCCTGGGCGGGATGACGCTGATCGAGCGGTGCGTGGCGGCTTTCGAGGCGGCGCCGGGGGTGGACGAGATCCTGGTGGTGATGGCCCGCGGCTACACGCCGAAGGTGGAGGCGTTGCTGGCCGGGGGCGGGTACCGGAAGGTGACGGGGGTCATCGAGGGCGGCCGGACGCGGCCCGACTCGACCCGGGTGGCGCTGGCCGCCATCGCCGCGGGCCGGCCCGGCGATTGCGGGGTGCTGTTGCACGATGCGGCCCGGCCGCTGGTGGACCAGCGGATCATCGCGGACTGCGTGGCCGCGCTGGCCGAGCACGACGCGGCCGGGGTCGCGGTGCCCGCGTCCGACACCATGGTGGTCACCGCGGACGGCGTGATGCGGTCGATGCCGCGGCGGGAGACGCTGCACCGCTGCCAGACCCCGCAGTGCTTCCGGCTGCCGGTAATCACCCGCGCGCACGAACTGGCCGCGGCCGATCCCGGGTACTCCCCTACCGACGACTGCGGGGTGGTGATGCGTTACCTGCCCGGCGTACCGGTGCACATCGTGCCGGGCAGCGAGCGCAACATCAAGATCACCTACCCGCACGACCTCGCCGTCGCCGAAGCACTACTCAGCTCCGCACCGCCTGCTTGACCAGGGTGCGGCCGAACTCCCAGATCAGGCCGCTGCCCTTGCTGGCGTCCTCGAGTACCTCGCCGAACGCCTCGGTGAACAGCTTCACCTCGGTGTCGCCGATCATCAGCGGCGGGATCAGCTTGATCACCTCCATGTGATCGCCGGACACCTGGGTGAGGATGCGGTGCCGCTGGAACAGCGCGACGACGACCATCTGCGCGAACAGCCCGACCCGCGCCTTCTGCAGCATGTTCCAGCTGGTCCTGGCGCGCAGCGAGGAAGGCTTGTCGAACTCCAGGCCTATCATGAGCCCCCGGCCCCTGACGTCGGCGAGGACGTCGAACCGTTCGGCCATCGTGGTCAGCGCCGCCCGCAGCGCGGCACCGGTCCGTGCGGCGTTCTCGACCAGGTTCTCGTCGTCCAGGACGTGCAGCGCGGCCAGCCCGGCCGTCATGGCCAGCACGCCGCCCTTGAACGTGGCGCTGTGCACCATGACCCGGTCCATCGAGGAGTAGACCTTCTCGAACACCGGCCCCGTGGCCAGCATCGCGCCGACCGGCACGAACCCGCCGGATAGCGCCTTGGCCACGGTGACGATGTCGGGGGTGACCTCCTCGTGCTGGTAGGCGAAGAACGTGCCGGTGCGGCCGAACCCGCTCTGTACCTCGTCGCAGATGAGCAGCGCGCCGTTGGCGTGCAACAGCTTCGCCGCGGCGGTCAGGAAGCCGTCCGGCGGCATGTGCACGCCCTTGCCCTGGATGGGCTCGATGATGAGGGCCGCGACGTCGCCGCGGCGCAGTTCGGCCTCGAGGGCGTCGAGGTCGCCCAGGGGGATCGACGTGTCGGGCAGCAGCGGGTCGAAGCCGCGGCGGAACTCGGCCGAGCCGTTGATGGACAGCGACCCGGTGGTCAGCCCGTGGAAGGCGTGGTCGCAGTAGATGACGCGGCGCCGCCCGGTGGCGTACCGGGCGAACTTCAGCGCGGACTCGACCGCCTCGGTGCCGCTGTTGCAGAAGAACACCCGGTCAAGACCTGGCGCCCTGGCCAGGAGGCGCTGCGCGAGCAGGCCGGGCAGCGGGCCGCAGTCGAACTGGGTCCAGTCGGCCAGCTGGGCGTCCAGCGCGTCGTGCAGGGCCTGGCGGATCACCGGGTGGTTGCGGCCCGCCGCGAACACCCCGAAGCCGGACAGGAAGTCGGCGTACTGGTGGCCGTCGGTGTCGTACAGGTAGGCGCCCTCGGCCCGCTCGTAGACCTTGTCGAAGCCGATCGCGTGCAGCACCTTCGGATGCTGCGGGTTCAGGTACCGGCCGTACAGCTCGTAGCCGTCACGGCGGTGGGCGGCGAGCAGGGCCTGCAGGTCGAAGTCCATGGTTCATTCTGCCCCGGCCGGGGCCGCGCTTCCCGTGGCCGCGTCCGGTTGCCCGACACGCGCGTCGGACTCGCGGTGCAGCCCGCGCGGGCTGGTGAGGAAGCCGGCGCCCCAGGCCATGTGCATGGTGGCGAGGACGAGCGGGATCCGGGCCCGTACCCTGGCCGGAACCCCGCGGGCCAGCGCGGCCGTGACCGCGGTGACGCCGGCCAGGTATATGACGGGGATGGCCAGGCCGGCGGTAAGCCACTGCGCGGCTAGCGGGGCGCCGGCTGCTAGGGCGGCCAACCCGGCTATGCCTGTTATGAGGCCGACCGTGACCAGGGCCGCCGCGACCGGCGGGGCCAGGTAGCGGAAGCTGGCCGTCTCCGGGTGCTCCCGAACGATCACCCTGCGCCAGCGCCCGTAGTGGAAGTACTGCGCGGCCAGGGTGCGGACGCTGGCCCGCGGCCGGTAGGTGACGCGGAGGTCCGGGGTGAACCAGATCCGGCCGCCGCCCGCCCGGATCCGGTAGTTCAGGTCCCAGTCCTCGGCCCTGAGCATCCCCTCGTCCCAGCCGCCGGCCCGCTCGATCGCCTCCCGGTGGTAGATCCCGAGGTAGACGCTGTCCGCCGGGCCCGCGCCGCCGCCGGTGTGGAACGCGGCCGAGCCGACCCCGGCCTTGGAGGTCATGGCCCAGGCCACGGCCTGGCCGAAGGTGGTGACGCCGACGGCCGCCATCACCCCGCCCACGTCGGCCGCGCCGGTCTCGGTCAGCGCCGCGACGGCGGTCGCGAGGTACCCGGGCGGCATGAGCGCGTGCCCGTCCATCCGGGCGATGACGGCGTGCCGGGCCGCGCCGACCGCGGCGTTCAGCGCGGCCGGGATCTTGCCGGTGGGGTTGGGCACGACGGTGAGCCGCGGCTGGGCGGCGGCCAGGTCCCGCGCGATCTGCTCGGTCCGGTCGCCCGACGGGCCGACCGCGAGCACGAGCTCGAACTCGCCCGGGTAGTCCTGGCCGAGCACGTGCCGCACGGCCTCCGCGAGGTGCCGTTCCTCGTTCCTGACCGGCATCACGACGGATACAGGTGGGTACTCCATGACGCTGGTTACGGTACCGCAGCCAGCGCTGCTAGGGCGTTTTTACAGTGCTGGTTTTACAGGCCGGAGTCCTCCAGCATCTCGGTGACCAGGGCGGCGATCTGGGAGCGTTCGGACCTGACCAGCGTGGTGTGGGCGAACAGCGGGTGACCCTTGAGCTTCTCGATCACCGCGATCACGCCGTCGTGCCGGCCCACCCGCAGGTTGTCCCGCTGCGCGATGTCGTGGGTGAGCACCACCCGGGAGCCCGAGCCGATCCGGGACAGCACGGTGAGCAGCACGCCGCGCTCCAGCGACTGCGCCTCGTCCACGATCACGAACGCGTCGTGCAGCGACCGGCCCCTGATGTGGGTCAGCGGCAGGACCTCGAACATGTCCCTGGCCAGCACCTCGTCGATGACGTCCTGGGTCGTGACCGCGCCCAGGGTGTCGTAGACGGCCTGCGCCCACGGGCTCATCTTGTCGGCCTCGGACCCGGGCAGGTAGCCGAGTTCCTGGCCGCCCACCGCGTAGAGCGGCCGGAACACGATGACCTTGCGGTGCTGCCGGCGCTCCATCACCGCCTCGAGCCCGGCGCACAGCGCCAGCGCGGACTTGCCGGTGCCGGCCCGGCCGCCGAGCGACACGATGCCGATCTCCGGGTCCAGCAGGAGGTCGAGGGCGACCCGCTGTTCGGCGCTGCGGCCGCGCAGGCCGAAGGCCTCCCGGTCGCCCCGCACGAGCTGAACCGACTTGTCCGGCCGGACGCGGCCGAGCGCGCTGCCGTTGGGCGAAGTGATCACTAGGCCGGTGTGGCAGGGCATGTTGCGGGCGGTTTCGTGCTCCAAGGTGCCCGATTCGTACAACTGCTCGACTTCACCAGCGGACAGGTCAAGCTCGGTCATCCCGGTCCAGCCGGAGTCGACCGGCAGCTCCGCGCGGTACTCCTGCGCGGCCAGGCCGATCGAGGCGGCCTTGACCCGCAGCGGCAAGTCCTTGCTGACCAGGACGACATCATCGCCGTCGGCGGCCAGGTTGCGCGCGACGGACAAGATGCGCGAGTCGTTGTCTCCCAGCCGGAACCCGGCGGGCAGCACCGTCGGGTCGGAATGGTTGAGCTCGACCTGCACCGTGCCGCCCAGCGCGCCGACCGGCAGCTCCGCGTCCAGCCTGCCGTGCTCGATGCGCAGGTCATCGAGGTGCCGCAGGGCCTGACGGGCGAAGTACCCCAGCTCGGGATGGTTCCGCTTGGCTTCCAGCTCGGTGATGACGACGATCGGCAGTACTACCTTGTGCTCATCGAAGCGCATGATAGCCGCCGGGTCGGCGAGCAGGACACTGGTGTCGAGTACGTACGTACGGCGACCTTGGGAATGGACCACGCAGACTCCCCTAGGCACCGGGACGGGCCCGGCGCCAAGACAGGACACAGACGTGTCGGATGGACCGGGCCTGGCCCCCAAAAGGGCCGCGCCGGCCCTTCTGTCAGTTCGCCAACACGCAATGCGCGAAGCACGAAGATCCGAGGGCCTTCCCGGGAACGGCGCCGCGCCGTCCACCACTATCGAAGGTACCCGCCATCGCGAGTCAGCAAAAGCACCGCCAGGTTACTAGCTGGTGTTTCCCCCGGTAATGGGGCTTTACGTGCCGAAACGCCGGTTCCGCGCCGCGTACGAGCGGAGCGCACGCAGGAAGTCGACCTTGCGGAACGCGGGCCAGTAGGCATCGCAGAAGTAGAACTCGGAGTGGGTGCTCTGCCACAGGAGAAATCCGCCGAGGCGCTGCTCACCCGAGGTGCGGATGACCAGGTCGGGGTCGGGCTGGCCGGCCGTGTAAAGGTGCTCGGCGATGTGCTCGACGTCGAGCACTTCGGCCAGTTCCTCGATCGTGGTGCCCCGGGTGGCATGCTCCTGGAGCAGCGACCGCACCGCATCGGCGATCTCCCGCCGGCCGCCATACCCCACCGCCACGTTGACGAGCAGCCCGGGATGGTGCGCGGTGGCGTCGGCCGCGTCCTTCAGCACCCGGACCGTGTCGCCGGGCAGCAGATCGAGCGCGCCGACCGGGTTCACGTGCCACTGCTCCGCCACCAGGCCCTGCACGGTGTCCTCGATGATCTTCAGCAGCGGCACCAGCTCGGCCGAGGACCGGGTCAGGTTGTCGGTGGACAGCAGCCACAACGTGACCACCTCGACGCCGCTCTCGCGGCACCAGTCGAGCAGCTCGAAGATCTTGTCCGCGCCCTTGCGGTGGCCGCTGGCGACGTCGCGGAACCCCGCCGACCGGGCCCACCGGCGGTTCCCGTCGCACATTCCCCCCACGTGCCGCGGGATGGCGTCGGGCGACAGGGCAGCGGCGAGCCGCCGCTCGTAGAGCCGGTAGACCAGGTCACGAAGTCCCATGCTGGCGGCCTTCCTCATCGCCATGATGATCCACCAGAAACGTACCTAACCGGTGCGACCCCCAGGTTAACGCCTGAAGGCACGAATGAGGTTCCTGAGATCTGGTGTTTCATCCCAGCGACTTGACCAGGGACTCGTCCAGGCCGGGGAAGGAGCCGAGGAACTCCTTCCGCTCCCGCTTGAGCCGGGCCACCATGGCTTCGTGCTCTCCGGTCCGGCCCTGCCTTGTGTAGAGCCTGCGGGGCTGGAGGATCTCGACGTCGTCCACACCGGGGATCGCCGTGGCCACCTCGTAGCCGAAATCAGGGTCCTCGGTCCACTCGATGGTGCCTTCGACGATGCCCTGCACGATGGCGGAGGAGTAGGGGATCGTCACCTTCTTCGAGCCCTCCTGGCCGTCGCCGCCGCCCACGCGCCCGGTGTTCAGCACGAACGCCTGGAGCTCGTGGCTGTTCAGCAGGTCGAGCATCCGGTTGCCCATGTCGGCCATGTCGCGCGGGAAGAACGGGTTGGTCCCGGGGACGCGCAGGAACTTGCCCTCCTCGTCCTTGCCCCCGGCCGAAGTCCCGGTCGTCTCGCCGAGCATGAAGTAGGCCGCGGCCTGAGTCGGGTCCAGCCGGGCCACGCCGGGCACGATGTTCTCGTTGCGGTTGAGGATGAGCAGGAAGCTCGCCGGGGGGATCCGGTCGGCCGGCCACGGGTCGACATAGGAGAACGGCCAGGTGGTCCTGCCGTTCTTGGTGTAGGAGGTGTCGAAGAAGTCCACCTTGCCGTCCGCGTCGACCGAGACGTTCTCCAGGTAGGCGTCCGGCTTGGTGGTGGCGTTGTAGATGACCGGCTCGTACTCCGGGTCGAGCCCGAAGGTCTTGGCGAAGCAGCCGTTCTCCGTGGTGTACACCCGCCCGCCGGGCATCAGCGCGATGAAGTCGTCCTGGGCGGGCTTGCTGCCCAGCTGGGTGGTGAACGTGGTCGTCGTCTTGCCGGTGCCGGACAGGCCCACGATCAGGACCGCCGTGTCCTGGCCGTTGACCGGGATGACCTTGCAGCCGGCGTGCAGGGCCAGGCCGCCGCGGTCGTAGACGACGTTGTTCCACATCCGCAGGCCGCCCTTCTTGGACTCGCCGAAGTAGTCCGAGTTGAGCACGCGGGTGACGTTGGCGTTCAGGTCGACGGCGATGAGCCTGTCGTCGGGGTAGCCGGGGGCTTCGGCGCCGGGCGTGTAGATGACGGTGGTGTCCGGCGTCCAGGCGGCCGGGTCGTAGCCGGCCTCGACCGGGTAGTAGAGCTGCTTCTGCATGCCGGCCACGTTCGCGTTGGCCGCCTCCATGATCAGCCGCGCCCGGGTGCGGAACTGAGGATCGGACCCGATATAGCCGTCGACCACGACCATGCGGGACTTCGCGATATACGCGTCCTGGATGGCCGCGACGCGATCATATTCGGCCCGGGTAATGGTCTGCCCGCGGGAGTTGGTGGAGTCGTCGACGATGTAGGTGGACCGGGTGCTACGCGAGTCGACGCGGGCCTTAACGTTTACGTTCCCGAACTCCGTGAGCGTGGCGTTGGGCATTTCCTCGGTCAGTTCACGCAACCGGGCCGCCGTGGGATTCCACTCCACCCGCGAGCCGTTCACCTGGTACGCCACCGTCTTTCCTCCTCCTGGGCACACACGATTTCGTGAATTCTACCCGGAATCGGAAAGATTATTGCACTCGGTTTCCCGTCGGCTATTTATGCATCCGTGATCTGGTATAGACCAATGGCCTGGACCAATTCCCGGGTTTTATCACGTGCCGCCAGGGCCCTGATCCCGCACTTCCTCGACGTGGCGCAGGGCGTCGCGCAGCCGGGCCAGCCAGGCGTCCGAATTCTCTCCGGTCAGCCGCACGCACCAGGCCAGCGCATCGCTGCGACTGCGGGCCACGCCCGCCTCGACCAGCGTGTCCAGGACCCGGCGCTCGGGCTGGCGCAGCCTGGTCATCACCGGGACCGAGAGCGTGGTGAACATCTCGGTCGCGTCGGCACAGGTGACGCCCCAGGACACCTTGCGCCGGAACTTGTGCTCGGCCTCCCGCGCGATCTCGATGCGGCGGCTCCTGGTCTCCTCGCGGAAACGGCGGATCCGGCCCTCGGCCGCCGCGGCCCGCTCGGCGTCCGACGCCCCGGCCGTCTCGGGAGCGGGCAGCGCGCCGACGATCGTGATCTCCTCGCGGTCCGCCTGGATGTCCGGGGCGGCGGTAAACCAGTCGCCGGGAAGCCGGCCGGTGAACCAGCCGCGCAGTTCTTCGGCAGCGTTCGCCTTGCCCGCGCCCTGGTGGCCAGCGCTCGTGTCGTTATCCGTGCCGGTCGCGTCGTCCGCGGGACCGGGATCCGCTTGCGGCGTATTCATGTAATTATGATTACAGCCTTACCTGGCCTGGTCAAACACCAGCGGACGGAAAGTGGTACGCCGTCGGCTGAATGAGCTCTGCAGGTAGCAGGCACTCGCTCCGGCCGGATGCGCACCGGGCGGCGCGGGGCGAGTCCGGACTCCGGTACACCATGATCGTGAACAGTTTCCGGTGCTATTTGCCCAAAACTGTTCACGATCATGAAATGGCCCTCTTGGAACGTTCAGCCGAGGAAGCAGCCGGCGGGAGGGCGCTGGGCCGGGGTCAGGCCGGGCGGGGTCAGGCCAGGCCGGGGGCTAGGCCGGCGGCGACGCGGGGGTAGACGCGGACCGCGCCGGCGAACTGGGAGCCGAAGCGGGCCGGGACGATCTCCACGTCCATGCCCGGCTGGGGGGCCTGGATCATCCAGCCGTTGCCGAGGTAGATGGCGACGTGCGAGATGTAGCCGGGATCGGTGGGGTCGGTGTGGTAGAAGAGCAGGTCGCCGGGCTGCAGCCGGGTGACCGGAACGGACAGCCCGGTCCGGGCCTGGTCCGCGGCCACCCGGGGCATGCTGATGCCCGCCTGGGCGAAGGACCACTCGACAAGGCCGGAGCAGTCGAAGGAGGACGGGCCGGCCGCGCCCCACACGTACGGCAGGCCGCGCCTGCTCTCGGCGGCCCGTAGCGCCGCGGTCAGCTGGGCTGCGGTCAGCGCGCCGCCGGCCGGGGTGCCGGGGACGATCCCGACCGGGGACGGTCCGCCCGGCCGGGTCACCTCCGTGAGCAGCGGCTCGACGGACGCGCCCTTCGGCAGCACGGCCTTGATCCTGGCCGCGATCGAGGGCACGCTGGCCGGCGGGGCGCTGACCACGAGGGCGTTCCTGGCCGGCACCCCGAGCGAGGCGGCGACCGAGTCCGACACCACCGCGTCGACCCCCGCGATGCCCACGGTGCCGAACGCCATCACCGGCAGCCGCCGCTCCTGCTGGCGGCCTGACACGGTGACCTGGCCGCCGAGGGACAGCCGGTCCAGGGTGCCCATCGTGTAGGAGACGGCGACGCCGCCGCTGGCCACGGCCTGCCAGAGCTTGCTGGAGGCGGCGGTGGAGGGGGCGGTGTAGCCGCGGAAGCTGGACGGGTTCACGCCGAGCACCGCCGTGAACGTGCCGTTGATCTTGATCTTGGCGGCCTCGATCGGCTCGGTGCCGGTCACCCCGGACTGCCTGGCCACCGCGGCCCGGACCCTGCCGGACAGCGAGAAGGGCGCGACGACCAGGAGGTCCGCCTGCTTCAGGCCGCGCAGCGGGGCGACCGGGGCCCGCTTGGCGGCCCGGGAAGAGGTTCTGGCCGGCGCGGTGCCAGCCGCCGCCGGGGCCCGGGCGACGGGGACCGTGATCGGCGTGCCGCTGCCGTCCGCGTGGCCGCCGAGCATGGGGACTACCGGCCCGATCGTCGTGGCCGGCGCCGGGCTGGACCGCGGGATCCCCCGGCCGGCCGCGCCGACCGCGGCCGGCTTGCCGCCCACCGTGGCCAGCACCACGCCGACGGCCGTGCCGGCCAGCACCAGCACGCTGATCAGCACGGGAACCAGGCGCCTCGGCTTCGCGGAGGACGGCACATCTCGCCGCCAGAGGCGGCGTACGGCGTCCGCGGGCGAATGCATCGGTCCCAACATAACCCCCCAGGCCACCGTACCGGGAGGGTGCCTACCCGGCCAGGGCAGCCCCGGCACCGGCACGACACCGGAGTCAGGCGGAGGGCGCGCAGGTCAGACGGGGCGGGATAGCACCTCTATGAGCTGGCCAGGGGTGGTGACAGGGGCCAGGCAGGTGAACTGGCGGCAGACGTAGGCGGCGGGGGCACCGTCGAGGCGGCCGCGGCCCTCGAGCAGCGGGATGGCGGACGAGGTACCGTCACCCAGGGCGAGGACGGCGCCGGGCGGCGCGGCGTGCAGGGCGGTCTGGTGCAGCGCGCGGGTCCGCTCGTCGTCCGGACCGCCGACCACGGCGATCTCGGCCGGGCCGCTCAGCCAGGCCTCGGCCACGGCCAGGCCCATGCCCGCGGCGCGCGGGTAGCGGGCGGCGATGCCGGGGAGCACGCCCAGGGCGGCCCCGGCCGCCTCGCGGTGCCGGGCCGAGCCGGTCAGCGCCGAATAGCCCAGCAGCGCCCCGGCCACGGCGAAGGCGCCCGACGGGGTGGCGTTGTCGGCCGGGTCGGCCGGGCGGAAGATCAGCGCCTCGTCCTCGGCGGCCGTGTCGTAGAAGCCGCCCTGGCCGTCGCCGAACGAGCCCAGCGCGACCTCGAGCAGCTGGCCGGCCAGGTCCAGCCAGCGCGCCTCGCCGGTCACGCCGGACAGGGTGAGGAATCCCTCGGCCGCGCAGGCGTAGTCGTCGAGCGCCCCGGCGGTGCCGCCGGCGGCCCCGTCCCGTGAGGTGCGGACGAGGCGCCCGCCGGCCAGGTGCACGCGGGCCAGCAGCGTGGCCGCGTCGCGCGCGGCCGCGGTGAGGTCCGGGCGGGCGAACAGCAGACCGCATTCGGCCAGCGCGGATATTGCCAGCCCGTTCCAGGCCGCGACCACCTTGTCGTCCCGGCCCGGGCGGACCCGGCCGGCCCGGGCGGCCAGCAGGGCGTCCCTGACCCGCCGTAGGCGGCTCGCGTCTTCAGGGTCCGAACGGAGCTGGAGCACGCTCGCGCCATGCTCGAACGTCCCCGCCGGGGTGACGTGAAACGCTACCGCCGCGAACTCCGCGTCCTCGGGCCCGAGGACCTCGGCGAGCTGGGCTGGCGTCCAGACGTAGAACTTGCCCTCCTCGCCCTCGCTGTCGGCGTCGAGCGACGCCGCGAGCCCGCCCTCGGCCGTCCGCAGCTCGCGCAGCATCCAGTCGCAGGTCTGCTCGGCCACCCGGCGGGCCAGCGCCGAACCGGTCCGGCGCCACAGGTGCGCATAGACCCGGGCCAGCAGGGCGTTGTCGTAGAGCATCTTCTCGAAGTGCGGGATGACCCAGTCCGCGTCGACCGAGTACCGGGCGAACCCGCCGCCGAGCTGGTCGTACATGCCGCCGCGGGCCATCGCCTCGCAGGTGCCCTCGGCCAGGTTCAGGGCGTTCACCTGACCCGTGCGCTCGTGGTGGCGGAGCAGGAACTCCAGCACCATCGACGGCGGGAACTTCGGCGCGGCGCCGAACCCGCCGCGGGCCGCGTCGTACTCCCGGCTCAGCCCCTGCAGCGCCACGTCGGCCGCCTGGCGGAACGTCGCGTCGAGCTCGCCGCGCTGGCCGCGCAGGGCGGCCGCGGTGGCGGCGGCGTTCTCGGCCAGCGCGGTGGCCACGTGCCTGGCCCGGCCGGTCACGTCGTCGCGCTGGTCCCGCCAGGCCTGGGAGATGTTCAGCACCAGCTGCCGGAAGTAATCCCGCGGATAGTACGTGCCGGTGAAGAACGGCTCTTTGTCCGGCGTCATGAACACCGTCATCGGCCAGCCGCCCTGGCCGGTCATGGCCTGGGTCGCGGTCATGTAGACCGCGTCCACGTCGGGCCGCTCCTCCCGGTCCACCTTGACCGCGACCACGTGCTCGTTGAGCACCGCGGCCGTCTCGGGATCCTCGAACGACTCGTGCGCCATCACGTGGCACCAGTGGCAGGCGGCGTAGCCGACCGAGAGCATGACGGGGACGTCGCGCCGGGCGGCCTCGGCGAAGGCCTCGTCGCACCACGGCCACCAGTCCACCGGGTTGTCCGCGTGCTGGAGCAGGTACGGGCTGGTCGAATCCTTGAGCCGGTTCACCGCATCCACACTACTGACGCTGAAGCCGGGCCTCAGATCTGGGACGCGGTGAAGTTGTCGAATTCCGCGGCGGCGGTCGAGGGCGCGTCCGAGATCGACTCGACGTACAGGCCCAGGTAGCCCCGGATGTACGGGTGGTCCCGGTCGGTGTAGTCGACCAGCTTCTTGCCGTTCAGCCAGAGCTCCAGGTGGACGGCCTGGCCGCCGTCGATGGTGGTGGCCACGGCCCGCAGCCGGCCGGACGAGCCCACGTGCAGGTCATTGACGTTGACCGGGGCGGGCTCGCCGGTGATCTTGGCTCCGTTGCCCACCCACTTCTGGATGGCCACGGCGTGGTCCTCGATGAGGAAGGCGTAGAGATCGCCGTTTCCGTCGCCCCGGAACGCCAGGCCCAGGCCGTAGCCCTGCGCCGCGCCGGAGAGCGTGCGCACGTCGACGCGGGCGTCGAGGTTCAGCGGGGTCACGCCGCTCAGGCCGGACCCGGCGCTGTCCGGCCGGGCCAGCTCGTTCTGCCCGTTGTACCCGGTCACGCTCAGGCGGTACGCGCCGCTGCCGGTGTAAGCCCCGGCGCTGGCGTGGGCGTCATCGACCCACCCGACCTTGTCGGTGGAGAAGTCGTCCGCGAGGAGGACCTTGGCCGCGGCGGCGGCGCTCGGCGAGTTGCTGGGCTTGGGCGCGGCATTGTTACGCGAACCCCCCGCCGCGGACGCGGACGCGGAGGACGAAGACGCCGACGACGCGGGGTGGCCGCCGGGGAGGGCGATGAACGCCACGATCGCCGCGACGACGGCGACGCCCAGGACCGAGGCGATCACCCAGGTATTGGGGCGCCGCCGCAGCCGCCTGGTCGGCGCCGGCCCGGAATCACCGGGCCCGGCCGGTCGTGGCCCGGACTGCGCTGGCCCGGACTGCGCTGGCCCGGACTGGGCCGGCCGGGGCTCGCCCGGCGAGGCGTAGATGGCCGGGGCACCCCAGGACGGCGCCATGCCGGTGACCGTCGGCTGGTTCTGGGCCTGGCCGGCCTGGGTGGCCTGCCACTGTGCGCTCCTGGCCGCGATGGCCTGGTCAAGCACCTGGGCCAGCCGGCTGACGTCGCCCTCGGGGTTGGCCGCGCCCAGGCTGAGCGGTGGCTGCTGGGCCAGCATCGCCAGGCCGGGCGGCAGTTCCGCGGCCGTGGGCATCCGCGCGCCGTCGACGAGGACCGGGATGACGCGGATGCCGCGGGTCAGGGCCGACTCGATCTCCACCCGGGCGAAGTCGTTCGGCTCGGCGGCCGCCGCCGCCAGCCACTGGTGGCCGATGAGCGCGAGCAGCGCGTCGCAGGAGGTCACCGCGGCCGCGATCACCTCGGCGAAATCGTTGCCGAGCTGGATCGAGTCGACATCCTTGACCACCTGCGGCCGGCCGTAACGCCCGGCCAGCCGCTCGGCCAGCCAGCCGGCCTGGTTCGCCGTATCGGCACGCCGGTAGCTGATGAATACGCGCCCCGCCACCCTGACACCCCCCGGGGCTCATGAACTGCCCAGACGAAACTGCACAGATGAAAGTGCTAGGTATCGTAACGACCCGGCGACCAGCGAGAAGGCGTTTTCCGTGAGGCGATCGCGGCGTAGGCCCGGCCGAGCAGGAAGAAGACCGCGCCGATGACGCCGACGAAGAAGCCGAGCGGCCAGTCGGACTGGTACGAGATCGCGATGCCCGCCCACACCGTGACCAGGGCGATGGACACCGACAGGGCCATCGCCAGGGCCGGCCTGGCCGTCACCGACCTGGCCGCGGCGGCCGGGCCGATCATCAGGCTGAACATCAGCAACGCGCCCACCACGGGCACGGTCATGCTGGTGGCCAGGGCCATGACCAGCAGGAACGCGAGCTCCATCCGGCGGGCGCGCACCCCGCGCGCTTCGGCCACCTCGGGCAGCGCCGAGGAGAACATCAGCGGCCGGAACATGACCACGATGGCGGCGACCGAGACCGCGCCGAGGATCAAGATGGGCAGCACCTGGTCCGCGCTGATCCCGAACACCTCGCCGAACAGCAGCGAGTACGCCTCCTGGGCGTATCCGCTGCTCCAGCTCACGAACAGCGCGCCGATGCCGAGCATCAGCACGAACGTCAGCGCGGTGGCCACGTCGTTCCGGGCGCGGCGGCTGAGCCCGGCGATGCCCAGCGCCCCGGCCAGCGAGAACACGGCCAGGCCGGCGAACGGGTTGAGGCCGAGCAGGCTGGCCCCGGCCGCGCCGGCGAAGGCGCCGTTGGGGATGGCGTGCGCGGCGAACGTGGACCCGCGCAGCACGGCGAAGAACCCGGTCACCCCGGCGATCACCGCCACCGCGGTGGCCGCGATCCAGGTGTTGATCATCAAAGGGCCGAACATGCGTGCTCCGCGTCGGGGGCGGGCTCGGCGGCAGTCACCGGCCGGCGCAGGTACGTGACCAGGTAGCCGCCGACGACCAGCGTCACCACGAAGAAGCTGACCGGCCAGCCGCGGCCCGCGGGCGGCCAGTAGTAGCTGTCGTAGGCGAGCAGGATGCCGAGCCAGGTGGCCGCCACCCCGATGCCCGCCGCCACGGCCGCGGCCCGGACCGGGCCCTTGGTCACCCGCAGCGCGGTCGCGGCCGGCCCGATCAGCAGCGCGGTGCTCAGCACGGCGCCGATGACCATCGCGGACAGCGCCACAGAGACGGCCAGCGCCATCAGGAAGGCCGCGCCCACCGCGCGCACCGGCACGCCGCGGGCGGCGGCGAGGTCCGGGCTGAGCGAGCTGAGCAGCAGCACCCGGCCCAGCGCGATCACCGTGGCCAGCGCGAGCAGCGCGGACACGATCAGGGCGGGCACGGTGGACGGGGTGATGACGAAGATCGAGCCGAACAAGATCGTGAACGTGGCGCCGGTCGTGGTGCTGTACTGGGTGCCCAGGTACAGGAACAGCGCGGCCAGGCCGAGGGCCGCGCCGAGCACCACGCCGGTGGCCACGTCCCGGCCGCGGCGGCGCTGGATGCCGATCATCTCCATGAACGCGGCCGCGCCCGCGCCGAACGCCAGGTAGCCCCAGAACTGGTTCAGGCCCACCAGGAAGGCGCCCGACCCCCCGGTGGTGGCGATGTCGGCCAGCGAGTGGCCGGCGAACGACTGGCCGCGGGTCACCGTGAACACGCCGGTCACGGCCGACGTGATCGCGACGGCGGTCCCGACGGCCAGCGCGATGTGCACCGGCCCGCTGCCGAAGAAGCCGGGCTCGATGATGTGCCGCAGGATGTTCACGATGTTCACAAGATGACGCCGGCGTCCTCGGCGGCGGCTTCGGCGGCGTCGATGCCGTCCGGCGCGGCCACCACCAGGACCCGGCCGTGCACCCTGATCACGTCGACGTGCTGGCCGTACAGCCGGGACAGGACCTCGGGCTGAACCACCTCGTCGGCGGTGCCCACCGCCACCCGGCCCGCGGCCACGTAGACGATCCGGTCCATCACCGGCATCAGCGGGTTCATGTCGTGCGCCGAGAGCAGCACCGCGATCCCCTCGGCCCGGGCCAGCCGGGCCAGCACCGAGACGATCCCCTGCTCGCTGGAGATGTCCAGGTTAGCCAGCGGCTCGTCGAGCAGCAGCAGCCGCGGCCGGCCGATCAGCGCGTGCGCGATCATGACCCGCTGCTGCTCGCCGCCGGACAACTCCCCCACCCGCGCGTCGGCGTACCGCCGCGCGCCCACCGCGGTCAGCATGTCGTCGACCTGCTCGCGGCGGGCCCGGGACGGCAGCCGGATGCCGAACTTGTGCCCGTCCAGACCGAGCGAGACCACGTCCCTGACCCGCAGCGGCGTGTCCGGCTCGATGCCCAGCTTCTGCGGCACGTACCCGATCGAGGCGTCCCGGGGCGGCCGCGGCGCGCCGTCGAAGAGCACCGCGCCGCGGGTTACCGGCTGAAGGCCGAGGATGATGCGCAGGAGCGTGGTCTTGCCCGCTCCGTTCGGGCCGATGAGACCGGTGAACTCACCCGGGTGCACGGTCATCCAGACGTCCCGCAGCACCTCCCGGCCGCCCAGGCTGACCCCGACCCCTTCCAGCCGGAGCAGGTCGGCGCTCACAGGTGCTCGCTCGAGTCGTGGCTGGCTACGGCGTTGTGCAGGGCGCGGACCTCGGCCAGCATCCAGGACTGGTAGTGGTAACCGGGCTCGGGCATGGTCTCGTAGACGCCGACCACCGGGATGTGGTTCGCGCGGGCCAGCGAGATGAAGGATTCGGTCAGCGAGTCCGTCACCTGCTGATTGTAGACAAACGCCGTGACCTTGTGCTCGGTGAACAGGCTCCGCTCGATCGCGACGTCCTGCGCCGACGGGTCGGTGCCGTTCATCACGTCGGCCTGGAAGGCCCCGGGCGTCTTGTTGTCCGCGCCGAGGGCTTCGAGCAGGTAGTCGGCGACGGGTTCGGTAGTGGCCACCGGCGTGCCGGGGTAGTGCTGTTTGAAGGTCCCGATCGCATCGGTCCAGGCGCTGAGCGAGTTCGTGAAGGTCTTGGCGTTTGCCCTGAAGTAGGCGGCGTGCTTCGGCTGGATCGCGGCGAGGTTGTCGGCGATCGCGCCGGCGACCTTGGGCATCGTGGCGGGGTCGTACCACAGGTGGGGGTTCGGCGTGCTGTCCGGCAGGCCGAGCAGCTTCTGCACCACGATCGTGCGGCGGCCGGAGTCGGGGACCGCCTTCTCGATCGTGTCCATGAACGTGTCGTAGCCCAGGCCGTTCTGCACCACGAGCCGGGCCGCGTTGACCAGGCGGCCGGTCGACGCGCTCGCCTCGAACGTGTGCGGGTCCGTACTGGGGTTGCTCATGATGGCGCTGGCCTGCACGTACTTCCCGCCGACCTGCGCGATGACGTCCGCGTACTCGCTCTCGGCGCCGACCGCGATGATCGTGCCGTTCGTCGGGGCGGTGCCGAGCGCGAGGGAGGACGAGCAGCCGGCCGCCAGCAGGGCCGCGCCGGCCAGGGCGGCCCACGCCAGGATGGCGCGGGGCAGCGTCGCGCGTCTCCTCCAGCGGTTCGGCATGGCAGGTTTCTCCCAGGTGTCAGGTGTACAGGTGTGCAGGCGTGCGAGCTTCAGCGGTCGTTTGGAGTAGGGTTCCCAGTAATGATAATGATTCTCACTTTTGTTTGCAAAGCGGTTGGGCGGGTTGGGGGTTGCGGGGCTGCCGGCACGGGGCTGCAGTGCGGGGCTGCAAGCGCAGGGCTGCGGGGCTGAGCGCGGTACGGCCGCGGGGGGCGGGAGGCCACGGGCGCTGGCTTGTGCGGGCGAGCGCTCGGAGGCAGCGCAGGGACGGCATGTGCCCGGCGGGGCGCTTGACCGGCTGGGCTACTCACGGCCCTCAGGTAACTCACCGATCACAGACGTCTTGCCGTGATGGGTGCCGGCCTACTGGCGACGATGATCGCGGATTGTTACCCCCCTCATCGGGGGTGCAGCTATCCGCGATCCTTGCTGCCGCCGCGCGGGTCACAACAGCAGTCACACCAGGCCCGCAGGAACAGGGGAGCGGCGGCGGGCCGGTCATCGCAGGCCAGGACGCCGGGCACCTAATGATTCGCGGCCGGAGGTTGGGCGGTCGGGCGTCTAGGTGGGCGGGGAAAGGTCGGACGTACTGGTCTGCGGGTAGCAGGTGTGCTTGCCCCGGCAGTGGTAGAGAGGCGGGCGGTCTGAGGGGTAGATCCTGGTGATCCTGGTGAAGTAGCGGACGCCGGGATGGCCGGGGAGGGGTTCGGGGCGCCACAGGGTGATCAGCGCCGGGTAAGAGACGAGCTTGCCGTCCGCGCAGTCCGGTGCGCAGGTGTTGACCTTTTCGGTGCCGGTGCCGAAGGCCTGGTTGTTCGCCCAGCTGACCCAGTGCAGAGCGGTCAGGGCGTCGTTCGCGTCGGCGCAGGTCAGGATGATGCTCGACGGGCGGGTGTGCTGCTGGCCGGAGCAGCCGGCCACGACAGTGCTCCCCGCCTGGGTGTCGGCCAGCGACGCTGGCACGGTGGTCCCGATATGGGCTGGCGCGCAGCCCGCCAGGAAGCCCAGGGCGAGCAGGATGGCGGTGAAGGCGGCGGCATGCCGGCTGGGTGAAGGATTCATGGTCCCTCCTCGCAACGCCCATCACAATGTACGACGCGGAGGGGGCGGGGATGGTTGGGAGAACGCGGCGGGAGCCGCGGGGCGCGGATGGGTGGGCGACGCGGAACGGGGAAGGCTTCGGGGGGCGCGCGCGTTGGGCGGAGCGGGGGTGAAGGTTGTACCGTGCGACTGTGAGGATGCCGCAGCCCGAGGAGCCTGTGCGGGCCAGGACCCGGGCGCGCGGGACCCGGCAGGCGCTGGCCCTGGCGGCCGCGCTGGAGAGCCTGCCGGGCTTCTGCAGTGCCCAGGAGATCCACGCCGAGCTGCGGCGCAGGGGCGAGCACGTCGGGCTGGCGACCGTCTACCGGCACCTGCAGGCGCTGAGCGAGGACGGCAGCGTCGACGCGATCCGCGACGCCAGCGGCGAGATCCTCTACCGGCAGTGCGAGACGAGCGTCCACCACCACCACCTGACCTGCCGCACCTGCGGGCGCAGCGTGGAGGTGGAGGGCCGGGCCGTCGAGCAGTGGGCCGAAAAGGTTGCCGCCGAGGCGGGCTTCACCGACGTGGGCCACACCGTGGAACTGTTCGGCCTCTGCCCGCAGTGCGTCCAGGGTGCGCTTTCATGATCGTGGCCAGTTTGCGGTAAATAACACCGGTTTCTGGCCATGATCATGGTCTCGGGGTGGGAGGGCGCCCCGGGGTGGTTTGGGGGGGTGGGCGGCGGCTAGCTCGGCTTTGCGGTCGGAGGCGTACATGTGCACGTACTCCTGGCCGGAGAGCTCCTTGATGGCGGCCATCACCTGCCCGGCGATGAGCTGACGGGCCTTGCCGGGCGGCGCGCTGAGGACATCGGGCGCGAACTCAAGGGGCGCGCCGATCCGCAGCTCGATGCGGCCGGGGCGCGGCACCACGTGGCCGGGGGGCAGCACCCGGCGGGTGCCGTGGATGCCCACCGGGATGACCGGCAGGCCGGATTTGAGCGCGAGCCAGCCGACGCCGGGGCGGCCCCGGTACAGCCGCCCGTCCGGCGACCGGGTGCCCTCGGGGTAGATGCCGAACAGGTTTCCGTCCCGCAGCAGCGCCAGCGCGGCCTCGAGCGTGTCCTGGGCGGCCCGCGGGCCGTCGCGGTCCATCTGCAGCTGGTTCGTGGCCTTGAGGTACCAGGCCCAGAGCCGGGCGGCGGGGCCGGAGGCGGTGAAGTACTCGGATTTGGCCGAGAACGTCACCGGGCGGTCCATCATCAGCGGCAGGAAGACCGAATCGACCACGGACTGGTGGTTGGCGGCCAGGATGGCGCCGCCGGACGCGGGCACGTGCTCGGCGCCGGTCACCTTCGGCCGCCAGATGGTGTGCAAAAACGGCCCGGCGAGAACGCGGGACATCTGATACTGCACGGATCACCGTCTGCTAACCGTGGGGCGCGTGGGAGTCGTATCACCATAGCGTGCCTGGTCCGGGGGGTACGCGGCGGCGGCGAGGATCGCGATGGCGAGCGGCAGCGCGAACGGCAGCACGGCGGCCGCCACGATCACGCCGGAGTCGTTGGCGAGCCAGCCGAGCGCCGGCATCAGCCACAGCACGCCCAGCACCGGGCGCAGCAGCGGTTCGGCCGCGAAGGCCGCGGGCATGGTGGTCAGCCGGAACCAGTCCGGCCGCCAGAGCATCAGCCCGGTCACGATGACCACGATCGGGATCAGCGGGCTGAACACGTTGACCGACAGCGAGCCGAGGTTGGAGTTGATCTTGCGCAGCAGCAGGCCGCCGGAGCGGCCGTGCAGGGTGTTGCCGGCGAACACGCCGATGTCGGAATGGCCGGTGGCCGGCACCAAGTAGCTGATCAGCGCGAACACGGCGAACAGGGCGAGCCCGCTGACCGCGACGAGCAGCACCCGGCGCCAGTTCAGCCTGACCCCGCCGACCACCATGCCCAGCAGCAGGAAGCACGGCACCATGGCGATGGTGCCGCCCACCTTGCCGCCGAACCCGGGCCAGCCCGACGCGAACACGGCGAACACGCCGACCGCCGCGACGGCCAGGACCGCGGGCCGCCGCGACGGTGACCCGCCGCCGGAGGCGGCCAGGCGAGCAGGGCGGCGCAGCAGGACCAGCGCCAGCCAGGCCGCGCCGAACAGCCCGGACAGGCCGTAGATGCCGAGCGCCTCGTTGCCGATCCCGTAGAACCGGCCGGCCTCCAGCACCGACAGGCCGAACGGGGTCTCCAGCTGCAGCCCCGACCCGGTCATCACGTCGATCCCCAGCACGGCCACGGTGAACAGGCAGATCACGCCCAACGGCGCGAGCGGACCGCGGTGGCGGCAACCGAGCAGCGCGGCCACCGCGATGACCAGGGCCAGCGCCACCGAGACGCCGTACAGCCAGGCGGCCGGGTGCGCGGTCGTCGACCACGGCGCCAGGTTGGCCAGGAAGGTGCCCGCGGGCACCGCGACGGCGAACACCCCGGCCACCCGCCACCCGCGGGCCCGGCGGCGGCGCTGCTCCGGCGCCGCGCCCCAGGACGCCAGCCCGATCGCGGCCAGCACGGCGGCGTCGGCCAGCGAGTAGGCCCAGAAGAACTCGTCGTGGGTGTCCCGCCACACCTGCTCGGCGGTGTCCCGGCCGGTCAGGGCCTGGACCGTGGCGGCGAGCGAGCCCCGGTCGCCGCGGGTGAGGTGCGCGCCGACGGTCTGCGGCGGCACGCTCGCTCCCAGCCAGCCGAGCACGGTCGGGGTCAGGTCGGTGAGCACGATCAGGCCCGGCTGCCGGGTGGAGACCGCGCGGAGCAGGCCGGAGGAGTAACCCGGGCCGTCGGCCAGGGCGAGCTGCAGGTGCGGCGGCTTGGACGGCGCGCCCGGCGCGGTGACCAGGAGCGTGGTGTCCGCGGGCAGCGCCGCCGCGATGGTGGCGAGCCGGGCGTCGGCGGTGGCGAGTTGCCGGGCCCGTTCGGTATATCCGAGCGTGCCGAGGTCGACCACGGTCAGCGGGCAGCGGGCCAGGACCGCCGCCGTGACCCGGCCCGGGCCGGGCAGGTAGGAGGCGACGTGGCCGGCCCGGTCGGCCAGGGCCAGCGCGGCGCCGGGGCCGGCGGCGGTGGCGCACCCCGGGGTCTGCCCGGACAGCAGGCCCCAGCCGGGGTTGTTGTGGAAGCGGTGGTTGTAGGTCTCCAGCGCGGGCAGGCCGGGGACGCTGGCGCCGGCGCCGTCGGGCCGGACGGCGGGGAAGGCGCCGCAGGCGGCGTTGGTGTGGTCGGACTGGGCCCGGGCCCCCGCGTTCAGCGTGAGCCAGCCGTCGGCCGGGCAGGTCAGCGGCAGCACCGCGTAGTCGACCAGGTTGCCCACCGAGCCCTGGCCGGCCAGCCGCCACAGTTCCGGGGTCCTGGTGGCGGACACGTCGCTCCAGCGCAGCCCGGACAGGCCGACGACCACCACGTGCTGCGCTTTCGGGGTCTCGGCGGCGCGGGCAGTGTTAGCTGGCGGGCTAGCGCCCGCGGGTGTGGCCACGGCTAGGGAGAGCACCGCGAACAGGCAGGCGAGGATGACCGACCAGATCGCCGCGGGCCTCGTGCTCACCGGTTCACCGTATCCGGCTATTTAGTCCGAACGGGCCGGGTACACGTCAACGTGACCGCTCTCACCGGCCACGATGTCGCCGATGAGCGCGGCGGGCAGCCCTTGCGCCCGCAGCGCGTCCAGCAGGGCGGGCGCCGCCGCGGGCGGCGCGGCCAGGAGCAGCCCGCCGGAGGTCTGCGCGTCGTGCAGCAGCACGGCGATCTCGGCCGGGACCGCCGGGTCGACGGCGGCGAAGCCGCGCATCCGCTCGGTGTTGGCCCGGGTCCCGCCGGAGACGAAGCCGGCCCGGGCGAGTTCGGCGGCACCGGGCAGCACGGGGACCGAGGCGGCGTGAACGCGGGCCGCGGCCCGGCTCGCGGCCAGCATCCGGTGCAAGTGCCCGAGCAGGCCGAACCCGGTCACGTCGGTGGCGGCGCGGACGCCGGCCTGCAGCGCGGCCTGGCTCGCGCCGGCGTTGAGCAGGGTCATCGAGGCGACGGCGGCCGTGACGACGTCCTCGGGCGCCTGGCCGTGCTTCAGCGCGGTGGCGACCACGCCGGTGCCGATGGCCTTGGTCAGGATGAGCTGGTCGCCGGGGGTGGCACGATCGATGGTCATCAGCCGCGCCGGGTCGGCCAGGCCGGTCACGGCCAGCCCGTACTTGGGCACCGGGTCGTCGATGGTGTGCCCGCCCGCGACGAAACAGCCGGCCTGCGCGGCCACCTCGGCGCCGCCGCGCAGCACCTGGCCGAGGATGGCCAGGTCCAGGCCCTCCGGTCCCTCGCCGGGCCAGGCGGCCAGGTTGACGGCGAACAGCGGCCGGCCGCCCATGGCGTAGACGTCGGACAGCGCGTTCGCGGCCGCGATCCGGCCCCAGTCGGCCGGGTCGTCGACGATCGGGGTGAAGAAGTCCGTGGTCAGCACCAGCGCGCGCTCGTCGTCGAGGCGGAGCACCGCCGCGTCGTCGCCCTCGGCGGCGCCGACGAGCAGGTCGCCGGCGGCCGGGCCCATGGCGGGGGCGCCCTGCAGGCCGGCGAACAGCTGCTCCAGCTTGGCCAGCGGCAGCTTGCAGGCGCAGCCCGCGCCGGGCGACAGCGAGGTCAGCCGGGGCGCGTGGGTTGGTTCGGCCGTCACGGTGGCCACTGTAGCCGGACGGCGCGCGGGCCCGGCCACGCTGCGCGTCACGGGAGAAGCTCGCGTTCCGGACGGTCGGGTTTCCATTCCACCAGGACGGCGGTGGCGTCGTCGCGGAGCCGGCCGTGCTGGTAGTCCAGGATGGCCCGGTTGAGCCTGCGCATCGTCTCGGGGGCGGGCAGGCCCGCGCTGCTGTGCCGGATGATGAAGTCGGCCAGCCGCTCGCTGCCGAACGGCACGCCGTCGGCCGCCTGGCCTTCGGTCACCCCGTCGGTGTAGAGCAGCACCCGGTCGCCGGGCTCCAGCTTCTCGGTGCACTCCACGGCCGAGGCCTCGACGTCGTACACCCCCTGGACCTGGCGATTCATCACGGCGACCAGGCCCAGCGGCGGCTGAGGCGGGCGCTGGAGTTCCTTGACCGTCCGGTTCCCGCGGATGAGCAGCGGGGCCGGGTTACCGCAGGGAATCCAGCGGAGCAGCCCGGTGACCAGGTCGAGGTCGCACAGCAGCGCGGCGACGAACCTGCTATCGCCGAACTGGCTGGCGATGGCGTGGTCGGCCCGGGCCATGATGCTGGCCAGCGACCCGCCTGCCCGGCGGGTGCTGCGGCACGAGGCCAGGGCCACGCTGGCCAGCAGGCCCGCGGCCAGGTTGTGACCGAGCGCGTCGAAGATCGACACGTGCAGGTGATTGCCGAGCAGCGAGTAGTCGAAGGCGTCCCCGCCTGCCTCGTAGGCCGGCTCCAGCGTCGCGCACACCTGTACCCGGGGGGACGCGAACGTCCGCGGCGGCAGGAAGGCCCAGACCAGTTCGGCCTGCAGGGACATTTCCGTGCTCCGCTGGACCTGGGCGTAGGTGTCGCTGTGGCTGCTCTTGCCCGCGACCAGCATCCCGGCGAGCGAGGCGAGCGTGCGGTACCTGGCCAGCATGGTCTCGCTGAGATCGGTGACGGCCAGGCCGAGCACGCCCAGCCGCTCGGTACCGTCCACCAGCGGGATCCACAGCTGGTGGAGATCTCCGGTCCGGCCGGACTGGACGGTGATCGTCTGGTAGGCACGCCCGGCCAGGGTGGAATCGATCGGCAATCTGTCCGGGGCGGGGCCGCCCGCGGCCGCCAGCGGCGCCAGGTGCCGCTGCTGCAGGTCGGCCACGTAAACCTGCGCGGCGGACACGCCCAGCGGCCGGGCCGCCTGGGCCAGCGCCCCGGCCACGCCGGGCGGCTGCATCAGGTGAGACTGGCCGAGAAGCTCGGCCGTCACCCGCCCGGCGACCTCGTCCGCGGACGGTTCGTCAGCCGCGCAGCCGCGCGACATGCTCGCCGTACCGGTACGCCCGGTGGCCGGGCTGGCGCTGGCGGGGCGGCCATCTGACGGCCCGGACCGATTCCACGATGCCCATGACGGCAGCTCCTCACTATCGTGGCAGCCCGACCGGCTGCCCGCCCATCTGGATGCCAAACCAGGCGGCGCCTTGACCAGCCGCCCCCGGCGGCCATGACGCTCAATTGGTTATGGTTGTTCCTAATGGACTCGAATGGGAAGCCGGATCACGACTTCGTGGTGGTGGCCAGTCGGCTGCCGGTAGATCGGGTTGAGGAAGCCGACGGCAGTGCTACGTGGCGGACCAGCCCGGGTGGCCTGGTGACCGCGCTGGAGCCGGTGATGCGCGAGGCCGGCGGCGTATGGATCGGATGGTCAGGCGATGCGGGGCCGGCGCCCGGGACGTTCGAGGCAGACGGCCTGCAGCTGGTCGGGCTGGGCCTTTCCGAGACCGAGGTCAGGCACTTCTACGAGGGTTTCTGCAACGCCACGCTGTGGCCGCTCTACCACGACGTCATCGCGCCGCCCCAGTTCCACCGCCGCTGGTGGGAGGCGTACGTGGCGGTCAACCGCCGGTTCGCGCAGGCCGCGGCGGAACATGCGGCGCCGGGGGCGACCGTGTGGGTGCACGACTACCAGCTCCAGCTGGTGCCGCGGATGCTGCGCGAGCAGCGCGGCGACGTGCGGATCGGATTCTTCAACCACATCCCGTTCCCCGGTTACGAGATCTTCGCCCAGCTTCCCTGGCGCCGCCAGGTGGTGGAGGGCCTGCTCGGCGCTGACCTGCTCGGGTTCCAGCGGAGGGCCGACGCCACCAACTTCCTGCGCGCCTGCCGCCGGGCCGTCGGCCTGGCCACCAGGGGGACGACCGTGCGGGTTCGCGAGCCGGGGGGCTCGCGGGAAGTGCAGGCGGCCGCGTTCCCGATCTCGATCGACGCGAAGGGCCTGGGCGAGATCGCCCAGCGGGACGAGGTCAACAAGCGGTCCCGGGAGATCTGCGACGCCCTAGGCGAGCCCGGCCTGGTGTTGCTGGGCGTCGACCGGTTGGACTACACCAAGGGCATCCTGCACCGGCTGCGGGCCTACGGCGAGCTCGTGGCCGACGGGCGGCTCGGGCCGCGGCCGGTGCTGATCCAGGTGGCCAGCCCGAGCCGGGAGCGGGTCGAGGCGTACCAGACGCTGCGCGACGAGGTCGAGGTGATGGTGGGCCGGATCAACGGCGAGCACGGGGAGGTGGGCTACCACCCCGTGCATTACCTGCACCAGTCCTTCCCGCGCGAGGAGATGGCCGCGCTGTACCTGGCCGCCGGGGTGATGCTGGTCACGCCGCTGCGGGACGGCATGAACCTGGTGGCCAAGGAGTACGTGGCGTGCCGGAACGACGAGAACGGCACGCTGGTGCTGAGCGAGTTCACCGGCGCGGCCGACGAGCTGGCCGGGGCGTTCCTGGTCAACCCGCACGACATCGAGGGCATGAAGGACACGATCGTGCGCGCGGCGACCACCAGCCCGGCCGAGGCCAGGCGCCGGATGCGCGCGATGCGTAAGCGGGTCCGCGAGCACGACGTGGCCCGCTGGGCGGCCAGCTTCCTGGACACGCTGAGCGGGGCTCCCGGCGCGGACCAGCCGGCCTGGGAGCCCGAGGCCAGCTGAGCTCGCCCGGGCATGACCGCACCGGGGTCGTCTGCCGGTGACGATCCCGGTGCGGAGCTGTGATCAGGCGGCCCGGCCGAGCATCCGGTTCAGGGCGCGCCGGGCGGTTTCGGCCCAGCTGGCGCGCTCGGTTCGCGGCGGTGGCGGGGCCGGGTCCTGGGCCGGGTCCTGGGCCTGGGCCTGGGCCTGGGCTTGGTCCTGGGCCTCGGCCGCCGGGGCGGCGGGCTTGGCGTCCCGCTGGGCATGGTCCTCGCGGATGTGCAGGTCGAGGAGCGACCGGGCGGGGTACCTGAGCCCGCAGAGCGGGCACGTGAGGCTGGACATGTGATCCTCCTGGGTTAGCTGCCCGGCAGTTCGCCGAGCGTGACCTGGACGCTGCGGTCCTGGCCGTCGCGGCTGATGGCTACGGTGACCGTGTCGCCGGGCTTGGCGGCGGCCAGCGCCTGGGATAGCGCGGTGGTGTCGGTGGTCTGCGCCCCGCCGACCGCGGTGATCACGTCGCCGGCGCGAAGTCCGGCCCGTTCGGCCCCTCCACCACTGGTCACGGCGACCACGCCGACACCTCCCGCGGTGCCGTCCGGGCCGAGGACGGTCGCGACCTCGGCGCCTATCGCGGCCCGGTGCGAGTTGGTGACGTGCCCGGTGTCGATGATCTGGGTGGCGATGTCGCGGGCCAGGTTGGACGGGATCGCGAAGCCGATGCCCTGGGCCTGGCCGCCGCCCTGCGGGCTGCCCGCGGCCAGCGTCGGGATGCCGATCACCTGGCCGGAGGTGCTGACCAGCGCGCCGCCGCTGTTGCCCGGGTTGATCGGGGCGCTGGTCTGGATCGCGCCGGGCAGCGTCGCCGCGGGCGAGCCGTCCGTGGCCGGCTCGGTGACCGCGCGGTCGGTGGCGGAGATGATCCCCTGGGTGACGCTGCCGGACAGGCCGAGCGGGTTACCGATGGCGAGCACCACGTCGCCGGCCTGCACCTTGCCCGAGTCGCCGAACTTCGCCGGCTGCAGCCCGGAGGGGTCGTCGGCGCGGATGACCGCGAGGTCGTCGGGCGGGTAGGTGCCGACCAGCTTGGCGCTGCGCGGGGCGGTGTCCCCGGCCACCTGGACCTGGAACGTGGTGGCGTCGCCCGCGACGTGCGCGTTCGTGACGATGTTGCCCTTCGTGTCGAGCACCACGCCGGATCCGAGCCCGTTCTCGGTCCTGATCAGCACCACCGAGGGCAGCACCTGCCGGACCACGCTGGCGTAGCTGTCCGGGCTGGGGGCTGTGGCGGTGGCGGGTCCGGGGGTGGCGGTGGCCGTCGCCGCGGTCAGGGTCCCTGACGCGCTCGAGTCGGCCGCGGCCGCGCCGATCGCGACGCCGCTACCCCCGATCACCAGCGCCGCTAGCGTGGCCAGGCCCGCGCGGCGCACCCGCTGTGACGTGTTCATCGGTTGTGTCTCCTCCGTCTCTGCATGACACTCACAGCAAAGCCGGGCGCTGCGCAGGCGCGGTGACGCGGCGATGGGGACGATGTGGAGGAAGGCTGAAGCTAGGCCGCAGGCAAGCTGAGCGTCATCTGAGTGCCGTGGCCCGGACCCTCGGTCTCGCTGGCGGCGGTCAGCCGGCCGCCGTGGGCCTGCGCCAGCTCGGCCGCGACGGCCAGGCCGATACCGCTGCCGGAGATCTGCGCGGCCTGCTGGCCGCGGAAGAACCGGTCGAAGATGCGCGGCAGGTCGTCGGCGGCGATCCCGGTACCGGTGTCGGTGACGCGCAGGATCGCGTGGGAGCCGGTCCGTTCGGTGCTGATCGTGACGCGGCCGCCGGACGGGGTGAACTTCAGCGCGTTGGTGAGCAGGTTCGTGATCACCTGGTGCAGCCAGTGCGGGTCCGCGAGCACCGGGCTCGCGGCCAGGTCCCGGTCCAGGGTGATGCTCGCCGCCTCGAACCGGCGGGCCAGGCTGTCGGCCGCCGTCGCGGCGAGCTCGGCCAGGTCGGCCCGGCTCCGGGCCAGGTTGAGGGCGGCGGCGTCGGCGGCGGCCAGCGTCTGCAGGTCGCCGACCATGCGCGCCAGCCGCAGCACCTCGTCGCGGAGGGACCCGAGCTCGGCCGGGGTGGGTTCGGCCACGCCGTCGAGCAGTGCCTCGTGGCCCGCCTGCAAGATGGCGATGGGGGTGCGCAGCTCGTGCGCGACGTCGGCGACCAGGTTGCGGCGGATCTGCTCCTGCCGGTCCAGGGTGCCGGCCATCTGGTCGAACGCGGCGGCCAGCTCGCGCAGCTCGCCGGGCGCGTGGATCTCGCCGACCCGGGCGGTCCGGTCCCCCGCCGCCATGGCCCGGGTCACCGCGATCAGCCGGATGACCGGGCGGGTGATCCGCCGGGCCACGGCGAGCCCGGTGAGCAGTGCGAGCAGGGCGGCCAGCCCGGCCGCGCCGGCGATGGCGCGCAGCAGTGCGGTCTGCAGGCTGCGGTCGGCGGCGTTGAGCCCGGAACTGGTGGACCGCACCAGTGCGGTGCCCGGCCGCTCGCCGCGGATGACGATCGGCAGGCTCGACTGCGAGCCGTCCGCGGTCGCGAAGTCGTCAGAGACCGCGACGACCTGCCCGGCCTGGTCGCGGATCTGCACGGCCGTGCCGGTGCTGGCGGCCAGGTCGAGGACGGACGCGAGGTCGGCTCCGGACCAGGTGTTGTTCCGGTCCCACGCGGCCCCGGCCGAGACCGCGACGGCCTTGGCCAGCGCAGCGCGCTGCTGGCTGGCGAGGTTGGCGACGTCGGCGGCGGCGAACGCCGCGGTGAGCCCGGCGAGCAGCGCGACCGCGGCCAGCGCGACGCTGAGGAAGGCCAGCGCCAGCCGGAGGCCGAGGGTGCCACCCAGGGGCACCGCGTCTTGGAGCTGCGCGTCCGGGGGCGGCGCGGCCCTGGGCGGTGGGGCCCCAGGCTGCGCGGCCCTGGCCGAAGCGGCCCCGGGATCAGTCATCGCGGACTAGGCCGAGGCGGTAACCGCCGCCGAGTACGGTCTGCACGATCTTGGGGTTGCCGGGATCCTCCTCGACCTTGCGGCGCAGGTTCTTCACGTGTGAGTCGACGGTGCGCTCATAGCCTTCGAACTCGTACCCGCGCACCCGGTTGATCAGCTCGAACCTGGAATACACCCGGCCCGGGACGGTGGCCAGCGCGGTGAGGACGCCCCACTCGGTAGGGGTCAGCGCGACGGACACGCCGCGCACCGTGGCCTGCCGCTGCGGCTCGTCGATGATGAGCTCGCCCCCGCCGTAGCTCGCCAGCCCCTGGGAGGCGGCCGGGCCGCCGCGACGCAGGATCGCCTGCACCCGCAGGACCAGCTCGCGCGGGCTGAACGGCTTCGTCACGTAGTCGTCGGCGCCCAGCTCGAGCCCGCGGATCCGGTCTTCCTCCGCGGTCTTGGCCGTCAGCATCAGGATCGGCGTGCCGGCCGTCGGCCCGGTCGCCCTGAGCTCGCGCGCCACGGTCTCGCCGGGCACGTCCGGCAGCCCGAGATCCAGGATCACCAGGTCCGGCGCCGAGGTCAGGGCCATGGTGATCGCCTCCGCGCCCGAGTCGGTGGACAGCACGGTGAACCCGGCTCGCTCCAGGTAGGACCGGACCAGGTCCCGCAGCTTGCGCTCGTCCTCGACTACCAGCACCGTCGACGCCATCGTCGCTCCTCTCGCCTTCCCGCCCTGTCACCCCGGGGGGCATGCCTGGACGTTCCCATGATCCTCACACGGGGAACCGGCGCTCGCCTCCACACCATCACCATGTCAGCTTCACTAGGCCCGCACGGCCGCCGGGTGCACTGATCATGACCGCACCAGCAGCTGGAGGGCGAGCGGATGACCGGAATCGACCTGATCGTGCTGGCCCCGTGGATCGTCTTCGTCGCGGGCCTAGCCGTCATCTGTATTCTCCTGCTGCGCTCACGGCACGCGTCCGGTTCCGGGCATACGTCCGGTTCGCGGCGCGCACCCGGTTCCCGGCCCCAGCGGCCGCCTCGATCCGCCCGAGGCGGCCCGGCGGGCCGGGAACCGGCTCGCCGCCCAGACCCACAGGAAACGGAATGTCGCGAGAACAACGCAGAGGCCAGGCCGCAATGACCGCCGAACAGAGCGCAGGAACCCCCGGTCCGCGCTGGCGGGCGCTGCTCGAGGCGCGCTGGCAGGCCTACGTGCAGGAGGTCACCGAGCTGTCCCTGGCTTACCACGTCGCGGCCGCGGCCGTCCCGGGCGGCACCGGCGACGGAGCCGGCCAGCCGGAGATAGCCGCCCTGCTGCGCCGGGCGGTCCGGGCCCGCAGGAAGCTGGCCGACGTCGAGGACGCCCTGGACCGCCTGGCGGCGGGCCGCTTCGGCTCCTGCGAGCAGTGCGGGTCACCGGTCCCGGCCGGGCTGCTTCGCGCGGCTCCCGAGACCAGGTACTGCGCGCGCTGCGACGCGCCGTCTGGCGAACCTCGTGAGCCTCGTGCACCTCATGAACCACCGCCCGCTGAAGCCGGGCCGGACGGGATCTGGCCGCTGCCGCTGGCTGGACGTGCTACACGATGACGGCGGTACCCCTGTGGGCGTGGGGCGTTACCCTCGCCGTTCTCGCCGTGCTCATCGTGATCGATCTCGTCCTCACCAGAGGGCCGGAAAGCAGCCTGCGCGCCGCGGCGGTGGAGAGCGGCCTGTGGTTCGCCGCCGCGCTGGCGTTCGGCGCCGTCCTCTGGCTGTGGCGCGGCCCGACCACCGGCAGCCAGTACATGGCTGGCTACCTGCTCGAACGAGCCCTCAGCGTGGACAACGTCTTCGTGTTCGTGCTGCTGTTCGTCTCGATGCGGGTGCCGGCCGAACTGCAGAAGCGGATCTTGTTCCTTGGCGTGGTCGGCGCGCTCGTACTCCGCGGTGTGTTCATCGCGGCCGGCGGCGCGCTCATCGAGCACGTCAGCTGGATCTTCTACCTGTTCGGCGCGATGGTGCTGGTGGCCGGGGCGCGAATGTTCCGGTCCGGCGAAGGCGGATCGGGAAACAACTTCGCCGTGCGCGGCCTGCGCCGGGTGCTGCCGGTTTCCGAGCACTATGAGGGGAACCGGCTCCTCACCCGGGTGAGCGGCCGGGCCATGGCCACGCCGCTGCTCGTGGCGCTGGTGGCCATCGCGGTAACCGACGTGGTGTTCGCGCTCGACTCGATCCCCGCGGTGTTCGGCGTGACCAGGGACCTGTTCGTGGTGTTCACGTCCAACGCCTTCGCCGTCCTCGGCCTGCGGGCGCTGTATTTCCTGCTGGCGGGTTCGGCCGACCGGTTTGTTTACCTCAAGCCGGGTATCGCTCTACTGCTGGTTTTCATCGGCGTGAAGATGCTCCTGTACGACGTGGTGCACATGCCGGTATGGGTGAGTCTGGTGGTGATAGCGGTGGTCGCGGGGGGCGCGATAGGGGCGAGCTTGTGGCGTGACCGGCGCCTGCGCCGTCGGCGCGAGGCGCCGCGTCCGCCCGCCGAGCCGTATCCGGCCGAGTCGCGTCCGGCAACCGAGTCGCGTCCGGCAGCCGAGTCGCGCGGACCGGTGCGTACGTGAGCGCGCTCGCCAGCCTGCAGGTCGACTCCCTGCTCTCCTACGCGGCCGCGATCATCTTCCCGGCGCTGGACGCGGTCTTCCCGGTGCTGCCGAGCGAGACCATCATCATCACGCTCGGCGTCGCGACCGCGGGCAGCGCCGATCCCCGCATCGCGCTGCTGGTGGCGTGCGCGGCGTTCGGGGCGTTCCTCGGCGACAACCTGTGTTACGTGCTCGGCAGCAGGTTCTCCCCGTGGATCGAGCGCCGGTTCTTCCGCAGCGAGAAGGGCGCCAAGCAACGGGACTGGGCCGAGCGCTCGCTGGCACGGTACGGGATACCGCTGATCATCGCCTGCCGGTTCATCCCTGGCGGCCGGACGGCAGTCATGCTGTCCTGCGGCATCGTCCGCTACGACCGCCGCCGCTTCATCATCGCGACCGCGATCGCGGGCGTGATCTGGGCGTGCTACGCCTTCTTCATCGGCCGGCTAGGCGGCAAGGCCTTCGAGGACAAGCCGTGGGCCGGCCTGCTGCTCGCGTTCGGCGGCACGCTCGCGATCAGCGGCCTGGTCGAGCTGGTGCGGCGGCTCTGGGCCCGGCGGGCCCAGCGCCGCCGGGCCGACGCGCAGAGCCAAGGCGACGCGGGGAGCCAGGCCGACGCGCAAGGACAGGCGGACGACACGCAGGGCCGGGGCGACGCGCAAGGACAGGCGGACGACACGCAGGGCCGGGGCGACGCGCAAGGACAGGCGGACGACACGCAGGGCCAGGCTGACGCGGGGAGCCAGGCCGACGCGGGGAGCCAGGCCGACTCAGCAGCCCGGTGAGCCGGCGGCTCCGCGAACGGCTTCCCGCGTGCAGGAACAGGGCATGAGCGAAGGCCTACGCCAGGACGGTCGCTACGATTCCGGCGAAGTTCCCGGGGAACCAGTTGAAACCCGTGGCCATTGAGCCGATGGATGGGCGGGGTCGCTCGTGCGTGAGCGCGCTCGTGTCAGTAGCTCAAACTGGCTCGCCGACGTCGCGGGCGATCCAGCCGGGCGTGTCGAAGCGCACGGGCTGCGCGCCCGCCAGTGCCGTGAGGTGATCCTCGATCCTGTCAAGTTCGGCGGCGCCGATTTGCTGTGCCCACCGATCGCGTAGCTCGTCGAAGACCGCCTCACCCTGGCGCATCACGTCGAAGCCGAGCGCGGTGACCTGAAGCCGCTTGCGGCGGCCGTCGCGCGGGTCCGTGTCGCGTGTCACGTATCCGCGCTCCTGCAGCACCGCGATGGTCTTCGCCGCCGACTGCTTGGTGATCGACAGGCGACGGCCTAGTTCTGAGGCGCTGTCTGCGCCCGCGGCGATGGCCCGCATGGCGAAGTCATGGACGGGACGCACGTCCTCGTGGCCGCGCTCGGCCAGCTCAGCGATCGCGGCGTCCACGAGCGTGCGGAAGCCCCCGAGCAGCAGGAGCGCGAGATCGGCGCCAGAGCGAGACATGGGAGAAGAGTACGACGCCGCCTGGACAAAAGACAGCCAGGGTGCCTATTATTAGACAGCCAGGCTGTCGAATTAAGGAGAGGCATGACCGCCACACCAGCCAGTCCCGCCGTGCCGGAGGTCACCCACCACCGCGCCCACGTCAACGGAACGACCCTGCACTACGTCGCCGCAGGGACCACCGGATCCCCGATCCTGCTGGTCCACGGGTTCCCCGAGACCTGGCGGGCCTTCCGCAAGCTCATCCCCCTGCTCGCCGCGCATCACCGCGTCTTTGCCGTGGATCTGCGCGGCTTCGGCGACTCAGACACGGCGCCGGGCGACTACGACAGCACGACCTCGGCCGAAGACCTGCACCAGCTAATCGCGCACCTCGGCGCCGGCCCGGTCCACCTCACCGGGCAGGACATCAGCGGGGCGACGGTCTTCCGGCTGGCCACCACCCGCCCCGAAGACGTGCTCAGCCTCACCGCCATCGAGATGGGCCTGGCCGGGTTCGGTCTCGAGATGCTGGCCGACATCACCCACGGCGGCGCCTGGCACATCGGGGTCCTCGCCGCGCCCGGTATCCCCGAGATGCTCCTCACCGGCCGCGAACGCGAGTTCCTCGGGCGATACGCATTCCCCTCCATGACCGCCACCCCGGACGCGATCACCGATGCCGACATTGACGAGTTCGCCCGCACCTACGCACGTCCTGGCGGCTGGCGCGGCGCGACCGGCCTCTACCGGTCGATGCTGCGCGAAGGCCCCGAAATCAAGGCCCTCGCCGAATTCCCCGGGCTGAACGTGCCCGTGCTCGCGGTCGGCGCCGGCGGCGGCCTCTTCACGGCCGGCACCATGGCCCAGGCCGCGTCGGCGGAAATCAGCTCCGTCCAGTTGGACGGCACAGGCCACTACGCCGCGATGGAGGCCCCCGGGGAACTGGCGAAGGCCATTCTCGGCTTCGTCGACGGCATCGACGCCGCCTGGACGAGTGAATCCTGATCCGGGCGAGTGCGGCGTGCCGGGTTGACCGGGACATGGGAGGAGGGCATCCAATGATCGTTCGTGACAACAGACCTGGATACCCTCCTGACCGCACTGTACGTGCCGGCCGGCGATCACGTGATCCCTTCGGGGCGGCGGCGCCGGCCCGGTCACCCGAAGAAGCCGGCCGATGCCGAGCTGGTGTGCCTGGCGCGACCTGCGGCTGCCCGGCGGGACACCCGTGCCGTGCGGCACCTCGCGGCAGACGGTCCGGTACTCCGGCCTGGCCGGGCTGGCGAACTACGGCTACTGCGCCGCGCACTCACGCTGGTACTGGGGGCTGAAGCTGTACCTGCTCACCACCGCCGAGGGGATGCCGGTGGCCTGGTGCCTGGCCGATCCCAAGATCGGCGAGCGGGAGATCGCAAGACCTGCTCGGCCATGCCCGCGACACCGGCGCGCCGCGCGACGGGATGATCGTGTTGTGCGACAAGGGCCTGGCCGGGCGGGAGATGGAACGCTACGCCGCGGACCAGGTCAAGGTGCTGCTGGTCCGCCCGGACCGCAAGGACGAACCGCGCCGGCACGGGAACCTGGGCGGCATGCGGCAGTGGATCGAGTCGGTCAACGACACCTCAAGGGCCAGCTGGATCTGGAACGGCACGGCGGCCGCACCCCGGCCGGGGTCTTCGCCCGCATCGCCCAGCGGCTGCTGGCCCTGGCCGCCCGCATCTGGCACAACTGGCACACCGGCGCAAACGACCTGCGGTCCCTCACCGCCTACGACCACTGACCCTGTAGGGAATCACTCATCTAGGGGGCAACATGATTGGGTGGCGCCGTACCCCCTGTGACGCAATGCCGGTCAGCTTATTTTGATCGTGAACGGCCGTGCCCGGCGCACAGCGATGCCCGTGGTGCCAGAGGGCCTGCGGTGCGCTGCCGGGGTTCCTGATACCGGGCTGGTGGCTGGCTCCTACTGCATGGATGCCTCGTTCATGCTGTTCAGACGACATGGCTGGGACATTCATGCAGTATGGTCCGGTGCTGGAGCGGCGGGGAGGGGCGTCAGGGGGTGACGCCAGAGAGGTTGAGGCCGACCACGCCGGCCAGGACCAGCCCGATGGACACCAGCTTTATGGTGGACACCGTTTCGCCGAGGAAGGCCATGCCGACCACCGCGGTGCCCGCGGCGCCGATGCCGGTCCATACTGCGTAGGCGGCTCCCACTTCGAGATGGCGCAACGCCATCGTCAGCAGGGTGAAGCTCAGCAGGGCGCAGGCTGCGAAGATGGCCGTCGGCCAGAGCCTCGTCATCCCGTGACTCATCTTCAGTGCCACCGCGAAACCGGTCTCGAACAGGCCGGCCACTACGAGCGTCAGCCAAGCCATCGTGTCGCCTCCTTCATCGTCACTGCCATTTCTACGGAGCCGACAAGGAAAACCGGTGGACCGAGGATGGAGCCCGGATGGAGGGCCTGCCGGCTGGGCGAGATGGCTGGCCAGGAAGGTCAGCGACCGGGTTCCTGCGCGACGAAGGCCGCGGCCGACGCGAAGGCACCCTGCCTGGCCTGCCTGGCCTGCGGGTAGCTGGTCCAGACGGCTGGGCTGACCGCGGCCACGGCGGCGAACAGGCGCGGGTACCTCTCGGCCAGCAGCAGCGCCCCGTAGCCGCCCATCGAGGTGCCCATCACGGCGACGCGGCGCGGCGGCGGCCGAGGCCGAGGCGCTGGCCGCGCGGGCGCGGCTCGCGGCCGTCGAGGTCGCGGGCGAGGAGTTCGGTGTGGGTAAGCGCGATCGTGATCGGGGTGCGCAGGTGGTGCGAGGCGTCCTGGAGGAACCGGCGCTGAGCCTCCAGCAGGCGGTTGTTCTTCTCCCCGATGAGCTGGCGCTCCCGGTCGGCGGCGATCCGCCGGTTGGCGAGCCACACGATAGCGACGAACATCGCCGCCAGCAGCGGTATCTCGACCGCCTCGTTGTCGTGCAGAAGGTCCACGCCGATTCCGCCGAACGTGGTGATGACCACGATGCCGAGCCCCCGCAACACCGGCTCGGCGGGCCACAGTCGCAGCCCGTACAGCACCGCGAAACCGGTCGCGATGAGGTGGAAGGGCGCCGTGGCCCAGGATGGCCAGATCGCGATCGCGACGAGGTTCAGCAGGATCAGGCCTACCCAGACCGCGTCGAGCCCGTCGCGTGCTGGCGTGAGCCAGGCCCGTTCGGCCCGCCGGACCTCAGCCGGCCGCAAGCCGGTACCCCTCGCTGCGGACGGTCCTGATCAGGTGATCGCCGATCTTCGACCGGAGCCGGCTGACGCACACGCTGACGATGTTGGAGCCGGGGTCGAAGTCGTAGCCCCACACCGACTAGCAGCTGTCCCTTGGACAGCGCCTGGCCGACGTGCTCCATCAGATCCTTCAGCACCAGGAACTCGAGCCGGGTGAGCGGCGGCGGGCCGTGGCCGATGTCGGCTTCCATCCAGCCCACGTGCAGCGTGATCTGGCCGGCCCTGATGACCCGGTCGAAGCCGCGGAGCTGGTTGCGGGCCCGGGCGAGCAGCTCGTCGAGGGAGAACGGCTTGGTCAGGTAGTCGCGCGCGCCGAGGTCGAAGCAATCCACCTTGTGCCGCACGTCGGCCAGGCAGGACAGGACCAGGACGGTCTGGCCCGGCCGGTCCCGCAGCAGCTGCCGCAGCACGGCGAAGCCGTCCGTGCCGGGCATGAGCAAGTCGAGGATGACGAGATCGTAGACGTCGGCGCGGGCCCGGCTGAGGCCGCCGGCCGCGGTTTCGGCCAGGTCGGTCACGAGACCTTCCGCGGCCAGGGCGCGCCGAGGGCGGACCTTATCGCCGCCTCGTCGTCGATGACCAGGACGCGAGGCCTGACCCCAGACGCCGTCGGCGCCGTCGACTCCAGCGGCGCGCAGAGCTCGCACGCCACGTGCTGGTCGGTCATGGCGCGGCCACCGCCCCGGCCCGGGCCGCGCAACCGTGGAATACCATGCCCGCGCTTATAGTACGGATCCCGGATCGTCAGGTTCGAAATCCGGCGATCCCGAAAATTTCCGGGAGCGTGTCGAATCCTCGTCCCGCCGTTCGAGGCGTAGGTAGAGGGCAGATCGAGACGACGGTCCGCCCCGAACCGAAGGGACGAGCCGTCATGACCGCCCAGACCGCCGTCAGCACACCCAGCCGGACCTGCACCCCCGCCCAGCGCGTCACCCGGTCGCTGCTCGGTTACGGGGTCCTGGCCGGTACCGTCTTCGAAGCCTCGATCCTGATCCAGGGGCTGACCAGGCACGGCTTCCGGCTCGCGCACCACGACGCGAGCCTGCTCAGCAACGGCCCGCTGGGCTGGATCCAGATCGCGACCTTCCTGGTGTCCGGCGCGATGACGATCGCGTGCGCGGTCGGAATGCGGCGCGCGCTGGCCGGCCGGGCGGGCGGAACCTGGGGGCCGCGGCTGATCGCGATCTACGGCGCCGGGCTGATGGCCGCCGGCCTGCTGCGCGCCGACCCGGCCTACGGTTTCGGCCCGGGAGCGCCCGCGGGCAAGGCGGTGCACATCAGCTGGCACGCGGCCGGGCACCTGATCTCGGCGAGCATCGGGTTCACCGCCCTGATCGTGGCGTGCTTCGTCATGGCCCGCTACTTCAGCCGGGAGCGGCGCCGTGGCCTGGCCATCTACTCGCGCGCCACCGGCCTGGCCTTCCTGGCCGCGTTCGCGGGCGTCACCACCGGATCGGATTCCAGCGCCATCGTGCTGCCGTTCTACGCCGGCGTGCTCGTCGCCTGGATCTGGATCGCCGTGACCTCCGTCCACCTCTACCGCCGTGTCGGCGCCGAACCTGCTGGCACCGGGACCGATCCGGCCGGCCATTGACATCCACCCGGGTATACAGCGGAAATACAACGAGAACAGGAGAAAGAAATGCGTTACATGATGCTGCTGTCCGGCACCAACCCGGCTACCCCGCCGCCGCCCGAACTGTTCGAGGCGATCATGAAGCTGGGCGGAGAGGCGACCCAGGCGGGCGTGATGCTCGACACCGCCGGGCTGCTGCCCAGCGCGGCCGGGGCCCGGGTCAGCCTGACCGACGGCAAGGTGACGGTGACCGACGGCCCCTTCACCGAATCCAAGGAGCTCATCAGCTACGCGCTGTACGAGGTCAGTTCGAAGGAGGAGGCCATCGAGTGGGCCTCCCGCTTCATCAAGCTGCACCGTGACCACTGGACGGGCTGGACCGGCTCGACCGACATCCTCCAGGTGATGGGGTCTTCGGGCCCCGCCGGACCATGACCGAACCTGGCCACGAGGCCACCAGGTCCGCGATCGAGGCGGTGTGGCGGATCGAATCGCCCCGCCTGATCGCGGGCCTGGCCAGGATCACCGGGGACGTCGGCGCGGCCGAGGAACTGGCGCAGGACGCCCTGGTGATCGCGCTCGAGCAGTGGCCGGTCCAGGGCGTGCCCGACGGACCGGGCGCGTGGCTGATGGCCACGGCCAAGCACCGGGCGATCGACCTGATCCGCCGGCGAGCCAGCTACGAGCGGAAACTGCAGGAAATCGGCCGCGACGCGGCGTTGCGGCCGGAGAATTCCGGGGAGCCTGACGTGGACGCGATGGATGATCACATCGGCGATGACCTGCTGCGGCTGATCTTTATCTCCTGCCATCCGGTGCTGTCGCCCGAGGCGCGCGCCGCCCTCACCCTGCGCTTGCTCGGCGGGCTGACCACCGCCGAGATCGCCCGGGCCTTCCTGGTCCCCGAAGCCACCATCGCCCAGCGCATCGTGCGGGCCAAGCGCACCCTGACCGCCCGGCGGGTGCCGTTCGAGCTCCCGTCGCGGGCCGAGATCCCGGACCGCCTGACCTCGGTCCTCGAGGTCATCTACCTGATGTTCAACGAGGGCTACGCGGCCACGGCGGGCGAAGACTGGATGCGGCCGCCGCTGTGCGCCGAGGCGATGCGGCTCGGCCGGGTCCTGGCCGGGCTGATGACACGCGAGGCCGAGGCGCACGGGCTGGTCGCGCTGATGGAACTGCAGGCCTCGCGGGTGGGCGCCCGCACCGACCCGGCGGGCGAGCCGGTGCTGCTCGCCGACCAGGACCGGCGGCGGTGGGACCGGCTGCTCATCCGGCACGGGCTGCACGCCCTGGTCCGGGCCAGGTCACTCGGCGGGCCGCCGGGCCCGTACGAGGTGCAGGCCGAGATCGCCGCCTGCCACGCGCAGGCCCACTCGGTGCAGACGACCGACTGGGAGCGCGTCGCCGCGCTGTACGTGGTGCTCGGCCACCTGACGCCGTCGCCGGTCGTCGAGCTGAACCGCGCGGTCGCCGCCGGCATGGCGTACGGCCCCGCCCGGGGCCTGGAGATCGCGGACCAGCTGGTTACCCACCCGGCCCTGACGTCGTACGCTCACCTGCCCGCGGTGCGCGGCGACCTGCTGGCCAAACTGGGCCGGCTGGAGGAAGCCCGGGAGGAGTTCGGCCGGGCCGCCGCGCTCACCGGTAACGAGCGCGAGCGGGCCCTGTTCCGCGCCCGCGCCGACGCCTGCGTGCGGTCTCCACACCGTCTCCACGTCGGGGACATAGGCTGAAGCTGCGGGCCTGTGTGCTGACGGGGTGTTGATGCGCAGGTTCTTACGCGGGGTGCGCACGGGGAAGGAGGCACCTGGGTGGTCAGCCATCTGCTGCAGTCGATCCCGCCCGAAGTGGTCTACCTGATCGTGGGCCTGATGATCATGGTGGAGAGCCTGGGCATCCCGGTTCCCGGCGAGATCGCGCTGGTGACCGCGGCGGTGCTGGCGACCCAGCACAAGGCGGGTCTATCGCCGGGCTGGATCGCGGCCAGCAGCAGCGCCGGGGCGATCACCGGGGACTCGATCGGCTTCCTCATCGGCCTGCGGTTCGGCCGCACGGTGTTCGACAGGCTGGGCCGCAGGTTCCCGCGGCACTTCGGGCCGGGACACGTGGCACTGGCCGAACGCGTTTTCACCAGGCATGGCGTCTGGGCCGTGTTCTTCGGCCGGTTCATCGCGCTGCTGCGGATCTTCGCCGGGCCGCTGGCCGGGTCGCTGCGCATGCCCTACTTCAGGTTCCTGGCCGCCAACGTCTGCGGCGGGATCCTGTGGGCCACCGGGATCACGTTCCTGATCTGGTTCCTCGGTGCGGCCGCCGAGCACTGGCTGTCCCGGGCGTCCTGGATCGCGCTGGTCGCGGCGACCCTGGTCGGCCTGCTGATCACGCTGCTGATCCGGCGGAAGACCAGGACGCTCGTGCGCCAGGCCGAGGCCGAGGCGGAAGCTGAAGCAGAGGCCGAGGCGGAAGCTGAAGCAGAGGCCGAGGCCGAGGCTGAAGCAGAGGCCGAGGCGGAGGCCGGGGCGGAAGCGGAAGCGGGGGCTGGCGCTGGTTAGGGGGCTGAGTCAAACCAGGGGTTGAGACGGAGGCGGGGCGGTACTAAACCGTGCGCTGATGACCCTCCGTTGCCGGCGCGCTTAGCGTTCGTCGCAGTGCGATCACTGCGGGCGATCACCGCGGGCGACCGGTGAGGGAGGTCTCCGTCCATGGACTGGATCATCGGTTCGGGCCTCAGGTTCGGGCGGCTGGTGGTGGCGCTGGCCATCGGGCTGACGGTCATCGGGATCGCCCAGCTGCACTCCGCTCCCGTCGACGTCTACCCGGAGTTCATGCCGCCGTCGGTGGAGATCCAGACCGAGGCATTGGGCCTGTCGGCCGCCGAAGTGGAACAGCTGATCACGGTGCCGCTCGAGCAGGACCTGCTCAACGGGGTGCCCTGGCTGGACCGCATCCACTCGTCGTCGATGCCTGGCCTGTCGGCGATCGACCTGACCTTCCAGCCCGGCACCGACCTGTACGCCGCGCGGCAGCAGGTCCAGGAGCGGATGACCCAGGCCCACGCGCTGCCCAACGTGGGCAGCCCGCCGATCATGATCCAGCCGACGGCCGCCGAGGGCCGGATCGCCATGATCAGGCTGTCGTCCTCGTCGGTGTCCCCGATCGATATGTCCGTTCTCGCGCGGTGGAAGATCAAGCCGCGGCTGATGGGTGTGCCTGGCGTCGCGAACGTGGCCATCTACGGCCAGCGGGACCGGCAGCTCCAGGTCCAGGTGGACCCGACGAAGCTGCGGGCCGAGCACGTGACGCTCACCCAGCTCATCGAGACCGCGGGCAACGCGCTGTGGGTCTCGCCGCTGACCTTCGTGGAGGCGTCGACGCCGGGTACCGGCGGCTTCTTCGAGTCGGCCAGCCAGCGCCTGTCCGTCCAGCACATCTCCCCGATATCGACCCCGCGGCAGCTGGCCGCCGTGCCGGTCCGGGACTCCGGCAAGCTCCTGCTGGGCGACGTGGCCAACGTGATCGAGGACCACCAGCCGCTGATCGGCGACGCGGTCTCGAACGGGCATCCCAGCCTGTTCCTGGTCATCGAGAAGTTCCCCGGCGCGGACACGCTGAAGGTCACCAGGGACGTCGAGGCCGCGATGGCGGACATGACCCCCGGGCTCAAGGGCATCGCCATCGACACCCGGGGATACCGCCCGGCCGGCTTCATCGAGGCCGCGCTGCGGAACGTCGGCTGGACCGCGCTGATCGGCTTCGTGCTGCTGATCGCGATGCTGCTCGCCCTGTTCGGCTCGTGGCGGGCGGCGCTGATCGGCGCGATCGTGCTGCCGGTCTCGCTCACCACGGCGGCTTACGCGCTGTACCTGATGGGCACCACGTTCACCACGATCACGCTGCTCGGGCTGGCCGCGGCCGTCTGCATCGTGGTCGACGACGTCATCACCGACATCAACGCGGCCCGCGGCCTGGCTGATGAAGGAGCCGAAGGCGCTGCCGGGGAGGCGCCGGTCAGGGCGGCGTTCTCGGCCGTGCGCGGGCCGCTGGTGTTCGCCACCCTGGCCATACTGCTCGGCACCGTGCCGTTCCTGTTCCTGGGTTCGGTGGTGACCGCGTTCAGCCGCCCGCTGGTGCTCGCCTTCGCGGTCGCCGTGCTCACCTCGATGGTGGTGTCGTTGCTGCTGACGCCGACGCTGGGCGTGCTGCTGCTGAGTGGCCCCCACAGCCGGCCGGGTGAGCGCGGGCCAGGCCCGCTGGCCCGGGGGACGCGGCAGATCTTCGACCGCGGGTTCGCCGCGATCGCACGGCCGGGCCGCGCGTGGGCGCTGGCCGGCGTGCTGGTGCTCGCGCTCCTCGCGATCATCCCGCAGACGGGAGGGAACAGCTCCTTGCTCCCGGCGCTGCAGGACCGCAACCTGCTGCTGCACGTCGAGGCGGCCCCGGGCACCTCGCTGATCGAGATGGACCGCATCACCGCGACGGCCGGAAACGAGCTGCAGACCCTGCCGGGGGTCAAGAGCGTCGGCACGCACGTCGGGCGGGCGATCGGTTCGGACCAGCTCACCAACGTCAACTCCGCCGAGGTCTGGATCACGCTCGACGACCGGGCCGACTACGCCAGGACCAAGGCGGCGATCACCACGGTGATGCACGGCTATCCGGGCCTGCGGACCGATCTGGTCACCTACCCCGGCGACCGCGTGGGCCAGGTGACGGCCGACCAGCGAGACGACCTCCTCGTCCGCGTCTACGGCGCCGACCTGAACGTGCTCCAGCAGAAGGCGGACGACGTACGGGCCATGCTGACCCGGGTGTCCGGCGTGGCGAATCCGGCGGTGCGCCCGATACCGCAACAGCCGACGGTGGCCGTCAAGGTCAACCTCGCGGCCGCGCAGAAGTACGGCCTCAGGCCCGGCGACATCCGCCGGGACGCGACCACGCTCACCTCGGGCCTGATCGTCGGCAACCTCTACGAGCAGTCGAAGATCTTCGACGTGGTGATCTGGGGCGCGCCCCAGACGCGCAGCAACCTGACCGAGCTCGGGAACATGCTGATCGACACGCCGGGCGGCGGCCAGGTGGCCCTCAAGGACGTCGCCAGCCTCACCGTCCGCGCGGAGCCGGCCGCCATCGTCCACGACGACGTGCTGCGCAGCGTGGAGGTGGCCGCGCGGGTCACCGGCGACCCGTCCGAGGTGGCTGCGGCCGTACGCGCCCAGATCGCCCGGATGCCGATGCCGTACGAGTACCACGCGGAGGTGTTCGGCAGCGCCACGATCCGGAGCTCCGACGCGACCCGCGGGCTCGCCTATGGCGCGGTCGCGCTGGCCGGCATCTTCCTGCTGCTGCAGGCGGCGGTGGGAAGCTGGCGGCGCGCCGGGCTCATGCTGGCCTCGCTGCCGCTGTCCGCCGTCGGCGGAGTGCTCACCGCGCCGCTGGCGGGCGGGATCTCCAACATCGCGTCGCTCACGGGACTGTTCGCCGTCATGGGGCTCGCGCTCCGCGCCTGCGTCCTGCTCGGCCGCCGCATCGACTCCGGGGTGGAAGCAGCCCGCGAGCGCACGGTGGCGGTTCTGCAGACGGTGCTGGCCACGGCGGCCATCATGGCGCCGGCCGCGTTCACGGGCTCCGGCCCGGGCCGGGAGCTCCTGCACCCCCTGGCCGTGACGATGCTCGGCGGACTGGTGACCCTGCTCCTCGTTCAGGGGCTCCTGCTGCCCGCGCTGCTGCTGCCTGGCCCGGACCGCACCGCGGCGGGCCAGGGTGGCAGCCGTCCGATACCCGAGCCTGCCGGGCGCCGGTACCGCGTCCGGGTCAGGCGGACCACCCACACGGAACGACCGTAAGGGAGCCCCGATGTCACCGAAGCACCTGTCCGTGGCCGGGCTGGTTATCGGCGCCGCGGCGATCCTGGCCGGCTGCGCCGCCGCCACCCCGGCCGAGACACCGCCGGCCCTGATCAAGCCGGTGGCCGGCTCGCAGATCCCGCAGCTCCAGCTCACGGAGCGCGCGGTCCAGCGGCTGGGCATCGTAACCCAGCCCGTTCGGCCGACGACAACGGCGGGTCAGCCTGCGCACGAGGTCATCCCCTACTCGGCCGTGGTCTATGACCACGACGGCTCGACCTGGACCTACGTGAACACCGCGGCCACAACCTACGAGCGCGAGCCGATCACGGTCACCGACATCGACGGCCAGGTCGCGCTGCTGTCCGCCGGGCCGGCCGCCGGCACGCCGGTGGTGACGGTGGGCGCGGCCGAACTGCTGGGCACCGAGTACAACATCAGCGGGGAAGAATGAACGGAGCCGGGCTTCCGGGGGGGTCGTCCCCTCCGGAACCAGCCGAGCCGCGGACCCTGATGCGGGCGGTCATCAGCTCGAGCCTGAAATTCCGGTACCTGGTCGTCGCGGCCGCCGTCGGCCTGATGATCCTGGGCATCACCTCGCTGCCGAAGATGCACGTCGACGTCTTCCCCGAGTTCGCCCCGCCCCGGGTGGTCATCCAGACCGCCTGCGTGGGCCTGTCCACCTCCGACGTCGAGCAACTCGTCACCGTGCCGCTCGAGGCCGGTCTCAACGGCATCCAGGGCCTGGACGACATGCGGTCCAAGTCCGTTCCGCAGCTGTCCTCGATCGAGCTGCTGTTCAAGCCGGGCACCGACTTGCTCCGGGCGCGCCAGCTGGTGCAGGAGCGCATCGCGACGGTCTCCCCCAGCCTGCCCACCTGGGCGGCACCGCCGGTGATGCTGGCGCCGGTCTCGGCTACCGGCCGGGCCATGCAGATCGGCATGACGTCGAAGGACCACTCGCTCATCGAGATGTCGATGACGGCGTACTGGACGATCCGGGCCCGGCTGCTGCGCGTGCCGGGAGTGGCCAACGTGGCCATCTGGAACGAGCGGCTCCAGCTCATGACGGTGCAGGCCGAGCCGACCAAGATGCAGGCGCGGCAGGTCTCGCTGGAGAAGGTGATGGAGGCCACGGCCGACGCGGTGGACTCCGGCCTGCTCAAGTTCTCCACCGGCGCGGTCATCGGCACCGGGGGCACTATCGAGACCCCGAACCAGCGGATCGGCATACGCAACGTGCTGCCGATCATCACGCCTGCCGACATGGCCAAGGTTCCAGTGACTTCGTCCGGGCCTGGTCAGGTATTGCTCGGTGACATCGCCACGGTGGCGGAGGATCACCAGCCGCTGATCGGCGACGCGATCATCGACGGCCAGCCGGGGTTGCTGCTCGTGGTGGAGAAGCTGCCCTGGGCGAACAGCCTGCAGATGACGGCGGGGGTCGAGGACGCGATCCGGCAGCTCGAGCCGGGGCTGCCCGGGATCACGTTCGACACCAAGGTGTTCCAGCAGGCCAACTTCGTCAAGCTCGCGATCGCCAACCTGACCCAGGCACTGGTGATCGGGTTCATCCTGGTCGTGGTCATCCTGGCGCTCTTCCTTTTCGAGTGGCGGATGGCGCTGATAAGCCTGCTCACCATCCCGATCTCGCTGGTAGCCACGCTGCTGGTGCTCTACTGGCTCGGCGCCACCATCAACACGATGACGCTGGCCGGCCTGGTGATCGCGCTGGGCGCCGTGGTGGATGACGCGATCATCGACGTGGAGAACATCACCAGACGGCTGCGGGAAGAACGCCTGAGAAATGGCGCAGAGCCCGGAGGCGGCCGGTCGACCCGTGGGGTAATCCTGAGCGCCTGCCTCGAGGTGCGCAGCCCGATCGTTTACGCCACGCTCATCATCGTCGCGGCGTCGGTGCCCGTCTTCCTGCTGGCCGGGCTGACCGGGGCGTTCTTCCGGCCGCTCGCGCTGTCCTACACGCTGGCGATCGCCGCCTCGATGGCGGTCGCGCTCACCGTCACCCCGGCGCTGGCCCTGCTGATGCTGCGTGGCGCGCGGATCGAGCGCCGTAAGTCGCCGCTGGTGGGCTGGCTGCAGAAGGGCTACACCGCGGGACTCCGCCGGATCATCGTCCGGCCGGTCGCGGCGTACGCCACGGTCATCGCGATGACCGTCCTGGGCGTCGCGGTGTACCCGCAGCTCGGCCAGTCGCTGTTCCCCGCCTTCCAGGAGCACGACTTCCTCATCCACTGGGTCTCGCCGCCCGGCACGTCGGCCGCCGAGATGGAGCGGTCCACCACCAGGATCAGCAAGGAACTGCTCGCCATTCCCGGCGTGCAGAGCGCCGGCGCGCACATCGGCCAGGCCCTGCTCGGCGAGGAGGTCGCCGGGGTCAACCTCGGCGAGATCTGGGTCAGCCTGGCACCGAACGCGGATTACACCGCGGCCCTGGACCGGATCCACGCCGTCGCCAACGGGTACCCGGGCCTGTTCCGGGAGGTCCAGACCTACCTGGACGAGCGGATCGAGGAGGTGCTCACCGGCGGCAAGGAGCCCATCGTGGTGCGCGTCTACGGCGAGGACCTGCAGACGCTGCGGGCCAAATCCGACCAGATCCTGGACCTGGTGAGGTCCGTGCCGGGCGTGATCGACGCGCACCGCGACATCTCCTCGGACGTCCCGCAGGCGGACGTGACCGTCAACCTGGCCAAGGCGGAAAAGTACGGCCTCAAGCCGGGCGATGTCCGCCGGGACGCGGCGACGCTGGTGGCCGGCGAGGAGGTCGGGGACATCTTCCGTGCCGGGAAGGCCTATGACGTGGTGGTCTGGAGCCCGGAGCGGACCAGGCACAGCTTCGCCGACATCGAGAACCTGCCGATCGACCTGCCGTCCGGCGGCCACATCAGGCTGGGCGAGGTCGCCACGGTCGCGCTGCAACCGAACCCCAACGCCGTCGACCGGCAGGGTGACTCCAGGTACCTCGACGTGGGGGCGGCCGTGGAGGGCCGTGACCTCGGCTCTGTGGTCAACGAGATCAGGCAGAAGCTGGGTCCGGTGCCACTGGCCCGCGGGTACCACGTGGAGCTGCTGGGTGAGTACCAGGAGCGGCAGGCGGCGCAGAGCCGGCTGCTCGAGTCGGCGATCATCGCCGGGCTGCTCATCCTGCTGCTGCTCCAGGCCTCGTTCCGCAACTGGCGGCTCGCCATCTTGCTGTTCCTGACGTTGCCGATGGCGCTGGTCGGCGGCGTGCTGGCCGCCTGGATAGCCGGCGGGATCATCTCGCTGGGCTCGCTGGTCGGGTTCTTCACCGTGTTCGGCATCGCCGCCCGGAACGGGATCCTGCTGATCAACCACTGCCAGCATCTGGAGGAGCAGGAGGGGATGGCGTTCGGCCGGGAGCTCGTGCTCCGCGGCGCCCGGGAGCGGCTGGCCCCGATCCTGATGACGTCGCTGGCCACCGGGCTGGCCCTGGTCCCGCTGGTCGTGCTGGGCACGCGCCCGGGGCACGAGATCGAGCACCCGCTGGCCGTGGTCATCCTCGGCGGGCTCGTCACGTCCACGCTGCTCAGCCTGTTCGTGCTGCCGTCGCTGTACCTGCGGTTCGGCCACCGGCGGCGGCGGGCGGCGCTTCTTACCGCGCAAACGGAAGGGAACACGTGATGTTCGCCAGGTCGCGTTGGCTTGTTTCTGCCGGAGCGCTGGGTGCGGTATGCGCTCTGCTGGCCGGGTGCGGTTCGACCGGGCCGGGGACGGCCGGGGGGGCGAGTCCGGCGGCGGCCCGGTCGGCGGGGGCCAGTCCCTCGACCGGGGCGGGCCAGCCGGCGGGGGGCGGCCAGTCCGGGGCGGTGGCCAGTCCGTCAGCGGGGCCCGACACGTTCACGGCGCCACTCACGGTAAACAACCCGATGTTCCCGCTTGCGGCCGGCACCCGGTTCACCTATCAGGGCAGGATCGTGCAGGACGGGGAGAGCAAGCCGCACAGCGTCACCTTCACCGTGACCGACTTGTCCAAGATGGTCGACGGGGTCCAGACCGTGGTGGCCTGGGACCGGGACTTCCTCGAGGGCAAGCTGCAGGAGCAGGAGCTCGCCTTCTTCGCCCAGGATGACCAGGGCAACGTGTGGAACTTCGGCGAGTACCCGGAAGAGTACGAGAACGGGAAGTTCACCGGGGCGCCGAGCACCTGGATCAGGGGCGTGGACGGCGCCTACGGTGGCATCCACATGCTGAGCCAGCCCCGGGCCGGGATGAAGTACCGGGAAGGCCTGGTCCCGGCGATCGAGTTCGACGACGTCTCCGTGGTCACCCGCACCGGCCAGCAGGCCTGCCTGGCGGGCACGTGCTACAAGCAGGTTCTCGTGGTCGACGAGACCAGCCCCAACGACCCCGCTAGTGGTCATCAGATCAAGTACTACTCGCCGTCGGCCGGGCTCATCCAGGTCGGCGCGCGCGGCGGGGATTCTCAGGAGTTCCTCACGCTGACCTCGGTAAGGCACCTCGGCCCGGCCGAGATGGCGACGATACGCACGGAAGTGAAGGCCATGGACCAGCGCGCCTACAAGATCAAGGTGTACCGGACGACGAAGCCCGCGGAACGGCGCGCCTGATTGTGAACCGCCAGCCGGCTACGGGGTGATATTCCGGCAGGGGAGCGTCCAGGGGAGCGTCCTGGGCTTGGTATGGACCGTCTCGGTGATCTCCCCTGTCCGGGAGTGCGCGCAGTCGCGTTCCCACTTGGCCGCTACCGGCGCCCAGCTCCATGCGGTCGTGGTGCGCAGGCCGGCATACCGGAAGTCCACCGCCCATGTGGCCGCGAGGAAGACGACAAGCACAGCGACCGCCGTCACGGATTTCAGGGCCGCCCCCCGCCGGCGATCGTGAGCACGTGACCGTAGGGCATGATCCGCCCCGACGATCAGGGCGGACACGATCAGGAAGTCAGCCATGATCGTGTACCGGGTGCCGAGCACCTGCGTGGGAAGCATCGGTTCTGTCGCCGGCCCGCGGTTGATGCTGATGCTTACCACCGTGAAGATGAAGCCGACGGCGACGGCGGTCACCACGAATAGCCGTGCCCTCGGCTGGGTGACGAGGATCAGGCCGAAGCTGACGGCCAGGACGAAGGCCGCGATCGCGACGGCCCCGTCTGGTCCGGCGAACGACCGTAGCCACCACGACGTGTGCCAGCCGAGCGATGGCGGCAGCACGACATGGCTGTAGAAGGCGAGCGACGGGCCGGGCGTCGCATGCTTCAGGTAAAGCCGGGAGTGGCCGTGCAGCGCACCCGAGATAACGAAAGGCGCCTGCACCGCCCAGCCGGCCAGCCAGCCCGCGCTCACCGCGTGTTCCCGTGGACGGCGCAGCACGTACAGTCGCGCGACCAGCAGCGGTGCGAGCAGCAGGGCCAGGATATTGGAAGCCATCGTGAGGAACCCGACCGCCGCCGCCACCGCCATCGCGGGCCGTGTCCGCGGCCGCCACAGCATCGCCCAGAACAGGGCAGGCAGCAGGTACCAGGGCGTTTCTACCCCGCTGCCGATGAGTTCCATCGGCGCGACGGGAAGCAGCACCAGGGCCACGGCGAGCAGGGCGCGCAGTTTCACCGACTCGATGTGGCCGGCGCTCGCGTGGAAGATGAACAGGGCGCAGCACGCCGCAACGACCACGCCGGCCAGCGCGAACGCCAGGGACGCCTCGGTCAGCGGCAGATAGCTCACGACCTGCGCGATAAGGCGCGGCAGAACCTGCACGTACCCGCCGTACGCGCGCCAGTGCCAGGGATGCTGGATAGCCCCGACGAGGAACTCGAAGTAGTCGTCGCCGAAGATGGTGCGCCACGCTGGGCGCCCGGGGACGCGCAGCAGCATCGCTACCGAGGCGATGCCGACCGCCGCGACCTGCACGACGGCACTGAGCACGCGGGTGCCCCGTGCCCGCGCCGGCGCCTCGGGGACACTCGGGAACAACTCGCCAAGCGCGTCGCGCAATCCGCCCGGCGCCGGCCGGGGCCGGGGCCGGGGCATGACTCGATCAGCACGCTGCGAATGCCCGGACGCGGGGATCATCGCTGCAGGCCCTCCTCACACGCCCGAATCCGAGATCTGAAGCTCCCGTGACCCGCACAGCATCGCAGTGCGGTCGGGAGCATCCCATCGAGCACCCCCGGCCGGCCACGATACTCCACGCTGGACCCAGGGCGAGTTAGTACAACGACCGGTCAGCCCATGATCATGGTGTCAGGCGGCCAGGCCGTGCCGGAACGCGTAGCCGACCAGCTGGCCGCGGTCGCGTGAGCCGGTCTTGGCGAGCAGGTGGTTGATGTGGCTCTTGACCGTCGCGCCGGTGATGTTGAGCTTGCCGGCGATCTCGGCGTTGGACAGGCCCGCTCCGATCTCGGTGAGCACCTCGAGTTCTCGCCCGGTCAGTCCGTCTGGCGGGCCGGGCGGCGCCGGCGGGGGGCCGGAGCCGCCTGGCGGGCCGCCGCTGATGACGGCCTCCACCAGCCTGCGCTGCACCGACGGGTCCAGCTGGGCCTCGCCCGCGCACACCGCCGACAGCGCCTGCAGGATCTCGCCCGCGCCGGCGTTCTTGGTGAGGTAGCCGCGGGCGCCCGCGCGGAGCGCCGCGAAGACCGAGTCGTCATCCGCGAATGCGGTCAGCACCACGACCCGGACGTCCGGCTGGCGGCCCGCGATCTGCCGGGTGGCCTCCACCCCGTCGCAGTTCGGCATGCTGAGGTCCATCAGGACGACGTCGGGAGCGCACGCCGCCGCCTGGCGCACCGCGTCGGTCCCGTCCACGGCCGTGCCGATCACCTCGACCCCGGGCAGCATGCCGATCAGCAGGGACAGCCCGTCGCGGACCACCTTCTGGTCGTCGGCGACGAGCACCCGCAGCGGCGCCGCGCTGGCGCTCATGAGTCCGGCAGCCACAGCCGGACCGCGAAACCGTCGCCCGAGCGCCCGGCCCGCAGCTGACCGCGGATGAGCTCGGCCCGTTCGGCCATACCGGTCAGGCCCAGGCCGCCGGACGGCAGGCCGACCTCGGTACCGTCCCCGCCGCTGTCCACCACCGAGACCTCCGCGCCGTCGGCCGCCCAGGCCAGCCGGACGGTCACCCGGACCCCGCGGCCCGCGTGCTTGGCCACGTTGGTCAGGGCCTCCTGCACGACGCGGTACAGCATCAGGCCGGCCTCGGGATCCAGCGGGCGCGGCACCCCGTCGACCTCGAGGCTGATCGGGATGCCCAGCGCCGCCGCGGTCTCCGAGACCAGGCCGGGCAGGCTGGCCGGCCCGGGCGGCTCGTCGTCGCGCAGCATGGCCAGGGCGCGCCGCGCGTTGAGCACCCCGATCCTGGTCAGCTTGTGCGCGGAGGTGAGCTGGCCGACGAGGTTGGCCCCGGCGGCCTCGGTGATGGCCGTCAGCCGCGCCGCCTCCAGCTGCACGGCCAGGACCGACAGGCTATGGGCCAGCACGTCGTGCAGGTCGCGGGCCAGGCGCGAGCGCTCGGCCAGCGCCGCCGCCCGTTCCCTGGCCTCGCCCGCGGCCGTCTCCTGCGCCAGCAGCGCCTCGGCCTGGCGGCGCGCGCCCAGGCTGGCCACGGCGAAATGGGAGATCGTGAACAGGAACCCGAAGGCGGCCAGGACGGCCAGGGTGGTGGCCGCCGGGTTCGCCGCATCGGTCGCCTCGACGCCGGCGATCGCGGCCACGACCGGGCTCCCGGCCAGCACGGCCACGCGTGGCGGCGCGCGCAGGGCCAGGCCCACCACGGCCATGTAGCCGATCACGTAGCCCGTGCCGTCGGCCAGCAGGTCGAGCCCGGCGCCGCACATGCCCACGCCGACCAGGGCCGGCACGGCGACCCGCCGGCCACCGACCCGCCCGGACAGTCCAGCCGCGGCCAGCGCGGCCGCGATCGCCAGCAGGCCCATGGTGGCCGGCCCGGCTGGGCCGGCGGGCAGGCCGCCGGCCAGGATCGCGCCCCCGACGCCGGCGATGGCGATCAGCAGGAGCGGAGCCAGCCACGACCCTAGCTCACGCGTACCTGCCCCGACGGGCAGCAGGCGGCCCAGGGCAAGCGCCTGCGTGAGGCGAAACCCAGGGCCAGGCGGCACCGCGATCTCCCGGTACGACGACACCCGTCCCCGCATGCTGACCACCCCCAGCCATAGCAAACGCGCACGGCCCTCCCTGTCGCCGGCCGCCGGGATGCCCTCCCGGTCCGGCCGCCGGCCAAATCCGCGGCAGCAAGCGGCATATCAAGTTGTGACAACACCGGACCGGCGCCGTCACGGCCCGCTCGAGGCCGTGAGGTCGCACCGGCGCCAGTCCGCTCCTGACCGCGCGCGGTCCCCGCTCTGGTAGGCGCGCTGGATGTCAGGCTGCCTACCCGCATGAGGTATTCCTGTGGAGGCGATATGGAGATTGTGTGGAGAAAACGGCAAAACGCTGCGGATTCCTGGCTTATGCGGTACTGCCAGCGGCTTTGGGGCTAGCCGGTCAGGCGCCGGGGGCCGCGGCCCTCAGGGTCGCTTCGAGGGTGTCCCAGGGCAGGCCCGGCGGCAGCATGAACGTCACGACGTCGGCGACGTGGTCCCAGGGCTCGAGCTGCTCCCGGACCTGAGCGGGGGTACCGCAGGCGGCGAGCTGGTCGAGGACGACCCGGGCCTCGGGGGGTATGGTCCCGCGCCGCGGGCTGGGGCGCGGATTCGCGGCGATGACCGCGCTGACCTCGGCGGCATAGCCCTGGCCGGCCAGGGACCGGGCGTAAACGTCGCCCATGGCGCTCAGGTACCAGGCGGCGCAGGCCGCGGCGATGTCCCGGGCCGTGCCGGGGTCCTCGTCCGCCGCGACGATGGGCCCGGCCGCCACCGTGAGCGGGGGCGCGTGCGGCGCGGTGACTTCCCGCCGCCGGCCCAATGCGGCCGTCCAGGCGGCGACGCAGTCCCGGGCCACCAGCGCGGGAATCCAGCCGTCGCCGAGTTCGGCGGCGACGTTCATCGTGTGCTGGCCGAGGGCGGCGATCCAGATCGGCAACCCGGGCACGGGCGGCTGCCCCAGCCGCAGCGGGCGCGCCGCCGGGTCGCGGGGCTGGATGGGCAGCCCGTCGAGCAGCGCGCGGACCGTGGTCACGACGTCGCGCAGCCGGGCGGCCGGGCGGTCGAACGGGACGTCATGGAATCCCTCCGCCAGCGCCCGGGTGCTGGCCCCCAGGCCCAGCACGTACCGCCCCGCGCTGACCTGGTGCAAGGTGGCGGCGGTCATCGCCAGCGTCGCCGGGGTACGTCCCCAGACCGACAGCACGCCGGAAGCGATCTGGATCCTGGTGGTGCGCAGCGCGATCTCGGTCAGCACCGGTGTCGAGTCGAGGCCCCAGCCCTCCGGCACCGAGAAACTCTCGTATCCCAGCTCGTCGGCGAGCACGGCGGCCCGGACGATGACGTCCCGTCGCGTCTCCATCGGCGTGAGCCCCACGCCGCGCCGGTGCGAGGTCACCGTGCACCTCCGGCGGCCGGGGCGGCCACGGCGGCGGCCGGGGCGGCCACGGCGGCGGCCGCCGCGGGGTCCGGCTTCGGCCCTGGACGCGGCACGGTCAGCCACACGGCCCCGGCCACGGCGAGCACCTCGCCGGCGGGCCCGAGCAGCGCGGACCCGGCGGTGAGCTTACGGCCGTCACGCTGGTGCGGCCAGGCGATGACGCGGCACTGGTCGCCGACCGCGGGCCGCGACGCCAGGATGGTGGCCGTCATCCGGCCGAGCAGGATGGCGGTGTCCCAGCCCGCCTCGCCGCCCAGGCCGGCCGCCTCGGCGGCGGCGATCCCGCTGGGACAGTCGAGCGCGGCCCAGACCACCTCGGCCCGCACCCTGGAGTCGGCATCGGCGACCGAACGATCCGGCGTCCACGGCGCGGCCCACAAGGCCAGGCCGGCCACCGGCCCGGGAAAGATCCGCAGCCCGTCGCCGGGACGGCGGTTCATGCCGCAGACGAAGCAGTCGGGAAACACCGGATCGGTGAAGTACCGGGCCCCCCGGGCGGCCGCGTCGGCATCGGCGAGCGACACGGTGGCCGGGATCTCCAGCGGGCCGGCCGGCGAGGGGGCGGCCTCGCCGAACAGCGTGCCGCCGTGCCGGACGCGGACCGAGCCGTCGCCGGCGCGCTCGACCTCCATCGGGGTGTCCAGCGGGGGTGGCCGGCGCAGCGTGACCGTGGCCGGGCCGTCGACGTACGCGGCGATGCGGCCGCAGACATAGCCGCCGTTGCCGACGCCGGCGGGGCCGTTGAAGCGGGACGGGATCGTCAGCACGCTCATCGCGGCCCGCCGGGGCGCTCAAAATCTGTATCGGGCATGTCTTTGACGCTAGGGCCACCCGGCCAGGGGCGGCAATCCGGAGAACTACGGAGCCACTCCGGCACATGCGGGCCGGCCGCGGCGCGTACCCCGGGCCCCGCGGAGGGAACTACCTAGGCGCTCGGGAGTACAGCTGGTGCCGGGTCACCCAGGCCGCGATCTGCGCCCGGGAATTCACCTGGAGCTTGCGCCTGATGTTCTCGACGTGCGTTTCGGCGGTCCGCGGCGCGATCGACAGGCGGCTGGCGATGGCCTGGTTGGTGAGCCCCTCGGCGACGAGTCCGGCCACCTGGAGCTCGCGATGAGTAAGCCGGGGCTGATCGCCCGCCCGTTCGGCCAGAAAATCGATCACCGCCTCCGCCACGGCCAGCCAGTCACCGTGATAGAAGAGGTGGCTGGAACCGGGCAGCGGGATCAGCGTCGCGCCCGGGATGAGCGCGGCGACCTCGCGGCCCAGCTCGAACGGCGTGCCGCGGTCCGCCTCGCGGTGCAGCACCAGCGTCGGCGCCTGGACGGCGGGCAGCAGGTCCCTGATGTCGGTGTCGTAGTAGACCTCCAGGAGGCGGGCGGCCACGGCGGCCGACGCGCTCGCCCGCTGGAACTTCGCGAAGCCCGCCAGGTCCTCGGCCGTGGGATCGGTGACGAAGGCCCCGGCGAGCGCCTTCAGTCCCATGCCCCAGTGCGCCTCCACCAGCGCCACGACCGACTTCCTGACCTCGGCGGGCGCCAGGTCGCTGCCGCTGGCGCACACCCCGTACAGCGCCAGCGCCTCGACCCGGTCCGGGTGCCTGGCCGCTATCGCCGCCGCCAGCTGACCGCCCTGCGACGCCCCGAACAGGCGGAACCGGCTGGCGCCCAGGACATCGGCCACCGCCAGGGCCGCGGCGACCTGACCGTCGAAGGAGAGGTCGATCCCGGTCCGGTCGGACAGGCCGCAGCCGGGCTTGTCGTAGCGGATCACGGTGAACCGCTCCGCCAGGCGCGCGATAAAGGGGCCGAACGAGTACAGTTCCAGCTGCCCGCGCAGGTCGGTGATCCAGCCGGTGTCGACCAGAAGCGCCGGGCCGGTGCCCGATGCCGAGTAGGCGACGCGGCCCGCGGGCGTGCTGCAGTACCTGATCCTCGGCATCACCTGTCCAGGCTGGCACCCCCGGCGGGCGCAGTAAAGCGAGGGCCTGACACCGGAGTTACCCTCACCTGGCGGCGCGCGGGGTGACCAGGCCGGCCTGGTAGGCGAAGACCACGAGCTGCGCCCGGTCGCGAGCGCCGAGCTTGATCATCGCCCGGCTGACGTGGGTCTTGGCGGTGGTGGGGCTGACCACCATGGCCGCGGCGATCTCGTCGTTGGACAGGCCGTGCGCGACCAGGGCCACCACCTCCCGCTCGCGGTTGGTGAGGCTTTCCATCCCGACCGCGGTGACCGCGTCCGGCGGCCGGGCGACGAACTCGCTGATCAGGCGGCGGGTGACGGCGGGGGACAGCAGGGCGTCTCCGCGCGTGATGACCCGCAGCGCCTGCAGCAGCTCGGCTGGCTCGGTGTCTTTGAGCAGGAACCCGCTCGCCCCGGCCCGCAGGGCGCGGAAGATGTACTCGTCGAGCCCGAAGTTGGTGAGGATCACGACGCGCACCCCGTCGAGCCGCTTGTCCGCGACGATCTGCCTGGTGGCCTGGAGGCCGTCCAGCACCGGCATCTGGATGTCCACCAGGGCGATGTCCGGGCGGTGCTCGGCGGCCAGTGCGACCGCCTGCCGCCCGTCGGCGGCCTCGGCGACCACCTCGATGTCGTCTTCCGCTTCGAGCAGCGACCGGATGCCGCTGCGGATCAGCGCCTGGTCATCGGCCAGCAAGATCCTGATCACGACGGCGCCCGGGCGGGGAGTTCGGCGTACACCTGGAAGCCGCCGCCGTCCCGGGGTTCGGCTTGGAGCCGGCCGCCGAGCGCCGTCACCCGTTCCCGCATGCCGATGAGGCCCAGCCCGGGGCCCGTCGGCCGGGGGCCAGCGCTGATGCCGGTGCCCGCGCCGTCGTCGTCGACCTGGACCGAGAGGGCGTCCGGTGAGTAGTGCAGGTGAACTCGGGCGCAGGCCCGGCCGGCGTGACGGCTGACGTTGGTGAGCGCTTCCTGCACGATCCGGTAGGCGGCCTGGTCCGCTTCGGGCGGGAGCGCCCGCTGGGTGCCGGTCACGGTCACCGTCACGGGGAGCCCGGCGGCCCGCGCGCGTGCCACCAGGCTGTCCAGCTGGCCCAGGTCGCTGCAGTCGCCGTCCTGGTCGCTGCGCAGCACGCTGAGCGTCGTGCGCAGTTCCCGCGCGGCGTCCGCGCCCGCCTCCTGGATCGCCAGCAGCGCCGGCGGCACCTCCTCGCCGCGCTTGCGGGCCAGGTGAACCGCCACGCCGGCCTGGACGCAGATCACGGAGATGCTGTGCGTCAGGGAATCGTGCAGCTCACGGGCGATCCGCAGCCGCTCCTCCATCGCCCGGCGCTGGGCGGCTTCATCCCGGGTTCGCTCCGCCTCGTCCGCGCGCTGCTCGACCTCGCGGAGGTGCAGGAGCCACAGCCGGGACGCCACGATCATGACGCCGGCTGAGATGCCCCATCCGGCTGCGTAGAACCTCTGCCGGCCACCTTTTGTGCGCATTCTCCGAGCGTAGCCGCACGGGCCTGCGGCCACATTCGCCCCCGGGAGCCATTTCCGGCTACTCCCCGCGGAGTAGCCGCGCCGACCACCGCATCCGTGCTGACCAGGCACAAGACGCTTCCCGCGTACGACGACAGCGGGCGGCCGAGCCGCCAGCATCGGTGACATGGTAATGACGCATTCCGCAATCGGCGCGATCGGCGCCAGGAAAAACAGCCGCCACCTTGGCCTGGCGTTGCTCGTCATCGCAACCGCGCAGCTGATGGTCGTGCTGGACGTGACCGTCGTCAACGTGGCGCTGCCGCGCATTCAGGCGGCACTCGGATTCTCCGGCAGCGGCCTGGAATGGGTCGTGAACGCGTACGCGCTGGCGTTCGGCGGGTTGCTGCTGCTCGGCGGCCGTGCCGGTGACCTGCTCGGCCGTCGCCGGATGTTCGTCGTCGGCCTGCTGGTGTTCTCGGCCGCGTCCCTCGCGGGCGGGCTCGCCACCTCGCAGGCGTGGCTGCTGGCGGCCCGGGCCGTTCAGGGCGCCGGCGCCGCGATCGTCGCGCCCGCCGCGCTGGCGCTGATCGCGACGACGTTCCCGCCAGGGCCGCCCCGCAACCGGGCGATGGGCGTGTACGCCGCGATGAGCGTGGCCGGCGCCGCGGCCGGGCTGATCGCCGGAGGCCTGCTCGTCACGTATGCCTCGTGGCGCTGGGTGCTGTTCGTCAACGTGCCGATCGGCATCGCGGTCGCGCTCGCCGCCCCAGCCGTCCTGCCCGGCGACGCGCGCCGGCCAGGCCGGTTCGACCTGCCCGGCGCCATAACCGGGACCGTGGGAGTGGCCGCGCTGGTCTACGGCCTGTCCAGCGCCGCTACCAGCCCGGACGGGACATCGCACTGGGGCGACGGCACGGTAGTAGCCGCGCTGACGGCGGCCGTGGTCCTGCTCGCGGCGTTCGCGGTCATCGAGACACGCAGCCCGCACGCGCTGCTGCCCGTACGGCTGCTGCGCAGCCGTGACCGTCTCGGCGCGAACCTCATCATGCTGGGCGTGGGCACCGCCGTCTTCGGCGTGTTCTTCTTCGTCACGCTGTTCGTGCAGGAGGTCTGGGGGTACTCCGCGCTCAGGACCGGGGTGGCGTTCCTGCCGCTGACCGCCGCGATGCTGGCCGCCTCCGGCGCTGCCACCACGCTCGTGCCGCGGATCGGCGCCCGTCCGCTGCTGCTGGCCGGCGGCGCCGCCAGCGCCGGGGGCCTGTACTGGCTGTCCCGGATGACCGAGCACGGAACCTACGCGGGCGAGCTGCTCGGCCCGACCCTGCTCACCGGGATCGGGCTCGGCCTGCTGATCGTCCCGCTGCAGCTGATCGCCCTGGCCCGCGTGGCCGAGGCAGACTCCGGGGTGGCCGCCAGCCTGCTCAACGTCGGCCGGCAGGTAGGCGGTTCCATCGGCCTCGCGGTGCTGGGCACCGTGGCCTGGACGGTGGTCGCCGGCAGCGCCCGCGGCGCCCGCGGCGAGGCCTCCGCGGCGGTGTACCGGCACGCGCTGGCGGTCGGCTTTGACCGGGCTTTCCTGGTCGCCGCCGCGATCGCGGTGCTCACCCTCGTGGTCGCGATCACCACGATCCGCCTCCGCCGTGCCGACCTGAGCGGGGGCTAGCACCGCCGCCGGGTGCCTTCTAACCGGGGCAGGCACCCGGCGGCTCGTCGCGGTCGATGGCATCGTGGCAGGTCGCGGGCTGTTCCATTAGCTGGCCACCGTGACCTCGTGCCAGACGCCGCCGTTCAGGTTGATGTTGTTTCCGTTAGCCTGGCCCGGGGCGGAGTCGGCGATGTAGGTGTACAGCGGGTGCCCGTCGTAGGTGGCCTGCTTCGAGCCGTCGGACCGGGTGATCGTGCCGAGCTTGCCGGTGACGCCCGGCCCGGCGGTCGCCGACCCGGGCACCGGCGGCCAGTACTGCGCGCAGGCCCCGTTGCAGACCGACCGGCCCGCGGTATCCGGGGCGAACGAGTACAGGGTGAAGCCCTTGCCGTTGGTGAGCACCGTCGTGCCGTTGATCGTGGTGGTCCTCAGCACCAGGCCGGACGACGGACCCGGGCTGGGCGGCCCCGTCGGCCCGCCCGCGCCCGCGACCGCCACGCCGAGCAGCACCAGAGCCACGACGGACACGCCGCCCACCGCCGCCGCGGTACCAGGGGCTCCCCTGTCCAGCCAGGCGGACACGGGGCCGGGCAGGACGCGCCCGCGCGACGGCTGGCCGTGCTGGCCGGATGGCCGCGGGCGGGCGGCCAGCACGGCCAGCGCCGCGAACGCGGCCACCTCGACCACGCCGGCCACTATCCCGGCCGTGGTGCGAACCTCCTTGAACCCGAACAAGCCGGTCCACACCGAGAGCAGATAGCCGCCCAGCGTGGCCAGGGCGAACACCGCCCCGGCCGCGGCGGCCAGCCGGCTTCCGGTGACCAGCACCACGGCCCCGGCCAGGAACCCCACGATGACCTGCAGCAGGAACAACCCGCCGATGGTCGGGATGGTCCGGTAGCCGGTCAGGTACAGGTCCAGGTGGATCGCTGCCGCCGCGATGAGCAGTCCGGCGCCCGTTACCCGCAGCCCGGCGGTCATGGCCCGGCCCGCACGGCCTGTCCGGCTGTCCGGGCCGAGGCCGGCACCTGCCGCGGCCGCGCCAACGCTACGGCTCGCGCGGTCAGTATCCATAACCGCCACCGCCGTTGGAGCTGCCGGCCGGCGCCGCTTGCCCGGACGCGGTGACTTCGTGCCACACGCCTCCGTCTATGTTGATGCCGTTGCCGTTGGCCTGGCCCGCGGCGGTGTCGGCGGTGTAGGTGTACAGCGGGTGCCCGTCGTAGGTGGCCTGCTTCGAGCCGTCGGACCGGGTGATCGTGCCGAGCGCGCCGGTGACGCCCTGACCGGCGGTTACCGGCCCGGTCACCGGCGGCCAGATCTGCGCGCAGGCCCCGGTGCATTTCGACGTGGTGGCCGTGTCCGGGGCGAACGAGTACAGGGTGAACCCCTGGGCGTTGGTGACCACGGCCACGCCGCCGATGGTCGCGCTCTTCACCACGGCACCGCCCCCCGACGCCGAAGCACTGGACGGCGTGCCGCTGCCTGCGGTTGTGCCGGCGGACGAACTCGAGCACGCCGCCGCGCCCAGGGCAACCGCGGCCACCCCGGCCGCCGCTGCGATTTTGATTCGCATTGATGTCTCCTTCTGTCATGACGGGCTGCTGCCCGGTGCCAGACTGGCCGCTTTGCCCGCGCCGCACATCGTCAGATGTTGTGGGTCTCGTCCCCGACCTCGGCACATCCTCAGGCAGATGATTCCGAACGGATGCGTGGCGGCTGGCCAGCGGGCCAGGCCGTCACTGGCTAGTGCACTGTGCATCCGGCGGATACGAGCGCCGCCCGGCGCGGATGACAATCACAGCGAAGAGCAGTACTGCAGAGGAGCCCCAGATGTGGCCAGCGATGGACTTCCCCAGCGTCCCCGCCCTCCAGGCCAGCGCCCTGTTCGCGTCGGCGCTCCAGTGCTCCGACGAACCCAGTGCCAGCCAGATCCGGCAGGCCGTTGCCGCTGCCATCTCTGCGTTCGGGTACCCGGGTTGCGCCGAACGGGCAGCGCAGGAGTTCGGCGACCATCCCGAGATGGCGGTCATCCGGATGCGCTGGGCTCGCGTCGCAGCCCGGGCCGCGTTCGGGGCGTCACCCGTGGAGGCATTGATATGACGACGGCCATCAACGACTCGTCGCCCCGGATCGACAGGCAAACCGTGCTGCCGGCCTGGTCCGCCGACGGCGGGGCCAGGTACGGGCGTGACACGGAGCGGCGGGCCGTTGGCGAATTGCTGCGGCGCGCCCGGCGGGGGGCTGGCGGCGTGGTCCTGGTGGAGGGCGAGCAGGGCATCGGCAAGTCCCGGTTGCTCCGCGAGTCGGTAAGCGATGCAGCCGGACAGGGCTTCTCGCTGGCGGCGGGGGCAGCGGACCGGCTGGGCCGGACGATCCCGTTCTTCGCCTTGCGCACCGCCTTGCATCCGCTGGGCCGGTTCGCCGCGGGGGACCACCCAGATGGGCCGCTGGACACGCCGGCCTGGTGGATCAGCCGACTGCGGGCGGACCTGGAACGGCGGGCCGCGGTGGCTCCGGTCCTGGTCAGCCTGGATGACCTGCAGTGGGCCAGCCCGGCCATGCTGGCCGCGCTGCGGTCGCTGCCGGGGAAGCTGAAGGGCCACCCCATCGCCTGGATCCTCGCCCGGTCCAGTGCCTGGCACGAAAACGCGGAACTGCTGTTCAGCGTGCTGGAGCGGGACGGCGCGACCCGGATCACCCTGGGCCCGCTCGGCAGCGACGCGGTGGCGGCCCTGCTCACCGACGCGTTCGGTGCGCCGCCCGGCCCGGACCTGCTGGCCCTGGGTTCGGGTGCCGCAGGGAACCCGTTGCTGCTCACCGAGCTGATCGGTGGCCTGCGTGACGACGACGCCGTCCGGGTCACCGGCGGCCACGCCGTGCTGATCACCCCGGATCCGCCGCAGCGGATCATCGCCGCCGTTCATCAACGACTGGAAAGCCTCAGCGGCCGGGCCCGGCACCTGCTGGCGATCGCGGCCGTCCTCGGATCGTCGTTCCGGCTGGAAGATGCCGCTGACATGCTCACCCAGGCCCCGGCCGCGCTGCTGCCCGTAGTTCAGGAGGCGATGGGCGCGGGGATCGTGAGCGCGGCCGAAGACGCCTTCGCGTTCCGGCACGCGCTTGTCCGCAGCGCCGTCGCCGAGATGATCCCGCAGCCGGCCCGGATGGCGCTGCACCGCCAGTACGCGCAGATCCTGCTGGGCCGCGGCGGACCGGCGGCGCTCGCCGCCGGGCACCTGCTCCAGGCCGCGCACTCCCGCGATCCCGCCTCGCTGGCCGGACTGGACCAGGCGACGGCGCAGACCCTGCCGTCGTCCCCGCAGACAGCAGCCGACCTGGCGACGCGGGCGCTGGAGCTCACCCCTCCCAGCGATCCCGGCGCGCTGCCCCGCCTGGTCGCCGCGGCCGAAGCTCTCGCCGCGGCCGGCCGGGTGGGACAAGCCGCCCGGATTGCGCGCGACGCGCTGGCCCGGCCGCTGCCGGCCGTCCAGGAGGCCCGGCTGCGGTGCGTCCTGGCCTGGGTGCTGTGTACCAGCGGCCTGGCCCAGGACGCCAGCGCCGAGGCCGGTCTCGTCCTGGCCCGGCTGCCTCAGCTCCCCGGCGATCTCCGCGACCAGGCGATAATCGCGCAGCTCCAGGCACTGGCCGGGATGCCCGCCGAGCCACAGGCCGGCCGCCTGGCCGGCACCGTTCTTGCCTCCGCTCGCGACCACGGTGACCAGGTCATCGCGGCGGCTCACATCACCCGCGCCGTGATCAGCTGGGATAAGGGCCGGATCAGCCAGGCGCTGGAGTCCCTGGGTGACGCGGCACGCAGCGGCACGGAGGTGCCGGCCGATGCCCGCCACGCTCAGCCGCTGCTGGCGCTGGCCGCCGCCCTGGTGGACTTGCGCCGGATCGACCAGGCGGACGGCATCCTCCGGGCGGCCGGCCACGACAAGCTGCACGGCATCGCGTCCGAGGCGGTCCCGCCGATCCTCCGCGCGCGAATCCACCTGGCGGCAGGCCGGCTGGCCGACGCGGCCGCCGAAGCCGAGGCCGCCCTGGCCACCGCCCAGACGCTGGCGGCCCACGGGTATGCCTGGGTCGCCCGCAGCGTTCTGGGCATGATCGCGCTGCGCCGGGGAGACCTCGCGGCCGCGGCCCGGCACATCGCGAGCCGGCCCGCCTCGACGCCTTTCGCCGGCATCTATGCCCGCGGGGAGACCACCCTGGCCCAAGCCCAGATCACCGAGGCGCGCACCGGCCCCGCCGCCGCCCTCGGCCTGATCCGCGACATCTGCGCCGATCTGCCGGCGCACCGCGGGCTCCTCGCCGCCGAACCCGCCGCCGCGGCCTGGCTGATCCGGGTATCGCGCGCCGCCGGGGACGAGGAGCTGGCGGCCACGGTGGCTCACGCCGCCGAGGCCCTGGCCGGTGACAATCCCGGGTTCGGGACCCTGGCCACCGCCGCGGCGCACGCCCTGGGCCTGGCCCACCGCGATCCGGCCCGCCTGGCCCGGGCCGCAGCACAGCACGAAGATTCATGGGCCCGGGCGTCGGCGGCAGAAGACCTCGGCGTCCTGCTGGCCGGCAAGGCGGACAATGACCAGGCCGTCCGCCGCCTGACCGAGGCCCTCGACGGATACGCGCAGACGGGTGCCACCGCCGACCTGGCCCGCATCCGGCGCCGGCTCCGCGAGCTCGGCGTAAGCCGCCGCCTCCGGGCCTCCTCAGCCGTCCGGCCGGTAAGCGGATGGGCCAGCCTGACCGACACCGAATGCGCCGCCTCCCGGCTCGTCGCCCAGGGACTGAACAATCAGCAGATCGCCAACCGCATGTACATCAGCATCCACACCGTCGCCTGCCACCTGCGTCACGTATTCCGCAAGCTCAACATCGGCTCACGCGTCGAACTCGCCCTTATCGTCATCGAACAGGGCCCGGGAGACAACTTAGCGGGCGGTCGCCAGTGCCAGTCAGGGTGGTCTGCTCAGTTCGCCGGCGGATGCATCGTCAGGCACATCATCCCGGTAAAGATCTCTTCGTTGATGATGTAAATGAACCCGACGAGATACGGGACGGCGATCACCGAGACGAAAAGCCACATTTTCCATTTCTGGCCGCTCTCCCGCTTGCTGATTACCCAGCGTTTCACCGCGGGGATCCTAAGGATGACGAGCGGGAGGCTTATCGCGACGGCCTGGTAGAAGCGCTGATGGAAGACGGGATCGCCGTCTCCTTGCGATGCCCCGAAGGGCGTGAAATCATCGAGCAGCAGCAGGTGGATAACGATCAGTGCCCAGAGGGCATAGGTCACTCGCTGGATCGATTTCCAGTGCTTTCCGAGTTTTCGCTGCGCCGGGGTGTTGGCCGTAATCAGGACCGGGACAGCCAGCAGGACGATGAAGAGCCCGGTCACCAGGAAGGTATGCCCGGCGAGCCGGCCGAAAACTCCCCCGGCAAAGTCGGTCGAAATGGCCGCGGTGGCCGCGTCCGAGATTCCGATCAGCGCGAACATGATGCCGTACCAGCGCCGGAGAGGCGCGAACCACCGCGCTCCGGTTACGGTAATAAGCGGGGTAATCGACACGGCTATGAAGAAGCAGATCTCGCCGCCCGTCCCGAGTATATCGGCCTCGGTATTCGTCAGGCTATCCTTCGCGTTCAGCGAGAACCAGCCGCGGGCTATGAAGATCCACGGGATGAACGCGGGAAGACGGAGCAGGAATAGTATCAGGGACTGCTTCTTGATAACCAGGGCCGAGAATATGAAGTCCTCGGCCATCCAGCTATCTACCGTCCGGGGCTTCGGGGATAGTTCTGGCGGGGGCGTCACGGCTGGTTCTGGGCGAGCGGCGCCTACTTCCATTCTAGCCATGTGCGGTACTCTCCTTCTATGGGGTATAGCTCCGCCGCCACGGGTAATTCATTGTCAGCCGGGTTAGTTCAGGGTTCCGGCCTGCTCCGGGTCCTTCTTCGCATGCTTGCCTTTTGCCGGAATGACTTTCGCCTTGGTTTTTACTGGAACCACTTTCGCGTTGTGATGCGCTCCCGGCGCGTTAGGCTGGCCCGGGCCCTGGTCCTCCTCGGGACCGGTCTGCGACGCGCCTGCCCCGTTGGCCCGGAAGACAAAGAAGGCCGGTCCGTGCAGGACTAGCTCGGTAGCTCCGGTTGCGACACCGGCCACGGTCAGGGCCACCAAGGCGGCCGTCGCCTTGCGCGCCGCGCTGGCCTGCCGGCTTTTCGTCTTGTCGCCCGCCTGGGTCTCGGGCTTTATCCGCCTGGGGCTCACGCCTGGCTTCGCAGGCGGCGCACCGACTGACTGGGTGGCCGGCTTCGTGGCCGGCCTGGCCGCTGGCTTGGTGGCCGGCATGGTGGCTAGCTTGGCGGCCGGCTCGGCGGCCGAAGGGGCGGCCGGCTCAGTAACCGGCGGGGCCGCCACCCCGGCAGCGGCCTGGGCCCTGAGCTTGGCGGGCGGATCGGCCGCCGGCCTGGTCGCTGGCTTCGCGGGGCTCAGCAGGTCTTCGGTGAAGCTCGTGGCCACCCCGCCGAGGTCAGCCGATAGCTTCAGGATCCCGGCCCGTATCTTGGCGGCCTGGAGCTCGGCCGCCGCGAGCGTCGCCGCGGCCTGGTCGGCAGCCTGCTGTACGACCCTGGCGGCCTCCTGTTTCGCATCCGCGCGTGCCGTGGCCGCGTCATCGCGCGCCTCGTGCCTGATCTCGGTGGCTTGCTGGTTGGCCTCAGAGATGATCCAGGTGGCGAGCTCGACCGAGGCGGCATCCCAGACCTGCCCCTGGGCGGACTGGACCCGGCCAGCCTCGCGGACCCGGTCAACCTCAGGCCGGACCCGTTCCATGACCCCGGTCGCCCCTTGCTGAACCACCGGTCCGTGGCGGGGAACGAAGTCGGCCCGGGGAGCCGAACCTGGGCGAGCCGAACCTGGACCGGGCGGGTAGCCCGGCTGAGGGGCGAAGCCCTGCTGGGCGTAGCCTGCCCGGGGACCGGGTCCTGGACCCGGAGCGTAGCCGGGGCCCGGACCCGAAGCGTAGCCCGCCTGGTGACCAGGGCCTGAGCGGGGAGCATAGCCTGCGGACGCCCGCCGGGGATCCGGGCCCGCGGCTGACTGACCCGCAGCCGGCCGGCCGGCCGGGCCGCGGTGAGGCGCGGGCGGCGGTTCCGCTTCGGGCCACGGCGGGACCGCGGACTCGGGCCAGCTGGGGTAGCCGTCCTGCCGTAGGGCCGCCTCCGTGCTATCCCAGCGCGGGTCATTACGCCCTCCCCCCCAGCTCGGATGGTCGGGGTGGAGAGCGTTCGGGCCCGGGCGCCCGGGCCAGCTGGGGTAGTCATCTGCATGCTGGGCGCGCAGGCCGTCATACCAGGACTGATCGGCGTCGTGCCAGCCCTGCTCGGCGTCGTGCCGGGCCGGATCCTGGCGGCCGCTCCACGGGGCGCCCATGATCCAGGGATCGCCACTGTCGGCAGGTATCTCCGACGGGAGAGCGTCATCCCCGTTCTCAGCCTGGCGTCCCGATGTCCTCGCGTGCGCGGCGCCTCGCTTGCCACCGCCCCGGCGGCCAGCGACGGCCGACAGCGCGGTGACGCTGACGAGCAGCAGCGCCGCGCTGATCCCGAGCTGGCCGACGACCGGGTCGCAGGCCTTGACCGCTTCCGGCACATCGGGGACCGGGACGGCTGATGGCGATCCCTGGCTGCCGTGCGCTGAGCCGGAGTCGCGGTCAGCCGTGGCGGTCCGGGCACGCCGGGCGGCGGATACCGCGGTCACGATCAGTGCGGCTGCTCCGGCACTCGCGGCTATCCGCAGGAGATTCCCCGGCGCTTTAAGCAAACCCTGGTCAGCGTTCATGTTCTCCGTCTCCAGCATCCCAGGTAACGGTGCATGGGCCCTTGATTTAGTCTGTAACGCCAGGCCCGGCCAGAACGCTGGCCGCTTCATTAAATGATGGTGACAGCTTGCGCAGCAACATGCTGTGGATTGGCTGAAAAAAGTATCAGTTTGATTCCGCCGGACGCAGGGCCTCGTATTCGGCTGGGCATGAAAGGCAACGGGGCGGCTGGGCAGATCCAGCGCCTGGAGGGCATAATGCCAGCTAGTCGGCGCCGCTGGAGGTGCCGACCGTGGCCGCTCGGCGCCTCCTCGCGTACTCGGTGTCACCGCACGACCGACGACCGTACTTATATCGGGAAGATTACGGCCCGAAATCGGGGTTGTCTTTATTTCCATGTTCAGGTATACGTCGATGGTTGCCGATACGGCGTTGGCCTATAGTCGATAGCACATCCACGCCGGCACTGCCTGACCCGTAATAAAGGCTTAAGATCTTTCTTCCGAACGGGCCATGTTGCTTGCGGTCCTACATCCTTCGCGTAGCACGCGAACCGCCGCCAGATCCGCGAGGACGAACCCGTGGATGACAGTCCGTGACTCGCCAGTCGCCACGGGCGGCATGACCTCGAGATCGCGGTGGTGACGGGGCGTCGGCCGCTTAACCGGTTCGCGCAGATATCACCGATGTATTACGGATGCGCCGACGCGAACGGGAGTGACGCCTTCACGCCGCACCCTAGCGATGAAGCGAACGGGCTTACGGGCCGGGGTCGAACCGCAGGCGTGATCCTCAGAGGAGTTCCGACATGACCTACGTCATCGCGCTGCCCTGCGTTGACCTGCTCGACAGGACCTGCATCGACGAGTGCCCGGTCGACTGCATCTACGAGGGCGAGCGGATGCTCTACATCCACCCGGACGAGTGCGTGGACTGCGGCGCGTGCGAGCCGGTCTGCCCGGTCGAGGCGATCTCCTTCGAAGCTGACGTGCCGGCCCCGTGGAAGGGCTTCTACCGGATCAACGTCGAGTTCTTCGACAATCTCGGCTCGCCGGGCGGCGCGGCCAGAGCCGGCAGGACCGGCTGGGATCACCCGGTCGTGGCCGCGCTGCCCCCGCAAAGATAGCCGGCGGCTATCAGCCGGCGGGCGGCCCGGACTGCGGGTCCGAGCCCGGCCAGGCGGGCGGTCAGGTCATCGGCGGCGGCATGCAGCCCTCCGCCGGTCACCGGGTCGAGGGCGTCGAGGATGAACAGCGCCGTGGTGGTGTCCTCGCGCAACTGGGTGCGGCGTGCCTGGCGCCAGTTCCACCGCCGACAGGTCACGCCGCCATCGTCGCACCACACGACCTCGCCGGGGTCGGGGTGCTCGATCACCGCGACGCCGTCGGCTGTGGTGTCGAAGGGCTCGTCGCCGACGGCGCGGATCAGCCGCGGCGCGCCGGCATAGCGGGTCAGGTCTTCCCCGCCGACCGGAATGTGGTGCAGCACCGAGACCGCGTTGTACAGGTCGGTGAGCCGGTTCACCCGGGGCAGCCCAGATGCCGCCCGGCGCAGCAGTGCCTCCAGGCTGTTGCGGGTGCGCTTCGGCTTGGCCCCGAACGCCCGGTACGCTTCCCGCCACGCCGCCACGTGCGGGAGCTGCTCGGCCGGCCCGCCGCCGAGCGCCTCACGGGCTGCGGCCTCCGCCGCCTGCAGCAGCGCATCGCTGCCCTGGTCGCTCGGGCCCGGGACGATTCCGTCGACGGCCACCAGCAGGGCGCGGTAGTCGGGCCGCAGCGCGAACACGGCGGCGTCGACATAGGCGCCGGCGAGGAACTCCTCGAGCATGCCCGCGTCAGACATCGGTAGCCTCCGATCGTGATCCCGGGCCCACGCCCGGCTCGAACACCGTCAGGGCGAAACGCGCCATCCCCGCTGTGCTGGCGTTTAGGTATCCGTGGGGCTGGTCACCGGCGAATGAGGCCGAGTCTCCCGGGGCGAGTGCCTCGGCGTGCTGGCCCACCCTGAGCTCGACCTGGCCGTCCAGGACCAGGAGCAGCTCGCGGGTTCCCGCCGCGTGCGCCGGGCTGGAGTGACTCTCGCCCGGTCCGAGCGTCCAGTCCCACAGCTCGGTGACGTCCGGCGGCTCGGTGCCGGCGACGAGCACGGCCCGTCCGCCGAGCTTGCCCCGCCACAGCACCGGAGCAGTACCGGCCCGGCTGACCCGCAGCCCGGGCGGATCGTCCATCTCGACGAGGGCGGGCAGCCCGATGCCGAGCGCGTCGCTGATGAGAAGCAGCGTCGCGATGCTGGGGTTAGCCGCGCCCTGCTCGATGCTCACCAGCATCCTGCGGCTGACGCCCGAGCGTTCGGCCAGCTGGTCCAGGGTCCAGCCCCGGCTGTTCCGGCCGTGCCGGACCCGGCCGCCGATGGCCCGGGCGACGCTGTCCGCCCCGGCACGGGCCTCCAGATCTGACTGCCTCATATAAGGCACTATACTGCACTACAGGAGGCCGGGCTCGCGTGTCCCGGGCTGGGCAGCCTCTGGGGCTTACGCTGCCCGGGTCTGGACTGCACCTCGCGCGGCCTCGCGGTCGCCGAGGGTGAGCTGTACGGTCGGACTGTGAAGCAGCACGTGCGCTTCTGCACCGCCGGGGACGGCGTGCGCCTGGCTTACGCCGTGCACGGGAGCGGTCCTCCGCTCGTCCGGGTCGCAACCTGGCTCAGCCATCTCGAGCTGGACTGGGAGAGCCCGGTGTGGCGCCACTGGCTGAGGCAGCTCGGCGATCGGCACACCCTCGTCCGCTATGACGAGCGAGGCTGCGGGCTCTCGGACACGAACATCGGCGATCCGTCGGTCGACGTGTGGGTCGGCGATCTCGAAACGGTCATCGATGCGGTGGGCCTGGAGCGATTCGCGCTGCTCGGCGTCTCCCAGGCGGCAGCGATCGCCGTCGCGTACGCGGCACGACACCCGGAGCGCGTCTCCCGCATGGTCTTGTACGGCGGGTATGCGCGCGGCAGGCGGTTCCGCGGCGAGGACAGCGAGGAAGAGGCCATCGTCGCCGCGATCCGCGCGGGGTGGACGGCGCCGAATCCCGCGTTCCGCAGGGTGTTCAGCATGCTGTTTCTCCCGAACGGCACGCCTGAGCAGATGGCCTGGTACGAGGATCTGCTCTGGCGCTCCACGACGGCCGAGGCCGCGGCCGCGCTGTACCGTGCGCGCGGCGGGCTGAACGTCTGCGATCTCGCGCCGCAGGTCCGTGCGCGCACGCTCGTCATGCACGCGCGGGACGACCGGGTGGTCCCGGTCCAGGAGGGCCGGCTGCTCGCCACGCTGATACCGGACGCGCACTTCGTCCTGCTCGACTCCGCGAACCACATCCTGCTCGAGCAGGAGCCGGCCTGGGATGTGTTCCTGGCCGAGATTGAGGCGTTCCTCGGCACCGATACGAGGCCCGGTCAGCCGCTAGCTGCCGCCGGGCTCAGCGCGCGTGAGCTCGAGGTGCTCCGGCTAGTGTCGGAGGGCCTGACGAATCAGTCGATCGCCGATCGCATGTGCCTGAGCGTCCGGACGGTCGAGCGGCACCTGACCAACATCTACGCGAAGCTGCACGTCTCCGGCAAGGCCGGCCGCGCCGCGGCGGCCGCGTTGTCCGTCCAGCGGGACGAACCGCCGCGGTTCTCCTCCCGCTAGCCCGCCGGGCTGCGTGCAGACCGCCACCGGCAGCACAAAGATGCGTGCAGACGCGGATGCCGTCACGGTCGCATGGCCCTAGCGTCCCTGTCATCAGGCACATCGACGCAAGGAGATACCAGATGAACCGCGGTTTCACCCTGGACCGGGTACCGCCCCCCGTTCCGGTTGCCACCCGCGAGATCCCCGGCGGGGGCGGGCTCAAGCTCCACACGCGAGAGTGGGGCAACCCCGAGGGATCTCCCCTGTTGTTCATCCACGGCTGGTCGCAGAGCGATCTGTGCTGGCTGAACCAGGTACGCGGCGATCTGGCCGACACGTGCCGCATGGTCACATTCGACCTTCGCGGGCACGGCTTGTCGGAGAAACCCCCCGGGCCGGAACACTACGCCGACGGACGCCTGTGGGCCGATGACCTGGCCGCGGTCATCGACCAGACGGGTCTCGAGCAGCCCGTCCTCGTCTGCTGGTCCTACGGCGGCTACGTCGTCGCGGACTACCTGCGAGCCTACGGAGACGCCCACATCGGCGGCATCAACCTGGCGGGGTCAGCCACGATCCTCAGGCCTCCGGCGTTCGACCACATCGGCCCGGCGCTGCTCGAGAACGCGCAGGACATGTGCGTGCCCGACCTGTTCGCGAACATCGCCGCGACCCGGCGGTTCCTGCGCGCATGCACCTCCGGGCCGCTCGGCGACGATGAACTGGCCGCCGCCCTGGCCTGGAATATGGTCGTGCCGCCCGCCATCCGCGGCGCGCTGCTCTCACGCGAGCTCGACGGCAGCGACGTCCTCGCGCGTACGTCGGTTCCCGTGCTCGTGTCACACGGGCGCGACGACATGATCGTTCTGCCTTCGATGGCCGAACGGACGCTGGCCGCCTGCCCGGCCGCGACCCTGTCGTGGTACGAGGACGTGGGACACATGCCGTTCTGGGAGGCACCCGACCGCTTCAACCGCGAGCTCGCCGACTTCGCACGCGCCGTGAGGTCACCGCAGCCCGCACGGCCTAACCCCCTGTGGCCGATGCCGC
>Ga0081540_1000114_pt1 | contig 85489 bp, 78 predicted proteins | sample TabmetS2T1R1_FD_71024 | JGI IMG/M metagenome (GOLD analysis project Ga0081540, IMG submission 71024) | Tabebuia heterophylla rhizosphere microbial communities from the University of Puerto Rico - S2T1R1 | ecosystem: Host-associated > Plants > Roots > Rhizosphere ...
GATGACGCCCGGGTCGCCGTCGTTGTGGAGCCTGCCGATCTCGTCAGCCGGATTGAGAAGCGTGCCCGCCGCGCGTCCGGTCTCGCGCACCGCACCGGTCGGCGATGCAGTGGGATCGCCGGGCGTGGCCGGCTGCGTGCCCGACGGCGCTCCCGGCGGAACGCCGCCCTGCCGCGACACGCTGTCGTCGTTGGCCGGTTGCAGGGGAGGCTGATTGTTGTTTGCCGCGCGTCGGCTCAGACCATCGACAAATTCGTGAGCTCGCGCATTGGCCGCGCTCGCGGCCTCCCGAGCGGCATCGGCTGCGGCACTCACTGCGCGCCCAACACTCGAAACAGCGCCGGCTGCCATGGCTTCCTCCGTCCTACCCGAAAAAGCGATAAGTCTCCGAAATGATGTGGGCTCACGACCGCCGGTTACGGCGCGCGAGCACGGTGGGGAGCGGCGGGCGCGCAGTGCGCATGCCCACCGCTCGTGGTTTTCAGGATGTGACCTGGCGTTTGCCGCTCAGGCCGCGTCGGCTTCGGCGTCGTTGATCACCTGCTGGGTGACCTGTCCGCCCTGCTCGGTGAGCCAGCCTGCGCCGTTCTCGACCAGCGTGATCGCGCCGTCCCAGGTCAGGTCGTCGACCGTTTCGCCGGCGTTGGACTGCACGACCTTGAGATTGTTCGCGCCGTCGCGATCGCCGCCGAGGCCGGTCACCTGGATCGAGTTGTCGCCCTGGGTGATGGTCAGGCTGGAGGCGAGGGTGGTGCCGTTGCCGGCGTCAACGGTGCCGATGGTCAGCTTGGCGCCGTTGTCGAGCTGCAGGGTCATGTCCTTCTTGAAGTCGAAGTTGGCGCCGCCGCGGAAATGCGGATCGCCCGAGATCTCGTTCTCGGCGCCGGTCTTGTTGTTCTTGATCTTGATGCTCGAGCCGTCTTCCTTCGCGGTGATGGTGTAGTCGTCACCGAGACGGATCGTCGCCTGGCCGTCTTTCACCTCGTGCGACCAGACTTCGTCCGACTTGGAGCAGCCGTCGTCCGGCTTGTTGTGGCAGCCGTGCTGCGGCTTCGACTCGTCCGGGCCGCAGGAGTTGCCCGGTGCGGAGCCCGAGGTCTCATCGGACTGACCGGAGTCGTCGCAGCCGCATTGCTTGTCGTCGCTGTTCGCCATCTCGTCGAGCTTCGACTTGAAGTCGTCCTGTGACACTTTGGTGTCGCCGAACGCGGCCTGGAACTCGTCCTTGGAGATCTTGCCGTCGGCGCCGGCGATCTGGTCGAACGCCTGCTTGATCTGATCCTCGTCCGTGATGCCGGCCTGCTTGGCGAGCGCCTTGAACTCGTCCTCGTCCATCGCCTTGTCGGCGCCGGCCGCCTTGTTGAAGTTGATGTCCTTCTTCTTGTCGTCGCCGCCGAGCTCGTTGATCTTCTTGGCGAGATCGTCCTTCGACAGCTTGGTGTCGCCGAGTCCGTCCTTGAACTCGTCCTTGGAGATCTTGCCGTCGGCGCCGGCGAGCTTGTCGAACGCCTTGTCGATGACGTCCTGGTCGGTGATGCCCGCGCGCTTGGCGATCGCCTCGAACTCGTCCTTGTCGATCGCCTTGTCGGCGCCGGCGTCACGCCGGAAGTTGGCGCCCTTGTCGTCGCCGTGGTGGCCGTGCGTCGCTCGGTCGAGCAGCTTGTCGATGCCGCCCTTGAACTCGGCGAGGTTGAAGGCCTTGTCGGCGCCGGCCGATTGCGTGAGCTGATCGCGCAGCGCGTCGACCGGCACTTTGCCGTTGTGCTCGAGGAAATCGAAGATCGCCTTCGAGTCGTGGCCCGACAGGCCGAGGTGCTTGCCGAGCTCTTGCAGCTCATGCTTGCCGAAAGCCAAGTCGGCTCCCGCCCGGTCCTTCAGCGCCGCCAGAAACTCCGACGCCGATAGACCGCCTTGAGACGCCCAATCGGCGCCCGCCGCCGATCGGAACAATTGCTCGATCCCCATAGGCATCATCATCTCGCTCCTTTTGCTTCCTGCTAGGACGACGTTGCGGTCCGCGGCATCCGCGTGCCGCCACGGCGATGGACGCCGCTTCGGGAATACGTGAGCCGGAGGCGAGCAGAACGCCGCGGAGGAGGCGAAAGCTTCTCTTCCCAGCGTATTCATGAATACGCTGGGTCCGGTTCAGTTATATTCCCGTTGCGCAATAAACACTTGCATACATCTGCGTCATCATCAAGCAATTTGGTAAAAAATACGCGTGAAAAAAGTATCTATCCCCTTGAAACCAAGTGATTTATGACAACCGGATGTCAGTATTACATTGGAACAATCGTGACAGCGAAATAACACTACATATTTTGACCACTATACTGTCTAATGACCTCCAAAATACGCAGCAAACACCCCGCGTTGTCGACACAATTGGGCCGACGGTCACAGGCTCACGGTCGCGCCGGCAATCACTGCCGACGCGGCTGCTCGCTCCGCGCGCGAAGCTCTCAAGCGGTAGGTCTGGTCGGCGGCTGTCCTCCTTTCAATCCACGTGTTTCACGCGCCTGATCCGTCGCCGGATCAGGCGGCTTGTTCGAGCGACCGATACAGCGGCAAGCCGCAGGCCGGCCGATTCGTCTGTTGATCCCCGACATCGGACGGGTCGATCGCATGCGCGCCGGCGAAGCGCAGCATGGCCTCGAAGACGAGATTCTGCCGGTCGAGATCATGCGTGGAATTCAACGCCGCCCAGCGCGCCTCCATCAGCTTGGCGCTGTAAGCAAGCGTGGCATGCGCCAGCAGGCTGCTACGTGCGGCCGAAAACCCGAGCGACGCATAGACGCGCTGCGTTCGGGTGGGGAGCGACGTCGGCGCCTGGTTGAATTCCTCGTCCGCCGTGACCGTGTCGCTGGATGCCTGGACTGCCTGCCGTGCCGATGCGCTTTGCGCGATTGCGAACGCCGTCGCCGCACTCGCGGTGAGATCGATGCGGGCGGCGTGCAGCGCGGCGGCGATGCGATTTCGGCGCAGCGCGTCCAACGCGAAGAACGCATCGTGGCCCACCGCATCGACGCGGCGCTCGCCGTCCTCGAACGCGCTGACGATATGCGGATCGCGCGCCACATAGGCGCGCAGCAGCTGCAGCAGTCGGCCGCGCTCGCCCGGCTCCGCACGCGACCCGGCGGACAGGTAGGCGGCGAGCGGCGACGTCAGGTCGATCAGGGCGCGGACCGTCCCGGCAATCCGTTCCTTGAGGCGCTTGAGAGCTTGTTCCACCGAGAGCAGCACCAGCCGTTGCCGCTGGCGATCGCCGCGCCGGCCGAGCTCCTCGGCGAGCGCCAGCGGCAGCGCCAAACCGGTGCCGAACGGCACGCCCATGGCGAAGGCGGACAGCCGGTATTCGTCGCCTTGTCCCAGGGCGTCGAGGATGAGGGTCGCCATGTCGTGCGTAACGCGCTCACCGCGTGGGCCGTGAGCGGCATGCTCGATCGTGCCGGCGAGATCGGCGGCGACCTGATCGTAGAGCGCGGCGCGATCGGCGCCATTGTCCCAGCGATGGATCGGATCGACGCGTTCGATGCGCTCGCCGCCCCCCGCCGCCGTGCCGAACGCCGCGAAAATGCTCTCGACCGTCACGCGTGACGCAAGCAACACCTCGCCGGCGAGCGCCGGCGACACCTCACGCGTGCGTGCCCGTACGTCCCGCGCCGCCTCGACTTCGCCGAACGCACGATAAGTCGCAGCAATCGCCGCGGCGCGCCGCGCGACTTGTGCGTCCGCGACCGCATCCTCGCTGGCCGGCTCCATCAGCACGCCGACTGCGGCGGCGGGCTCGACACGATCGCCGATCGTGTCCGGGCCAATGACCACCCGCTCCGTTGCGGCGGGCGCCGTCCTCTCGGCCGACGACCCCGCCGGCACCTGCGACGAGGGAATACCGATATCCGAGCGGCGCTGTTCGAGAGGCGCGCGCGCCGGTCCGGGCGGGCTGGTCACTGCCGGGACGACGACCGAATCGACGGCCAGTCGCGTCGACCCGTTGGCCTGTTGAGGCGCAACGATCGGTGCAGGGACAGGGCCGGGGCCCGCAGCGCCGGGCGGAGCGAAGCTCGAAGCCGCAACGCTGGATGCCAACAGGTTCGCGCCCGTCACAACTTTTTCGGCACCGGCCGCAGCGGATGCCGCAGCGACGTAGCTGACCCGATCGACGACGGGCGGAACGCCGGCCGCGCCGCCGAGCCCGCCGGTCAATCGCATAGCGGTTTCGCCGCGCGCCTCGGTCGGCCGGGCCACCGGATGCATGTCCGACGGCCGAACCGCCGAACCGCCCAACGCGGCCATCGACCATGGCTCGCCGCGAGCCATGTCCGGCGCTGTGTTGCCGCGACGCTCGCCTAGCGGCAACGCCTCTCGCGCGGAGATGGCGTCGGCGCTGTTCGGCCCGCGCAGACTGCCGTCGCCATGAGGCGTGACTTGGCCCCGTCCGGCTTCGGCATTGCGGGAGCTCGCCTGAATGTTGCGCTCCATCGCAATGCGCTGCTGCTCGTCCTCGTCGTTGCGATTGGCAGGGGGCGTCTGGAAGACGGACGGCACGGCGCTTACGTCATCGTTTCCACCGCGGAAATGACCATAGGCATGACCATGGCCATTGCCAGGACCGAGCACCCCGTTCACCACGTTGCCAACGAGATCAAGGGTCGGGCCGACCGTGTTGTTGATGACGGTCATCGCGTCACCCTCCTTGCCAACATGAACTCGCGCGGGTTCTCATGGCGACCGTCCCTCCGCCATCCGCCGCAACACGTCGAACGCTCCGTTGAGCGCACCGACCTCCGAGAGCATGAACGGCACCAGGAACGCGGCGTACACGGCCATCAGGAACGTGAAGAGCAGGTTCTTGACCGCGAGCGAGAGGTCGAACACGTGGAACTGAGGCGTCAGCCGCGACAGGAATCCGAGCGCGATGTCGGCCAGCAGCAGGCCGATCACGATCGGTGCAACCATCAGCACCGCGATCTGCATGATGCGGTCGAGCAGGCGCAGCAGGGTCGCGATCGAGTCGGCGCCGAGCACCGGCGCGAAGCTCGTCGCCGACCAGAGCCCGTAGCTGTCGTAGAATCCGCGCAACAGCAGCCCGAAGCCGCCGGTCATGAAAAACAGCGCGAGCAGGACGATCGTGAGCAGCGTGCCGGTGATGTTGGATTCCGCGAGCGCGAGCGGGTCCAGCAGCTGCGCGGCGGTCGAGCCGCGTTGGAGATCGACCAGGTCGCCGGCCGCTTCGGCGGCCCAGAACGGAACGCCGAATGCGAGCCCGACCAGCGCGCCGATTAGCATTTCCTTGGCGAGCAGCCCGGCGATCACCGCGCTGGAGAGCTGCGTCGTCGTCACCACGTCGAGCACGGTCGGCACGACCGGAAGCGCAATCACCACGGCAACCGACGACCGCAGCAAGCCGGTCAGTCCGAGCCGCGTGAATGCAGGCGAGACCATCACGATGCCGAGCGCGCGCGCCGTCGCGATCGCCGCCGCGATCAGCAGCGGGTAGGCCGACGAGAACAGCGCCATCGTGGTGGTGGTCGCGTTCATGGCGGCGCGTTACCGGGTGAGCGAGGGAAATTGATCGAGCAGGCGCTGGGCCAGCGTCGCGATTTGGAACGCGAGCAGGGGACCCAGCACGATGGTGACGACCAGCACGGCGACCAGCTTCACCGCCTGCGGCAGGGTCGGATCCTGAACCTGGGTGAGCGCCTGCAGAAGCCCGACGCTGACGCCGACCAGGATCGCGGTGCCGAGCGCCGGCAGCGACACGATCAGCACCGTCATCAGGGCGGTGTTCATCTGTGCGAGCAACACATCTTGATTCATGATCCTCTCATCCTCCGCCATAGCTCAGGATCAATCCGTGCATCAGCCGCGACCAGCCCTCGACCGCGACGAGCAGAAAGATCTTGAGCGGTATGGAGATCAGCGTCGGCGACACCATCATCATCCCCATCGCCATCAGCACGTTCGCGACGACGAGGTCGATGACGAGGAACGGGATGTAGAGCAGGAAGCCGATCTCGAACGCGCGCGTCAGCTCCGAGCTGACGAAGGCCGGGATCAATATGACGAGATCGTCGTCCTTGAGATTGGCCTGGGCGTCCTGCGACCAGATGCCCTTGGTCGCCTGCATGAAGAACTCACGCTCGCGCTGATGCGCGAACCGCGCCAGATACGACTGGAGCGGCGTTCGAACCGCGTCGCCGATGTTGCGCAGGCCGTCGACCGACTGCAGATCGATCGGCCGGTTGGCGAGCGTGTTGTAGACTTCGCCGATCAGCGGCGTCGTGATGTAGACGGTGAGGATCAGCGCGATGCCGTAGAGCACCAGGTTCGGCGGCGATTGCTGAACGCCGAGCGCGTTGCGGATCAGAAACAGGACGACCGAAATCTTGAGGAATCCCGTCATCGTCACGACGGCCAGCGGAATGAGGCCGATCGTCGCGACGACGATGATGATCCCGATCAGATTTGGTTCGAAATTATTCATCCGACATGAGCCGTTCGACGCGCACTCCGACGCAGTCTCCGATCTTCACCAGGCTGCCGTGGCCGATCCGGCGGCCGTTCGCGATGAGGTCGACCGCGCTGTCGCTCGGCTTGGCGAGCGGCAGCACGTAGCCCGGGGCAAGGCGACGCACCTCGGTCAGCGGCACGTCGAGACGCCCGAGCTCGAACACGAGCCGGATCGGCAGTTGATCGAGCGCCGCATCCTCGAGGGCGGCGTGCTGCAGGACATCGGAGGGGTTTGGCATGAACCAGTCTCCCACTGAGTTGGCGTCGGCCCCCGTGAGCCGTGCGCCGAGACGAAAGCCGTGCTCGACCGGCTCGGCACGAAACTGCAGGCGGTCGCCGACGATCGCGACAAGCCCGGTCGGTCGCGCCGGGTCGCTGTCCGCAAGCACGATATCGCCGGGGCGCAGCGCGCGAAGCTCGGCGACGGTCAGGTCGACGCGGTCGCAGCAGATCCGCAGCGGCACGGGCAGCTGCGCCGTGCGGGCATTGGGCGCGGCGAAGTCGTCGAGCGCCTGCGCCACCACCGCCGCGGTCTGCCGGTCGAGCTGAAGCTCCATCGCCGCCGGGCCGCCCGGCAGGCCGCGGACTGCGAGGCGCAGCGGCAGCAGGGTCTCGTCGGGCTCGACGCTCGCGACGCGCTCCTCGATACGGATCGCCGTCTTGAGCCGGGCTTCGAATGCCTTGAGGGAGCGCAGCAGCGCGAGCTCGAGCAGGAGTCCGGCGCGGACGCCGTCGAGTTGCGGAAAGCTCTGCATCGCGAGCGACCGCGCGCACAGGTCGACCAGGGCGCGCGACAGCCGCAGCGTCGCCGCCCGCCCCGACATGGTCAGGCGGAACGCCAGGGCATCCGCGTCGAAGCTCACCTGCGCGGCAGTCTCGATCGTGACCGTATGGCCGGCCACCAGCGCCTCGATCGGGCGGCGGTGGCGATAGAGCGCATTTACACGCGCAACGTCGTCCGGCCGAAGTGTCGGCAGCCAATCGTCCCCGGCATCGACGTGCTGCGCCGGCGTGAACGCCGCGGGATGCAGGTTGAGCGCGGTTCTCGTCAGCATGGCCACGCACGGTCCGAGGGCGCCGCGCCCTGGACGCGTTCCTCCTGTTCGACCTCCGCGAGGAGCTCCTGCCGCCGCCGCAGCGCCGGCTGCGCATGCAAAGCAAGATTGGTCAGCTTGTCTCGCTCGCGCCGGCGCAGGTCGCGATCGGCGGCCAACGCCTTCTTGCGTTCGAGCGCGGCGCGCCTCGCGCGCGCCGCGTCGCGCTCGGCGCGCTCCAGATCGAGCCGCTGCTCGTCGAGCACGGCGAGGGTCACCTGGATCCGCTCGAGCTCGTGCTTGGTCGCCGTGTGGCCGACCAGCCCGTTCAGCAAGGTCTGCTCGCGCTCGTTCTGCAGGTCGCGGTGCGCGACCACGCGCGCGGTGGCGGCGCGGACCTTTGCGCGCAAAGCATCACATTCGCTGTTCTGGCGCGCAAGACTGGCCTCGGTGCGCTGCAGCCGCGCATTGCGCAACACCAGCAGTTTTTTCAGGCTGTCGGCCGGTGTCATGCGGAGATCTCCTGCAGGCGTTGCACCGTCGCGGGCATCGGCGCCAATTCGTCGAACGGCTGGCGCAGCAAGCCGTTGATCTGCTCGATCTTGGCGAGCGCCTCGTCGGACTTCGCATCGCTGCCGGTCTTGTACTCACCGACCCGCACCAGGATCTCGATATCGGCGTAGCGCGCGAGCAGATCGCGCACGCGGCTCGCCGCGGCGCGGTGCTCGGGCGAGGCGACCGTGTCCATCAGGCGGCTGCGGCTGCGCAGCACGTCGATGGCCGGGAAGTGATTGCGCTGCGCCAGCTCGGAGCTGAGCACGATGTGGCCGTCTAGAATGGCCTGCACTTCCTCCGCGATCGGATCGAGCGTGCCATCGCCCTCGACCAGAACCGTGTAGAGGGCCGTGATGGAGCCGCCGCGGCCCGGGCCGGTGCGCTCGAGCAGCCGCGGCAACGCGGCAAACAGCGACGGCGGAAACCCGCGCCGCGTCGGCGGCTCGCCGGCGGCGAGACCGATCTCGCGCTGCGCCCGCGCGAACCGCGTGACGCTGTCCATCAGCAACAGAACGTGATGGCCCTGGTCGCGAAAGTACTCGGCGATGCTGGTCGCCGTATGCGCCGCTTTGACCCGCTCCGTCGCCGGCCGGTCGGACGTCGAGACGACCGCCACCGACTTGGCGCGACCCTGCCGGCCGAGCTGGCGCTCGATGAACTCGTGCACCTCGCGGCCGCGCTCGCCGATCAGGCCGAGCACGACGATGTCGGCCTCGGTGCCGCGCACGATGCTGGCGAGCAAGGTCGACTTGCCGACGCCGGATTCGCCGAAAATGCCGATTCGCTGGCCGCGCGCGACGGTCAGCAGGCCGTCGATGGCGCGAATGCCGAGCTGGAGCGGATGCTCGATGAGGTCGCGCTCGAGCGGCAGCGGCGGATCCGCGTGGACCGTGCGGCGCCGCGCCAGCGCGGTGTCGGACCAGGGAATGCCGTCGAGCGGCTCGCCGAGCGGACTGATCACCCGACCGAGGAGCTCGGGTCCGACCGGCACGGTGAGCTCCTCGCCGGTCGGAATGACCTCCGTCTCCATGGAGATGCCGGTCAGCTCGCCGATCGGGGTGAGCACGGCGCCGTTCTCCAGAAAGCCGATGACCTCGGCATGGAGGCTGCGGCCGGACTTCGGATTGCGCAGCTCGCAGATTTCGCCGATCCGCACGTCGGACACGCTCGCGTGCACGATGATGCCGACCACCCGCCGCACGCGGCCCTTGAGCGGCCGCGGCTCGGCGAAGCGCACGGCCTGGCGCAGCCGCGGTACGATGGCGGTCAGGTCGATCTGGCGCGGCGCGGCCATGGTCATGGCTGGTGGCCCCCGCGTTCGCTTGTCGTCAGGACCCGGCGGATGACGGTCAATTGCGCGTCGATGCTGGCATCGACCACCGCAAATTCCGTGGCCACCGTGCATTGCCTCGGTCCAAGCCGCGGGTCTGCTTCGACGCTCAGCACGGGTCCTGCGCCGTCGGGCTCGGGCCAGGTCGCGAGCGCGCGCTGCACGTCGTCATGCACGCTCGGCGATACGCGCACCTTCAGATATTTTTCGCGACGGAACGACGCGAGCGCCTGCTTGGCCGCGCGCGCCACGATCTCGGCGTCGTCGAGCCGGCCGAGCACCTGCTCGACGATGGCGAGCGACAGCTCCGCGACCTGCGATTCGACCGAGGCGAGATACTGGTCGACCTTGGCGCAGGTCTCGGCGAGCAAGGCGGCCGCCTCGGCTTCGCCGGCGGCGCGGCCTTCATCGAAGCCGCGCGCCTTGGTCTCATCGAAAGCGGCCTGCGCGGTCTGGGCCAGCGTGTCGGCGGCGCGCCTCGCCTCGGCGACGAAGCGGTAGCCGTCAATCCAGTTGTCGGCGTCCTCGCGCCGGATGATTTTCCGGCCGGGCACGCGCGGCAGCGCCGACACTGCGACGTGCTCATCCAGCATGCGGCCGCTCCTCCTTGGCGAGGCGATCGACGATCGTCGGTCCGACGGTGTCGAACGGCGGCGCGACCGCGTCGTCGAGCTCGGCCCGGTCGGGAAATTTCAGTCGCATGCGCTGCGCGAACGCCGGCGGCTGCAGCGCGCACCAGGCGGCAAGGCAACGCAGGCCCGCGGCGCTGACCGCCTGGTCGAGATCGTCGGGGGCGGGAAACGTCGGGTCCGGCGCGGCGAGGTCGCGGTGCGCGAGGGCGGCCGCGTAGGCGTCGTCGCCAAGCACCTGTTGCAGCGTGACGACCGACTTTGCTTCGATCACGCCGACAACGGCGCGCGCCCAATAGACGGCGCCGCATTGCCGCACCAGCCGCGACAGGTCGGCACTCGACGCACGGCCGAGCCTGACCGCCGCGTCCGACGGCACGCCGTCGCCGAAATCCTCCGAGAGGGCGAAGGTCTCGGCGAGCAGCGCCGACAGGCGATCGCGGAATCGCTGCTCCTCGGCCAGCCGGGTGGCGACGTCGTCACCGATCGCACCGCCGAACGCGTCAACGATCCGGCGCGGATGCGCATAGACCGCCACTTGCGGGAAAAGCCCTCGCCAAGACGCAGCCTCGTGCGTTGTGTCCATCGCCTGGCCCATCATCTCGCCGGCGCGACCGGCCGCAGCGCAAAGTCGCGCCGGCGGTCGCGCAGCAGCAGCGTGATCACGGCAACGAGCAGCACGGCGCAGGCGGCCATGAGCAGGCCGATGAGCCACATCGCCCGCGTCAGGCTCGCCGAATGCAGCCACAGGCCCATGAATGACGACAGTGGCACCGTCTCCGATCGCTCGGCGCGCGCGCGGGCAGGGGCGGCGACCGGCACGACCGACACCTTTTCGTAGGAAAGGCCGGCGATGCTGTTGGAGACGAGGGTCTTGATCTGCGGGATCAGGTCGTTGACCGCGAGCGTCGCGTCGTGGCGGATGAACACCGAGGCCGACGAGGGCACCAGGTCCCGCCGCAGTGGATCGTTCTCCGGCAACACCACGTGGACCCGGGCCGAGAGGACGCCGTCGATCTCTGACACCGTCCGCGACAATTCCTCGCTCAGCGCGTAGATCATCTGCGCGCGCTCCTGGACCGGAGAGGCGACGAGGCCGTCACGCTTGAACACCTCGCCCATGGTGGCGAAGCGATCCTTGGGAAATCCGTGCTCGCTGAGCAGCTTGACCGCCTCGCCGAACCGCGTGTCGTCGACCACGACGGTCATCTGGCCGTTCTTCTGCGTCATGCGGCTCGCCGGGATGCCGCGCTCGAGCAGCACCGCAAGCATGGCGTTGGCGTCGCGCTCGTTGAGGTTGGTGTAGAGGTCGGATTTGCACGCCTGCAGGGCGAGGCAGCAGAGAACTGCAGCCGCCAGCCGATGAAACAAGCGTCTGCTCATGCGACAGCTCCATGCTTCGCGACAGCGAGATCTGAAACGCGTCCGTCGAGCGCAGACGGCGCTGCGCCCGTCTTGGTGTTATTGGCCGCGCAGCAGCGTGTTGGCAGCGCCGGAGACCTGCGTCGCGCCGCGCACGACGAGCTGCGTCTCGATCGAGTAGTCGAACACCATGCCGAGCGCCTGCACGACGCGGTCCATCTGGTGGCCGTCGACGGCGCCACGGGCGACCTGCGGGCCGACCGGCACGGCGCTCGGCTCGAGCGCCGCCTGGGCCGGGCCGCGGTGCACCATGGTCATGGTGGCGTGGGGCGGCGGCGTTGGATCGGCGAGACTGCGCGCGCGATGGGTCATCGACTGGCTGCGGTCGAGAAAGCCCTTCATGCTGTTGATGACATCCTGCCCGAGCTGGCTCGGGCTCGCGCCGCTCGCGAGCGAGTTGGGATTCATGGTCGCGAGATATTCGGTCAGGCTTTGCGGCGCCTGGTTTTGGACCGCGGGTGCCGGCGTGGCGGCGGCGGCGGGCCGGAGCAGCGAAACCGCCGCATCCGCTGCAATCCCAAGCGGGGCTGCTATGACTGTCATCCGATCACCTCATCCAAGAGCGGCAACATCCAAAGTGGCAACATCCAAAGCGGCAACGGACCGGCGCGTGGCGGCGCCGGTCCGTTCCGCAATGATCACTCGCCGTCGTCTTCCATGCCCTCGTTGAGGACCTCGTTGGCGAGCTTCATCATCATGGGGCCCATGACGCCGACAGCGCCTTCTGAGATCTTCTGTTCGATCTGCTGCGTCAGGTTGTTGCCGCCGCCGCCGAAGATCGAGCTGGCGGCAGACAGCGCCGCCTCGAATGCTCCGCCGCCGGCGGCGCCGCCGAACATGTTGCCGGCGACGCCGGCAACAATTCCAGCCACTGGTAGCATGGTCGCTCTCCTTTCTTTGTCGAGCGGGTCACCGCATCGCTGCGCGCAACCCGCGGAGTCCCCCACCTCGGCGCTAGAGCCTCATCCACGTCCGTTCACGTCGGGGAGAAGCTTTGGCGTCTTGATCTGGCGTGTCATCGCGATCTCGCTCCGCTCGGCCGGCGCGCGGCCTCGATCTGTCCGCGGGTGGTCTGCGCCGGCGTGGACTGTGGCGGTGTCGGTGAAGCGTCGGCTTGCGTCCGCACGCTTTCGGCGGGCGCGCCGCCGCGGAACACGCGCACGCGCGGATCGTCGCCGGCGACCATCGGCGGCGGACGCAGCTTGTCGACCACCTGGCGCACGATGGTGATGAAGGCGGGCGGACCGGACACGCTGATCAGGCCGGCGTCCCCCGCCGCGCGCACGGAGAAGCGCTCATCCATCAAAGAGAGGCGCTTGAGCTCGGCGATGATGGTGCGCGGACTGAGGGTTCCGACCTCGATGAGCTGCGTCGAGAATTCCTGGTCGGTGCTGACATAGAGGATCGAGCCGTCGAAATACCAAGTGAGGCCGTTTCCTTCCGCCAATCGGGTCAGGAACTCGCCGGCCGTGGCGCGATGGTCGTTCCTGGATCGATCGACCACCTCGCCGCGCACGCGGCCGCCGACCTTGTCGCTCAGGATCACCGGAACGCCGACGTTGCGGCCGAACTCGGCGAGCAGGCCGCGCACATCCTGATTGAAGACGACATATTCAAACGAACGCACGAACCACGCGGGTCGAGTCTCGGCGGCGCGTGCGACGTCGCTCATCAGCAGCGCGCTGATCACTGCTGACAGTTTCATGACGTTTGTGACGAAGGGTGTGACGGATCGCGACGACCGCGATGATGTGCTGGAAAAGCGGAGGATCCCATTCAGCATGGAACGACATGCCTTTCCTGCGCTTGACGAAGCATCGACCAGCCCACGGCTTGCGCCGTGTGCTCTGCGGGTCCGCCTTACGTTTCGTCGCACCACTAACCCAGCAATTGAAAGTTTCGTACAGCGAATTGCGCATAGGTTTCATGCGACACTTTGTTGGGAACGGTCAGAATAACGACAGAATTATCTTCTATGGGGTTTGTGAATATTATGACAATGTGAACGCGATATAACAGTATACTGTCATCATCCCATAATTGATCTTGTGTTTTCTAATTCTCAGAAAAAAATTACCAAGAAAATGCCAACTTCCGCCGACAACCTTATCGGCGTTCGGTGACACCCATTCGGCGGTGGTGAGTTTTCCACCGCGCGATGGGTACGGGCGTCGCGTGAGGGTCTCTCCGTGATCCGCCCCGCGCGACGATTCACACGGCAACAGTGACAGTGAAAGAGGAGAAGCAGAATGGCAGGTCCAACTGCAGTGCCCGCGACCGGTGGTGGCGGCGGAGCGGGCGGCGGCGGCAGTCCGGAAGCCTCGATCGCCAAGATGGAAGCGGCGTTCAATCGGGCGATCGAGATGTCGGCGCGCGTGACCGAGATCACCACCGAGAAGAAGGCCCAGCTCGACGCAACCAAGCAGCGTCCGCAGAACTAATTGCTGGACGGGCGGCGTCGCATGGTGGCGCCGCCCGCTTGCCCCATGCCATGTCATGCCTTTCTCGACGGCACGCCCGCGTGAATTGGGCAGCCGCCGAGATCACGATTCGTTACAAACTGTCATGCCGGGACCTTTTCGATGCGCGACACATCTTCGACGCTGCCGGCGACATCAAACCTGCCGGCGACGGCCCCGCGGGCCGTGCTTGAAGTGCTCGGCGGCGTGCACGCAGGCGTGACGCTGCCGCTCGAGAAGAATGTCTACAGCATCGGCAGCAAGCCGAGTGTCGACATCATGCTGGGCGACGGCGGCGTCGCTCCGCAACATGGCGTCGTTTCGATCGAGGGGCTGCGGGTGGTCATCGAAGCGACCGGCGGCGACATCGGGCTCGGCAAGCATCACCGGATTGAACAGGGCCGCGGCTGCCGGACGAAACTGCCGGTCGAGCTGACGCTCGGTTCCGCCGTGCTGCGGATCACGCGCGAGCCAAACGGCGGCGGCTCATGGCTCGGCAGCCGGCCGGCGCTGCGCGTCGCGGCGATCGGCGGGATCGGCGGGATCGGGCTCCTCACGCTGCTCGGATTCGATACCGACACCGGTGCCGGCACGGGTCATGTCAGCGTGGCCTCGTTGCAACAGCTGGTGTCCGCTGCGCCGGATCCGGCGTCCGACCCGACGGCCTCGGTATCATCGCGCGAGGCGACTGCGGCGACAAAGCGGCCGTATCGTGCCGCGCTGCCGGTTGCGCCGGAGACAGTGATCGATGCGCTGAGCGCGAAGCTGCGCGCGGCGGGTCTGTCCGACGTTGTGACGGCCATCGACGGCACGCGGCTCGTCGCCTCCGGCACGATCCTGCATGAGCAACGCGGCGCCTGGGCCGATATCCAGCGCTGGTTCGATCTCAGCTATGGCGGCCGCTACATCCTTGCCAGCACGGTTGAGGTCCGCGCGCCGAGCGGCAATCCGAAATTCGATTTGCAGGCGATCTCGTTCAGCGACACGCCTTATGTCATCACGGCGGACGGGCAGCGGCGCTATCCGGGCGCCGTCCTCGACAAGGGCTGGGTCATCAAGGAGATCGCGGCGCGCCGGCTGACACTGACCAAGGACGGCAAGGAGCTCGCATTGACCTTCTAGGGCATGCTCCCGAAAAGTGGACACCGGTTTTCGGACAAAGATCATGCTCCAATAAGACGCGTGCCTGGCAGCGCCCGCGAACGAGGATATCCGTGGAACCAAGTCGGCCCATCGATCGGCAGCGGCTCGATCTCGTGCTGGCGGAGACCGCGCGCACCACGACCGATCCGACCACGCGCGCGCAGGTCGAAGCTTTCGCGGCGCTGATCCGTACCCGTTACAAGCATTCGCAGCGCCAGTCGTTCGATTCGGTCCACGACGAGATCGCCGACTTCATCATGCCGCGCATCGGCAACTCGGGCATCCTCAACAGCGCGCGCTACATGGAGATCCTCGGCCACGTGGTCGAGCAGATCCTGCCGTCGCTGTGCGGCGACGACGAGATCGGCAGCATCGCGACGGCGGTGATCGAGGAGGAGATCGAGCGGCATCGCGAGCTCCAGGACCGCATCTACCAGGCCTTGGGGGCGTGATGACGACCGCGAGCGAAACCACCGAGCTCCTGCACTCGCTCGGCTATCTCTATGCCCATCACGGGCAGGCGGAGCGCGGCCTCGTGCTCCTGCTCATTGCCGCCCGCATCGCCCCGAGCGACGTCGGCGTGCTGCGGACGCTCGCTTTCGCGCTGATCGAGGACGGCTATGGCGAGCGCGCGCTCGCGGTGATCGATCGGCTGGCAAGCCTCGAGCCCGACGCCTCGCCGATGCTGCACCTGCTGCGAAGCCGCGCGCTGTGGGCGATCGGCGACAAGATCGAGGCGCGGCGCTGCTTCCGCAGCTATGTGGAGGCGCGTGACGAACCATGAACCTCCTGAACGCCGCGAGCAGGCTGGCGCTCGCCGCTTCGCGGCGGTCCGACGTCATTGTCGCGACCTTCCTGCTGTTGGCGGTGGTGATGATGATCATCCCGCTGCCGACGCCGGTGGTCGACGTGCTGATCGGCACCAATATCTCGATCAGCGTGCTGGTCTTGGTGGTCGCGTTCTATATCTCGCACCCGGTCCAGTTCTCGTCGCTGCCGCCCGTGATCCTGCTCGGCACGCTGTTTCGCCTGGCGCTGACCATCACCACGACGCGGCTGATCCTGCTCGACGCCGATGCCGGTCGCATCATCCAGACGTTCGGCGAGTTCGTGATCTCCGGCAGCCTGGTCGTCGGCCTGGTCGTGTTCCTCATCATCACCATCGCGCAGTTCGTGGTGATCACCAAGGGCGGCGAGCGCGTCGCCGAGGTCGCGGCGCGGTTCACGCTCGATGCCATGCCCGGCAAGCAGATGAGCATCGACAACGACCTGCGCAACGGCGACATCAAGCAGGAAGAGGCGCGCGCGCGGCGGCACCAGCTCGAGCGCGAGAGCCAGCTCTACGGCGCCATGGACGGCGCCATGAAGTTCGTCAAAGGCGACGCCATCGCCTCGCTGATCGTCGTCATCGTCAACCTGGTCGGCGGGCTGCTGATCGGCATGCTGCAGAAAGGCATGAGCTTCGCCGAAGCGGCGCAGGTCTATTGCCTGCTCACCGTCGGCGACGGGCTGGTCGCGCAGATTCCCTCGCTCCTGATCTCGGTCGCCGCCGGCACCGTCGTCACACGCGTCAGCTCCGAGCAGGGCTTCGACCTCGGCACCGAGATTTCGAGCCAGCTGTTCGCCGATCCGCGCGCGCTCGGGCTTGCCTCCGGCATTCTGCTCGGCCTCGCGCTGATTCCCGGCTTCCCGGTGGCGGTTTTCATCGCGCTGTCGGTGCTGCTGGCGATCGGCGCCTATGTGCTCCATCGCGGGCGCATTGACGCCGGTGCGGCCGCCGAGCGGCCGCAAAACCTGCCGGATGGCGCGCAGGACTTCGCGTTGAGCGAGACCGCCGGCAAGGCGTCGCGCTACCGCGTCACCACCTGGGTCGGGCAGGATCTCGCCGGCGCCGTGCCGCTCGCGCAATTCAGGCTGCTGGCCGATCGCGCGCGGCAGGACCTTTACAGCGATCTCGGCGTCGATCCGCCGGCGGTCGAGCTGCGGGTCGATCCGGCCGCGGAGCCGCAGGCGTTTCGCATCGACCTCGAAGGCGTGCCGGTCGCCGACGGTGACATCCCGACCGGCCACGTTCTTCTGCGCGACGATCCGGTTCATCTCGATCTGATGTCGATCCCTTACGTCACCGGCCGGCCATTATTGCGCCGTGGACAGACTATCTGGGTCGACGAGCGGCACAAGCCCGAGCTGCAGCGCGCCGGCATCGGCTTTGCCGATCCCGCGCAGGCGCTCACCGAGGCGCTGTCGCAGACCTTGAGCCGCTATGCCGCGCATTTCATCGGCATCCAGGAGACGCGCGAGCTGCTTGGCGGCATGGAAAGCCAATACGGCGAGCTGGTGAAAGAGGCGCTGCGCGTCACGCCGATCCAGCGCATCTCCGACATCCTGCGCCGCCTGGTCGAGGAGGACGTGCCGATCCGCAACCTGCGTTCGATCCTCGAGGCGATCGCAGAGTGGGGCGCGCGCGAGCAGGATCCGGTGATGCTCGCCGAATATGTCCGCTCGGCGCTGGCGCGGCAGATCTGCTACCGCAACGCAGTCATGGACCGCGTCATCTCCGCCTACGTGCTCGCGCGCAATGTCGAGGAGGCGGTCCGCTCGGCCGTCCGCCAGACCGCGGTCGGCGCCTACCTGTCGATGCCCGACGATGTCGCGCGGGTCATCGTCGGCCAGATCCGCGGCGAGCTCGGCAAGGCCGACAGCGAGGTCACGCCGGCCGTGCTCGCGTCGATGGATATCAGGCGCCACGTTCGCAATCTGCTCGCGCGCAACGACGTGCTGCTGCCGGTCATGTCATATCAGGAGCTGGCGCCCGAATTCACGGTGCAGTCGCTCGCATCGATCACGCTTGCATTGAAAGATACGAACGAGACACCCGCAGCAGCGCGTGCAGTCCCGTCATCCGGGCACACCGAGGCGACGCGGCAAGTCGCAGCAGCAGAGTAGCCATGCGCGTGGGGCAAGACCTCGATGCGGCGGCGTCAAGTCTGACGCGCGCACCGATGTGGCTTCGAGGTCACGCTCTCTCACATTCACAAATGTGTCGTACGCCGGCCGAATACTTGCCCCTTGGGTAAGCCAAGTGCTCTTCAGAAGCGAAACACGATCATCGATCGCCGAGCGAAAGGGCCTGTTGCGTGTGGATGCCGGCGTTGATGGTGCTCGTTGTTGCCTTTGCGATGTCGGTCGTCGCACAGCCCGCCGCCGCACAATCGCCTCAACCAGTGACCCTCAACGCCGCCGCCGGTGACGTGCTCACCATTTCGGTCGGGCAGGGGCGCATCCTGCGCTTCGATCAGCCGGTCGAGTCGGTGTTCGTCGGCGATCCCGCGATCGCCGACCTGCGCGTGGTGTCGCCCGGCGTGATCTATGTCTACGCCATCAAGATCGGCACCACGAACCTGATCGCGCTGTCGCCCGACCAGAGCCTGCGCGGCAACATGCAGCTCCGCGTGGTCGCCGACTCGCGGCCGATCGCCGAGGCGCAGCGGACCCTGCAGCCGACGTCGCCGGTCAATATCCGCATGTTTGGCAATCGTGTGGTGACGACCGGTCCGACGCGCGGCATCAAGGAAGCGGTCGAGACCGACGCGGTCGCCGAGACGTTCTCGCCGCGCGACGTGCCGCCGCTCAACACCACGACGATTCCCGGCGCGCACCAGGTCAACATTCGTGTCCGCTTCGCCGAGGTGTCGCGCAACGAGCTGCTCGCCTACGGCGTCAGTCTCGCGGCGGTGGTGAACTCCGGCTCGTTCTCGTTCGGCCTGGTGAGCGGCCCGGCCGCCAAGGGCCAGCCGCTGGTGCCGGGCGCCAACACGGTGGCCATCGGCGTGCGCTCGTCGAACGTCAATGTCGGCGTGCTGCTCGAGGCGCTCCAGCAGAACGGCATCGTTACCATTCTCGCCGAGCCCAATCTCACGGCCGTGACCGGGCAGACCGCGAGCTTCCTCGCCGGCGGCGAGATTCCCGTGCCGGTGCCGGCCGGCCAGAACCTGGTCGGCATCGAGTACAAGCCGTTCGGCGTCTCGCTGCTGTTCACGCCGACGCTCATTCCGAACCAGCGCATCGCCATGCGCATTCGTCCCGAGGTCAGCAGCCTGTCGGCGAACGGTGCGGTCGAGATCCAGGGCATCAAGGTGCCGGCGCTGCAGGTCCGCCGCGCGGACACCACCGTCGAGATGGCGAGCGGGCAGACCTTCGCCATCGCCGGCCTGTTCCAGCGTGACGGCAGCCAGGACATCGACAAGTTTCCGGTGCTTGGCGATGTGCCGGTGCTCGGCGAGCTGTTCAAGTCGCAGCGCTTCCGCCGCAACGAGACCGAGCTCGTCATCCTGATCACCCCATATCTGGTCAGTCCGAGCTCGGCCCGCGCCATGAAGACGCCGCTCGACAGCCCCGACGGCGCGCTCAACGGGGCGACCATCAAGTCGCATTCGGGCGCCACCACGCGCCGCGACGTCCAGAAGGGGTTCGGCTTCTACGCCGACTGAGGGAGTTCGCGATGTTGCAAGTCAGGCTGACTGCCGCCGGCCCTCTGCTCGTGCTGGGCCTCGCGCTCGCGGGCTGCCACGAGCCCTTGCCCTACTCGCCGAATTACAGCCGCATCACCCTGGTGGACGAGGCGGCCGTGCCGGGCAAGCCCGCGTACCACAAGGCGCCCGCCGCCAAGGGCTACGCGCCGACGCGGGTGGTTCGCCACGACAAGACGGTCATCGTTCCCGACGCCTGCCTCACGCCGGACGTCAACGAGCAACCGCTCTATCTGCCGCCGGGCTGCGCCAACAATCTCAATCTGCAGATGATGGTCGAGCGGCCGCGCGATCTCGAGCACGGGCGTCGGCCAGGTCCGGCCGCCGCCGCGCCGGCCGCCCACGCGGCGCAGCGCTACCTCTATGGCGCGACCGAGGCCGAGCGAAAGACCGGCAAGAGCGAGCCGCAGCGCGACCAGCCCGCGGTGCCGTCGCTGCCGCAGGGAACGAGGTCGGACATTCGTTGAGCCGGTTCTCCGGCACACGCAGCAGGAGGTCACCGATGCGCCACCGATTTGCGCAAGCCGCGATCATCGCGTCGTTCTGCCTGCTGGCCGCGGGCTGCAACACCGCCCAGCTGTTGAACGAGACCCCGACCACCACGGGCCCGGAGAATCGTCTCATCCAGCTCGCCAGCGACGTCGAGGCCCGCGGCGACCACGACACCGCGATGGCGCTCTACGCGCAAGCCGCCGAGTCGCCGGGCAACAACATCGAAGCGAAGCTGCGGCTCGGCAATGCGCAGCTGAAAGCAAGGAGCTACGCCGCCGCGAGCGAAACCTTCGGCAAGGTGCTGGCCGCCGATCCGAACAATCCGGAGGCGCTGCTCGGGCTCGGCACGGCGCAGCTCAAGCGCGGCGACAGCGAGGCGAGCGCGCGCACCCTCGGCGTGGCGTGCCCGCTGGTGAACACGGCGAGCGCCTGCAACCGGCTCGGCACCGCGTTGATTCTCGCCGGCCGGCTCGACGAGGCGCTGGCGGCATTCGACCGCGCCAATTCGCTCGCGCCGGACGACCTCGACATCAAGGTCAATATCGCGCTGGTGCAGGCGCTGTCCGGCCGCGCCGACGAGGCGGTGGTCGCCATGCAGGCGGTTGCGAGTGCGCCGCTGGCGCAGGCGCGCCACCGCGCCAACCTGGTCATGGTGCTCGGCCTCGCCGGACGGTTCGACGAGGCGAGGGCGGTCAACGTGCCCGACATGAGCGCGGCGCAGAAGCGCGACCTCATCGAGCGCGCACGACGGGCGCGCGCGGCGCAGACCCCGATCGCCAAGGCCCGCGCGGTGGGATTGTTGAGCGCCGTGTAGTTGGGTGAACGCCGATGAACGACACCAGCGAAGAGAAATCGCTTCCGGCGACGGCGAAGAAGCTCAAGGACGCGCGCAAGAAAGGCCAGGTCGCCAAGAGCCAGGACATCGTCGCGGCGGTCGCGATCGCCGCCTCGGTGTTCTACATCGACATCGTCGCGCCGCGCGTCGAGATCTATGCACGCGAGCTGATCAACGTCACGGTGCGGATCTATCGCGAGACCTTCGCCGAGCTGTGGCCGCACATCGTCGAGCTGGCGCTGCGCATTCTGGGGCTTACCGTGCTGCCGCTCGTGCTGATCGTCTGCGTGGTCGTGCTGCTCGCGAGCCTCGCCGCGATGCGCGGCCCGGTCTTCTCGGTCGATCCGGTCAAGCCGAATTTCGATCAGATCAACCCGGCCAAAGGATTTCAGCGCATCTTCTCGATGAAGAGCGTGGTCGAGTTCGCCAAGGCGGTGGTGAAGGTCACCGCGCTCACCGTCGCCATCGTCGTCGTGTTCCGGCTCGGCCTCCAGCGCCTCGTCGAGGCGCCCGGCTGCGGCCCGGCCTGCGTCCACGACACGTTCTTCGGCATGCTCAAGCCGCTCGCGACCACCGTGGTGGTGACGTTCATCGTCGTCGGCATTCTCGATGTCGGGCTGCAGCGCTGGCTGTTCCTGCGCGAGATGCGCATGACCAAGACCGAGTTCAAGCGCGAGATGAAGGACGTCGAGGGCGATCCGCTGATCAAGCGGGAGCGCACGCGGCGCCTGCGCGAAATGGGCAGCCGCATGGTCCGCGTCGGCCTGCGTAACGCGACCCTGCTGCTCGGCCGCGCCGACGGGTTCGCGGTCGGCCTGCGCTTCGTACGCGGCGAGACCCAGGTGCCGATCATCGTCTGCAAGGGCGGCCCCGGCCAGTCCAAGGTGCTGATCACCGAAGCGACCCTGCTCGGCATCCCGGTGATCGAGGAGACGCAGCTCGCCCGCACGTTGAACGCGGCTTGCGCGGTCGGCGATCCGCTGCCCGCCGACGTGTTCCAGCCGGTCGCAGATATCTTGGTGCAGGCGCGGCTCGTTTGATTTTCATGAATGGAGGACCACGATGCGAACGATGATCCTGGCCGCGCTGGCCATCGGCACCGCCTCCGCAGCCACAGCCGGGGAGCGCTACTACGCCCATCCGGCCGGCATCGTCGCCGACGTCGACCCGACCCGCCTCGGCCTGCACGACTACGCGCCGCCGACGCCGGTCGGGCGCGGTTACGGCAATGCGTATGTCGGCGCGGGCTACATCGAGTATCTCTACAGCGGCGGTGGCGCGCGCACGCCGGCCCTGCCGCCGCGGCGCGTCTATGTCGGGCCGCTCGAGACCGAGCCCTATGGCAACCGGCGCGTCCAGCTGCGCCACGGCATGTCGCCGCGCGCCGGCACCTATGTGAGCCTGCCCGAGTACACGCGGCTGCCGCGGGTCGAGCCGTATTGGGGGTGGTGACGGCTTGGAGGTTAACGGAGAATGCGTCTGACGAATGAATACCTGCATATGCGGTTGAGCGCTGCAGGCCTCGGTCGCGTCGCAAATGACATCATCCGCCTCTCGATGCCGTCGATCCGCATGGACTGCCGCCGTGCGAGCGATCAAACGGAAGTGCCGCTGGGTGGCTCCAGACTGGGTGGAGAACCGGATCTGCGATCGGGCCTGAACTGGCCCGCCTGGCAGGGCTCGCCCATGGCTTTCATTGGGCAAGTCAATCTTGCTGATATCGCGCCCCACGATGAAGAAGGGCACCTTCCTCACTCGGGCCTGCTCTCGTTCTTCTGCGCGATCGATGACACCGCCGAGGAACTCATGCCCGCACCCGACGATCCATTCTCGTGGATGGTGTCGCATTTCGACGGTGACGTCGCCGCGCTCGTCCGCCTCCCCCGGCCGTCCGAGCTGCCTGAACGTCTGCATTACCCCGCCTGCCCGGCGAGCTTCTCCCGGGAGCCGACACTGCCTGATGCGGAATCGCGCGAGATACTGGGCCTCGCGCTGCCCGATCGCGTGCGGCTCGCCTACATGGACTTTCTGACGGGCGCGGATGGGGACTATGCGGCCGTGATGTCTCATCGCCTGCTCGGATGTCCAGTGAGCCTTGAACGCTCACCGCTCATCACCGGCTACCTGAAGGCCCATGGCATCCCGGATCCGCTTGAGCCGGAGGTGCAGGTGGTGCTTGACGGGCAGGAGTGGCTCCGCACGATGCGGGACCTGCAGCACGAGGCGGAAGCCGAGTGGCGGCTGCTGTTGCAGGTTTATGGCAACGACGAAGCGGACATGGATTGGGGCGGCGGCGTCCTCTACTTCTGCATTCCCAAGCAGGCGCTTTCCCGGCGGGAGTTCGATCGTGTTTGGGTCGAGATGCAATTTCTCTGACGCGGTAATCGCCCGATCCATGAGGACACGGTCTCGTCTCTCGGGCTCGCGCGTCGAGTCAGTTGAAATGCAGCTGCAGCGCTGTCGTCATTGCGCGGATCGTGACGTGATTTCCTGGCAGCGGGCGGCGCGCAGACCCGTCAAGGCGTTGCGCTGCAGCAGCGTCGGACACGCGTTGCCGAGGTAGTAGCTGCTCGTGGTCTCGCGCGCGACCTGCGCGACAATCGCACCGCTGAGCGTGGGCCAGCAGGCTTCCGCGAGCGTCACCGCGGCCTTGGCCTCGTTCCAGTCCGGCGGCCGGCCGAGCGCGGCGATAACGGAGTCTGCAAGGTCGGGGTCGGCGCAGACCGGCGCGTCCGCACCGGCCGCGGGATCGAGCGCCATGGCGAAGAACGGCGCAGCCGCCGCGCGATGGAGCTTGCGGCCGACCAGGCGGGCCGCCTCGCGGGCGAGGTCCCCGCTCGACGGCACGCCCCGCACCAAGCTCTCCAAGCCGCGGCGGCAATCGACGACGTTGGCCTGCGCGTGTGCCCGGTCGAAGCAGTCGCCGAATGCGGAAAGACCGATCGTCGCCCGCAGCGCGAGGAATTTCTCGCTGTTCAGCAGAGTGGGGAAGGTGGTGACATAGCGCTCGACCATCGCCAGCCGTTCGGCGAACGGATCCGCCGACGCGGCGAGCGGTGTCAGTTCGCCGATCGCGGCCTGCTCGGCCAGCGATGCCCAGTGGGTGTCGCGCGCCGTCGGCCTCACCGCGATCAGGTGGGTCCCGAGCTCCCGCCAGCTCTTTGCCGCCGCCAGCGCGTCGAGTTCGGCGAACATCGGGTTGGCCGCGGGGCCGGGGTCAGGCGGTGGTGCGAGCTTCTCGATTGCGGAGGGCAGAGCCGCGGTCTGAGTGGCCAAGGACGACGAGGTGGGCGGCGGCGCCGGCGATGGTGCGACCGGCGGCTGTGCGACGCGCCCGCTTGGATGTGGATTGAGCACGATGTCGCCGACGACCTGGTCGTAATAGGCGGGCGTCTGGTCGCGCCCGACGCTCGCCGCCATCTGGCGGACCTCGGCCTGCAGCCGCTTGGCGATTTGCACGAGGGTGAGACCGGGCTCCGCCAGTCGCTGGATGAGATTGCGGGTGAACACGGAATTGGCGGCATTCTCGTTTGCAGCGAGCTGGTCGAGCGCGGTCTGCTTGGCGCCGGCGGAGAACATGATGAACACGCCCTCGGCCGGCGTCATGGCGGCGAGCCCGCCGGTTCCTTTGAGCCCGCGTCCGCCTGGCACCGCAAACGGATTGTTGCGGCAGGCATCGAGCATGAGCACCACCGTGCGCGCGCCGCGTGCCTGCAGCCGGTCGATGATCCGTTCCGCCGCAAATGCGGAATCGCGGATCAGCTCCTCCTGCCCTTCGGCGATCTCCGGAATATCGGTCGGCAACAGGTAATTCTGGCCGCGGATCTCGAAGCCATGCCCGGCGAAATAGAACAGGGCGACGTCGCCCGGGTCGACCGCCTTGTCGAAGGCGAGCAAGGCCTGGCTCAGCGCCCGGCGCGACTGGTTCTCGGCGATCATCACCGAAAAGCCGAGCCGGCGCAGCACGGCCGCGACCGCGCGCGCATCGTTCACGGCGGTCTGCAATCGCGGAACGCTGGTGTAGGCATTGTTGCCGACCAGGAGCGCGACCCGCTTCTCCGCCTGCGCGGTCGCGATGGAGCCGATGGCGATGCTCAACGCGAGGATCGCCAGACGCACAGCGGTTCTCGACATGGATCCTCTAGGTTGTTCCGGATCGGTACCGGCCACAGGGCGCTGCCGGCAGCGCGCGGACGGGTCCATCGCCCGCGCCACTGTCGACAGGCTCTGTGGCCGGATCATGAAAAGGCTCGATATCAGGCAATGCGGTAGAGGAACGTGGCGACGATCGTCCAGAGCCCCAGGATGACGGCGGCATAGCCGAGCATGACCTGATAGGGGACGATGCTGAGGCGAACCTGCTCGCCGCGTCGCACGGCTTCCGCGTTGTGGCTGAGGATGAACTTCGTGAGCAGCGCGTAGCCGAGCAGCAGACCCAGCGCCGCAATCAGCGCACCGGTCGCCAGATAGGTCAGCCACCAGACCGGGACGTAGCTGAACCAATTCAGGTTGATGATCGCGCTGATGATGATCCAGACGCCCCACAGGCAGGCAATGAAGCCCAGCCATCCCTGATAGGGGACCAGCTTGTCGATGTAGATCTGCGCGTCTGGGCGCCTGGCGACGATGCTCGAGGCCGCCGCAAGGACGCCGAGAGCGACGAGAACCAGCCCGGTAATGAGACCCATGTGATACTCCCCTGATTTGGCAGCAATGCCCGTAGTGGCGGACCTGGACGATGCATGTCGCCGGCCAAAGCCACGACATGCAGAATAGGACGGACCTGCGCCGCATTTTTTCCGCGGCGCCACCACCGATGGCGCCGGACGCCTGACTGCGGCTACAGCAGATCGCCGATCGCCGATTTGAGGCGGGCCGAGGAGGGGCGTCCGACGATCGGCTCCTTGGCGACGATCTCCACGACCAGGGTCCGAGCGGTCAGTTTGATGTCGACGCGATCGGCATCGCGGATCACGACGCGCTGCAGCTTTGCCGCGAAAGTCTCGCGCGCGATCGGGGACGTGAGCATGTCGTCGAGGGCAATTCCGAGCACTGCGATGGCGTCCGCCATGGCTGCCCAGCCGTCGGACTTCTCGCCGAGGCGCGGCGCCTCGAGCGTGATCGCAAGCGTGGCAGCGCCGCTGCGCTTGAGCTTGCGGCCGAGTGCGGCGGCGTCGGCCTGCGCCTGTGCCTTGGTTGCGCGCTTGACGATCAACGGCGTGGCGTCCTGGTCCCGATGCGCCTGGGCCGAGCCGTCCTTCAGCTTGTCGGTGAACAGGAGCACCCTGCCGGTTTCGTAGATCCGCAGCACGCCGGCGCCATCGTCGCGCTTCAGCGTCATTGACGCATAGGGAGCCGGCTCGGTGGTCAATGCCAGGATTTCATCGGAGCCGTCGAAACGCAGCTTGATCGGCGTTCCCAGGCGATCGAGCACGAAGCCGGTCAATCCGCTGCCGGTGCTGTAGTGCCCGATGCGCAGCGGCGGTCCGTTTTCCGCGGCGCCGGATCCGCCGAACATGACAGCGACGATGAGAACGATGGCCGCGCGGAGACATCCGGACATTGCAGACCTCGTCAGCTCGATGTGCGGATACGCAGGCACGCGGAAGGGGCGCGCTTGAAAACGATGTCGTGAGAACCGAATGCGGATTTTTTGCGACGGCGGCGATGATCGCGGCGGGACAATCTTTGCACGAAATCGCCGCATGCGTCCGTCAATCACCATGGTCAGCCGCAGCCGGCTGATGCACAGGGAGTACAGGCTATGAAATTTCATGCCGCCGCGGTCGTTATCGCAGCTGCGAGCTTCTCGACCGCAGCCGTCTCGCAATCCTTGAAGGACAAGGAATACTTCGCGGCCCAGGAGAAATACCTCGCCGAGCAGGTCACGTATGCCAACCAGAAATGCGGAAGCAGCGTCGCCGTGAAGTTCGACTGGTCGAAGCCGCCGACCCCCGAGGAGCGTGGCACCTACAGCGCCTACGGCTACTGCCAGGCCGCTCTGGATGGGATGCGGCGCGTCTGCGAGAGCTCAGACGCCGGCAAGGACGCCGTCAAGCAGAAGATCAAGAGCGTGACGTGCGGATTTGGCCCGCAGCGGGCGATCGCGCTCAAGGACGGCGCGATCGACTACAAGATCAATTTCAACTCGAGCAACGACGTCGACTACGTGTTCGAGTACCTGCAGAACAATCTGTGATCGCATCGTGACGGAGGACGGATCGGAGGAGCGCCGCTCCGTCCTCCGTCAAAGACTGGAGGGCCCGTGATCAGCTGGGCTAGCGCAATGAGGTCAGCATCGCGCACGCTGGTCGCCTTGGCGGCGGTCGCGCTGTCCAGCGTCGCCGCGGCCGAATCCCAGTCCGCAAGGCGCGAGCGGACCGCAAACGAGAACGCATTGGCGCAAGCCGTCGCGGCGGCGAATACGGTCTGCGGATCGGCGATCGCGGTCGGGTTCGCATTTTCTCCGGCTCGCGGCGCCGGGGTCGATCCGGCCGATCGTGCGGCGGCCACTCGTCGCTGCCGCGACGTATTCAATGCCATCCGCATGGTCTGCAAGACGGAGCGCGGACGAGCGGCGGTGGTCGTGCAGATCGGGCGGGTGAGTTGCGGGGTGAGCGGCGAGCAACCCGCTCTCTCGCTCGACCAGGGCCTGCTCGGTTATCGAGTCCAGCCGGGCTACGAAACGTTGGACGAGACGCCCATGGTGTTCGAGTTTCTCATGGATCATCTCACGCTCGACGGGCAGCCGCTGATGGTGCCCGCCGTGAGGGCGCTCGAAGAGGCGTCCGTGGCGCAGGAGCTCGTGCAGACCAATCGCCAATGCGGAACATCGATCACCGCGACGTTCGACTGGACCGGCGTGACGCAACAGGCGCTCAAGGCCCGCTCGCCCTCGAATTATTGCGGGCACGCGCTCGATGCCGTCACCCGCGTCTGCGCCGACGGCGTCGGCAGGAAGGCGGTCGCAAACCAGATCAAACGCATCGTGTGTGGCCATGCGGCCACGCGGTCGATCTCGCTCGCGGACGGGGTCCTCGAATTCAGGAGCGATTTCCAGTCGTCGGGGGAGCGCGGTTTCGTGCTCGAATATCTTCAGAACGCGTTGTGATGACGTCGAAACTCCAACGCCGATAGCTGACGCCTATCGCGTCAGTTGAATTGCCTGTTGGAATTCATCGTGTGGTCGCGGGTCCATAATCTCGCCAGATTGACAGAACAGTTGTTCGACGTCGGCTCGCAGTCGCTTTTCGAACTGCTCTATCTCAGTTGCTCAATCTGTTCGGAGTGTCGCCTTTTGTGAGGCGGGAATATGCGTTGGCGCGGGCGATCGGGGGAGCAAGTGGCGATGCTGGGCACCTCCGCGGCGAGTTGCGACGAGCCGCTCGTGGAGGGACCGGCTTCATCTGAGCCGCTGCCGGCGGCACCGTCGAACAGTCAATCCGACCGGGCGCTGGTGAATGCGGTGGTCGCGGGCGACGCCGCGGCGGCGCGCCAGTTCGTCGAACGCATGTCGGCGACGCTGTGGTCGGTCGTCGCGAAGCTGGAAGGCGAAGGCTCCGAGGGAGAGGCCGCTTTCCTTGACGTCGTCGCATCGCTCAAGGCCGACGGCTATGCGCGCCTGAGGGGATTCGATGGGCGGGCGCGCCTCGCGACCTATGTATCGCTGGTCACGCGCGACATTCTCGTCGATCGGATGGCCAGCCGATTCAGTGGATCGCCCCACGAGGCCTGGAATCAGTTCGTGCGCTTCTTCGAAGCGGACATTCGCAGCCGTGTGGCGCGGCAATTCCCGCGCAATATCGGCAAGGCCGCGCGTGAAGACGCGTATCAGGAAGTCTGCCTCAAGCTGATCGAGAACGATTTCCGCCGCATCCGCTCCTACGGAGGCCGCGGCAGCTTCGCCGGCTATGTGCTCACCGTTGTCGACCGCATCCTGATCGATCTCATTCGGCGTGACGTGCCGCGGCGGCGGCTGCCGGCTGCGGTCGGGCGCGCGACGCCGCTTGACCAGGCCGTCTATGCGGCAGTCGTGTGGGACGGCTGTCCGCTCGATGCGGCGCGGCTTGCGGCGGCGCTGCGCGGCCGTCTGGAGCGGGATCCGGACGTCGGTGAGATCGCGGAATCGCTGGCGCGCGTGGCGGGCCTGGCGCGACTTCAGCGTGAGCCGCCGTCGTCGGCTGATACGGTGCCGCTCGACGGGTTGATCGGCGACTCTGGAAGCCTGTCGTTCGCGGACACGGCGCCGACGCCCGAAGACTGGCTGCTGCTCGCGGAGGAGGAGCGCAGTCGTGCTTCGCTCGTGGCGGCCGTCAAGGCGGCGGCGGACCATCTTCCTGCCGATGAGCGGCTGTATTTGCAGATCGTGTTCTCGGCCAGCGGGCCGCTGCCGCCGCGCGACGTCGCGCGCCTGATGGGGCGCCCGGTGGAAGAGGTTTATCGCTTGAAGCAGCGGACCCAGCGGTGGTTGAAAGAAATGGCGGTGCAAATGGAAAAAAATTCCGATATGTCCGTCTGAACAAAGATATTGGAATTCCGCCGATGACCGAACGCGTCAGCCATGAGCTGGCATCTCTGCTTGCCGAGGGCGACGGTCGGCCCGATCGGTCGGAATGGCGTGCGCTCGTCCGCGCGCGACTGGCCGGCAGCGTTTCCGAAGGTTTGGGTGGATCTCCTCCCGTTCAGGGCGAGGCGGATAGCGGCGCGGAGCTTGCGCGCATGGCGGCATTTCTCGATGGCGCCGCCCCGCAAGCGGAGAGGGACGCCTTCGCCGCCAGGCTCGCCGACGATCACGTGGTCCGATCGGACGTTGCTTCGGCGGCCACGCTCCTCGATGACATCGCAACGAAGCCGGCGACGGTCCCACCGGGGCTGGTGGCGCGAGCTGTCGGCGAGTTCGCCGCGGAGCCGACCCAGCGGAGCTCTGTCCTGGCGAGCGCGTTGGCTGCGCTCCGAGCGCAACGGCCGGCCATGTGGCCGGCGCTTGCCGCGGTCGTGCTGGTCGTCGCCGTGGTTCCGGTCGTATCGTTGGTTTGGAACCGGGGCGAGACGCCAGACGTCAAGGGCGCTCCCGTCGATCGCGGAATAGTCGCAGTTCCGGCCGGCACGGCAAAAGACGCAGACAAAGCAAAAGACAAGAAAGAGAAAGATGTCCGGTCGTGTGACGACGTGAACCGGCCGGCGGGCGGCGCGGATCAGCCGGCCGACGGTGCCGCCGAAACGGCCAAGGTGACGGGAAAGGCAGATCGCTCAGCCGAACCTTCTGCCGCCGACGAAGATCCATGCCGGCCGAAGTCGGCGGATCGGGACAAGCAGAAGCGCGGGCCGGCTGCGGATCCGCACTGACCCGGTTCAGCAAAGCAGCGAATTTGTCCGTCTGCTCCAGTGTGGATGGCTGCACAGGAGACGGACACAATGCGTCATGCGACATCGAAGGCCGCGGCAGGCTCCAACCGGAGCATGCGGCGGATGCTACCGCTCGTGCGCATCGGCGGCGCTGCCTTGCTGGTGAGCATTGCGGCGGCGGCGCACGCGCAGAGCACGGGCATCGCGGCCTGCGACGACTTCCTGACCAAGTACGACAGCTGCGTGTCGTCCAAGCTGCCGGACGCGCAGCGTGCGCTGTACAAGTCGCAGCTCGACCAGACCCGCAAGCTGTGGCTCGACATGTCCAAGAATCCGCAAGCGAAGGCGGCCATGGAAGCGACCTGCAAGCAGACCATGGACGCGGTCAAGACGTCGCTGCAGGCGTACGGCTGCTCGTTCTGATCGGCGTTCAAGAAGTGGCGCCCGGGCGGGCGCCACTTCTTTATACAATCAGGTCGTCCCGGCCTTGGCCGGCGTCAGCGCCTCGACCGCGCGCCGCACCAGCGGATCGAGGCCGGCGCCGCCCGCCTCCAGATGCGCCGCGATGGCCCGGCGCATGCGCGGATCCCAGAACTTCTCCAGATGATTGGCGATGCCGGCGACGGCCTGCGCGTCGCCCTGGCTGGCGAAGAACTTGCCGATCTGGTTGGCCATGTAGACGAGCTTGTCAGGCGACATGGACGACGGTTTCCTGCGCGATGCGCCGCGGGTGGGTGAAGATCTCGAAGCCGTCGACGCGCGCGATGGCGATCAGCGTGATGCCGGCCGCCTCCGCGGTGCGCACGGCAAGCGCGGTCGGCGCCGACACGGCGACCAGCACCGGCGTGCCGATCACGGCGGCCTTCTGCACCATCTCGACCGAGACGCGGCTGGTCAGCACGACGATGCCGACTTGCGCCGACAGGCTGTCGCGCGCCAGCGCGCCGGCGAGCTTGTCGAGCGCGTTGTGCCGGCCGACGTCTTCGCGCAGCGCGATGAGGCCGGCGCCCAGGCCCGGCTGCCAGAACGCGGCCGCGTGGACGGCGCGGGTCGCCCGATTGAGCTCCTGGCGCGGCGTCACGGCGTCGAGCGCGCGCATGATATCGGCCGGCGTCACCATCTGGCCGTCGCGGACACGCGGCGACGCGCGCATCGCCTCGGCGAGGCTTTCGATGCCGCACAGCCCGCAGCCGGTCGGCCCGGCCATGTGCCGCCGCCGCTCGCTCAGCGCCGCGGCGTCCCGGTCGCTCAGCCACATGCGCAGCTCGATGCCGATCTCGGTCTCGATGACGTCGAGCTGGCGGATGTCGTGCGGCGCGGCGACGATGCCTTCGGTGAGGGTGAAGCCGAGCGCGAAGTCCTCGAGGTCCTGCGGCGTCGCCATCATCACGGCGTAGGACCCGCCGTTATAGGTGAAGGCGACGGCGGTCTCCTCCGGGACGAGGCGCTCGCCGCCGGACATGCCGTGGCGGCGCCAGCTCGATCGCGCGACCGGCGTGACGGGGAGGGGCACGCGGCTACTCCGCGGCCTCGACCGCGACGCGGCGGCTGTTGCGGGCGAGCGCCTCGTACTTCTCCTGCCACTCGGTCGGCCCGTTCGACGGCGTGATCTGCACGGCGGTGACCTTGTATTCCGGACAATTGGTCGCCCAGTCGGAGAAATCCGTGGTGATCACGTTGGCCTGCGTGTTGGGATGGTGGAAGGTCGTGTACACGACGCCCGGCGCGACCCGCTCGGTGATCAGAGCGCGCAGCGCGGTCTCGCCGGCGCGGCTCGCGAGCTTCACCCAGTCGCCGTCGCGGATGCCGCGCTGCTCGGCGTCATGCGGATGGATCTCCAGGCGGTCTTCGCCGTGCCAGACCACGTTGTCGGTGCGACGGGTCTGCGCGCCGACATTGTATTGGCTCAGGATGCGGCCGGTGGTGAGCAGCAGCGGAAAGCGCGGCCCGGTCCTCTCGTCGGTCGCGACGTATTCCGTGATAATGAATTTGCCCTTGCCGCGCACGAAGCCGTTCGTGTGCATGACCGGGGTGCCGAGCGGCGCCTTGTCGTTGCAGGGCCACTGCACCGAGCCGAGCTCGTCGAGCTTGGCGTAGGAGACGCCGGTGAAGGTCGGCGTCAGCCGCGCGATCTCGTCCATGATCTCCGACGGATGTCGATAGGACATGTCGTAGCCCATCGCCTTGGAAAGCATGACGGTGATCTCCCAGTCGGCAAAGCCGTTGCGTGGCGCCATCACCTTGCGCACGCGCTGGATGCGGCGCTCGGCATTGGTGAAGGTGCCGTCCTTCTCGAGGAAGGTGGAGCCCGGCAGGAAGACGTGGGCGTAGTTCGCGGTCTCGTTGAGGAACAGGTCCTGCACGATGACGCATTCCATGGCGGCGAGGCCGGCCGAGACGTGCTTGGTGTCGGGATCGGACTGCAGGATGTCCTCGCCCTGGACGTAGAGGCCCTTGAAGGTGCCGTCGATCGCCGCGTCGAACATGTTGGGGATGCGCAGCCCCGGCTCCTTCTCGAGCTTCACGCCCCACAGCGCCTCGAACAGCTCGCGGGTCGCGTCGCCGGAGATGTGCCGGTAGCCCGACAGCTCGTGCGGGAACGAGCCCATGTCGCAAGAACCCTGCACGTTGTTCTGGCCGCGCAGCGGATTCACACCGACGCCGGGCCGGCCGATATTGCCGGTCGCCATGGCGAGGTTAGCGATCGCCATGACCGTGGTCGAGCCCTGGCTGTGCTCGGTGACGCCGAGTCCGTAGTAGATCGCGCCGTTGCCGCCGGTGGCGTAGAGGCGCGCCGCCTGGCGGATTGCCTCGGCCGGCACGCCGGAGATCGTCGCCACGGCCTCGGGGCTGTTGCGCTCCTCGGCGACGAACTCGGCCCAGTGCTGGAACTCGTCCCAGTCGCAGCGTTCGCGCACGAAGGCTTCGTTGACCAGGCCTTCGGTTACGATGACGTGGGCGAGGGCGGTGAGTATCGCGACGTTCGTGCCGGGCAGCAGCGGCAGGTGACACGCCGCCTCGACATGTGGCGTGCGCACCAGGTCGATGGCGCGCGGATCGATGACGATGATCTTGGCGCCCTGGCGCAGCCGCTTCTTGAGCCGCGAAGCGAACACCGGATGGGCGTCGGTCGGGTTGGCGCCGATCAGGATCACCACGTCGGTGTGCTCGACCGAGTCGAAGTCCTGCGTGCCGGCGGAGGTGCCGTAGGTCTGACTCAGCCCATAGCCGGTCGGCGAGTGGCAGACGCGGGCGCAGGTGTCGACATTGTTGGTGCCGAAGCCGGCGCGGATCAGCTTCTGCACCAGGAAGGTTTCCTCGTTGGTGCAGCGTGACGAGGTGATGCCGCCGATCGAGCTCTTGCCGTAGGTCGCCTGGATGCGCTTGAGCTCAGAAGCCGCGTGGGAGATCGCCTCGTCCCATGACACCTCGCGCCACGGGTCGGTGATCTTTTCGCGGATCATCGGCTTGAGGATGCGCTCGCGATGGGTGGTGTAGCCCCAGGCGAAGCGTCCCTTGACGCAGGAATGGCCGCGGTTCGCCTTGCCGTCCTTGTATGGCACCATGCGCACGACCTCGTCGCCGCGCATCTCGGCCTTGAACGCGCAGCCGACGCCGCAATAGGCGCAGGTGGTCACGACCGAATGCTCGGGCGTGCCGATGTCGATCACGGATTTCTCGTTGAGCGTCGCGGTCGGACAGGCCTGCACGCAGGCGCCGCACGAGACGCATTCCGAGGTGAGGAAGCTTTCCTGCATGCCCGGCGAGACGACCGAGCCGAAGCCGCGCCCGGCGATGGTCAGCGCGAAGGTGCCTTGCACCTCCTCGCAGGCGCGCACGCAGCGCGAGCAGACGATGCATTTCGACGGGTCGTAGGTGAAGTAGGGGTTGGACTCATCCTTGCCCGGGTTCGGATGCTTCTCGCCGGCATAGCCGTAACGCACGTCGCGCAGGCCGACCGCGCCGGCCATGTCCTGCAGCTCGCAGTCGCCATTGGCCGAGCAGGTGAGGCAATCGAGCGGATGGTCGGAGATGTAGAGCTCCATCACGCCCTTGCGGATGCGCTTGAGCCGATCGGTCTGCGTGCGCACCTGCATGCCGGACGCGACCGGCGTGGTGCAGGATGCCGGCGTGCCGGCGCGGCCCTTGATCTCGACCAGGCACAGCCGGCACGAGCCGAACGCGTCCAGCATGTCGGTCGCGCAGAGTTTCGGGATCTGCGTGCCGAGCTCCATAGCGGCACGCATGATCGAAGTGCCCTCCGGCACGCTCACCTCCTGGCCGTCGATGGTCAGCGTCACCAGCTTCTCGGCCTTGGAGCGCGGTGTGCCGTAGTCGAGTGCGTGCACGAGCGACATCGAGAGTCTCCTATTCGGCGGCCTGCAGGCGCGGCGTGTCATTGGGCGCGCTGCCGAAATCTTCCGGGAAATGGGTGAGTGCACTCATGACCGGGTAGGGCGTGAAGCCGCCGAGCGCGCAGAGCGAGCCGAACTTCATGGTGTTGCAGAGGTCCTCGATGACGGCGAGGTTCTCGGCACGGCGATCGCCGGCGATGATGCGGTCCATGGTCTCGACGCCGCGGGTCGAGCCGATGCGGCAGGGCGTGCACTTGCCGCAGGATTCGATGGCGCAGAACTCCATCGCGAACCGCGCCTGCTTGGCCATGTCGACCGTGTCGTCGAACACCACGACGCCGCCATGGCCGATCAGTCCGTCACGCTTGGCAAACGCCTCGTAGTCGAACGGCGTGTCGAACAGCGCGCGCGGGAAGTAAGCCCCGAGCGGCCCGCCGACCTGCACCGCCTTGACCGGCCGGCCCGATGCGGTGCCGCCGCCGACGTCGTCGACCAGCTCGCCGAGCGTGATGCCGAACGCGGTCTCGAACAGGCCGCCGTGCTTGATACTGCCCGCGAGCTGGATCGGCATGGTGCCGCGCGATCGTCCCATGCCGAAATCCGCATAGGCCTGCGCGCCCTCGGCAAGGATGAACGGCACTGCCGCGAACGACAGCACGTTGTTGATCACGGTCGGCTTGCCGAACAGGCCTTTGTGGGCCGGCAGCGGCGGCTTGGCACGCACGATGCCGCGGCGGCCCTCCAGGCTTTCGAGCAGCGAGGTCTCCTCGCCGCAGACATAGGCGCCGGCGCCGACGCGGACCTCGAGATCGAACGCGATCTTGCCGCCCAGCATGCCGGCGCGGCGCGCCGCGGTGATCGCCGCTTCCATCGCCGCGACCGCGTGCGGATATTCTGAGCGGATGTAGATGAAACCCTGAGTGGCGCCGACGGCGAAGCCGGCGATCGTCATGCCTTCGATCAGCATGAACGGATCGCCTTCCATCACCATGCGATCGGCGAACGTGCCGCTGTCGCCCTCGTCGGCGTTGCAGACGATGTATTTCTGCGGGCCCGCCGCATCGGCGACGGTCTTCCACTTGATGCCGGTCGGAAAGCCGGCGCCGCCGCGGCCGCGCAGACCGGACTTGGCGACGGTGTCGATCGTGTCGGCCGCCCCGATGCTCAGCGCGCGGTCGAGGCCGCGATAACCGCCATGCGCGCGATAGTCGTCGAGCGACAGCGGATCGATCATGCCGCAGCGCGCGAAGGTGAGGCGAGTCTGGCGCGCCAGGAACGGAATGCGCTCGGGCCGGCCGAGGTGCTTCGGATGCGGAGTGCCGGTGAGGAAGCCCGCGTCGAACAGGCCAGCCACGTCGGTCTCGCTGACCGGTCCGTAGGCGATGCGGTTCTCGCCCAGCTCGACCTCGACCATCGGCTCGAGCCAGTAGAGGCCACGCGAGCCGGTGCGAACGATCTCGACCGGAAGCTTGCGCGCGGCTGCCTCCGCTGCAATGGCGCGGGCGACACGCTCGGCGCCGACGGCGAGCGCGCCCGAATCGCGCGGAATGAAGATGCGCGTCATTGCTGCGCCTCGGTCAGCAGCGCATCGAGGCGGGTCTGGTCGAGGCGTCCGACGACCTCGCCATCGAGCATCGCCGACGGCGCGCAGGCGCACAGGCCGAGGCAGTAGACGGCTTCCACGCTGACGCGACCATCGGGGGTCGTCTCGCCGAGCTTGACGCCGAGGCGCTTCTCCGCGCGGTCGGCAAGCGCATCGCTGCCCATCGCCTGGCAGGCCTCGGCGCGGCAGAGCTTCAGGACGTGCCGGCCCGGCAGCTCACGGCGGAAGTCGTGATAGAACGTGACGACACCGTGCACCTCCGCGCGCGACAGGTTGAGCGCATCGGCAACCAGCGGCACCGCCTGCTCCGGCACGTAGCCGAACACGTCCTGCAGCGCGTGAAGGATCGGCAGCGTCGCGCCTGGACGATCCGCATGCTGTCGGATGACGTCGATGGCGCGTTCGGTGGACCAGGACTCGTGAACCGACATGCTCGCTCGCTGTTGGACGCGTTGAACGGCCAACTTGAACGAGATCAATTCGAAGGATCAATAAAGCTGTTCCGTGCCACGATCGGAAAGCCTGATCGTACAAGCGCAGCCCATAGCTTCGAGCTATGAGCGGCGTTGCGTCGGTTAAGACGGCGTTAGGATTCGAGCTGCACCGCGACCTTGCGCGCGGTGTCGACCAACGCCGCGGTCAGCGGGGTCATCGGCTCCCGATGCGGCACGACGAGGCCGACCGCATGCGCGCTGTCCGGCTCGACGATCGGGATCGCCCGCACCGCGTCGGACAGGCCGAGCGCGTCGGCGAGCTTGGCCGGCATCACGCTCGCCCAGCGGCCGGTTTTCACGTGCGTGAACAGCACGATCATCGAATCGGAGACGAGCGTCGGCGACGCCTCGACGCCGGCGGTGCGCAGCAGCCGGTCGATGATGCGCCGATTCTGCATGTCGGGCGTCAGCAGGCAGAGCGGCACCTGGCCGACCTCCGCCCAGGTCACGTGGTCGCGGTCGCCGAACAATCCGTCAGGGGCGGTCAGCAGGCGATAATGCTCGTGATAGAGCGGGATCGTGTTGACGCGGCCGAGCGGCTCATTGTCGAGATAGGTCAATCCGGCATCGACCTCGAGATTGTCGAGCATCGACAACACTTCGATCGACGTGCGCGAGAGGATGGCGAACCGCACGTCCGGGTGGCGGGCGCGAAACGGCGTCGTCAGCGACGCGACCATGCCAAGCGCGGTCGGGATCGCGGCAATGCGGATTTCGCCTGACAAGCCGTGCCTGAGAGCGTTGACCTCCTGGCGCATGGCACGGGTGTCGCCGACGATGCGGCGCGCCCAGTCGAGCACGCGCTCGCCTTCGGGCGTGAAGGCTTGGAACCGCGAGCCGCGCTGCACCAGCATCACCCCGAGCACGTCCTCAAGCTGCTTGATGGCGGCCGACATGGTCGGTTGGGTGACGCCGCAGGCGTCGGCGGCGCGGCCGAAATGCCGTTCGCGCGCGAGGGCAAGCAGGAGTTCGAGCTTGTCGATCATCCGATGACGTGAGGTGGAATGATTCTAATCGCGGAGCGGAGAAAGCGATTGGATGAAATAACCAATCCACGTACCGCGGACAACACGTGCAGCCATCGTGGGCGTAATCCCGACAAGCTTTCGATCACGCGACGGCGGGCCGTGGCGATGCGGACGCGATCCGCCACGCAGCGGCGAGGCTGGTGGCGGCCACATCCACGTCGGCGGCGGTGGTGCTGCGGCCGAGTGAGAGCCGCACCGCGCCGAGCGCCTTGTCGCGCGGGATGCCGAGCGCGGTAAGGATCGCCGAGGGCTCCTCGCTGTCGGCGTGGCAGGCGGATCCGGTGGACGCGAGCACGCGCGGGCAGGCTTCGAGCACCTTGCGGCCCGACACATCCGGAAACAGCACGTTGAGCGTGTTCGGCAGCCGCAGCTCGGGATGTCCGACCAGCACGAGGCCGGACACCGCGCGGGTGAGCCGCGCCAGCAGATCGTCGGCGAGGCCGGCGAGTCGCGGCTGGTCCTGCTCGATCCGCGCGGCGGCGACACGGCAGGCCGCGCCGAGCGCGACGATCGAGGCGACATTCTCGGTGCCGGGACGCCGCCCGTGTTCCTGGCCGGCGCCGACCAGCATGGGCGGCAAGGTGATGCCGCGCCGGACGTAGAGCGCGCCGATGCCTTTGGGGGCGTAGAGCTTGTGGCCGGCGATCGAAACGAGGTCGACGCTGAGCGCGGTGACGTCGAGCGGAATCTTGCCGAGCGACTGCGCGGCATCGAGGTGGACGAGCGCGCCGCGTGCGCGCGCCGCAGCTGCGACGTGTTCCACCGGCTGCAGCGTGCCGATCTCGTTCTGCGCGTGGATGATGCTGACGAGCGCGCTGTCGTCGCGCAGCGCGGCTGCCACGGCGGGAGCCTCGACGCGTCCGTCCGGCATCGGTGCGACCCGCGCGACCGGGTGCCCATCGCGTTCGAGCAGCTTGCAGCACTCGTCCGTCGCCGGATGCTCGATCGCCGTGGTGACGATGCCCCGCCGCTCGGGGTGCAGGCGCGCGGCGCCGCGGATCGCGATGTTGCTCGCCTCGGTGCCGCCGCTGGTGAAAGTGATCTCGTCGGGATGCGCGCCGATCAGCGCGGCGACCTCGGCGCGCGCCGCCTCGATCGCGTCGCGCGCGCGCCGGCCGAGTGGATAGGCCGACGACGGGTTGCCGAATTCCTCGCGCAGGAACGGCAGCATGGCCTTGAGCACGTCGGCATCGACCGGCGTCGTCGCGTTGTGGTCGAGATAGATCGGCGTCATGCGTGTCGTTTCACGATTTTGAAAATATAGAGAGAGCCGTCGCGCCCCTGCGCGCTGAGCACGTGACCAGTTTGATTGACGAAATGCGGAACGTCGATGACGGTCAGGGGATCGGTGCAGTGAAGGACCAGCGTCCCGCCGAGCGGAACGTTGCGCAGCGCCTTCTTGGCGCGCAGCACCGGTTGCGGGCAGCGCAGGCCGCGCAGGTCGAGCACGGTTTCGACGGTCTGTATCGGCTCGATCATGGCTGACGCCCGGCCTCGATGGCACGCGCGCACGGAGTCCGGCGCGGGCGAAACGCTATTCCGGCGTCTTGGCGGGCGGGAATTTGACCGGCGGTCCGTTGAGATCGGCGCCCGTCGCCATCTCCGGCTGATCGGCTGATTGCTGGTCGGCCATTCCGGAGCTCTTGCCGATGTTCTCGGCCGGAACGCGATTGCTGCCGGTCCAGCCGCTCGATCCCTTGCCGGCCGGCGCGGTGGCGCTGCCGTGTTGATGTGGCTCGGCGGATTGTCCGGCGGCGTTCGGTGGCGTGGTCTGTGCGCTCGCTGACAACACGGCGGCGGCCGTCAGCGCCAGCACGGCGACAATTGTTGTGGGAGCTTTCATCGCAGCCTCCTGTTGAGGACGCGATGGACAATCCCGCGCGCAGTTCAATGGTTCCGGGCCAGCCGATCAGGTGAATGCGCGGCCGGCGTCGTGCCGGGAGCAGCTGAACCGTCCAAAATGTTGTCACGCCAAATCTGCTGTCGGGTATCACGGTCGTCAGCGGGCAGAGCATTGCCCCGAACCTCGGGAGCGGATGCAACGACGAAGATGCAGCACCGTCAATCTCAATTCAAAAATTGCAAACGATTTGAGCAAGTGATCGCCAAAGTCATAGCCTCGGGCTATGAGCAAACGTGGTGACTTGGAAACAGACGACAGAAATAATTCGACATCGTGTGTTCAATCGTCGCGAGTTCTTGGCGTTAAATTGACTTTGTACTTTCTCCAAAATAGCGTTTCTCACATCACGGAATCCCCGTTGATCGAGCGCGCCGAAGAGCGCGTCCGAAGAGCGTCCCCCGGCGGGGGCTAACGTTCGCAAGGAAGGATCGTCCGATGAACATGGAGATCTCGCGGCGCCAGTTCATGGCAGGCGCCGGCGCAGGTCTTGCGGGCACTACGCTCGGTGCGCTCGGCTTCGGCGACATCGAAACTGCATACGCAGCGTCGATTCGTCCGTGGAAGCTCACCGGCACCACCGAGACCCGCAACACCTGCACGTATTGTTCGGTCGCGTGCGGCATCATCATGTATTCGAAGGGCAACCTCGCGAAGGGCGAGAAGGCCGAGATCGTCCATATCGAAGGCGATCCGGACCATCCGACCAATCGCGGGACGCTATGCCCGAAGGGTGCCGGACTGCTCGACATGGTGCATGCGAAGACTCGCACGCTCTATCCGCAGATCCGCAAGGCGGGGTCGGACAAGTTCGAACGGGTGTCCTGGGATGCCGCGCTTGATCGCATCGCGCGGCTGATGAAGGACGATCGCGACAAGAACATTGTCGTCAAGAACAACGACGGCGTCACCGTCAACCGCTGGGTCAGCACCGGCTTCCTGGCGGCGTCGGCGACCACGAACGAGACGGCCTGGGCGACCTACAAGGTCGTGCGCAGCGCCGGCATGGTGGCATTCGACAATCAAGCGCGCGTTTGACACGGCCCCACGGTGGCCAGTTTGGCCCCAACTTTCGGTCGTGGCGCGATGACCAATTCGTGGACGGACATCAAGAACACCGACCTTGTCGTCATCATGGGCGGCAATGCCGCGGAAGCGCATCCGTGCGGATTCAAATGGGTCACCGAGGCGAAGGCGAGCCGCGGCACCAAGCTGATCGTGGTCGACCCGCGCTTTACGCGCTCGGCATCGGTCTCCGACCTCTACGCGCCGATCCGGCAGGGCACCGACATCGCATTCCTGCTCGGCGTGATCAACTACTGCATCAGCAACGACAAGGTGCAGTGGGACTACGTCAAGGCGTTCACCAACTCGCCGTACATCGTCAAGGAAGGCTTCGGCTACCAGGACGGCCTGTTCACCGGCTACGACGAGACGCGGCGCGACTACAATCGCGCGTCATGGGACTACGAGATGGGTCCTGACGGCTACGTCGTCTCCGACGACACGCTGCAGAACCCGCGCTGCGTCTGGCAGCTGCTGAAGCAGCACGTCTCCGTCTACACGCCGGAGATGGTGGAGCGCATCTGCGGCACGCCGAAGGACAAGTTCGTCAAGATCTGCGAGATGATCGGCGAGTGCTCGTCCAAGACCAGGACGATGACGTCGATGTACGCGCTCGGCTGGACCCAGCACTCCAAGGGGTCGCAGAACATCCGCGCGATGGCGATGTTGCAGTTGATCCTCGGCAATATCGGCGTGCGGGGCGGCGGCATGAACGCGCTGCGTGGTCACTCCAACATCCAGGGGCTGACCGACCTCGGGCTGATGTCGAACCTGATCCCGGGCTATCTGACGATCCCGACGGAGCGGGAGGCGTCGCTCGACGCCTACATGTCGACGCGCGGCTTCAAGCCGTTGCGGCCGAACCAGATGAGCTTCTGGCAGAACTACAAGAAGTTCTTCGTCAGCTTCCAGAAGGCGATGTGGGGCGCGGCGGCGACCGCCGAGAACAACTTTGCCTATGACTGGCTGCCGAAGCTCGACGTTCCCGCCTACGACGTTCTGCGCGCTTTCGAGCTGATGCACGAAGGCAAGATGAACGGCTATTTCTGTCAGGGCTTCAATCCGCTGCTGTCGTTCCCGAACCGGAAGAAGATCACGGCGGCGCTCGCCAAGCTCAAGTTCCTCGTCGTCATGGATCCGTTGCAGACCGAGACCGCGCGGTTCTGGGAGAACCACGGCGAGCACAACGACGTCGATAGCTCGAAGATCCAGACCGAGGTGATCGAGCTGCCGACCACCTGCTTCGCCGAGGACGAGGGCTCGCTGGTCAACTCCGGGCGCTGGCTGCAATGGCATTGGGCCGGCGGAACGCCTCCCGGCGAGGCCAAGCACGATAACTGGATCATGGCGCAGATCTATCTGCGGCTGAAGGCGCTCTACGAGAAGGAGGGCGGCCCGGTTCCGGAGCCGATCCTCAATCTGACCTGGCCCTACCAGAACCCGAACGAGCCGACTCCGGAAGAGTTGGCCAAGGAGATCAACGGCTACGTCGTCGAGGACGTGCCGGATCCGAACGATCCGACCAAGCTCCTGCTGCAGAAAGGCAAGCAGGTGCCGAACTTCGCGGTCCTGCGCGACGACGGCACAACGGCTGCCGGTTGCTGGATCTATTCCGGCTGCTTCACCGAGGCGGGCAACATGATGGCCCGCCGCGACAACACGGATCCGGACGATACCGGCGCGTTCTCCAAGTGGGCGTTCTCGTGGCCGGCCAACCGGCGCATTCTCTACAATCGTGCGTCGGCGGACCTCGACGGCAAGCCGTGGGATCCGAGCCGCAAGCTGATCGAGTGGGACGGCACCAAGTGGACCGGCTATGACGTGCCGGACATCGCACCGGCTGCGAAGCCGCGCGACGTCGGCCCGTTCATCATGAACCCGGAGGGTACCGCGCGCCTGTTCACGCGCGGGCTGATGCGCGACGGGCCGTTCCCGGCACACTACGAGCCGTTCGAATCTCCGGTCGTCAACGTGCTGGCGCCGAAGATCCGCGGCAATCCGGCGGCGCGCGTGTTCCGCAATGACATGGAGCAGTTCGGTGACGCCAAGGAGTTTCCGTACGCGGCGACGTCCTACCGTCTCACCGAGCACTTCCACTTTTGGACCAAGCACTCGCACGTCAATGCGGTGATGCAACCGGAATTCTTCGTCGAGATCGGCGAGGAGCTGGCGAAGGAGAAGAACATCAAGTCCGGCCGCTGGGTCCGCGTCTGGTCGAAGCGCGGCTCCGTCACCGCCAAGGCGGTGGTGACCAAACGCATCTTCCCCATCAAGTGCGACGGCAAGCCGGTGCATATCGTCGGCATTCCGCTGCACTGGGGCTTCACCGGCGTGGCGCGCAAGGGCTTCGGCCCGAACTCGCTCACGCCCTATGTCGGCGACGCCAATATCGAGACGCCGGAATACAAGGCGTTCCTGGTCGACATCGAGCCGATCGCCGGTCCCAACGTCGTTGCCGATGCGGGGCCTGATACCGAGCAGGGCGACTTCTCGTCGCTGCTCGCCGATCTCCTCGGCGACAACTCGCGAACCGATTTCTGAGCGGAGAGGAGGAACAGATGGGTCTCGAATTCATCCTGCCCCCCGCGCCGACTCAGAACGTCAAGGTCGGTCTCGGAGAAGCTGATCTCGTCCGGCGCTCGGCATCGACGGTGCCGTCGCCGGAGAAGCAGCTCACGCCGGTCGCCAAGCTGATCGACGTGTCGAAATGCATCGGCTGCAAGGCATGCCAGGTCGCGTGCCTCGAATGGAACGACATGACCGAGAAGGTCGGCTTCAACGCGGGGATGTACGACAATCCGCGCGACTTGACGCCGGACTCTTTCACGGTGATGCGGTTCACCGAGTGGGTCAATCCGGAAACCCAGAATCTGGAGTGGCTCATCCGCAAGGATGGCTGCATGCACTGCGCCGATCCGGGCTGCCTCAAGGCCTGCCCGGCGCCCGGCGCGATCGTGCAGTACTCCAACGGCATCGTCGACTTCGATCACGACAAATGCATCGGCTGCGGCTACTGCGTGAAGGGATGCCCGTTCAACATCCCGCGCATCTCCAAGGTCGATCACAAGGCCTACAAGTGCACGCTGTGCTCCGACCGCGTTGCGGTCGGCCAGGGGCCGGCCTGCGCCAAGTCCTGCCCGACACAGGCGATCGTGTTCGGCACCAAGGAGGAGATGACGAGGCACGCCGAGGGTCGCATCAAGGACCTGAAGTCGCGCGGCTTCAAGAACGCCGGCCTCTACGATCCGCCCGGCGTCGGCGGCACGCACGTCATGTACGTGCTGCATCACGCCGACAAGCCGGAAATCTACGCCCGCCTGCCCAGCAATCCGAGGATCAGCCCGATCGTCGAGGCCTGGAAGGGCGTGACGAAGTATGCCGGCCTTGTGGCAATGGGCGCATTCGCCGCCTTCGGCCTCCTGCATCACATGGTCAAGGGCGCCAATCGCGTCACCCCGGAGGATGAAGAGAAAGCCCAGCATCTCGCTGGAGGTGGATAGCCATGGCATACGACATCGAGCCGGGCGACAGCGTTCATCCGGGCAATCCGGTCACCGTCGACCGTTACACGGTGGGCGCGCGCATCAACCACTGGATCACGGCGACATCACTGGTGTTGCTCGCCGTGTCGGGACTGGCGCTGTTTCATCCGGACCTGTTCTTCCTCACCGCACTGTTCGGCGGCGGGCAATGGACCCGCACCATTCATCCGTGGCTGGGGGTGCTGCTGTTCTTCAGCTTCTTCGGACTGTTCTTCCGCTTCTGGCGGGCGAACCTGTGGGAGCACACCGACAGCGTGTGGCTCAGGCGCGTGCGCGACGTCATGGGCAATCACGAGGAGAATCTCCCGGAGGTCGGCAAGTACAATGCCGGCCAGAAGGTCGTGTTCTGGGGCATGTCGATCCTGATCATCGTGCTGATCACGAGCGGCCTCGTGATCTGGGATCAGTATTTCTATCCCCTGACGAGCATCGCGCAAAAACGGGTGGCGCTGCTCGTCCACGCGCTCGCCGCCATCACGATCATCTGCGTGTGGATCGTGCACGTCTACGCCGCAATCTGGGTGCGCGGCACGATCAGCGCCATGACGCGCGGGCAGGTCACCGGCGGCTGGGCGTGGCGGCATCATCGCAAATGGCTGAGGGAGCTCGTCACCGGCAAATCGGGAAATCGCAACGCCGCGACGCCTGCCGAATAGGCCGGCAGGCGCACCGAGTTTGTCACGTGGCCCGTGCGGTTCGTGAGGTCGAGTATGACGCAGGTCGGTGCGCCGAAGCACGACCCAATTCCGATCGGGGAAATCGCCGCGCCCGCCTTCGCGCGGCTCCCCGATCCATCGACCCTGTTTGCCGGTCGCGCCGGACGGCTGCGTGCGCTCGCTGAAAGCAATGAGCTGCGGCCCTATCTGCTGTTTCTGGCCCGCCTGAACGACGCGCAGCACTACCTTCAGGAAGGGCTGCCGCCGGTCGAATTGCCGACTGAGGACGCGCGCGCACGTGCGCGTGAGTTCGGCATGCCGCCGCTCGACCGCAGCCGCTTCACCGCCGACAGTGCCTTCGAGGCGGCTTGGGAGCGGCTCCTCTCGCTCGCGGGCGGCATCGAGATGCCCGACGCCGCACGGGCCGCCCTGGCACGCGTGCGCGCCGCCGACGCGACGGCACAGGCCGCCATGGTCGCAGCGGTGTTGGCCGACGCGATCCCAGTCGAGACGCTGGCCGACCACGTGTTCACCGCCGCGGCGTTGCAGGTGCATTTCGCGCGGCTCGCTGCCGGGCTCGACGCCGCGCGGCTGGTGCCGGTCGGGGATGGCGCCTGTCCGGCGTGCGGCGGGCCGCCGGTCTCCACCGTGGTGGTCGGCTGGCACGGCGCGCACGGCACGCGCTTCTGCGCGTGCTCGCTGTGCGGCACGCTGTGGAATTATCCGCGTATCAAATGCACGCTGTGCGGCTCGACCAAGGGCATTGCCTATCAGGAGGTCGGCGGGTCGAGCGGCATGGTCAAAGCCGAAACCTGCGACTCGTGCCGCGGCTACGTGAAGATCCTCCACCAGCACAACGATCCCGCGCTCGAGCCGGTCGCTGACGACGTGGCGACGCTCGCGCTCGACCTCCTCGTGCGCGAGGCCGGGTATTGCCGCGGCGCCGTCAATCCATTCCTGCTCGGATACTGAAAGCGATTGCAATGACCGCACATGCCGACGTCCGTCTCCGCGCGCTGCCCTCGGTCGACGACGTGCTCAGGTCGGATGCGGCCGCGGTGGCGATCGCGCAATTCGGCCGGCCGGCGGCGGTTGCGGCGGTGCGTCAGGCGCTCGACGCGGTGCGCGCGGAGGTGCGGGCAGGGGGCGGCGCGCCGGGCCGGCCGGACGCGATCGCCGGTACGGCACTCGAGAAGCTCGCCGCCAATGCGCGACCGAACCTGCGGCCGGTCTTCAATCTCACCGGCACCGTGCTGCACACTAACCTCGGCCGCGCGCTGCTGGCCGACGTTGCGATCGAGGCAGCGGTGACGGCGATGCGTTCCGCCGTCGCGCTGGAATTCGATCTTGGCGGCGGCAAGCGCGGCGAACGCGACGACCATCTGCGCGCGCTCCTGTGCGAGCTGTCCGGCGCGGAGGACGCGACCGTCGTCAACAACAACGCCGCCGCCGTGCTGCTGGTGCTCAATACTTTTGCCAAGGACCGCGAGGCGGTGGTCTCGCGCGGTGAGCTGATTGAGATCGGCGGTGCGTTCCGCATGCCGGACATCATGGCGCGCGCCGGCGCCAGACTGGTCGAGGTCGGCACCACCAATCGGACCCACCGCAAGGACTACGTCGCCGCCATCGGCCCCCAGACCGGGCTGGTGCTGAAGGTCCACACCTCGAACTACCGCATCGAGGGCTTCACCAAGGAAGTCGGCGCCCGCGAGCTGGCCGACATCACAAGCGAGCATCGCGTGCCGCTGGTCAACGATCTCGGCTCCGGCACGCTGGTCGACCTGGCGCGGTTTGGACTGGCGCATGAGCCGACCGTCGCCGAGGCAGTCGCGGATGGGGCGGATCTCATCACCTTCTCGGGCGACAAGCTGCTCGGCGGGCCGCAGGCCGGCTTCATCGTCGGGCGCAAGGAGCTGATCGAAAAGCTCAACCGCAACCCGATGAAGCGCGCGCTACGGCTCGACAAGATCAGGCTCGCCGCGCTCGAAGCCACGCTGCGGCTCTATCGCGACCCCGATCGCCTCGCCGAACGCCTGCCGACCATCAGGCTGCTGGCGAGGCCGAAACAGGATATCGAGGCGCTGGCGCACCGCCTGCTGCCGGCGGTGGCAGGGCGGCTCGGCGGTTTCACCGTCGACGTTATCGTCTGCACGAGTCAGATCGGCTCGGGCGCGTTGCCGTTGGAGACGGTGCCGAGCGCGGGTCTCGAGATCCGGCCGGAGGCCGCGCGCGGGGCCGGACGCTTGCTCGAGACGTTGATCGCGCTGTTCAAGCAGTTGCCCACTCCGGTGATCGGCCGCGTGGAGGACGGCGCGCTGATCTTCGACCTGCGCTGCCTCGAGGACGAGGCGGGTTTTCTCTCCAATCTCGCCGCGTTCGATCCGGGAGGCGATCGTGGGGATGCTTGACCGCCTGCTGCGGGGCCGTGCGGCTGTGCCGGACGTCGCCGCCCGGATGGCCGAGGCTTACGACGCGGCCGGCCGCGGCGACCATGCGGCGGCGCTCGCGATCTGGGGACCGCTGGCACAGGCCGGCGTCGCGCGAGCGCAGAACAATGTCGGCGCGTGCTTTGCCGAAGGCCTCGGCGTCGAGCGGGACCAGGCCCTGGCGTTGCGCTGGCTGACGCTTGCGGCCGACGCGAAGGACCGGGTTGGGCAGCGCAATCTCGCCGCGCTGTATTTCAAAGGCGAGGGCGTCGAACAGGATTTTGGCCGCGCCGCCGATCTCTACCGTGCGGCGGCGGAGGCCGGCGATGCGCCGGCGCAGGACATGCTGAGCTGGATGCTGCTCGAAGGCGAATGCCTTCCGTCCGATCCCGTGGAGGCGCGGCGCTGGGCGCTGGCGGCGGCGGGGCAGGGCGTTGCCGCGGCCATGACCCGCATCGGCATGATCCACCACAACGCGCTCGGCGTCGAACGCGATCCCACCGCCGCAGCGCAGTGGTGGGCGAAGGCCGCCGCGCTCGGCGATGCCGACGGCCAGGCCATGCTGGGCGCGGCGCATGTGCTGGGCGCCGGGGTAGCGCGCGACGGCGTCGCCGCGCTCGCCTGGCTGATCCGGGCCAAGGCCGGCGGCAGCGCGCTCGCCGATCCGTTCCTGATGCCGGCGCGTGTTGCCTTGTCCGGCGACGAGGTCGCCGAGGCCGAGCGCCGCGCTGCGACGCCTTTGCCTGACGTGCCCTTGCCGGAGCCGGTCGCATGATCGTCGGCACCGCCGGCCACATCGATCACGGCAAGACCGCGCTGGTGCGCGCGCTGACCGGCGTCGACACCGATCGCCTCAAGGAAGAGAAGGCGCGCGGCATCACCATCGATCTCGGCTTCGCCTATCTGCCGGCGCCGGATGGCGGCGTGCTCGGTTTCGTCGACGTGCCGGGCCACGAGAAATTCGTCCACAACATGCTGGCCGGCGCCGGCGGCATCGATCTCGTGCTCGTGGCCGTGGCGGCCGATGACGGCGTGATGCCGCAGACGCGTGAGCACCTCGCCATCATCGATCTGCTCGGCATCGGCCGCGGCATCGTCGCGATGACCAAGGTCGACCTGGTGTCGCATGCGCGGCGCAACGAGGTCGAGGGCGAGATCGCCGACCTGCTCGCCGGCACCAACCTCGCCGGGTCGGATATCCTGCCGGTGTCGACCATCAGCGGGGAGGGCATCGACCGGCTGCGCCAACGCCTGTTCGCCGAAGCGGAAGCGCTGGGCCGTCGCGCGTCGCGGGGCCGCTTCCGTCTGGCCGTCGATCGCTCGTTCACGCTGGCGGGCGCCGGCACCGTGGTCACCGGCACCGTGCTGTCCGGCACGATCACCGTCGACGATCGCGTCCGTGTCAGTCCGTCCGGCTTGGCGGCGCGCGTGCGCTCGATCCACGCGCAGAACCGTCCGACCGAGCGCGGACAGGCCGGTGAGCGTTGCGCGCTCAATCTTGCGGGTGACGGCATCACCAAGGACGCCGTCCATCGCGGCGACATGGTGCTCGACCCGGAGCTGCACGCACCGACCGACCGGATCGACGCGACCCTGCGCGTGCTGATGTCGGAGCCGAAACCGATTGGGCAATGGATGCCGGTGCGGCTGCACCACGCCGCGACCGAGGTCGGCGCGCGCGTGGTGCTGCTCAGCGACCAGCCGGTTCCGCCCGGCGGCACCGGGCTGATCCAGCTCGTGCTCGACAGTCCGATCGCGGCTGCCGTCGGCGACCGCTTCGTCCTGCGCGACACCTCGGCGCAGCGGACGGTCGGCGGCGGCCGCTTCCTCGACCTGCGGGCGCCGGCCCGCAAGCGGCGCACGCCGGAGCGTCTGGCGCAGCTCGAGGCCCATGCAATCGCAGAGCCCGACAAGGCGCTTGCCGCACTGCTGGTCTGCCCGCCGGCCTATGCCGATCTCGCCGCATTCGCGCAAGATCGTGCGCTGGCAGCGACGGAGGTCGACGCACTGGTCGCGCAACTCGGCCTGATCCCGATCGCCACTCCGAAAACCGTCATGGCGCTGGCGCCCGCCGGCTGGATGCAGCTCAAGCGCGGCGTGCTTGCCACGCTCGAAGCCTTTCATGCCGACAATCCCGATCTCGCCGGCATGGGGCTCGAACGGCTGCGGCTGCAGAGCGAGCCGCGGCTGCCTGCACCGGCTTTCCTGGCGGCGCTGCAGGGACTGGCAAAGGCGAAGGAGATCGCGCTCGATGGCGCCTGGGTCCGCCTGTCGGGTCACGAGGTCCGCCTGACTGGCGCGGAGGAGGCGCTGTGGTCCAGGCTGAGGCCGCTGATCGCCGGCCACGAGCGCTTCAGGCCGCCGCGCGTGCGCGACATCGGCGGTCTGCTCAACGTCGGCGAGGTTGAGGTCCGCCGGCTGCTCAAACTGCTCGGCCGCCTCGGCAAGGTCGACGAGGTCGCGCATGACCATTTCTTCCTGCGCGGCACGACGGCCGAGATGGTGGAGATCGCGGCTGATCTGGCAGCGCAGGCGCCGGGCGGGCAATTCGCGGCAGCGCAGTTCCGCGACCGGCTCGATAATGGCCGCAAGGTCGCGATCCAGATCCTCGAATTCCTCGACCGCCACGGCGTCACGCTGCGACGCGGCGACCTCCGCCGCATGAACAAGCATCGGCTCGATCTGTTCCGACGCCCGGCGGAGGAGCCCACCGATCCATCGCCTGTAGGAAGAGAAGCGTCCCTGGTGGGGCGTCCGGACTTCAAATCCGGGAGAGGCCGCGAGCCGGTCTTTGGTGGGTTCGACTCCCACTCTCTTCCGCCACGTTCCCGGAGCAGCGGATGACCGCCACCTTTCTTGATGATCTGCAGGTGGCGGCGCGCGCCGCCGAAGCGGCGGAGACGACGTTCCGACGCGAGATGGCGACCCGCATCGCCGCGCTCGAGCAGGCGCGCGCTTTCGCGTTCCGCCGCGTCAATCTGATGAAGGCCATCGCCGAGGTGGTCGCGGCCGCGGAAAGCGAGGACATGGCGGTCGCCCATGCGCTCGCCACGCTGCGCAGCCGGCTCGGCTGGGACGCCGACAGCGAGGCCCGCGCCGCGGTGCTGACGCGGTTCGCATCGGTGGCGCAGGCCGTGTTCGCCAGCCTCATGCCGGCCAAGGGCGAGGCGGGCGAAGCCGACGTCGGTACAGCGCTCGCCGAGTTCGAGACCTGGTACGCCAAGACCTATCCGACGTCGTTCTGGGCGCTGTTCGAGACCTACATTTCGGAGACGCCGCGTGTCGACTTCTGACCCGTCGCGCCAGGCAACGGATTTCGAGCCGTGGCTCGTCCGCGAATTCGCGGAGACCGGCGCGTTCACCGCGCTCGTGGTCCTGGTGACGATCGACGACACCCGCGTGACGCCGTTGTGCTCCACCTATTTCAACGTCATTGGCGACGAGGTCGCGTGGGGCGACATCGTCGTGATGTTCGCCGGCTCCGGGGCGGAATGGGACGGCGCTGCCTTCTTCCCGGTCACCGCGGCGCATGGTGGCCCGCTCGACAACCCCGCCGCGCGGCTCAAGCTGCGCGAGCTGGAGGCGCGGCTCGACGCGGATCGGCTGCTGCTCAACCAGGGTCATTTCTTTGACAAATGGGGCCGCCGCATGAAAATCGAGGAGGTCACCCCATGACGACTCCGTTGCGCGTCGTCGACACCGGGCTGAACGCGGCCCGGCACAATGTTGCGATCACCGCTGCGATCGCCGAGCTGCACCGCACGGGACAGTCCCCGGACACATTGCGCTTCCATCTGTCTCCCCCGTCGGTCGTGGTCGGGCGTGACCGTGGAGTGGGCGAGGACGTGAACCTTCGTCATTGTCGCCGCCAAGGCATCGTCGTCGCGCGGCGGCAGACCGCCGGGGAAACGTTCTACCTGAGCCCCGGCATTCTCGCCTGGGACGCGGTTGCCGAACGGCGCCGGTTCGGCGCCTCGCGTGCTGCGCTTGCCGAGGCAATCTGCGGCGGCATTGCTGCCGCGCTCTCGCGCTTCGGCCTGCCCGCGCGCCATCGCCCGATCGATACGGTCGACATTGCCGGCAGCAAGATCTGCATCGCCGGCGGCATGTGCGAGGGACCGACCGTCGTCTACCAGGGCGCGGTGATGGTCGCGTTCAATGTCAGGGACATGGCGGCCGCATTGGGACAGCGTGTGGAGCGGATGACCAGCCTTGCTGCCTTCCTCGGCCGCGTGCCGGACATGGCAGAGGTCAGGGCGGTCTTGACGGCCGGCCTTGCCGACGCGTGGCAGGCGGAGGCGCAGCCGGGGACGCTGACGACCTACGAAACGGCGCTGGCCGAGCGGCTCCTGCTGTCGGAGATCGGCCTCGATACCTATGTGGCCGGCAGCGAGGACGCGGCGGCGGCGAAGCTGCGGACCAGACGGAGGCGGCGCCTGTCGTGAGCCGGCGGCTTTTGATCGTGCTGATGAACACCGATCCGCGCAACGTCGAGGAGCTCGGTGCGCCGTTCTATCACGCGGCCGTGGCCGCTGCGATGGACTATGAGGTCGACGTCGTCTGCACGGCGACCGCCGGCAAGCTGATGCAGAAGGGCGTCGCCGAGCGGCTGCGCATCAAGGCGGATAATCCGAAGACCGTCTACGACTGGATCAAGGAGGCGCACGAGCAGGGCGCGCGCTTCTGGGCCTGCCCGGCGAACCTCGACCTGTTCGACATCGAGGAAAGCGATCTGATCCCCGAGTGCAACGGCATGATGGGCGCGGCCGCCATGATCCAGGACATCATGGACGGCGAATGCCGCGTCCTGACCTATTGAGCGAGCGCAGTCGTGGCCAAGGTGCTGGAGGCGGACTATCCGGACCACCTCTACTACGACATGGACAATCAGATCTGGTACCAGCCGCTGCCCGATGGATTGGTGCGGGCCGGCTTCACGCCGTGGGCGGCGTCGCTGATGGGCGAGGTGCTGGTGTTCACGCCGAAGCGCATCGGGCGTGACTTCGAGAAGGACCGATCGTTCGCGACGGTCGAGGGCGGCAAGTGGATCGGCTCCGCGCGTGCCGCATTCGACGGAGTGGTGGTTGCGCATAACGAGCAACTGGTCCGCAAGCCCGAGCTGCTGACGCAGGACGCCTTCGGCGAGGGCTGGATGCTGGTCGTGCGTCCGGTGCGGGCCGATTGGCGTGAGGGGCTCGTCACCGGCGCGGCGATCGCGCCCGCGTTCGACGCCTGGCTGGCGAGCGGTGCCTACAAGACGCGATGAACCGGGCGCCCAGGACGATGTCAGTGAACCGATTCTTCGGCATCGGCATGTCCGCCGACTGGGGCCTGGCTCGCTCTGGCGAGGGCTTGGGCCACGCGCTCGCCGTTCCCGTCCAGCGTCACGGGCTCGAGAATGCCGCTGCGCACCGTGACGAGGCCGATGACGCTGGCGTCAGCATAACCCGCAACGCGCAACGCGGCGACACAGCGCCCAGCCTCCGCGAGAGGGACCGAAGCCAGCAGTCCGCCCGCCGTCTGCGGATCGAACAGCAGCGGATAGAGCGGATGACGTGCCGCCAGCTCCGGATCGCGGATCGCGCGGCGCAGACGCACGTTCTGCGGCTGCAGCGATGAGAAGATGCCGAGCGCCACCGTCTCGGGCGCGCCGGCAAGGAGCGGAACGCGGTCGGGCGCAAGCGTCACATCGACGTCGGAGGCGCGTACCATCTCGACCAGGTGGCCGAGCAGGCCGAAGCCGGTCACGTCGGTCGCAGCATGGACATGGTGCTGGCGCAGGATCTCGGCGGCCTTGCGGTTCGAATGGATCATGTGTGCGATCGCCGCCATTACCCAGCGGGCCTTGGCCTTGCCGCGCATGTCGGCCGCAAGGAGCGTGCCCGTGCCGATCGGCTTGGTGAGGACCAGCGCGTCGCCGGGCTTGAGGCCGTTCTTGCGCAACGCAGTCGCGCGCGGCACGAGCCCATTGACGGCGAAGCCGAGCGCGAGCTCCGCGCCTTCGCTGGTATGGCCGCCGACCAGCGCACAGCCGGCCTCGCGCAGCGTCTCGTTCGCGCCCGTCATCATCGCGGTGAGATCGGCCTCGACCTTGGCTTCGAGCCCGTAAGGAACGGTGGCGATGGCGAGCGCGGTCTGCGGCTCGCCGCCCATGGCGTAGACGTCGCCGAGCGAATGGTTGGCGGCGATCTTGCCGAGCATGTAGGGGTCGTCGACGATGGCGCGAAAATAGTCGACCGTCTGCAACGACAGCCGGTCGCCGCCGACATCCACCAGCGCCGCATCATCCGGTGCATCGAGGCCGACCACGACGTCGGGCCGCGCCGCAGGCTCGATCGCGCCCAGCGCCCGCGACAGCACGGTCGCGCCGACCTTGGCGCCGCAACCGCCGCAGCGCATGGCGATCGCGGAAATCTCCTTCAGCGCCGCGCGATCGGCCAGCGGCGACGCCGCCTCTGGTGGGAGCGCCATCTCCGGCAGCTCGTTGAACCGGCGCATGAAGCGGCGGTCGATCCAGTCCTTCCAGCGCCACACCCAGTCCCCTTCGAAGGTGAGGCCGTTGCGCGCGCCGACCGCTCGCGGCTCGCCGGTGGAGACGAGATAGAGCGCCTCGCGTTGCGGACGAAACTGGCGCAGCGGCCGCCCGGTCAGGCTGCGCCGAATATTATCTGCGAGCACCGGGCCCGCGCGCACCGCGTAGACGCCCGACTTCGGCAAATTGCGCGCGGCGAAGGCGATGGTGTCGCCGGCGGCAAATACGCCGTCGTATCCCTGGACCTGGAGCGCGTCGTCGACCTTGAGAAAGCCACGCTCGTCGAGCGGGAGTCCTGCATTGGCGAGCCAGCGTGCCGGCGCGGCCTGCGTGGTCCACAGGATCTCGTCCGCTTCGACGGGCGCGTGGCCGTCGAGGATGATCCGCCCGGCCTCGACCCGGGTCACCGGGGCGCCGGTGATCACGGCGATATGGCGTGACGTCAGAATGGCGAGGAAACGCGCGCGGAACGCCGCCGGGAAGCTCGGCAGAATGTCGGGGACATCGGAGACCAGCGCGAACGAAAGGCCGTCGGCATCGAAGCCCGCGGCCGCGACCTCACGGCGCAGCCGCCGCTCCACCGACAGCAGCAGCTCGACCCCGCCGGCGCCGGCGCCGACCAGCGCAAGCCGCGTCCGCCCCTTGCGCGCAAGCACGCGCGCCTTGAGCGCATCGAAGCGGGCGAGAAAACCGTCGATCGGTTTGACCGGGATGGCGTGCTCGCGCGCGCCGGGAACGTCGCCGGTATTCGGCGTCGATCCGATATTGAGCGAAAGCAGATCGTAGGGCACCGGCGGACGATGGCGGCAAATCACGCGACGCCCGTCCAGGTCGAGATCGACCGCTTCGTCCTGGTAAAGCCGCGCGCCGGCAAAGCGCGCCAGCGGGCCGGTATCGATGTGAGCGTCATCGAAGCCGTAATGGCCGGCCACCAACCCCGGCAGCATGCCTGAATACGGCGTATGCACCTCGCGCGTGATCAGAGTGAAGCGGACGCCAGGAATCGGATCCATGCCGAACATACGCAGCACGACGACGTGCGAATGGCCGGCGCCGACAAGCACCACGTCCTTGACGACCGGTTGGTTCTTCTCCTTCACGCCGGCTGCTCCTTGCCGGTCGTCCGACCCATGCCCATCCGCGTCTCGCTCGGCGCTTCCGACAGCCGGGTCAGCATCGTGTCGATGCGCAGCCGCCGCCGCAGTCCGCGTGACAGCGCGTCGACGGCGATCGACAGCAGTGCCGTCGCGATGATCAGCACGACGGCGACATCGAGCCTGATCTCCGAGATCGCCGCATCGACGTAGTAGCCGAGCGTGGTGATGCCGAGAATGCCGAAGATCGCACTTTCGCGCAGGATGATCTCCCAGCGATAGAGCACATAGGCGAGAAACTGGCCGTAGAGCCGCGGAACCGTCTCGTAGCAATACAGATTGAGGCCGCGCGGCGCGTCCGGCCTATAGTGGAGCACGTCGGCATGCCGGCCCATCAGATAGCCGACGATGGCGCCGTTGTGCAGCGACAGCGCGATGATCGCCGGCAGCATGGAGGGGCCGAGCAGCTGCAACAGCACGTAGACCAGCATGTATTCCGGGGTCGAGCGCACGACCACGAGCGCAACGCGCCCGAGCGCCTGGCCGATCCGCCCGGCGAAGCGGCGGCAGATGAATGGAAACAAGACCAGCGCGATCGCGCCCATCGCCACCATGGCCACCTGCGACAGCACCAGCGTCTGGATCGCGCCCGGCACGGCCTGTTTGGCAATGATTGCCCACAGCCACATGGCTGCATTCGACCAGGTCGCCGCGGCAAACAGGTCGGCGCCGCGCAGCGGCGACGGCACGATGTCGTGGGTCAGAAATCGCGTCAGATTGGCGAGCGTCCCCGTGCCGCCGATCGTCTCCGGCAGGACCAAGATGCTGGCGATGATCAGGATGGGAATGGTTGTCGGCCGTGCCCACAGGCGGCGCGTGCCGATCAACACGTAGAAGCAGAACAGCAGCGCGGCCGCTTGCGCGTAATGGCCCTGCTTGAAGAACGAGTCGAGGTGGAAGCCGATGGTCGGCAGGCCGATGAAGCCGAGCACCAGCGTCGAGCGCAGGCCGCATTCGAGGCGGTAGAGCGTATAGGTCCAGAACTGCGGCGCGAGCTCGGGGATGCGCACATAGGCGAAGCGCGACACGGTCGTGCTGCCGGCCGGCAGCACGCGCTCGGCGGAAAGATCGGCCTCCTCGATCATCTCCGCGAATACTTTTGCGAAGATGCCGGAATAGGGCAGGGCGACGGCGAGAATGCCGGTCGTGGCCGAGAGACCTGTGACCTGGATCAGCAGCAACGCCCAGAACAGCTCGTGCACCGAGCGCAGGAACGCGCACAGGACGCGAATGCCGCGCAGTCGCGCGAACACCAGCGCGAACAGAAAGCCGGCGACGCAGCCGAGCCCGACGCCGAGCACTGCGAAGGCGACGGTCCACACCACGCTCATGGCCTCGATCGACAGGAGGTCCGGCCGCAGCAGGCCGGACAGCAGGCGGCGCATCTCGCTCCACGGATCGAGCGCGCTGATCTTGAGATCGGCGAGGACGAGCGCGATGCCGGCAATCAGCACGAACAGGCTGCTGGCGCTGCGATAGCCGAGCTTCGGCAGGGCGATGCTCCGCATGGCTCACCCGCCGTAATAGGGAACGAGATCGGCGGCGCTGAGCGTGCGGGCCGGCGCATCGAGCACGATGCGGCCGGCCTCCATCACCACGATGCGGTCGGTGTGGGCGAGCGCGAGCGGAATGTCGTGCAGCGCGACGATCGTGGTGTCATGGCGTGCGCACAGAGATTGCAGGATGTCGGTTGCCTGCACGCGATCGAGGGCGGAGACCGGCTCGTCGCCGATGACGATCGGCCGGTCATTATAAAGAGCGCGCGCCACGGAGGTGCGCTGTTGCTGGCCGCCCGACAGCGCGCCGGCCGGGGCGAACAGCTTGTCGGCGAGGCCGACCAGATCGAGCACGCGCTCGACGTCGGCGACGTCGCGCCGCTTCGGCCACACCAGCGTACGCAGATTGTACCAGGTCGGGTGTCGATCGAGCCGTCCCATGTAGACGTTGTGGAACACCGACAACGTCTTCACGAGTGCTGCCGCCTGCGGGATCAGCGCCACGCGCTCGGCAAGCCGCTCGTGGAGAAGGTTGAGCAAGGTGGTCTTGCCGGCGCCGGACCGTCCCATCACGGCGACGCGCTCGCCCGGCTTGATGGTGAGATCGATGTCGTGCAGCACGGCGTGGCCGGCATAGCCGGCCGTGGCCTTGCGCAGCTCGATCAACGGCGACACGGGTGGAATCTTCAGTTCAACAGGTTGGTGACCTTGCCGACCTCCTCGATGGGGACGTAGTCGGAATTCTTGGCCGGAATGAACTTCGAGCGCGCGAACTGCGTGAGGATGGCGGGATCGTCGATGGCGATCAGCGCCGCCGTGAGCTTGTCCTTGAAGCCGGCGCCGTAGGCCTTGTCCACGTCGGCGCGCACGGTCCACTGGTAGTCGGGAAAAGTCGGGCTTTCCCAGATCACGCCGACCTGTGCGGCGTCGACCTTGCCCGCCTTGCTCTCCAGCTCCCAGACCGAGTAGTCGAGCACGCCGACCTCGAACGCGCCCGACTGCACCAGCTGGATGGTGCGGCTGTGGTCGCCCGAGAAACCGACGCGGGAGAAGATCTCGTCGGGCCCGCGGCCGCCGAATTCCTTGCGGATATAAAACTCGGGCATCAGGCGGCCCGAGGTCGAGGCGCGCGAGCCGAAGGTGAAGGACTTGCCGGCGATCGCGGTTGGAAATTCCTTGGCGGATTTGAGGCCGGTCTTGGTGTTGGCGATGATGTACGACTTGAACGCGACGTCTTCGGCGCCCTGCGCGATTGCTTCGGAGCCCGGCACTTGCCGGCGCGCCTGGACGCCGGTAAAGCCGCCGAACCACGCAAGCTGCACCTGGCCGTTGGTGAATGCGGTGACGGCCGCGGGGTAGCTCTTCACGGGCAGGTATTTGACCGGCACGCCGAGCTTGCCTTGAAGATAGTCGGCGACGCGCGTGAACCGTTCGACCAGGCGAGTCTCGTCCTGATCCGGGATAGCGGTGAAGACGAAGGCCGGCTTGGAGGCCGACGTGTCCTGGGCAACGGCCGCGCCGCCCAAAAGCGACGCTGCAAGTGCCAGCACCATCATTGCGCGTTTCATCAGCAAGCTCCTTGGAGTGCGGCTACTTCGCTTGGTCGGTCATAAACTTGGCCTATGCGGCGGGGGTTCACAACCCGTGCCGCCGGCAATCACAACATCGTCAGACGCAACCGCGGCTAGTCTCGCCGCGAGCGTTGCCGCGGCGCGATCTCGGCAATCATGCTTTTCCATGCCGCCTTCTCACGCGCCCGCCGGAACAGGTGGGCGCGGCCTGCGACGGCACGGCGCAGGCGCAGCAGAAATTTCGGATTGGTCTCGATCCGGTCGAGCAGCCGCGCCAACGCCTCCGTGTCGCCGACCGGAAAGTACCCCGGGTAGTCGCCGCCCAGCAGACCCACGGAACCATCGATGTCCGACGCGAGAACCGGAATGCCGGCCGCGACCGCCTCCGACACGACATTCGCGCCGCCCTCGCTGACCGACGACAGCACCATGGCGGCCGCGCGTGTCAGCAGACGCCGGACCTCCGCCGGCGGCTGGTCGCCGCGCCACACGTAGCGTCGATTGCGCTTCATTTCAGCTCGCGCGCGTTCGGCCCATTGCGCGTTCTCCGGCGCGCCGAGATGGACGATGCGAACGCGCGACGTTTCCGGCAGGCGGCGGGCGGCCTCGGCGGCGCGCAGCGGATCTTTGACCTCGCGCAAATGGCCGATCACCGCGATGTCGAACGTCGGCGCGCGCTTGGGGCGGGCGTTTCGCAGGGTCGGCGCGGATTGATGGATCACGCGCACCTTGCGGCGGAATTTTGCCGGCACGCGTCGCCGCGCCAGCTCCTGGAGCGCGACCAGGCGGTCGGCCATAGCGAGCGAGCCCAAGGTCGGATCGGGATCGCGGTCGAGATATTCGTTGATGTCGGTGCCGGTCAGGGCGACGACCAGCGGCCGCGTCGGATAGAGCTCGCGGAAGCGCTTGATGCTGTCGGCGCTGCGCCAGGCGTGCAGCGCGATCATCAGGTCCGCGGCGGCGCCGTCGTAGCTGTTGGCGACGCGCACATCGTGGCCGAGCTGGCGCAGGATGCGGGTCCAACGGACGCTGGTGGTTCCGTTGCCCGAGCGTGACGATGATCGCACCGGCGTGATAAGAACAATCCGCATGAATGAGATCCTTCCCATCCGGCCGATCAGCGACGCGACGCCGCGCGAGCTGTCACGTCAGTTGCGTGAGGGACGCGAGCGGACCTGCCGTCTCACCGAAGATCTCACGCACGATCAGTTGATGGGACCGATGCTGCCGATCGTCAATCCGGTCCTGTGGGAGATCGGCCACGTCGGCTGGTTCCACGAGTTCTGGACGCTGCGCCACGTGCATGGCCAGGAGTCGCTGCTCGAGCGCTCCGACCGCTTGTGGAATTCAAGCACGGTTGCCCACGATACCCGTTGGGACCTTGATCTCCCCGACCGCGCCGGCGTGTTCGGCTACATGGCGGACGTGCTCGAGCAGCAGCTCGACCACCTCGGCGGCGACGTGTCGGCGCCGGCACGCTATTTCTACGAGCTGTCGATCCGTCACGAGGACATGCATGTCGAGGCGCTGGCCTATACGCGGCAGACGCTCGGCTACGCGCGTCCGCACGGGCTCGGCGCTCCGGCGCCCGAGCATGCCGGAGCGTGGGCGGGCGACGCCAAAGTGCCGGGCGGACGGTGGCGTCTCGGCGCGACGCCCGACGATGGCTTCGTGTTCGACAACGAGAAGTGGGCGCACGAGGTCGGCCTTGCGCCGTTCGAGATCGCCAAGGCGCCGGTGACGAATGCCGAGTTTGCCGCCTTCGTCGAGGCGGGCGGCTACCTACGTCGTGAACTCTGGAGCGAAGAGGGTTGGGCCTGGCGCGAGCGCAGCGGCGCCGACAAGCCGGTCTACTGGCTTGCCAAGGATGGCGGCCAGTGGACCTGGCGCCGTCACGGGAAGACTGAGACTCTTGCTCCCAACGCGCCCGTCGTCTTCGTCACCTGGTACGAGGCCGACGCCTGGTGCCGCTTCGCCAAGCGGCGCCTGCCGACCGAGGCGGAGTGGGAAGCCGCCGCCATCGGCGAGCCGAGCCGCGACGGATCGCGCCTATCCGAGGTGAAGCGCCGCTGGCCGTGGGGCGAGGCCGCGCCGACCAGCGAGCATGCCAATCTGGATTTCGCCGCCGGCGACCCGATCGATGTTGCCGGCTGCGCGGCAGGCGACAGCGCGTTCGGATGCCGGCAGATGATCGGTAACGTATGGGAATGGACGGCGTCGGACTTCGTGCCGTTCGCGGGCTTCAGCGCCGATCCATACGAGGACTATTCGCGTCCGTGGTTCGGCACGCGCAAGGTGCTGCGCGGCGGTGCCTTCGCGACCAGTGCCCGCATCGCGCGTCCGCTCTACCGCAACTTCTTCACGCCCGACCGCAACGACGTCATCGCCGGGTTCCGGACCTGCGCGTTGTGAAGCGCGGGGCGCCGCGGTTTTTTGGGAAAGAACACCTAACTCGTCCAGCGGTCCGATGCCGGGTCCGGCGGAGCGACGATTTGGCCCAAAATTGGCGCAATACAAGACTTTAGGCTCCCTAGCATGCTACCCGGGGGCGCCCCTATATTGGGTGGCGCCGGGACCACGATTGCTCAAGGAACATGTCGCAAACGCCCATCGAGCCCGCGAGCGGGGAGACGCTTCAGACGACCCTGAGCCCGGAACCCACGCCGCATCCCCATCACACCGGCTTCGGTGCGCGCATCCGCAATTACTTCCTCACCGGGCTGATCGTCGCCGGGCCGGTTGCGATCACGATCTACCTGATCTGGGCTTTCGTGACGTGGGTCGACGACCTGGTGCGGCCGTTCGTTCCGGTGGCCTTCAGGCCCGAGTCCTATTTGCCCTGGAAGATTCCCGGAACCGGTCTGATCATCGGGTTCCTCGGACTCACCTTGCTCGGATTCTTCACCGCCAACCTGGTCGGGCGCTCGCTGATCGAGTTCGGCGAGATGATCCTCGAGCGCATGCCGATCGTGCGCCCGATCTACAAAGGCCTGAAGCAGGTGTTCGAGACCTTGTTCTCCAAGACCGGGTCGAGTTTCCGCAAAGTAGGCCTGGTGGAATTTCCGTCGCCCGGCATGTGGTCGCTGGTGTTCATCTCGCAGTCCCCAAGCTCCGAAATTGCCGGGCGCTTGCCGGAGACGGAGCACATCTCGGCTTTCATGCCATGTACGCCCAACCCGACCACGGGCTTCTTCTTCTATGTGCCGCGCAAGGACGTGATCGAGCTCGACATCACGGTCGAGCAGGCGATGACGGTCATCATGTCGGCCGGCATGATCCAGCCCCTCAGTGATCAGAAGAAGCTCGCCGCGCTCGCCGAGGTGGCGCGCCTCGCCCGCAACGGGCGCAAGCCGGAGCCAGAGCCGGCGCCGACCGCGGCGGCGGAGTAGTTTTTTGGAAAACTGGGTCCGGGGTCTCGCCATAGCCCCATAGCCCGTCGAAGACGGGTGTAAACGCCCTTTTGGAAGACGGCGTGAACGCCTTTATGGCTCGCCCGGGACACGAGGCACAGACTCGTGTTGCCAAGCCGTGATAGCGTTTGACGGTAAGTCGCTGAGCGGGCTTGCATGGACCTGAACCAACTTGAACACTTTTTGCGGGTCGCCGAGCTGGGAAGCATCAATCGCGCGGCGAAGGAGCTTGGCCTGTCTCAGCCCGCGCTCAGCCGATCCCTCTCGCAACTCGAGCATGACCTCGGTCAGCAGCTCGTGGTTCGCTCTCGAACCGGCGTCACGATCACGGAGGCGGGCTCGATCGTCGCCTCGCGCGGGCTGGCGCTCCTGCGCGAAGCTGGAGCGATCCGTGAAGAGCTCGCCACCGATGCTGCGGGACGCGTGGTGGTCGGCATGCCGGCGGCGTTGCGCCACCTGGTGACGCTCCCCGCGCTGCAGGCGATGCGCAGCACGTCGCTTGCGACAGCGGTCCGGGTGCACGAAGGGTTCAACGTCTTTCTCCACGACATGCTGAAGCATGGCCTGCTCGATATGGCCGTCATCGCGGTTGAGCCGCTTTCAGATGCCCCGCTCGCTCCCGAGATGCTGGTGCGCGAGCCGCTCGTGCTGGTGAGGAGCGCCAAACTGCCCGCGCCCCGGGACCCCGCCCGGGTCGAGGACATCGTGGAGTTTCCGCTCGCTCTGCCCGGTCGTCCGAATGCAGTGCGCGGCATCGTCGATCGCGCGATCCGCGAAAGCCGTCTCAGCGCCAAGATTCCGCTCGAGCCCGAGAGCCCGGGGCTGTGCCTGGAGCTGGTCCGATGCGGGCTGGTCGGACAGACGGTGACACTGAGATCCGTCCTCGTGGAAAGGGACACCGGCGGCATGCTGGTGGTCCCCGTCGACGGGGGAGAGCTTCACTGGGCCTTTGTCGTGCATCGCCAGCGGCACACCATGGCGCCGGTGCGTCGGCTCGCGAGCACCATCAAGAGCACCATCGCCGAGGCCGTCCGCAGCGGGCGGTGGTCGGGCGCATCTCTTGTCGCGTGACGTTCGAACGAAAACGTTCGAACGAAAGCAAGGTTCGTCAGGCCAGCGGATCGGCCGGCAGGCCCAGGCGAAACTTGCCGTGATTCTCGTAGGCGGTATCGCTCATCACCTGATGCAGGCCCGCCGTATTCAGGTCGCGCAACAACCGTCCCATGACGTGCGGGTGATGCAATCCGGTATTGCCGGCGAAGTGATAGCACGTGGTCACCGTCTCGATCGCGACATCTGTGGCGTGGACGCAGATCGCGCGCACGTCCGCAATGTCGGCGCCATCGGGCAGGGTGCCATTGCTGACGCTGTCGTACAATCGATCGTATCGCTCGTGCATGAGCGCACGCGCGGCGCGGAGCTTCAGGTCGGCCTGGGCGATGAAGCGATGCACGACCTGGCGTTCGTCCAGTCGCGAGGATCGGAAGGTGCCGCGCGTCGTCGTGGCCAGTGCAATGAGCTCGTCGAGCGCGCGTCTGGCCGCGCCGATGGCGACGCTGCCGTGCTCCTTGGCGACATAGCTGAACGGCGGAAACAGATACGATGGTCCGCCGCGCCGAGGTTTCGGCTTCAGCAAATCCCACACGAACGTCAGATCGTCCGAAAGGGAATAGTTCTCGACCGAGAAGTCGCAGGAGCCGGTGCCCCGCAGACCGACCACGCCGCCCCAGTTGTCGTGGATGGTGACGTCGCCGGTCGGAAAGGCGGAGAACATGACGATCGGACGTCCGCCGTTCTCGGCCTCGGTTCCCTCGACGACCGTGCCGCCCAGCACCCATTCCGCGTGGCGAATGCCGCTGTTGAATCGCCAGCGGCCGTTGACGCGGTAGCCTTTGCCATCGCGCACGGCGCGGCCGGCGGGAAAGAACGAGATGGCGGCGGTCGGGATGTGTCCGCTCTTGAACACCTTCGTGAGCCCGCTCTGCGGCAGGAACGTCCCGAGCGACGCAATGGCCGTCGCGCCGACCATCGTGCACCAGCCACTGGTCAGATCATGGTACGCGAGCGCCTCCAGCACCAGCATCTCGGTGACGGGATCGGCCTCGGCGCCGCCCATCTCGGCGGCGAGCTTAAGCCTGAATATGCCGGTACGAACGAGCGCATCGACCGCCTCGGGGGCCAGCGTTCCGAGCTCCTCGCTGCGCGGACCGGACGCGCGCAGCGTCTTGCTGATACTGTCGACGGCATCCAGAAGGAATTGTCGCCTGGCCGCACGCTCCCCTGGAAACGCTACCGTCATTGTTCTCCACCCTTTGTTATGAGTCATTCGATCACGACGACTGCGCGTGGTCTTCATCGAAATGCGGAGAACCGTTGAATGACAATCGACACATGAAGAACGTAGGTTCGCCGTGTAAGACAACCGAAATGTGCTCGCGCGGATCGTCCGCCGCCGGCGAACGGAGAGATTGATGCATCTTCAGAAGCCCGAAGACGTGATCGGGGCGGCGCGGCCATTCACGGGCGCGCAATACCTCGAGAGCCTGCGTGACGGCCGCGAGGTCTATGTCTACGGCGAGCGCGTCAAGGACGTCACCACGCATCCGGCGTTTCGCAACGCGGCGCGCTCGATTGCCCGACTGTACGACGCGCTGCATGACGCCAAGACCAGGGAGTGTCTCGTCTGCCCGACGGACACCGGCTCGGGCGGCTTCACCCACAAGTTCTTCCGTGTCGCTCGCTCGCGCGAGGACGTCGTCGGCCAGCGTGATGCCATCGCTGCCTGGGCGCGCATGAGCTACGGCTGGATGGGACGCTCTCCGGACTACAAAGCGTCGCTGATGAATACGCTGGGCGCCAACCATTCCTTCTACGGACAATTCTCCGAGAATGCGAAGGCGTGGCACCGGCGCGCGCAGGACCATGTGCTGTTCATGAACCACGCCATCGTCAACCCGCCGGTCGACCGGTCTCGGCCTCCCGACGAGGTGAAGGACGTCTTCATCTCGATTCAGAAGGAGACCGACGCCGGCATCTACGTGTCCGGAGCCAAGGTGGTGGCGACAAGCTCGGCGCTCACCCATTACAACTTCCTCGGCCAGGGCGGTGCGGCGATCCCGACGCACGACACGGATCTCGCGGTCATCTTCATCGTGCCGATGAATGCGCCGGGCGTGAAGCTGCTGTGCCGCGCCTCCTACGAGATGATGGCGAGCGTGGTCGGCACGCCTTTCGACTATCCGCTGTCGTCGCGTTTCGACGAGAACGACGCCATCTTCGTTTTCGACAATGTGCTGATCCCGTGGGAGGACGTCCTCCTGCACCGTGACGTCGACAAACTGAAACGCTTCTTTCCGCAATCGGGATTCCTGCAAGGCTATCAGCTGCAAGGCTGCACGCGCCTCGCCGTGAAGCTCGACTTTCTCATCGGCATCATCGCCAAGGCGCTGCGGGCGGCCGGCTCCGACGAGTTCCGCGGCAACCAGGCCCTGCTCGGCGAGATCGTCGCCTGGCGCAATCTGTTCTGGGGCCTCACCGACGCGATGGCGCACAATCCGACGCCCTGGGTCAACGATGCGGTGCTGCCGAATGCACAATCCGGCGCGAGCTACCGGGTTCTCGCCGGCGATGCCTACCGCCGCGTCAGGGAGATCGTGGAGAAGGTCGTCGCGTCATCGCTGATCTATCTTCCGTCGTCGACGAAGGATTTCCTCAACCCGGTCGTCGATTCGTATCTTGCGAAGTACGTGCGCGGCTCACACGGCATGGGCCACAAGGAGCGGATCAAGATCATGAAGCTCCTGTGGGACGCGGTCGGCACCGAGTTCGGCGGCCGTCACGGCCTCTACGAAACCAACTACGCCGGCAACCACGAGGACATTCGCATCCAGGCCTTGTGGCACGCGCGTGGCTCCGGAACCCTGGACGGCATGATTGCGCTCGCGGACCAGTGCCTCGCCGACTACGACGAGACCGGCTGGCGAGACCCGGCATGGCTCAACCCGGATGACGTCGCCCACCGCTGGATGAGCGGCGCGGCGGCCGAATAACGGGCGGGACCCGGAAGGTCACCCGAGGTCGGCGACCGCCGCGTGGATCCGCAACAGCTCGGGGATCGTCCGCGGATCGCGTCGGCCGAAGCCGCATTCGGTCGCAATCGAAAAGTCGGCGGCGTGCTGGCGCGCCGCGGCGAGGCGCCGTGCCGTGCCCTCGACACCGTCGGTATGGTGGACGAGGCCGAGACAGAGCTCCGTCTCGGGCTGCAAGTCGAGCCGCTGCAACGGCGCAAAATAGGCGTCGTCGCTACGGTTGCGCGGCACCGGCATGTGGAAGAGCTGCACCGGCCGCGCGATCTGCCGCGACACACGGTTGGCGAAGTCGACCATGTCGCCCATATCGGTCGGCTCCACCACGTGACGATGACCGGAATCGCCGTAGCAGAGGTGGTAGAGCAGATCGACGTCCGCCGGCACGCGATTGCCGAGATCGACCAGGATCCGGCTGAACGTCTCCTGCATCTCCGCCTTGCTGCGGCCGTAGCTCGAGACTTCGTTGCGCTCGAGCCGCGCAAACACGGCAGAGGCCACGTCGAACTGGATCGCCAGCTCGGCGTGCGGGATCGCCGCGGCGATCTTGTCGATCTCGCGTTTCACCGCCTCGTTGTAGATCGGGTCGATCGGCGCGTGCAGCTTGTCGACGAGAAACAGCCAGATGACCGAGTGCGCCGGCACGAGGTCGACCTGGAATTTCGCGTCGGCCGGAATCGTACCGGCCTGCTTGAGCCGCCTGAACGTCGCGTAGGATTGTTTGGCGATGTCCGCATAGAACAGGTTGTCGAAGCGGACATCCGCCGGCGCGACTCCGGGCTTGAGCGTATAGCGCTCGCGGCCGGTGCCGGTCGCATGCACGCGAAAGAACTCGCCCGACTTCTCGAATGCCGGGTTGTCGGCGAACACCGGCTCGAGCCAGGTGATCCAGTCGGAGCGCTCGCCGGTCTCGCCGTCGGGCAGGCGCTTGAGCCGCGGGCCGAGCGCGGCGGTGACGGACTCGAACACCGCCTCGGCATCCGCCATCGGCACGCTGCCGACCAGGTGAACATCGCGTCCCATGCGCGCCTCCCGTCTTGTCCTTGCGGACGAAATTGACGCGCGCCGAGCCATAATGTCCAATACGAAATACGAGGCTTATCATAATGGGAAGTTATTGATGCCGCCGATCGATCCCAAGCGTCTGATCGAATTGCTGCGCATCGCCGAGCACGGCTCGTATACGCGCGCCGCCGCGGCGCAGGGCGTGTCGCAGCCTGCGCTCTCCAACAGCATCGCCGCTCTGGAAAAGTCGCTCGGCGTGCGCGTGCTCGAGCGCACGCGCCACGGCGCCACCCTGACCGACGTCGGGCGGCTTCTTGCGAGTCACGCCGCGGCTCTCGACTCCGTGCTGGCGCGCGCCGCCGGCGAGGTCGAGTTGAAGAAGCAGGGCCTGGACGGATCGGTCGTGGTCGGCGTCTCCCCGATCGCCTGTGTCGACATCGTGCCGGATGCGATTGCCCGGCTCAAACGCGAGACGTCCAACATTTCGATTCATGTCCATGAGCGGCCCGATGACGAGTTGCTGACCGATCTGCGCAGCGGCGAGATCGACGTGATGATCAGCCCGACCGGCCTGTTGACCGATCCGCCCGACCTCGAGCGCGAAGTCCTGATGCAGGATCGTTTCGCCGTCGCGATGCGCCGCAAGCACGCCTTGGCGCGCCGCAAGTCGCTCTCCCTCGCGGAGCTGCGCGGCCAGCAGTGGATCATGCCGGACCTGCACACCACGATGTGGCGGCAGAACGAGGCATTGTTCGCGGCCGAGAACGAGCCATGGCCGCTGAATTGCGTGACGACGAACTCGGTCACGGCGCTGAAAAGCCTGCTGATCTGCAGCGACGCGGTGTCGATCGCATCAGACCGGCTGCTCAAGCTCGAGATCGAGGCCGGCTATCTGACCTGCGTCCCGCTGCGCAGGCCGCATTTCGTGCGCGAAATCTGCCTGCGTCTGCGGCGAGGCGGCAACCTCACGCCGCCCGCTCAGCGGTTCGTCGCCAGCCTGCGCGGCGTCGCGGCGGACATGCGCAAGCGCGCGCGGTGAGCGCCGGGATCAAGGCGCTTGGAGGTGCTGATCACGTGGTCGCAGGCCGGCATGATCCAGCCCGTCCACCTCAATTGAGTCCCTATCGCCGGTCATCAAATTGGAGCGTTCGCTTGGCTCTCACCTTCTTGGCAAGCGCCTGGTCGATATAAGGCACAATGAGCTTCTTCATCGCGCGGCCGACCTGCTCGTATTCGTACTCGCAGCCTTCCGCTCGCTCCTTGGGAAGTCGTTCACTCGCCACCACGTCGGCGAACAGCTTGGGATCCGCACCGTACGCCATGCAAAGCGCGTTGTAGAAACGCTGCGCGGGAAGGCCGTGCTCGTCTGCGAATGGGTTCTTCTTCAAGCTCGGCAGCGACGCCTCGCGATTGTAGGCGTAAGCCACGCCGGCCATCAGGCGACGCACAGCCCGTTTGCTTTCGAACTGCAGCATGATGTACGCCGCAAACTGATCCGCCGCGTCCTCCTCGCGCCCCAGCACCGGCACGGCGTGATAGTCGAAGAGCGCGTGACCGAGCTCATGCAGGACGGTTTCAAGCGCCGGTCCGACGATGGCGTCCATGCGCGTGATGCCCTCCGGCGTCGTCTCCTGCGGCGCGTTCTTGACGATGTCGGCGAGGTACTCGTAGCAGATCGTGATGGCGTCGTCCTCGTACCAGGCGTTCACCTCGCCGTCACAACCCTCGGTCCTCAATTCGAGCTCGCGCGGCAGCCGCAGCGGGCTCAGGAACTCCTTGAACCTCTCGAGCACCCGCCGCTCTTTCAGCAGCTCGTAGGCCGCCTGGTGGGCGGGATTCTTCGGCGGAACGTAGGAAACTCGAATGCGATCCGTCCGCAAATTGACGGATTTTTCGCCGGCCGCAGGGACAGACCAAAAGCTCGCGCCGACCAACGACACGGTCGCGACAATCCCGAGCGCCACGCTAAGCGAGAGGCGGTTCGAGGCGCGTACTCCGAGCCCGCCGTGATCATGATCACGCACGATCGGAGCGCCGCCGACCCGCCTGCCGTAGCCCGATGGAACGCGACATCGGTGTGCTTCCAGATCGCGGACGACGCCCGCCGCCGACGATGGTAGTCGGCTTTCTCGTCGAGGCGGATTATCCATCAGTATATGTAATCAGTATGTGTACATGACTGATATGATTGCCGAACCATGAGCACCCAAACGGGCAAGACTCCGAAGCTCCAGCTGATGGAGTAGCTGCCTACCAGAAGGGATGCACGTCCACCTGCTTTCTCCGCCGCGCCCCGTCTCGATCTGGCCGGCTCACGCATGCTGCAGGCGCTCCGTCGCAAGTCGACCTGCGTCGACAACGAAGACGGCGCCGGAACGGCGAAGATTTAGCCGCGAGCGATTTACTGAACTTGGCGGCCGCGAATTTGTGGATGGGACCGATCGTGTAGGTCTTCGACGTCGGATTTGGCACGAAAGCATCAATGCCGGAGCAGCCTTCGGAGGATGACAAATGCGTGTCTGGATCATCCCCATGATCTACGTGTTGGGAGCCTTCGCATGCAGCCAGGTGCTGCCGCGGTTCGAGCTCGCCTATCTCCCCCAACACCTGGGCATTTCGGTTTCGTCGGCTCAGGCCTGCCTGTCCGCAGCGGCCTCAGGGATGATGGCGCTCACCGGCGTCGTGTTCGCGCTCGCCTTCATCATGGTCCAGTTCAGCGCGGTCGCATATTCGCCGCGGCTGGTGCGTTGGTTTGTAAACAATCGGGCGCTTTATCATTCGATTGGAGTGTTTTCGTTCACATTCGTCTTTGCTTTTTTCGCCCTCGTATGGGTCGATCGAAACGGATCTGGCAAGATCCCGGGATATTCCATCCAGATGGTCGGTGTCCTGCTTATGGTGAGCATGTTCCTCTTCGTGAGGCTGGTCCAGCACGTGGTAAGTTTGCAGATCGGGAACGTACTGCACGCCGTAGGAAATAGAGGCCGCGAGGTGATTGAGGCTGGCTTTCGGCCTCTCTGTGCGAAACATGGCGCCGAACCCGAGCCGACATGCATCGAAACATCTCGGTTGAGACCAGTCTCCCAGACCGTTACCTATTCGGGGTACCCACGTGCTGTCACTCGGCTTGAAATTGACGGGCTCGTCAGCGAAGCGCGAATGAGTGGCGGCATTATTGCGATGGCATGTGGTGTCGGAGATACGCTGGTGGACGGCAGCGTCATCATGCGCGTTCACGGTGCCACGAGCGGCTTTTCGGAGGAAAACGCGGTGCGGGCAGTTCACCTTGGCACCGAACGTACTTTTGAACAGGATCCCAAATACCCCATCCGCATCCTGGTCGACATTGCAATCAGGGCTCTCTCACCGGCCATCAACGATCCAACGACGGCGGTCCAGGCAATTGATCAAATCGAAGACTTGCTGCGCCGACTTGTTCGGAAAGACTTCGATGCGGCCTTCATAAAGGACAAGCAGGGCGATTTGCGGCTCATCATTTTGTTGCCTGCGTGGGACGATTACCTGGCGCTCGCCTTCGATGAAATCCGCCAGTTTGGAGCAACTTCCATTCAGGTGATACGTCGATTGCGTTCGGCGCTCTCAGGGCTGGCTGACGCGTCGCCGACTGAGACCCGCGCTGACGTAACGCGTCGATATCTCAAGCAACTCGACCTGGGTATCGATCATTCGCAATTCGATAGCGAAGACAGGAATAAGGCCAAGCAAGAGGACCGGCAGGGGCTGGGATTGTCACGCCGCCAGGAGGTTGGCCGTGCCTACTGAATGGGTCTGGCCCAGCCGCGTTACCTGCACGCGGCGCCCCCAACATCCTCGATGTCGGCAGCTCTCCGCCCAATATGTCTGCGACGTCGGCAGCCACGCGCTGCTCGCGGCGCGCCCACCCAGGAATGCGCTCGGCCTTTGAGCGTTCCGTCAGCGGTCGACTGGCGAGCCGGCCCGAATGTGCCGTGTTGCGGTCGCGATCCACCGATCGTAGGTCTGAAACTTCAGGCCGAGTCGATCGTAATCAACCCAGAGATAGCCGTCGCTTCCGCGTCTGACGGCCTCGGGCATGATGGTTTGAACCTCTTGCGCGATCACGCCGACATAAGCCTTTTGGCTGCCGTTGTAGCTGAAGCGGTAGAAGCCAAGGCCGTTTTCGAGGTGACCGAGCAGATAGATATCGTGCTTGAGCATCGCGTCGGAGTGCCGCCGCGTAGTTCGCCGGGCGGTGCGCCTGGCCACACCGCGGGTGCCCGCGACCGGAGCCACGACCGGTCGGGCGACGCAGCCGGCGCGATAGGCGCCCTCAACACAATAGACAACTGCATTTGCGTTGGGAGTTTCGGCAGTCATCGTTGCCAAAAACGCGGAGCCGGCGAGAACGGAAAGCCTGAACAAGCGCATGAATGCCTCCATGATTCGAGTTCGGCGAAACTCACAAGCGTAGAGGTCATCAGCAACTTAACTTAAATGATATCATTGATGATATTGAACTTCGGGAATGATCGTCTAAACTTACGGGATGATCGTCTGAACTTAAGGATGATCGTCCATCCTAAGGTATCCAGGCACAGACATTTCGCGACGACCTTGCTGCGACAAGGTCGCGTGATGCCACTGAACCCTCCCTGCGCTTTCCCGCTCTCGCGGGGCCCCGATCAATCTCGTTTGGAGTTGCGAGTCCATGCTCGGAGACCGCCTCCAGCATGAAACGGGAAATTTCAGTTGGCCGCAAAGCAGCTGGCATTTTGCGGGCGGACCGCGGTGACTCTAAAAAATATTGGGCGGGATGGGCACTTCAAACGATTTCCATCAACGCCCGGCGACAGACCGTTTCGGCTCATCCTCGCCGTGGGCCGCAGAGTTCGCCACGGACACTCCAGATTCGCGGATGAGTTGATCGGCTTCCTCCATCAGGTCCAGCCGCACCAGCTTTGTCAGATCCAAGGTCGAGCGTTGGCCGATCGCTTCGCGATAATTGTCCAGCCATTCATCGGCAGTCTTGCGGCCGAGATCAAACAGGAATTTAAGAAATGCTGGCGAGTTGTTGAGCTTGGTAGAAGCGGGAATCTGTTCAAAGTGCTGGCTCGCTTCGATACAATGAAATTTCAAGCGGTCCATCCGCTGTGCGACCTGGTCAGCGAGGAAGCCGCGTTCCCTGAGTTTCAAAATGAAGCCGAGGTAGGTGACCTCGAGCCAGAACGTCGCGTTGAAGCTCACCTCCTTGAGTCGCTCGATGATCTCTCCCGCGGTGCGTGGCTCGTCATTGCGAACGATGGGATCGATCCTGACGATGATCAGATCGGATTTCGGCAGGGGTGGCAAAATGGCCAACATTGCGGGATTGCCGGTGTAGCCGCCGTCCCAATACGGCTCGCCGTCGATCATGACCGACGGAAAGATGTACGGTAGGCAGGCGGACGCCAAAACAGCGTCGACCGAGATGTCTCTATTGTCGAATGTGCGTCGCCTCGCTGTCAGCGCGTTCGTCGCGCACACGATGACCTTCAAGTTCCCTTCCGCGCGCAAACGCTCAAAATCGACCAGCTTGGTGAGTGGCTCGCGCAAAGGATTGAAATTCATTGGATTGAGTTGATAGGGCGACAGGTTGCGGCTTGCGACGTCCCAGAAAAGAAACGCAGGCGTCTGCTCGAGACGCACCTTCGATTGGGCTTCGCCGGACAGGAACCAAAGCGGCGTTCCAAATCCGGGCATCTCGCCGATTGCCTCCCAAAACTCACGAAGCCGTTGGCGTGCGCCTTCCGGTCCGCCGCGCAGTAAACCATCGGCCATCACGACCGCATTCATGGCGCCAGCGCTGGTACCGGTGAGGCCGACGATCTCCAGTGTTGAGTCTTCAAGGAGGCGGTCAAGCACACCCCACGTAAAGGCACCGTGGGAGCCGCCGCCTTGCAGGGCGAGCGCGATTTTGTGTCGTTGAGACACCGACCCGTGACGCTGTTTGCTGTCACTCATTGTCGTCTCCGCCAAGCTACGGAACGCGTCGAGAGGGCGCCAGCAGGAAATTTCAAAAACAGGTGGTCCGATCAATTTTGATCTTCTTGATCGAACAAGTCGAGGGTTCGGCGGGTCACCAATGAAGAATGTTTTCGAAGAGTTGTACCCGCGGTTCTCAGATCGTTTTCAAGCAGCCATCTGCCGCAACCGCGAGCGCGGCTGTCTGAGGTTCTCTTTGCTCCGATGCCGTAGAGCAAGGACGCTCCCGGACGAGAACCACCTCCGCGCCCCGTCTATGGGCGCAGCGCATTGCTTTCGCCCGCTCAGTTCCACTGTGATTTACTAGCATACCGGCCCGTTAAGCGGACTTATCCTCTAAAGCAGGCCCGCTTATACATCGGTATGAATCAGCCAGACGCCGTTCCTTGCCATTGTACCGCGCGCGATCGGAGGAACGCGCCATGCCCGTTCTCGAGAAGCACAGTGATCACGCGTCGCTCGTCGGCGGCTCGGCGGCGTTCGTTGCGTCTGGGGCGGGCGCTTATTCGGTCGACGGTAAAAGGCCGCAAATGAGAGCGGCCTGAAGTCGCCCGGCATGTGGTCGCTCTCTCCCCGCGCTGGAGAGAGGGAGCCGCACCGCTCGTGGCGCGGCCTCAAATCAAAAAGACATTTCTATCCCGCGCGGATCAACCTGATCGCCTCGTCGCGCTCGAACAGATAGAGCAGGTGGCGCAGCGCCTGGCCGCGCGGCGTCTCCAGGTTGGGATCGCGGTTGAGGATGAGCGTCGCGTCGTCGCGCGCGGCTTCCAGGAGCTTGCCGTGCACCTCGATGCGGGCGATGCGGAAGCCCGGCATGCCGCTCTGGCGCGTGCCGAGCACGTCGCCTTCGCCGCGCAGCTTGAGATCCTCCTCGGCGATGCGGAAGCCGTCGTCGGTGTCGCGCAGCACCGCGAGCCGCGCCTTCGCCGTCTCGCCGAGCGGTGCTTTGTAAAGGAGCAGACAGGTCGAGCGCTCGGCGCCGCGACCGATGCGGCCGCGCAGCTGGTGCAGCTGGGAGAGCCCGAACCGCTCGGCGTGCTCGACCACCATCACGCTCGCGTTCGGCACGTCGACGCCGACCTCGATGACCGTGGTGGCGACCAGGAGCCGGGTCTCGCCGGCCGAGAACCGCTCCATGACGCGGTCCTTGTCCGCGCCCTTCATCTTGCCGTGCACGAGATCGACCCGCGCGCCGAACTGCGCCTCGAGATGCGCGAAGCGGTCCTCGGCGTCGGCGAGGTCGACGGTCTCCGACTCTTCGACCAGAGGACATACCCAATAGACCTGCCGGCCCTCGTCGAGCGCGCGGCCGACCGCGCCGACCACCTCGTCGAGCCGGTCGAGCGCAATGGTGCGCGTATCGACCGGCTGACGGCCGGCCGGCTTCTCGCGCAGCGCGGAGACGTCCATGTCGCCGAAGTAGGTGAGCACCAGCGTGCGCGGGATCGGCGTCGCGGTCATGACCAGCATGTCGACCGCCTCGCCCTTCTGCGTCAGCGCGAGCCGCTGATGCACGCCGAACCGGTGCTGCTCGTCGACGATGGCGAGCGCGAGGTCGCGGAACGCGACGTCCTCCTGGAACAGCGCGTGGGTGCCGATGAGGAGGTCGATCTCGCCGGCGGCGAGGTCGTCGAGCATTTTCGTGCGTTCGCGCCCGCGTTCGCGGCCGGTGAGGATCGCGACGCGCAGGCCGGCTGCTTCTGCGATCGGCGCGATGGTCTTGAGATGCTGGCGCGCCAGGATTTCCGTCGGCGCCATCAGCGCCGCCTGCCGGCCGGCCTCGATCACGGCGGTGGCGGCAATGAGCGCCACCACGGTCTTGCCGGAGCCGACGTCGCCTTGCAGCAGCCGCACCATGCGCTGCGGCTTGGCCAGGTCGGCGACGATGTCCGCGACTGCCTGTTTCTGCGAGCCGGTCAGCGTGTAGGGCAGGGCGGCAATGACTTTCGCGCGCAGGCGTCCGTCGCCGGCGGTGCGATTGCCGCGCGGACGCCGCGTATGCGCGCGCACCAGCGCGAGCGCGAGCTGGCCGGCGAGGATCTCGTCATAGGCGAGCCGCGACCAGGCCGGGCGGTCCGGGTTGACGTCGCCAGGCTCGGCCGGGTGGTGGATCTGCGCCAACGCGTCATCGAACGCCGGAAAGCCGGAGCGGTCGATCCAGGCGGCGTCCTGCCATTCCGGCAGCTCCGGCACGTGGGTGAGCGCGGCTTCGGCCGCCTTGCGCACCTGGTTGGGATAGAGGCCCTCGGTCATCGGATAGACCGGCTCGACCATCGGCAGCTGGTCGATGTCGCGTTCCGACACGACGCGATCGGGATGCACCATTTGCAGCATGCCGTCGTACATCTGGACGGTGCCGGAGACGATGCGCGTCTCACCGACCGGCAGAAGCTTCTCGATGTAATCCTTCCGGGCGCTGAAAAAGGTGAGCACCAGGTCGCCGGTGTCGTCGCTGGTGTAGACGAGATAGGGGGCGCGCGAGCGGTGCGGCGGCGGGGCGCGGTGGCGGTCGACGGTGACCGTGACGGTCGCGACGGTGCCGGGCACGACATCGATCAGCTTCGGCCTGGCGCGGCGGTCGATCGTGCCGCTCGGCAGGTGGAAGAGGAGGTCGACCACGCGCGCGCCGTCGTCGCGGCCGAGCAGGCGGCGGTAGAGCTTCTCGAGCTTCGGCCCGACGCCGGGCAGCGTCGTCACCGAGGCGAACAGCGGATTGAGCAGCGGTGGGCGCATGGCCTTACGACTTCTACGGGATTCTGGCTCCTGGGTCCCGGCTCTTCGCTCGCTGCGCTCGCTTCGGCCGGGACACGATGCTTGAGCATGTGGCCACTGCCTCGTGTCCCGGGCGAGCGCAGCGAGACCCGGGACCCAGAAGGCAACACGAACCCGCTGACATTCGCCTCCATCATGGCTATATGAACCTCGCCCGGCCCGTCCGGGCTATCGGCATTTGAGGCTTTCATGACCGGCATGACCCGAACCAGCGCAGGGCTGGACGCGCGGCGGCGGCGCTTGCTCTACCGCGCCTGGCACCGCGGAACGCGCGAAATGGACCTGATCATGGGTCCCTTCGCCGATGCCTGCATCGGCGAGCTGAGCGAGGCCGACGTCGCCGACTTCGAGCGCCTCGCCGACGCGCCGGATCCGGATATCTACGCCTGGATCATGGGCGAGCGCGAGGTTCCCGACGAGTACGACGGGCCGATCTTTCAGCGATTGCGCGCGTTTCATTCCCGCGGGTAAGTGATGGCACGGTCCCCTGCAGAGCAACTGGCCTCCGGCCGGCCGCTGACGCTATCCGGCGTGGCCGATGGCGCCGAGGGCCTGATCCTCGGCGATCTCGCCCGCGCCATTGCCGCGCGCAAGGACGCACCGGCGACGAGCCTGCTGGCGATCTGCCGCGACGGTCAGCGCATGGCGCAGCTTTCGCGCGCGCTCGCCTTCTTCGCGCCCGACATCGACCTGCTCGAATTCCCCGCCTGGGACTGCCAGCCCTATGACCGCGTGTCGCCGCATGCCGGCATCGTCGCCCAGCGCATGACCGCGCTGTCGCGGCTCTCCCGCGTCAAGGGACGCGAGCGGCCGGCGGTGCTGCTCACCACCGTCAACGCCGTCCTGCAACGGGTGCCGGCGAAGCAGCTCGTCGCCAGCCAGGCGCTGTCCGCGGCACCCGGCAACATGATCGCCATGGACGGCATCGTGCGCTGGCTCGAGCTCAACGGCTACGTGCGCGCCTCGATGGTGCGCGAGCCCGGCGACTATGCGGTGCGCGGCGGCATCCTCGACCTCTATCCGCCGGGCATGGCCGACCCGGTGCGGCTCGACTTCTTCGGCGACACGCTGGAGTCGATCCGCAGCTTCGACCCGGAGAGCCAGCGCACGATCGACCAGCTGCGCGGGCTCGACCTCGTGCCGGTCGCCGAGTTCCAGCTCACCACCGAGACGATCCGCCGCTTTCGCACCGGCTATGTCGAGGCGTTCGGCGCGCCCTCGCGAGAGGACCTGCTCTACGAGGCGGTGAGCGAAGGCCGCCGCCACCCCGGCATGGAGCATTGGCTGCCGCTGTTCCACGACAAGATGGAGACGCTGTTCGACTACGTGCCGGGCGCAGCTATCGCGATCGAGCCGCTGGCCGAGGATGCGGCGCACGAGCGGCTGGCGCAGATCGCCGACTATTACGAGGCGCGCAAGCAGGCGCTCGACATGGAGGGCGGCGGCCCGCCCTATCATCCGCTGAAACCCGACCGGCTTTATCTCGCCGAGGCCGAGTGGCGCGCGCGGCTCGATGCGGCGGCGATCGCGCGGCTGAGCCCGTTCGCCGTCCCCGAGGGCGGCGGCGCGGTCGTCGACGCTGGCACCAAGCAGGGCCGCAACTTCGCCGCCGAGCGCGCCGAGCCGAACGCCAATGTGTTCGACGCGCTGAAGGCGCATATCGAGGCGTTGCAAGGCAAGAGCAAGCGCGTCGTGGTCGCGCTGTGGAGCGACGGCTCGCGCGAGCGCATGAGCAGCGTGCTGACCGATCACGGCATGCACAACCTCGTCTCGATCCGGTCCTGGTCCGAGGTGCTGGCGCGGCCAAAGTTCGAGGTGGCGCTCGCGGTGCTCGGGCTCGAAAGCGGCTTCGAGACCGACGACGCCGCCGTCATCGGCGAACAGGACATCCTGGGCGACCGCCTGGTGCGGCCGCGCCGCGCGGCGAAACGCGCCGAGAATTTCATCGCCGAGGTGTCGAGCCTCGCCGTCGGCGATCTCGTCGTGCACGTCGACCACGGTATCGGCCGCTTCGTCGGCCTGCAGACCATCGAGGCGGCCGGCGCGCCGCACGATTGTCTCGAAGTGCACTACGCCGGCAACGACAAGCTGTTCCTGCCGGTCGAGAACGTCGAGCTCCTGTCGCGCTACGGCTCCGAGGAGACCGCGGTCGATCTCGACAGGCTCGGCGGCGGCGCTTGGCAGCAGCGCAAGGCGCGCATGAAGCAGCGCATCCGCGAGATTGCGGGCGAGCTGATCAAGGTCGCGGCCGAGCGGCAGCTGCGCGAGGCGCCGAAGCTCGCGGTCGGCCACGGCGCCTATGACGAGTTCTGCGCCGGCTTTCCCTATGACGAGACCGACGACCAGCTCGCCTCGATTGACGCGGTGCTCGGCGACCTCACGTCCGGCCGGCCGATGGATCGGCTGGTGTGCGGCGACGTCGGCTTCGGCAAGACCGAGGTAGCGCTGCGCGCCGCCTTCGCGACGGTGATGAACGGCAAGCAGGTTGCCGTGGTGGTGCCGACTACGCTGCTCGCGCGCCAGCACTACAAGACCTTCAAGGAGCGGTTCCGCGGTTTTCCGGTGGAGGTCGCGCAGGCGTCGCGCCTGGTGCCGACCAAGGAGGTCAACAAGGTCAAGCAGCGGCTGGCCGAGGGCCAGGTCGACATCATCATCGGCACCCATGCGCTGCTCGGCAAGAGCGTCAAATTCCGCGACCTTGGCCTGGTGGTGGTCGACGAGGAGCAGCATTTTGGCGTCGCCCACAAGGAGAAGCTCAAGGCGCTGCGCGCCGAGGTGCACGTGCTCACGCTGACCGCGACGCCGATTCCGCGCACCTTGCAGCTCGCTTTGACCGGCGTGCGGGAGCTGTCGATCATCGCGTCGCCGCCGGTCGACCGGCTGGCGGTGCGCACCTTCGTGGCGCCGTTCGATCCGCTGATCGTGCGCGAAGCTTTGCTGCGGGAGCGGTATCGCGGCGGCCAGGCATTCTACGTCTGCCCGCGCATCGAGGACCTCGGCGAGGTGAGGGAGTTCCTCGACAAGACCGTGCCGGAGGCGAAGGTCGCGGTAGCGCACGGCCAGATGCCGCCGACCGTGCTCGAGGACATCATGGCGGCGTTCTACGACGGCAAGTTCGACGTGCTGCTGTCGACCACCATCGTCGAGTCCGGCCTCGACATCCCGACCGCCAACACGCTGATCGTGCATCGCGCCGACATGTTCGGCCTGGCGCAGCTCTACCAGCTGCGCGGCCGCGTGGGCCGCTCGAAGACGCGCGCCTATGCGCTGTTCACCCTCCCGGCAACGCGCCGCATCACCTTCCAAGCCGAGCGGCGGCTGAAGGTGCTGCAATCGCTCGACACGCTCGGCGCCGGCTTCCAGCTCGCCTCGCACGACCTCGACATCCGCGGCGCCGGCAATCTCCTCGGCGACGAGCAGTCCGGCCACATCAAGGAGGTCGGCTTCGAGCTCTACCAGCAGATGCTGGAGGAGGCGGTGATGAGCCTCAAAGCCGGCCTGGCCGCGCCGGTCGCCGAGCGCTGGTCGCCGCAGATCACCATCGGCACGCCGGTGCTCATTCCGGAGGACTACGTCGCCGACCTGTCGGTGCGGCTCGCGCTCTACCGCCGCCTCGCCGAGCTCGAGGACGAGCGCGCCATCGACGCGTTCGGCGCCGAGCTGGTCGACCGGTTCGGCAAGCTGCCCGACGAGGTCAAGCATCTGCTGCGCATCGTCGAGATCAAGGCGTTGTGCCGGCGCGCCAATGTGGAGAAGATCGAAGCCGGGCCGAAGGGCGCGGTGCTGTCGTTCCGCGACAATATCTTTGCCAATCCGGAGGGGCTCATCGCCTTCATTCGCGAGCAGGGGAGGGACGCGCGCGTGCGGCCCGACCAGAAGGTCGTGCTGTTCGACGAGTGGGACAATCCGGAGCAACGCCTCAAGGGCGCCGCGGCGATCTTGCGGCGGCTGGTCTCGATCGCGGAGCGCGCGAAGGCGGCGTGAGAGTCAAGCGTGGGTCCCCGGCTCTACGGGGCGCCAGCACCGAGAGTCAAAGCGTGGGTCCCGGGTCTCGCTGCGCTCGCCCGGGACACGATTCAGTGCCGTTGGTCCAGCCTCGTGTCCCAGCCGTAGCGAGCGCCAGCGAGCGGAGAGCCGGGACCCACGTTTTGAGCCGCTTATGAGTTCGTTCCGCCGCGGGAGCGTGTCTAGTCCGCTGAAGGCTCCGCGGCCACCGCGGGTGGCTGCGCAACGGGCGCCTCGCGCGTGCTCGGCTGGTCGGTGTGGGTGGCCTCGGCACCCGGACCGAACCGCAGGCGCGTCGTCAGGTCGGCGCGCACCTGTTTCAACGGGCGAGCGATCTCGGCTTCGACCTCGGGTGAGCACACCTGGCCTGGAACGCGCGAGACGAATTCACGGTTGATCTTCAAGGTCCGGCCCTCGAGCTTGTATTGGGCCGTATAGCTGAACCAGCGATTGTCGATGTTGCGATTTTGAATGGTCTGCGGCAGCGGCAGGCCGTCGGCGAATGACAGCTCGATCTCCTCGACCTGGCGCCCGGCATAGCAGATGAACGGCAGCTGGCGGCCGTCATAGCGCTCGCCGAGCAGCGCGCCGGTCGGCCGGGCCTTCATCGACAGTCCGTAGGGGATCACCGTCGTGCCGCCGGCGGCGACGTTCATCTTCTCGTTGAGGGTGAATTGCGCCTTCACGGTGAACGGCTCTGCGAAATCCGACATGGCGGGAACCTGGAACCGGCCGCGGCCTGGAAAGCCGACTGCACGCAGGCGCTTTTCCGCAGACCTGTCGAGGCCATCGCTCTGGATTTGAACGATGGCACGGCGAGTGCCCTGCGCAAAGGAACCGGTGGTGGTTTCGATCGTCTCGCCCATGACGGCACCGTCGGCGGCCACCGCCATTTTGGTGCGATTGATCGAGGTGTGATCCGCGAGCTGCATCGCCGGCGTGCGATCCCGATGCGCCCCATCCGCGGAGACGCGCAGCACGGGCTTGTCGTAGTCGCCCAGGCCAAGCACGCCGAACGCCGCGGTTGACACGGTCGGATCGTCGTAGAGCCCCAGTTCCGGAATGCGGATGATGAGGTGATTGAAGTAGCTGGGAGTCGCCTGATCGGGCAACGTGTAGGTCGTGGCGCTGTTGATCAGGACATGCTCGCTCGCAATGCCCTTGGCGGCGAGCAGCGCCGACATCAACGTGACGTGATCTTTGCAGTCGCCGTATTTGTTCTTGAGAATGGCCGCAGCCTCATGCGGCACGTATCCTCCGGCGCCGAGGTAGATCGCGACATAGCGGATGTTGCGCTTGACCCACGCGTCGATGGCGGCGGCCTGGCCACGCCGGTCATCGATGCCCTTGGTGATCTCGTCCGCGAGCGCCTGGATCTGCGGCGTGATGACCGTCTTCGCGGCAGCGCGGGCCCAATAGGCGTTGCCAAGGGCCGCATAGTCCTTGAACGTCGTCACGATCACCCGCGGATCGCGGTCCCATGGCGAGGTCTCGCCGGTTTCCGCCAGCACGCGCGCCTTCGGACGATACGTGATGGTATGACGGATCGTCGTGCCGTCCTCGATGGTCCGATGCTGGATCTCGTCGCCGTAAGCCGCCACCTGCAGCGGCATGTCCTTCGGCGCGATGATCTCGGCGGTCGACTCCGCGAGGGACGTTTGCCGCGGATAAATGAGGCTCGTGGTGTACTGGCCGGGGAACATCGCGATCTTCTGATCGAAACGGGTCGTCAGAACGGTGGTATCGCCGACGCCCAGATCCGGAAAGACGACCGTTCGGGCTTTCATCTCGCGATGGAAGATGGTGGCCTGGCCCGACTGCGCATCGGTCGTCAGAATGTTTTCCGGATCGACCGACACTTTCTCGCCGTTGGCCTTCTCGGTGTAGGCCTCGATGACGTCGAGCGTCTGCATGCTTTGGATGTAGTTGCGGGTCTGCTTGCCGACCGTCTCGAGCACGCCGGCGCCGAGGACCTTGATGCGGATCGTCGCGATGGATTCAGCGGTGCCGTCCGGGCGTACCGTAATGGTGATGGTCTCGGTCTTCACCCACGGGGCGGTGCCCCGCTGCTGCTCCACGTCCTGCGGCGGCGATGACTGCGTCCAGCCGGAGGTCGGCAGGGCGACACCGATGCATGCCGCGAGCACGAGGGTCGCCGCGGTCGTGCGAAGGTCGCGGACTCGAAGCGACGGGCGGGTCCCCACGGCGATCGCGATCATGCTCGTATCTCCCCTGAACGGCCCAGCCACCACGCCCCACGGACTCGCCTATTGGTCGCGAAGGCGGGCCTGGATGTTCAGATCCCGGCCGGATTTGCGGCCGCCAGTCGGACTCGTCGCGCGGGAGCGGGTTTTCGGCTCCGATCCGGCGGAAAATCGCTGTCCTGAGGTAACTTACGGGCAGGGGGCCGTCCCGCGGTCATTCCGGCTTCACGTTTCCGGCCGTGATGATCTTTGTCCACTTGTCGATCTCGCGGTCGACATGGGCGCGGAATTCGTCCGTCGTGGTGCCGATCGGCTGAAAGCCGAGCTCCAGCAGGCGCTGGTTGAACGCGGCGCTCTTCACCGCGTCGGCGGAAATCTGTTGCAATTTCGCGATCACCTCGGGCGGCGTCGCCGCCGGCACGATCAGTCCCATCTCGCTCGAGGAGTCGACGCTGCCGAGCCCGATCTCCTCCATGCTCGGCACGTCGGGAAGCTGCGGCGCGCGGCCACGGGTGACGCCGAGCGCGCGTGCTTTGCCGCCGGTAATATGCTCCCGGATCGTGGGTACGGCGCCGAACGTAAAATCGAGCTTGCCCGACAGGAAGTCGGTAACCATCGGCGCACCCCCGCGATAGGGCACGACGACGATGTCGATGCCGGCCGCCTGGCGGAATTGCTCGCCGGCGAGGTGAATGCCGGTGCCGATGCCGGCCGAGCCGAAGGTCAGCTTGCCAGGATTGGCCTTCGCCGCCGCGATCAGCTCCTGCGCGGTCTTGTAGGGCGACGAGGGGTGCACCACCAGCACCAGCTGGGTGCGCGAGAGGAGCGATACCGGTACAAAGTCCTTGCGCGTGTCGTAGGGCAGCTTCTCCTTGAACAGCCCGGGATTGGTGACGAACGCGCTGTCCACCATGCCGATCGTGTAGCCGTCCGGCGCAGCGTTCGCGACCGCCTGGGTGCCGACGATGGACGCGCCGCCGGCGCGGTTGTCGATAACGAAAGGCTGGCCAAACTCCTTCTCGATCTGGGCCGCCAACAGCCGCGAGAACACATCCGTGCCGCCGCCGGGCGCATAGGGCACGATGATCTTGACCGGACGCTGCGGGTAGGTCTGGGCGAAGGCAAGTCGTGTGGACAGTGTGCCAAGCACGCCGCCGGCTATCAGCGTGCGTCGGTTCAAGCGGAGCATGGCGTTTCCCTTGTTTTCTTTTCCAACTGGGTCCCGGGTCTCGCTTGCGCTCGCCCGGGACACGAGTCTGTGCCTCTTGTCCCGGCCGAAGCGAGCGTCAGCGAGCGAAGAGCCGGGACCCACTCTATGACTCAATGCGAAACCGTTCGATCAGCTCCGGCTCCGGATCGGCACCCAAGCCCGGGCCTGTCGGCACCTCGACCGTGCCGTCGACGATCGGCACGGTCTTGGCGTAGGGCGTGAAGCCCACGTCAGCGAAGAAGCGCTCTGCAGTCGCCACCTTCTCCTTCGCCGCGAGCGCGTGCACGGTGGCGAGAAAGCCCGGCCCGAGAAAGAACCCGTGCGGCACGCAGGTGACGCCGTTCTTCTCCGCCTCGGTGGCGATGCGCCACAGATTGGTGAGCCCGCCGATCTTGACCATGCTCGGCTGCACGTAGTCGGTCGCGCGCGCCGCCACCATCTTGCGGAAGTCGAGCACGCCGGTCGCGTTCTCGCCCATGGCGAGCGGCACTCCGGTCGCGCGCTTGAGCGCGGCGAGTGACTCGAAATCCTCCGGCGGCCAGATCGGCTCCTCGACCCAGAACGGGTTCGACGGCGCGATCGCTTTCACGGCCTCGGTCGCCTGATCCGGCGTCCAGGCGCAGTTGGTGTCGACCATGATCGGAATGTCCGGCCCGGCGACCGCGCGCGAGGCGGCGACCGCCTCGCCGGTGCGCTCGTGCAACTTGATGTGCCGAAAACCACGATCGAGCGCGCGCTGGGTGTTGCGGCTGACGTCGTCGAGCTTGCCGCCATATTGCAGGAGCGAGGCATAGGCCTCGATGCGCGTGCGCTTCGCGCCGCCGAGCAAGGTCGAGACCGGCACGCCTTCGAGCTTGCCGCGGATGTCCCACAGCGCGACGTCGATCCCGCTCAGCGCCTGCACCACCGCGCCGGCGCGGCCGAGATTGTGCAAGGTGCGCTCGAGCCGCGTGGTCAGCTCCGGGTCGGTCGCGTCCTGGCCGAGGGTGATCGGGCGAATGAACGTGTCGATCGCCTCGACATTGCCGCGCCAGTTGCCGCCATAGCCCTCGCCCCAGCCGCTGACGCCGTTGCTGGCCATGATCCGCACCAGCAGCGTCTCCATGCCGTTGCGCGGGCGACCGGCGAAGATCGGCGGCGGCGCCCAATGATCGAACGGGATGCGCAGCGCGAAGGTCTCGATCTTCTCGATAGTGACAGCCATGGCGTTTCGAACCGCTCCCTGACGCTTGTTTTCACAGCCGCCCGTGGGCGATGTGATCTTGCTCTTCAGCGATGCTATCGTGACCGGAGGTCTCGGCAAGCCTCGTGTCAAGGCTCGTGTCAAGTCTCGTGTGCATGACGTCACGCGTCGCAATACTGGTCTGCCTGGTGGTCGTGGCGGGGCTCGCCGGCGATCCTGCATTCGCGCATACCGGCGGCAGCCTCTCCGGCGGGCTGTTGGGCGGCTTCACCCATCCGCTGTTCGGGCCCGATCACATCGCCGCCATGGTGGCGGTCGGCCTGTGGGGCGCGTTCCTTGGCCCACCGGCCATCTGGCTATTGCCCATCGTATTTCCGCTGGTGATGGCGGTCGGCGGCGTGATCGGCATCCTCGGCATCCCGCTGCCCGATGTCGAGCGCGCCATCGCGGGCTCCGCCATCGTGCTCGGCCTGACCGTGGCGCTCGCTCTGCGCGCGCCGTTGTGGTTCGCCGCGGCGCTGGTCGGCTTCTTCGCCATCTTTCACGGCTACGCCCACGGCGCCGAGCTCCCGCCCGGCGCCAACGCGGTGGCGTTCTCGCTCGGCTTCGTGGTGGCGACCGGCCTGCTGCACCTCGCCGGCATCGCCTTCGGGCTTCTCACGCGCTGGCGGCTCGGCGCCATCGCGGCGCGCGCACTCGGGGGGGTGCTCGCGGTCGGCGGCGCGGCCGTCGGTACGGGCCTGACGTCGGCCGCGGCGGCCCCGGTGCCGGGCGGACCGGTCGACCTCGGCCCCGAGCGGACGCTGGGCCCGCTGCCGTCCGCCTCGCCCACCACCCCGGCGTCGAAGGCCCCGCCGCCGCTGCTGAAGGCGGGAGCCACGGTGGCGTTCTTCGGCGACTCGCAGGGCATGACGCTGCTGCTGAACCAGCCGGCCGACACCGGGAGGTACATCAAGACGGTGGACGCGACCATCGAAGGGTGCGGCGTCCTGCTCGGCGCGGTCCGCAGCCGGTCCGGCGAGAAGCGCAACCTCACCGCGAACTGTCGCAACTGGCAGTCGGTGTGGGCCCAGCGGGTCAACCAGATCAAGCCGGCGATGGCCATCGTCATGATCGGCGCCTGGGACGTCTTCGACCTGACCGTCGACAGTGGACCGACGCTGGCGTTCGGCTCGACGGAGTGGAACGCCACGTTCACCGACGCGATGCGCAAGGGCATCGACACGCTGCGGTCCGGCAACACCGAGGTCGCGCTCGCGCTGCTGCCCTGCTACCGCCCGATCAAGGCGAGCGCCGGCTTCTGGCCCGAGCGCGGCGACGACACCCGTACCCGCCACATCAACGACCTGCTGCGCGCGATCGCCGGCACGTACCCGACCGGGGTGCGCACGCTCGAGCCACCTTCGCAGTTCTGCACCGACCCGGCGATCGGCTCCGACACCTCGTACCGGTGGGACGGGGGGCACTACTACAAGAAGGGCGCGGCGCTGTACTTCACCCCCCTCCT
>Ga0081540_1000115_pt1 | contig 84188 bp, 79 predicted proteins | sample TabmetS2T1R1_FD_71024 | JGI IMG/M metagenome (GOLD analysis project Ga0081540, IMG submission 71024) | Tabebuia heterophylla rhizosphere microbial communities from the University of Puerto Rico - S2T1R1 | ecosystem: Host-associated > Plants > Roots > Rhizosphere ...
CGGCCCGCCCCGGGCGCGGGGCCCCGGGTGCCGCGGCAGCCGTCGAGCCCCGGGCCGCGGGGGGCGAGCTCGTCTGGATCGGCGGCCCGCCGGCGCCACTGATGGTGCAGGCCCGCCGTCATCACCGAGTTGAGCGCGTCGTAGTGCGAGGCGACGCGGTCGAACATGCGGTTGACCTGACCGGCGAAGTCAGGTGAGGTGCGGTTGTCGTTGATCGTGTCCATCGGGGTTCAGGACATTGTGCAGCGCCCGTCGCGGGCGCACCTCCCCCCTAGTCCAGAGAGGACAGGAAATTCGCCAGCTCTTCGAGCTTCTTCGGCGGCAGATCGCGGAAGGAAGGCATGATGCCCGGACCGATTTCGACCGAGCGGATGATCGCCGCACGAGGGATCCGGGACGCGATGTGGGTCAGTTCCGGCCCAGGTCCGTTGTTGCCGTTCTCGCCGAGCTTGTGGCAGGCGAGGCAGCCCGAGCCGGCGACGACCTCCTTGCCGGCCTCGTATTGGGGTGCCACCTTCATATCGATCTCGGTCGGCGGCCCGGCGACGGCGCCGGCGTAGGTCAGGTAGCCCATCGCCAGGATCGTCAGGCAGCCGGCGGTGGTCGCCAGCGGCCGGCGCTCGGGCCGGCGCTCGGGGCCGCGGTCGTAGAACGGCAGCAACAGCAGCAGGACCATGCAGACCGTCGGAATGATGATCGTCGCGATCGGGACCAGCTCCGGCGGTTTGATCACGCGCAGGACCTCGAAGAGGAAGAAGAAGTACCACTCGGGGCGCGGCGTGTAGGTGGTCGAGGTCGGGTCGGCCTTCGGCCCCTGCTCGGCGCCGAGGATCAGCGACATCGCGATGATCACGGCGACGACGATCAGCGCCATCGTCGAGTCCTTCAGCACCGCGTAGGGGAAGAACGGCTTCCCCTTCTTCTTCAGAAGCTCGTATTCCTCGAGGTATGCCTGCTTATCCCTGGGCTTCATCCGCGCATTCCGTTCGAGGAAGGCCCGGCGCCGTTACCGGTGGCGCTTGCGTCGAGCTGGGCGACTGGCTCGGCGATTTTCGGCTTCTCCGCTTTGACCCAGGGCGGCGCCGTCGTGCCGAGCTTGACGACGAGGTAGAGGTGGGCGCCGATCAGGGCGATGATCGCCCCCGGCAGCAGCAGCATGTGAATCGCGTAGAAGCGAGCCAGGGTCGTCGCCCCGAGCTCGGGCCCGGCGCGCAGGAAGTCGCTCAGGTAGGGGCCGACGATCGGGCCGGTGCCGTTGATGTTGATGCCGACGATCGAGGCCCAGTAGGAGCGCTGGTCGAAGGGCAGCAGGTAGCCGGTGAAGGCCATCGTCATCGTCAGGATCAGCAGCACGACGCCGATCACCCAGTTCAGCTCCCGCGGGTACTTGTAGGCGCCGAAGAAGAAGGTCCGGCCCATGTGGACGAAGATCAGGATCACCATCACGCTGGCGCCCCACTTGTGCATCCCGTGCACGAACTGGCCGAGGGGAACGTCGTTGTTGATGTGCGAGATCGAGGCGTAGGCCTGGGTCGCGGAGGGCGTGTAGAACATCGCCAGGAAGACGCCGGTGACGGCCTGGACGATGAAGGCGAAGAGCGTCGCCGAGCCGAGCGTGTAGAACCAGTTGGTCCCCTTCGGCACCTTGCGGTAGAGCATCCCGGTGAGGAAGCCGGTGGCGCCGGTGCGCTGATCGACCCAGGCGAGGACGTCGGCGGGCGCGTCCTTGGCCTGGTCTTCGAAGCGGTCGACGTGCGTCCGGCTCGGCGGCGGCGAGGACTTGAGGTCGGCGGGAGCCTGACCTTTGCGGCCATCGGTCCCCGGCTTGGGCGGTTTGCGCAGCGGCGGCGGGACGACGAAATCCGGGATTTTCGGGGTCGGAAGTTTCGGCATCAGGGCGGTGGGAAGGTAGAGGGCCGCGGCGGGTAGAGGTATTCCCAGATCCCGCCGGTGAACTCGCCGGGATCGCGGGCGCGCACCGGTTCCATCTGGTTGGTGACGCTGAAGCGGGGGCCGACCTCGACCTGGCCGTTGCGGACCCGGGTCTGGAACTGGTCGAGCGGGCGCACCGGCGGGCCGCCGATCCGCTTGCCCTGGAAGTCGTAGACGCCGCCATGGCAGGGGCAGATGAAGTTGCCGGCGGCCTCGACGAAGCGGACCGGGCAGCCGAGGTGGGCGCAGCGGTTGGAGACGGCGACGTACTTGCCGGGTTCTTCTTCGAGGTCCTTCGAGCTCTTGCGCACGTAGGCGATCGTCTTGCCGGCGTCGCCGATCCCCTCGGTTTCGGTGAAGACGACCTGGCGGTAGGTGTCTTCGACGAAGTCGCTGGTCGGCCCGACCGCCTCCCAGCGCTCCTTGCCGCGGTGGAAGATCGGCGCCACCGCGAAGCCGACCGCGGGCAGGATGATCGCGGCGCCGGCGATCCCGCCCAGGCCCTGGGCGGCGATCGTGAACGCCCGCCGCCGGGTCATCGACTCTCCCTCGAAATAGCCGGGGGGGTCGGGCTGTACCCGCTGCTGAGGAGCCTCCTCGGCCCCGTTCATCTTGTCCGCGTTCTCAGGTGCCACGTCTCTCGCGTTTCGGTCGCCAAGTCTATTGCGTTAAGGACGGCGCCGGCTCTCGGCTGCCACGCCCTGTCCCGCTACGATCGACTCGAGCGCCGGGGAGCTTATGGAACGGCGCCGTCAAGTGACGGGGAGGTAGGGAGATGCGGTTTCGGAGGACTACGTCGGGAGCGGTTTTGGCAATCGTCGCGGCCGTTGTCAGCCTGGTTGCGCTGGCGACAGGAGCGCTCGGTTCGACCTCACCGACCCAGACCCGGGAAGGCTACGTCGCCCAGGTCGAGCCGATCTGCAAGACGAACACCAAGGCCAACGAACGGATCCTGGCCAACGTCCGCGGCTACATCAAGCACGGCAAGCTGCCGCTCGCCGCGACCCAGTTCCGCAAGGCCTCGGAAGCGTTCGGCAAGGCAACCAAGCAGATCGCCGCCATCCCACAGCCGAGCAGCGATGCGACCAAGCTCGGCAAGTGGATCGGCTATCTCGAAGGCGACACCAAGTACCTGGGGGAAATCGCCAAGGCGCTGAAGGCAGAAAAGAAGTCGCGAGCGCAGGAACTGCTGGTCCGGCTCGAAGCCAACAGCCGGCGCGCCAACAGCACCGTGATCAGCTTCGAATTCCGCTACTGCGTGATCAACCAGTCCAAGTTCGTCTGAGTTGCTGCGGCGGGCGGCCGTCCGTTCTCTGGCGCTCGCGGCGGCCGGGGCCTCGATCTTCGCCCTGGCCGTCCCCGCCGCCGGCGAGGTCGCGCAGAAGAACGGGCTGATCGTCAGCTTCGGCGGCTCGATCGCGCCGCGCGTCCTGCCCCGCACCGGGACGACGCCGATCGGCGTCACCGTCGAGGGCCGGGTCCGCACCGCCAGCGGGCGGCTGCCGCCGGCGCTGCGACGGCTCTCGCTCGAGCTCAACGGCAACGGCGTCCTCGACCGCCGCGGCCTGCCCAGCTGCCGGGCCGACGAGCTGCAGCCGTCGAGCTCCGCCCAGGCGCTGGCGATCTGCGGGCCGGCCCGGGTCGGCGGCGGCCGGGTGAGCGGCTCGATCGTGATCCCCGAACAGCATCCGACCAGCTTCAGCGGCCGCGTGATCGCCTTCAACGGCCGTGCCGGCGGCGGCGGCGCGGCGATCCTCGCCCACCTCTACACGAAGTCGCCGATCGCGCTCACCGCCGTGATCGTCTTCCGGATGAAACGGACCGCCGGCACCTACGGCACCCGGCTGGTCGCCGCGGTCCCGCCCCGCACCAGGCGCCTCGTCCACATCACCGGCTTCAGGCTCCACCTCTCCCGCAGCTTCGAGTCCGCCGGCCAGCGCCGCAGCTACCTGAGCGCCAGCTGCCCCGCCCCGCCGGGGTTCACCCGCATCAGCTTCCCCCTGGTCCGAACCACCCTCAGCTTCGTCGGCGGAACCACCCTCCGCAGCATCGTCACCAGGGCCTGCCGGACCCGCCCCTAGCGCTTGGGGAGCTGCAGCACGCAGCCGTCTCGCCAAGGGGATCCCGCTTAAAGCGGAGAGTCGTCGTGCAGCGAAAAATTCCCTTGACTTCCAGAGAGCAAAACACGAACATATGTTCGTATGGAGATCGCTTGCGTCATCGGCAGTCGCATGGCGGCTCCTCCGCGCCCGGGCCGTTCCGGGGGGTCCCGGCCCGGGCGCGAATCTCTTCCCGATCCGGTCGAGGCGGCGGAGCAGACCGAGGCGATGGTGCGGGCGCTGGAGTCGATCGGCGCCGCGGTCGAGTCCGAGCGGGCGGGCGAGGCCTTCTTCGCCGTCGAGGGCTTGCGCGGGATCTACGGGGGCGACACCGAGGGGGTGCTGTCGGCGGTCCGCGAGGTGGTCGGAGTGCGGGCGCGGGTCGGCGTCGCGCCGACCCGACTGGCGGCTTACGCCCTCGCCCGCCGCAACGACGACGGTCACGTCTCCGACGCCGGGCTGCACGCCTTCCTGGCTCCGCTGCGGATCTCGGTCCTGATGCCGCGGCTGCCGGTGCCCGAGCGCGAGTCCGAGGAGCTCGTCACCGCCCTCGAGCGGCTCGGGATCAGGACCCTGGGCGGGTTGGCGCAGCTGACGCCGGACCAGGCCGCCGACCGCTTCGGCGTCCTCGGCCTGCAGGCGCTGAAGCTGGCCCGCGGCGAAGACGAGCCGCTGCGCCCGCGCGTCCCCCACGAGGAGCTGGCCGAGCAGATCGAGCTGCCGGAAGGGACCGCCGGGCGCCAGCTCGAGCGCGCGCTCGAGCTGCTGGTCGATCGCCTGCTGGCCGCGCCGCAGCGGCGCGGCCGCACCCTGCTCGGGCTGCGCCTCGGAGCGAAGCTGGCCGGCGGCGGCAGCTGGAGCGTCGAGCAGGGGCTGGGGCGCCCGAGCGCCGCGGCCGGCGTCCTGCGCGGGGTGCTGGTGACGCGTCTGGAGTCGCTGCCGGGCCCGGCCGAGACGCTGCGGCTGCGGGCGCTCGGGTTCGGGCCGCCGGCCGCCGACCAGCTCGAGCTCTCCTTCCGCGGCAGCGACTCGGGCCGGCGCCACCGGCTCGGCCAGGCGGTGCGCGAGGTGCGCGCCGCCCAGGGCTCCGAGGCGCTGCTGAAAGTACTCCCGGTCGACGCCGACTCCCGGGTGCCTGAGCGATGGGCGATGCTGACGCCCTTCCCTGAGCTGTGAGCCCCGGGCTCCGCCGTCTCTACACCCCCCGCCCAATCAAGATCAGAGTCGACGCCGACGGCAAGCCGGCCAAGGTCGACGGGGTCGTGGTCGAGGCGGTCCGCGAGGAGTGGGTGGTCGAAGACCGCTGGTGGACCTCGCGGCCGCTGCGCCGGCACTACTTCGAGCTGGTCCTCGCCAGCGGCCGCTCGCTGACCGTCTTCCACCGCGGCGACACCGGGCGCTGGTACCGGCAGCGGGCCTAGGCGGTGCGATGGCGGCGCCTCCCTATGTAGAGCTGCACGCGCACTCGGCCTTCTCCTTCCTCGACGGCGCCTCGACCCCGCTGGAGCTGGCCGTCGCTGCCGACGCGCTCGGCTACCCCGCCCTCGCCCTCACCGACCACGACGGCGTCTGGGGCTCGCGCGAGTTCGCCGAGGCGTGCCGGGGGCTTGCGGTACGGGCGATTACGGGGGCGGAGTTGACGGTGCGTGTGGGCCGGCGGGCCAGCTACGTGCACATCACTCTGCTCGTCGAAGACGCGGCCGGGTACCGCAATCTCTGTCGCTTGCTGACGCTGGCGCATGCGCATACGCGGGACGACACGACCCGTTCGGCGACGCAGCCGTGGGCGACGCTGGAGCAGGTCGAGGAGCACGCCGAGGGGCTCGTCTGCCTCTCCGGCTGCGCCCGCGACGGCGCCCTGGCCGGCGCCTGGGAGCGCGGCGACACGGCGCGGGGGGAGCGGCTCGGCCGCCGCCTGCTCGCCGCCTTCGGCCGCGGGCGCTTCCGGGTCGAGCTGCAACGCCCCTTCTGGCGGCGCGATCGCGCCCGCAACCGCTGGCTCACCCTGCTCGCCTCCCGCCTCGGCGTCGCCGCCGTCGCCACCGGCAACGTCCACTGCCACCACCGGCGCCGCGCCCGCCTCCAGGATGCCCTCGTCGCGATCGGCCTCGGCGAGACGCTGGACGAGTCCGAGCCGCGGCGGCGCGGCAACCGCAGCTCGGTGCTGGCCCCGCCGCAGCGGATGGCGGCGCGCTTCGCCGAGCACCCGGAGGCGGTGGCGGAGACGGTCCGCCTGGCCGAGCGGCTGCGCTTCGACCTCAGCCAGGAACTCGGCTACCGCTACCCGGAGGAAATCGACGCCGACCGCACCCTGGCCGAGCTCTGCCGCGTGCGAATGACCGAGCGCTACGCCGGCCGTCCGCACCAGTCCGAGGCGGGTGCGCGGCTCGAGTCCGAGCTGGCGACGATCCGCCGCCTCGGCCTCTCCGGCTTCTTCCTCCTCCACCACGACCTGCTCGAGCTGGCGCGGGAGGTCGCGGTCGAAGTACGCGGCCGCGGCTCGCCGCGCGAGGTCCTGCCGCCGGGGCGCGGGCGGGGCTCCAGCGTCAGCTCGATCGTCTGCTACCTGACCGGGCTCTCCCACATCGACCCGGTCGCGGCGGGGCTCTTCTCCGGTCGCTTCCTGACCGACGGTGCGACCGCGATCCCCGACATCGACCTCGACTTCCCGCGCGACATCCGCGAGGTGCTGATCCCGCGCGTCCACGAGGTCTACGGCGCCGACCGCTCGGCCCTGGTCGCCGCCTTCCCGACCTACCGCCCCCGCGGCGCCGTCCGCGACCTCGGCAAGGTGCTGGGGCTGCCGGCGGCGGAGATCGAGAAGGTAGCGGGGGTCGTCGGCTTCCACGAGTCCGCCGGCCAGCTCGGGCGCGACGTCGCCGCCGCGATCGGCCCTGAGCGCGCCGGCTCGCGCCGCTGGCGGGCGCTGCTCGAGCTCTCCGGCGAGGCGATGGGCCTGCCCCGTCACGCCTCCCAGCATTCGGGCGGGATGGTGATCTCGACGGCGCCGCTGATCGACGTCTGCCCGGTCGTGCCGGCGGCGATGGAGGGGCGCCAGATCGTCCAGTGGGACAAGGACTCCTGCGCCGACGCCGGGCTGCTGAAGATCGACCTACTCGGGCTGGGAATGCTCTCGGCGGTCGAGCGCTGCGTCGCCGAACTGGAGCGCACCCGCAACGAACCGGAGCCCCTCGACCTCTCGCGGATCGACCTCGCCGACCGCGCGACCTTCGAATCGATCCAGGCGGCGGAGACCACCGGCGTCTTCCAGATCGAGAGCCGGGCGCAGATGCAGATGCTGCCGCGGACCCGGCCGCAGACGATCGACGACCTCACCGTGCAGGTGGCGCTGATCCGCCCGGGGCCGATCCAGGGCGGCGCCGTGCACCCGTATATAGAGAGGCGCCAGCGCCAGCGCGAGAACCCGGGCTACGAACCTCCCTACGAGCACCCGGCGCTGAAGAAGGTGCTGGCGGAGACGCTGGGGACGATCGTCTACCAGGAGCAGGTGCTCGAGGTGGCGATCACATTCGCCGGCTTCACCTCCTCCGAAGCGGAGGGGCTGCGGCGGGCGATGAGCCGCAAGCGCTCGGCGCAGGCGATCGAGGAGCACCACCAGCGCTTCCTCGCCGGCGCCGCCCGCGAGCAGGGCGCGGCCCCGGAGCTGGCGGAGCGGATCTGGCAGAAGATCCAGGGCTTCTCCGGCTTCGGCTTCCCGAAGGCGCACTCGGCGGCCTTCGGCCTGCTCGCCTACCAGTCGGCCTGGCTGCGCGTCCACCGCGCGCCGGAGTTCCTCTGCGCGCTGCTCAACGAGCAGCCGATGGGCTTCTACCCGCCCGACTCGCTCGTCCACGAGGCCCAGCGCCGCGGCATCGAGGTGCGGGCGCCCGACGTCAACCGCAGCCGCGTCCTCTGCCACGTCGAATCGCCCCGCACCGACCCGGGTCTGCGCGGCGGGCTCAAGGTACGGATCGGGCTCGGTTACGTGAAGGGGGTGCGCGTGGAGGAGATGGAGGCACTGGTCGCCGAGCGCGACCGCGGCGGCCCCTACGGCGGCATCGCCAATCTCGCCTCGCGCTCGGGGGCGGGCCTGGCGAGCCTCGAACGACTCGCCTGGGCCGGCGCGCTCGACGACGTCCCCGCCGGCGCGGGGGATGAGCGCCGCGCGGCGCTCTGGCGGATCGGCGTCGGCGGCAGCGGCCACGCCGCACGCGGCGGCACCCAGCTGGCGCTGCCGTTGGAGCCGCCGGCGCCGCCCGAGCTGGAGCCGCTCGGCGAGTGGGGCGAGATGATCGCCGACTACCGCTCGACCGGGGTGACGCTCGGCAAGCACCCGATGGAGCTGCTGCGGGGCGATCTCGACCGCTCGGTCCGCCGCAGCGTCGAACTGGACCGGGTCGAGGACGGTGCCGCGGTCGCGGTCGCCGGCATGGTCGTCGCCCGCCAGCGCCCGGAGACGGCGAAGGGGATCGTCTTCATGTTGCTCGAGGACGAGCGCGGCGTCGTCAACCTGGTCATCCCCTCCCGCGTCTACGACCGCCACCGCGCCCTCGTCCGCGCCGCCCCCCTGCTCGGCGCCCGCGGCAAGCTGGAGCGCCGCGAGGGAGTGATCAACGTCGTCGTCGTCGAGCTCTGGCCTCTGGAGCCGGTCCAGCCGGTGCCCGTCACCCGCTCCGATCGCCGCCAGCAGGTGATCGCCGAGCTCCGCGAGGTAGCCCCCGCCGGCCACAGCTTCGGAAGGCGAGGACGGTGACCCTCCTTCTAGGACTGCCGGAAGCTGTGGAGCAAGGCCGGCCCCGCCCTGCCCACTTCTCAATTCGGAAATGACGATTCGGATGGAGGATTGGGTGAGCCTCTGAAAACACTCAAAAGCGAGCGAATGCGAGCGGGTTTTCAGAGGGTCACCCAATCCTCCCCCAAACCCTGATCCCTTGCCGCTTTTCGAAGCGGCCCTTGCGCGGGGTCAGCCGCGGGCGATCTTGGCGGCTTCGGCGCTACCGAGATACGGCGTCAAGGTGAACTCGACCAGATCCGGCAGCAGGCTCTCGAGCTCGGCCGTCCTGCCGGCGATGATCCGGCGTGAGATCAGCGAGACCATGCCGCCGACCAGCGCCTCCTCGGTCGTCGGCGAGAGCCGGGCTAGGACCTCCGGAGATCGGCCCTCGCGGCCAGCTTTGAAGTAGGGAACGAGGCTCTGGATCGCGGCGTCGTAGCGCTCGACGACCACCGGGCCGGCGACCAGCGCCTCGACCATGCAGAGGCGGGCGAGGTTGGGCTCGGAGGCGAGGAAGGCGAGCATCGCGGCGAGGCCGGCGCGGACCGCGTGCGGCCAGTCGTCGACCTCCTCGAAGGCGGCACCGACGCGCTCGCTCAGCTCCGCCATCACGGTGTCGTAAGCGGCGACGAAGCACTCGTCCTTGCTGCTGAAGTGCTCGTAGAAGGTGCGGCGCGAGACCGCCGCGTGGCGGGTGATGTCGCCAATCGTGGTGCCGGCATACCCTTCCTCGGCGATTGCCTCGGCGAGGCCGGCGATCAACCGCTCGCGCTGGTTGTGGACGACGAACTCGCGCGGTAGACCGTGCCTACCGGGCGGTAGGCGAGCCAGCTCCGGCGGATAGTCGTGAGCCGACTCGACTGAGGTGTCGACGGGGTCCGCAGCCACTGAGAGCGACGATACCGGTCCGAATTTTTCGAGCAGCAGCGGCCTCGGGCGAGCCTAGGCCGTCGCTCTCCTGGCCGCGTCGGCGCCGATGTAGGGGGTCAGGGTGAACTCGACCAGATCCGGCAGCAGGCTCTCGATCTGCTCCGTCTCGCCGAGGATGATCCGCTGGTAGATGATCCAGAAGACGCCGCCGATGATCTGCTCCTCGAGCGTGCTCGGCAGCTCGTCCCCGTGCAGTGAGACCTTGCGGCCGATCCGGAAGAGGGGGATGAAGGCCTGCAGCGACTCCTCGTAGCGAGCCACCGCGGCGGGTCCGGCGGAGAGCGCCTCGACGATGCAGGTCCGGGCGAGGGCCGGCTCCGAGGCGACGTAGTGGAGGAAGGCGGCGAGGCCGGCGTCGACCCGGGCCGGCCAGCTGTCGACCTTGGTCGCCGCCTCGACCACCCGCCGCAGCGCCTCCTCGACGGCAAAGTCCTGGGTGGCGAGAAAGCAGTCCTCCTTCGAGGAGAAGTTGTCGTAGAAGGTGTTGCGGGCGATCCCGGCGCGGCGCACGATGTCGGCGACGGTCACCGCCCGGTAGCCCTGCGCGGCCGTCTCCTCGGCAAGGGCGGGAATGATCCGCGCCCGCTGATGCTGGGTGATGAACTCGCGCGAAAGCTGGTGGCGGCCGGGCGCCGGGCGGGCGGGCGTTCTCTGCGTCACGAACGCCAGGGTACCTGAGCGCGGAGACCAATAAACACGCGAGTTTGGGGTAATGAAACAGACCGGTTTCCCGGAATACCACTAAGGTACCCGAAGCTAGACAGTTCGTTCTCCCGATGGGACTTTGGCAGGGGCCGGAGCGAGCGGAGCGCGGGGGGCCAGTGGAAGGTAGATCGAAGCGGCAGCGGATTCTTGACGGCATGCTGGAGGCGGTCGGCGAGGCCGGGTACGAGGGCACCTCGGTTCGCACGGTGATCGACCGCACCGGTCTCTACCGACAGGCCTTCTACGACAACTTCTCCTCGAAGGAGGACTGCTACCTGCAGGCCTACGACGTCGGCGTGCAGAGGGTCGAAACGGGCGTCCGCGCCGCGGCAGCGGGCGAGAGCAGCTGGCGGGGCCAGCTGCGCGCCGGCCTCGGTGCGCTGCTCGACTTTCTCGACACCGAACCCGACGTCGGCCGGGCCCTGATCGTCGAGGTCCATCCGGCCGGGCCGGACGCGCTCGCCAAACGGGCCGCGGCACTGGCCCGCGCCCGCGCCTTCCTCGATCTGGGGCGGACGGCTGCAGACAGCAACGGCAGCTCGCCGCCGCGGTTGGCGCCCGAGGCGGTCGCCTCGGGCATCCACATGGTCATCCACTCGCGGCTCGCCGCCGGCAACCGCGATGGGTTCCGCGACCTGCTGCCGGAGCTGATGTATGTCGCGGTCCTGCCCTACTTCGGGCCCGAGACAGCGGGGCTGGAAATGAGCCGGCCCTAGGACGGTCCCTACTAGACGCCCTCGCCGTGGCGGCCGGCGCCGGCGGCGAAGCGAGCGGCGCCCTCGAGCGCGATCGCCAGCGTCTCGCGGCCGAGACGATTCTCGAGCTCGAGGCCCTCGGCGAGCGGCAGGCCGCTGCCCTCGATCGCGGCGCGGCGGTCGGCGAGCATCGTCTCCTGGGGGAAGGCGGCGAGCCGCTCGGCCAACTCCAGCGCTCGCTCGAGCTGCTCGCCGGGGGGGACGACTTCGTTGACGAGACCGATCCGGTGGGCCTCCTCCGCCTCCACCGGCCGGCCGGTGAGGATGATCTCCAGGGCGCGGCCGAGGCCGACGACGCGGGGCAGCCGCTGGGTGCCGCCATCGATCAACGGCACGCCCCAGCGACGCTCGAAGCAGCCGAAGGTCGAGGCGGAGGTGGCGATCCGCAGGTCGCACCAGAGCGCCAGCTCGAGGCCGCCGGCGACGCACCAGCCGTCGATCGCGGCAATCGCCGGCTTCGAGGGAGTCAGCCGCGTGAAGCCCATCGGGCCGGAGGGATGGGTGACGTCGAGGCCGTCGGATTTGAGATCGAAGCCGGCGCAGAAGGCGGCGCCCCCGGCGCCGGTGAGAACCAGCACCCGGGCCTCGTCATCGGCCTCGAAGCGTTCGTGGCCCTCGCGCAGGAGCCGCGCGGTGGTGTCGTCGACCGCGTTGCGGCGCTCGGGCCGATCGATCGTCAGCACCGCCGCTGCCCCCCGGCGCTCGTAACGGACCTGGAGCTCCGCCATCGCCGCATCCTCCCACAGCCTGACCGCTGGAGCGATTTGCAGCAAAGTGCCCTGATTAAATTTCCGCCTCTTCGATGGCGCGGCAACTGGCAGATCGAGCTCCAACGCGGCTGGACACCCTCGGGCGCCTCGGCGGTCTCTCCTCGAGCGAGGCCGACCGCGGCGAACGCGCCCTCTGGCTCGCCGGACCCGGCTACCGCGCCGCCCTCTTTCACCTCGGCGCCCTGACCCGGCTCAACGAGCTGGGGCTGCTGGCGCGGGTCGGCACCGTCGGCGCGGTCTCCGGCGGCAGCATCCTCGCGGCGCTGCTCGCGACCCGGGTGCCCTGGCCCCTGCAGGGCGCTTATCGGGACTGGCCTGAGCAGGTCGCCGAGCCGATGCGGGCGATCGCCAGCCGCAACGCCCGCGCCCGCGCCTTCCTGCGCCGCCCGCTGCCGCCGGGCACCAGCGGTGAGGTGGCGCTCGAGGAGCGCTACGCGCGCGAGCTGGTCAAGTCGCTGGGCGGCGAGTCGAGCTGGGGCCTGCGCTTCGTGTTCGGCGCCTCGGGGCTGACGCTGAGCGGGCTTGCCGCCGGCTGGGAGGAATGCCTGGAATGGGACCTGTCGCAAGCGGTGGAGCCGGGCGGCTACGAGGCCGCTCTGGTCGCCGGGACGATCGCCGCCGTGCGCACCGACCTCGACGCCTTCGGCGAAGGCGAGCAGGCGGTGCTGGAGAACCACGGCTACCTGCTCGCGGACGCCGCCGCCCGCGCCCGCGGCCTGGCCGGCGCCGGCGGGATCGAGGCGGCCGCACCCGAGCCGCCGCACCCACGCTGGATGGTCGCCGGTCGGGTGCGGGAGGCGCTGGCGGCAAGCGGCCGCCGGACCTTCGTCGGCCGCCTGCGGCCGCGCCGCCAGGTTCCGCCCGACCAGATCCCCGAGGCCGCCGCCCCCGAGCTGACCGCTCTCCTTCAGCGCTACCGCCCCGTGCTCCAGTACGACTCCCTGGAGAGCTGCCGTGCCGACGCGGTCTCGACGATCTGCAGCCTGACGATGCCCGGCCGCAGCAACTCCCTCCACCGCAGAGACGGCAGCCTGATCGCCTCGGCGGCGCCGGGGCGCGGCGAGGCCCTGCTCGGGGTTGGCTTCCTCAGCGGCGACGCCTACCCGAACGGGGAGCCGGTCCGGGACGACGACTACCTCGACGAGTGCGGCGGCTCCCACGCTGACGACGCGATCGCCATCCGCCGCAGCGACCCCGACCTCGCCGACGTCGTCTACGGCCGCGCCCGCCGCGACCGCGAGGGGGCGCTGTGGCTGCAGTACTGGCTCTTCTTCTACTACGAAGACAGGGGCCTGCTCGGGATCGAGCGCCGCGAGGGCGATTGGGAGATGGTTCAGCTGCGGCTCGGCGGCGGCGAGCCGGAGGCCGTCACCTTCGCCCAGCAGGGGACCGCGGAGCGTCTGCGATGGGACCAGCTGGAGCTGGCACTGACCGACGAAGGGCAGGTGCCGGTCGTCTACCTCGCGCGCGGCAGTCACTCGCCGCGGCCGCGGCCCGGCAGCTTCCCGGCTCCGTTCGTCGCCGACCACAACGACGGCCTCGGCCCGCGGGTCCGCCCGCGCCTCAGCCCGATCGGCGACGACGGGCCGGGCTGGGTCCTCTGGCCCGGTCGCTGGGGATCAACCCGGCGGCGCGAGTACTTCGAGGTCGACAGTCCCCGAGGGCCGCGCCAGCACCCCCAGTGGTGGGACCCGGCGGAGCTGCACGAAGAGGCCGTCGGCTGGCCCGGGGAGCCCGGCGCAGGCGATGAGGAGGCGGCGGCTCCGACCCCGTGCCTGCAGGCACGGCTCGAGGGCAGCCTGGCGGTCGTCTCCTACGACTTCGGAGAGGCCGAGGGCTCCGAGGGCAAGCCGGCGCGGATCGTCGCCGCCCCGTTCGACGCCGATGGCGACGCCGGCTGCAGCTGCCCTCACGCGATCGAAGCCGGCAGCGGCGAGCTCACGCTGCAGCTGCCGGGCACGTCGCCCTGGGCCGGAGTCCGCGTCGCGGTCACCTCGACCCGCGGCATCACCGGCGAGACGGTCGCGATTCCCTTCGCCGGCGGCGAGTGAAGAGGGGAGCGGGCGGGCTAGTCGCGGCAAGGCACCCGGGGTTCGCCACGACGCCCGGCTCCCGATGCGATACGCCCCGGTCGCCGACCGGGGAGGGCAGGGCTCCCACGGCCAAGCGCAACGGTAGGCGTCGGCGCGGACGACTCGGCCGGCGCGTTCCGGGGTTGCGGCACAAAAAATGCGACCGGTGATAGCGCTCGTCGCCTGCCTCGCGCGTAGCCTTCGCGCTTAGAAGCTCGTCGCGCCACCTTCGAGACCGCTGCCCCGCTTGGCTTCCGCGGGGACCGGTCTCTCCCGGTCGCAGGGCGAACCTAGCGGCTGCGAAAGCAGTGCCGCAAGGGGTCCGTTTCAACGACTCCGCAAACTACGGAAACAAAGCTCGCCGAACGGGGGTGGCGCGGCGCCGAGGCGCGGTATACGGTCTCCCGCGGGATGAACCAGGGATCGGATGCGTCAGCTCGCCGGGCGCGGCGAAACGTCGTGCTCACGGCGGCGATCGCGGGGCTCGGGGGACTGCTCTTCGGCTACGACACCGGTGTCATCGCCGGCGCCCTGCTGTTCATCAAGACCGATTTCGCGCTCAGCAGCTTCGAACAGGGCCTGGTCGTGGCGGCGGTGCCGATCGGCGCGGTCGCCGGCGCCGCGATCGCCGGGCCGGCGGCCGACACCTACGGCCGGCGGCTGATGATCCTGATCGCCGCCGCCGTCTTCATCGTCGGCGCCCTGGTCAGCGCCGCGGCGCCCGGGGTCGAGGTGCTGGTCATCGCCCGCATCGTGATCGGCGTCGCGATCGGGCTCGCCTCGGCGGCGGCACCGGTCTACATCTCCGAGGTCGCGCCGCCCGAGAGCCGCGGGCGGCTGGTCACCTTCTTCCAGCTGGCGGTGACGGTCGGGATCCTCGTCGCCTACTTGGTCGGCCTCGCCTTCAACCACATCGAAGGCTGGCGCTGGATGCTCGGCCTCGGCTGCGTGCCGGCGCTGGCGCTCGCCTTCGGCATGCTGCGGATGCCGCAGAGCCCGCGCTGGCTGGTGATGACGGGCGACGACTTCGCGGCGCGGGCGACCCTGGCGAAGATCCGCGTCGACGACCCCGACACGATCGACATGGAGCTCGAGGAAATCAAGGAGAGCCTCGACGAGAAGCCGGGCGCCTGGAGCGAGCTGCTGCAGCCGGTGGTCAAAGCGGCGCTCGTGGTCGGGGTGGGGATGGCGATCCTGCAGCAGGTGACCGGGATCAACACGGTCATCTACTACGCGCCGACGATCGTCGAATTCACCGGCGTCAACTCCTCCGCCGGCTCGATCCTCGCCGCGGTCGGCGTCGGCGTCATCAACGTCGCGGCGACGGTCGTCGCCCTGCGCCTGCTTGACATCAGCGGCCGCCGCAAGCTGCTGATGATCGGCGTCTCGGGCATGGTGGTCTCGCTGTTCCTCCTCGGGCTCGCGTTCGTCGGCGGCGGGGGCGGCAGCACCCTCGGCTCGATCGTCGCGATCGGCAGCCTGATGACCTACGTCGCCTCGTTCGCGATCAGCCTCGGGCCGATCTTCTGGCTGCTGAACGCCGAGATCTACCCGCTCAACGTGCGCAGCAAGGCGGCCGGGATCGGGACGATGGCGAACTGGGCCTTCAACTTCATCGTCTCGCTCACCTTCCTGCTGCTGATCGAAGCGCTCGGCCGCACCGGTGCCTTCTGGTTCTACGGTGCGATCGGGATCCTCACGCTCGTCTTCTGCTGGAAGCTGGTCCCGGAGACGAAGGGCAAGCACCTGGAGGACATCCAGGCGTACTTCCAAGCGCGTGTTGACAAATCAGGCGCCGCCTCCTCTGCTCCGGCGCGCCCGCGCTAGTCATACCCGGAGTGCTCGCGGCCGCGCCTCCGCGTCCGGGGGCGGCTAAATTCCCCTGAATGCGTATTGACGAGATCATCGCGACTCAGCGGCCGACCTTTTCGGTCGAGTTCTTCCCGCCGAAGACGGCGGAGGCGACCGCGGGGCTGTACGAGACGGCGCGGGCGCTGGCCGAGCTCGAGCCGGACTTCGTCTCCGTCACCTACGGTGCCGGCGGCGCCACCCGCGACGGCACCGTCGAGATCACGCGGGCGCTGAAGGACGAGATCGGGTTCGAGACGATGGCCCACCTCAGCTGCGTCGGTGAGACGGCCGACGGCCTGGCCGCGACCCTCGACCGGATCGAGGCGGCCGGGATCGAGAACGTGTTCGCGCTGCGCGGGGATCCGCCACGGGGCCAGACCGACTTCGTCCAGCCCGAGGGCGGCCTCGGCAGCGCCGCCGAGCTCGCCGCCTTCATCGCCGCCGGCTGGGACTTCGCCCTCGGCGGCGCCTGCTTCCCGGAGGTCCACCCCGAGGCGCCGGACCTGGAGACGGACCTCACGTACCTGAAGACCAAGGTCGACGCAGGTGCCTCCTTCCTGATCACCCAGCTCTTCTTCGACAACCAGGTCTACTTCGACTTCGTGCGGGGCGCGCGCCGGCACGGAATCGACGTGCCGATCATCGCCGGCGTCATCCCGGTCGCCAGCTTCGCCCAGACGAAGCGGATCTGCGAGCTCTGCGACGCCTCGATCCCGCCACGGCTGGAGGCCGCCTTCGCGGCGGCCGGCGGCGACCCCGAGCGGGAGTTCGAGCTCGGCGTCGCTTACGCGGCGCAGCAGTGCTCGGAGCTGCTGATCGCCGGGGCGCCCGGCATCCACTTCTACGCCCTGAACCGGGCGCCGGCGACGAAAGCCGTGCTCGGAGCGCTGAAGGCGTCGCGGCCCTGGGAACGTACCCGCGGCGACGTCGGCACCCTGAGCGAGAGCGGCGCCGAGTAGACATCGCCCGGTAGGTAAGCTGCCGGCTCCGCGATGGCGACACGCAAAGAAGAGAGAGAAGCGCTGCGGCAGCGCCGGCTCAACAAGGAAGCCGAGGCGAAGAGCTCCGACCGCAAACGCCTGACGATCGCCTACGCCGCCGGCGCCGTCGTCGTCCTGATCGTCGTCGCGGTGATCATCATCGTCGCCTCGAGCGGTGGCGGCGATGACAGCAGCAGCGGGGGCGAAGCGCACATCAACCTCAACCTCTCCTACGGCTCGACCAACGGCGTCAAGCCCGACGAACGACAGGGCACCCCGCCGCCGCCGGTGCAGGTGACGAACCTGAACGCCGCCGCCGAAAAGGCCGGCTGCAAGCTGAAACTGAAACTTGCCGACGAGGGCCACGAACACATCCCGCCGGGCTCGAAGGAGCCCGACTACAAGACCAACCCGCCGACCTCCGGCGCCCACGTCGAACCGCCCTACCAGCAGGCCGACGGCGCCTACCGCGAAGAGCCGGAACCGATCGACTTCGTCCACTCGCTCGAGCACGGCCGGCTCGAGATCCAGTACGCGCCCGACCTGCCGGAAAAGGAGCAGCTCGAACTGAAGGGGCTCTACGACACGATGTACGGGGCGGCGCTGCTCTTCCCCAATGAAGAAATGCCCTATGAGGTGGCGGCGACGACCTGGACCAACATGCTCGTCTGCCCGACCTACAAGGGCGCCGCCACGCTCGACGCGATCCGCGCCTTCGGCAAAGCGACCTGGGGCAAGTACGGCGGCGAGCCGGTGCTGGCGTTCAAATTCACCGGGCCGACGCCGGCGGAACCTGAAGAAGGGTGATGGTGAGGGAGGGGTCGGTGGATTTGGACGCGCTTAGGAGCTTGTATTTCTCCTCGTCGCAGATCAGCTCGGAGGTGTGCCAGGGCTCGGTGCGGTTGGCGAAGCCGCGCTTGAACTCCTCGAGGGCGTCCCTGGGCGAGAGGCCGCCGCCGAGGTTGAGCGGGAGGCCGAGGTCGGCGGCGTGGTCGATGAGGCGGAAGACGACGTTCTTCATCGGCGAGTCGGCGAGGTGCGAGTCGGCGCTGCCGCTGAGGTAGTAGTGGAGGAAGCCGTCGCTGACGGTGGCGAGGGAGGCGGCGGCGAGCTCGCCGCCCGGGGCGCGAGCGAGGGCGAGCCAGGTCCGGTCGGCCTCGAGCACGCGATCGAAGTAGGCGGCGCCGAAGAAGTAGTGGTCGGCGGCGGCGGTGCGGCGCATCGTCTGCTCGTAGAGGTCGACGAAGCCGGCGCGCTGCTCTGGGGTCGTCTCGGCCCCGGGGACGAGCTCCAGCTCGTAGCCGGCTTCGAGGTTGCGGCGAGCCTGGCGGCGGTCGCTGGGGCGGCTCTTCGGCGCCAGCGACGGGTCGGCGATCTGGACCGTGATCCGCTCGCTCGCGCCGGCGAGCGGCGGCGGCGCCAGGGTGTGCCGGAGGAACAGGCTGACAAGCCCCGTGGGGGACCAGTCGATCGCCACGGGATCCAAGCCCCCATTCGCCGAGGTTGCATTTGAGCCCGCATAGCGGGATGAATCGCAACCTCGACGGACGAGGCCGGGGTAGCCGTAGGGGGAGATCGCGTCGCGCGCATCGGGAGCGCCGGGGATCTCACGGACGATCAGCGGCGCGAGCAGCTCGACCCCGTCGCCGACGATCCGCAGCGTGTGGGTCGCGCCCTCGGCGTCGAGGAACTCCTGACAGCGGAAGAAATCATCTGAGACCGCGGCCTTGCCGCGGTCTTCCAGCAGCTCGGCGCTGGCGACCGCTGCGGTCACTGGAACAGGTCCGCGGCGGCGGCGCGGAACTCGTCGGGGAGCACGCCCCAGACCTCGCAGTCGTCGTCGGGGGCGCCGTGCTCGCCGCGCAGGTGGCCGCGCAGCGTCCCCTCGTAGACCCAGCCGAGGCTGGCGACGGTCTTCTTCGCAATCTCGTTGCGGGCGGGGATCCGGCCGTAGACCCGGTGGGCGCCGTACTCGTCGAAGGCCCTGGCGATCGTCAGCGCCTCGGCCCGGCGGCCGACGCCCTTGCCGCGGACGTCGTCGCCGATCAGCGCTCCCAGCTCCGGCGCGGTCTGCCGGAAGAGCCCGTAGAGGGCGGTGAAGCCGACCGGCTGCTCGTAGCCCTCGACGACGATCGCGAACTTGCGGTCCTCGCCGGAGTCGTCCATCGCCCGCCGCGCCCAGCCCTCGGCCTGCTCCAGCGAGAAGCCGTCGCGCTGCTCCATCAGCGATCTGGTCGCCGCGGGGTTGCTGAACCAACGGTGCACCGCCGGCGCATCGGCGGGCTCGAAGCTCCGCAAGCTGACCTCGGGTCGATCGGCCACGCGGAAACCTTAATCGGGCGCGAGGCCTTTGCCGGTGACGACGAGCCACGCGGTCCTGGCGAGGATGCGGGCGTCGAGGGCAAAGCTGCGGTGCTCGACATACCAGACGTCGAGCTCGATCCGCTCCTCCCAGGGGATGCCGGCGCGGCCCTGGACCTGGGCCCAGCCGGTGATCCCGGGCAGAACCCCGTGGCGGCGGCGCTGGAACGGGGTGTAGTCGTCGACCTGGGCCGGGATCGTCGGCCTTGGCCCGACGATCGCCATCTCGCCGCGCAGCACGTTGACCAGGTTCGGGACCTCGTCGAGCGAGGTGCGGCGGAGGAAGCGGCCGGCGCGGGTGACGCGCGGGTCGTCGCGGGTGACGACGGTGCCGACGCCGACCGGGTCGGAGCCCTGCACCATCGTCCGCAGCTTCAGCATCTCGAACTCGTGCTCGCCGCGGCCGACGCGGCGCTGGCGGTAGAAGACCGGGCCGCGGCTGCCGAGCTTGATCGCGATCGCCGCGGCCAGCAGGAACGGAGAGAGCACGACCAGGGCGAGGGCCGCGACCAGGAGGTCGAGGGCGCGCGGCATCAGCGCGTCCCCCCCGCCTTCTCCCAGCGCCCGCCGGGGCCGCGGCGGAAGCGGTCCCAGAGGCCGGCGGCGATCGAAGCGGTGGTCATCACGTAGTAGCGGGCGAAGCGCAGCGGCGCGAATTCGACGCTGGGGGCGAGCAGCGCGGCCGCGAGCAGCGCCAGCTGAACGAGGAAGGTGAGCCAGTAGAACCAGCCGCTGCCGAGCAGCGCCAGGTTGGCGAGGAAGACGAGGACGTGGAGGAAGGGGCTGAGGTAGCGGAGCAGCCGGTGCGAGACGATCTCGAACCAGAACAGTGACGGGTAGCCGCGCGGCGAGACCATCCCTTCGCCGACGACGATGTCCCAGAGGCCGAGCATCATCCGCCGTTTGCGGGCGAACTCGCCCTCGAGGCCGGGGACCATCTTCTCCTCGGCGCGGGCGCCGGGCGCGTAGAGCGAGCGCAGGCGGCGCTTGGCGAGCAGGAAGGGGAAGCTGAGGTCGTGGCTGCCGGAGGCGGCGAGCGGAATGTAGGCGTCGCGGCGGACCGCGTAGATTCCGCCGTTGCCGGCGGTGACCCCGGCAAGCTCCGACTCCAGTTCGCGGACCGCCATCTCGTAGCGCCAGTAGACGCCCTCGAGGTTGTCGCCCTCGGGGTCGAGGAAGCGGACCTGGCCGCAGACGTAGCCGACGCCCGGGTCGGCGAAGGGAGCGACGAGCCGGCGCAGCGCGTCCTTCGACCAGACGCTGTTGGCATCGGAGAAGGCGAGGACGTCGCCCGCCGCCCGCTCGGCGGCGGCGTTGAGCGCCGCGACCTTGCCGCCCGGCGGCAGCTCCAGCACCAGCCCGGCAGCGGCGGCGCGGGCGCGCTCGGCGGTCGCGTCGGTGGAGCCGTCGGAGGCGACGATCACCTGCAGCAGCTCGCGCGGGTAGTCGAGGGCGAGCGCGTTGGCGACCTTCTCCGCGATCACCTCCTCCTCGTCGTAGGCGGGGATGATCAGAGAGACGGTCGGGAGGGGATTCGAACCCTCGACCTTCTGCATGGCAAGCAGACGCTCATGCGAACCTCGCCGTGCGCCCCGCAGGCGCACGAGCGCTGCCAGCGCCAGCGGGTAGCCGATGTGGGTCCAGATGATCGCGGCGGCGCCGAGCCAGAAGACGATCGCGGCGAGCAGGGTCACGAGCGGGCCTCCAGCAGCTCTTCGTAGAGGGCGAGGGTCAGGCGGGCGGCCTCGTCCCAGGAGTAGGGCCCGGCGGCGGCGGCGCGGGCGGCCGTGGCGAGTTGCTCGCAGGCGGCCGGGTCGGCGGTCAGCTCGGCCAGCGCCGCGGTGAGCTCGTCCGCGTCCCCGGGGGCGACCAGGCGCGCGGCGCCGGTCGCCGCGACCTCGGGGAAGCCGCCGACTGCGCTCAGCACCAGCGGCTTGCCGAAGGCGAGGCCGGTATAGAGGACGCCGGAGTGCTCGGCGTCGAGGTAGGGAAGGACGACGAGGTCGGCGGCACGGAAGATCGCCGGGATCTCGGCGTCCTCGACGAAGCGGGTGACGAAGCGGACGCGTCCCGGCGCGGCGTCGGCGAGCTCGCGCAGCGGCGCCACGTCCATCCCTGGATTGCCGACGATCCAGAGCTCGGCCCCCTCGCCGAGCCGGGCGAACGCCTCCAGCATCACCTCGAGGCCCTTGTAGGGGCGGAGCAGGCCGAAGGAGAGGATCACCGGGCCCGCGGCGCCGGTCAGCTCCTCGGGCAGCGGCTTCTCCTCCGGCAGCCGGGTCAGGTAGTCGAAGGCGCCGTGGGGGATGACCCGCACCTTGCGGGCAGCGAGGCCGACCTCGTCGCGGAGGCGGGCGGCGCCATGCTCGGAGTGGGCGACGACCGCATCCATGCGGTCGAAGACGCGGCGGGCGGAGCGGACCTGGCGGCGGCTCGGCTGCGGCGGCAGGATGTAGTGGGCGGTCATCACCCGCGGGCGCAGCGACGGCAGCAGCCGCGAGTCGAGCGCCGGGATCGTCAGCCACTGGTAGTGGACGACGTCGGCATCGGCGTCGCGACGGAAGCGCAGCATGTCGCGGATGTGCTCGGCCGCCTTGAAGGGGACGCGGCCGCTGGCCTGCAGCCCGCGGGCGGCGGAGCGGCGGTAGAAGCGCTCGTCGACCCGGTAGCCGTCGGCGGCGGGCACCTCGCCGTAGAGGAAGCGGGTGGTGAGCAGCTCGACCTCGGCGCCGGCACGGGCCAGCGCCGCGGCCAGGGCGCGGTCATAGGGCGGCGTGAAGGCCGAGGGATCGACCAGCTGCACCTTCATGAACGGGCGATTATCGTGGCCACCTTGGCGCCCGCGCTCTCCTACTGCGTCGTGAACACCAACGGCCGCGAGTACCTGCTCGCATGCCTGCGGGCAATCCGGGAGACGCATCCGGAAGGGATCGAGCACGAGATCCTCGTCCTCGACAACGCCTCGACCGACGGCTCCGCCGACGCCGTGCGGGAGCTGGGCGGCGAGATCCGGCTGATCGCGCTCGAGCAGCGGACCGGCAAGGCGGCCAACGACTCGCGGCTGCTGCGCGAGGCGCAGGGCCGCTACTGCCTGCTGCTGAACGAGGACTCGGAGATCGAGGGGGGCGCGGTGGCGGCGCTGATGGCGGCGCTCGACGAGGACCAGAGAGCGGCGACTGCCGGCCCGCAGCTGCTCGACTCCGACCGCAACCCGGTTGCCTGCGCCTGGCGCTTCCCCGGGGTCGGCACCGCCCTCGCCGGCGCCCTCTTCCTCCACCGCCTGTTCACCGTCCAGAGCACCGGCATGAAGACGCGCAGGGTCGAGTGGCTGCAGTCGAGCGCGTTGATGGTCCGCCGCGAGGCCGCCGCCCGGGTCGACTACCTCGACTCCCGCTTCTTCGTCTACTACGACGAGTGCGACTTCGCCAAGCGCCTCGCCGACGCCGGCTGGCACGCCCTCTTCGTCCCCGACGCCCTCGCCGTCCACCACGACCAGCTCTCGACCGACCTCGCCGCCGGGCTCCCCCGGATCGTCGAATTCCACCGCAACCGCGACCTCTACATGCGCCTCCACCACGGCCCCGGCGCCGCCCGCACCGTCCGCTGGTTGACCGCCTGGTCCTACGCCTGCCGCGCGCTCGCCGCCCTCTTCATCCCCAAGCAGCCGGCGAAGATCTACTGGGCACACGCAAAGCAGGCCCTGCATCCCGAGCGCGGCGAAAGCCTGCGCGACCGAGCCGGCAATTAGGCCGCGGTAGGCGGCTCAATTGCCGCATCGATCAGAGACGGCGGTCTTCGTCCTGTCGCTCCGCCTCATAGACCTCGGGCACGTAGCCGTCGACCGCCGCCGGCTCGGCGCGCAGGGCGCGGAGCTCGGCCGCGACAGCGCTGGGGTGACGGAGGCGGGCGATCCAGGTGCGCTCGGCGGGGGTGAAGAAGCGGCCGAGGTGGAGGGCCAGCGGGTAGGCGGCGAGCAGAGCGGCGCGGCCGAGGAAGCCGCCGGCTCCGGAGGTCGGCATCACCAGTTCGCCGACACCGACCAGAGCGGCTGAGACGAGCACGATCCGGGTCAGCCGCCCCCACTCGTATGGAACCGGGAAGAGGCGCTGGGTGAAGACGTACATCAGCGCCAGCACGACGAGGTAGGAGGCGACGAGGGCGAGGCCGGCGCCGACGATCCCCATCGTTGGCACCAGGGCCAGGTTGAGGGCGATGTTGACGACCAGCGCCGTCAGCGTCGCCGGCAGGTTGAACTCGGTGCGGCCGGTTCTGCCGAGGATGACGACGAGGACCAGGTAGAGGGCGTAGAGGGTGACCGCGGTGGAGATCAGGCCGACCGCTTCGTAGGAGGCGAAGAATTCCGGCGTCGTCAGCAGGCGGGCGATCCAGCGCGAGAACAGCCACATGCCGGTGACGAGGAAGGCGCAGCCGGCGACGAAGAGGGTGACCACCCGCGCGTAGAAGCCGCGCGCCTCGTCGTCGTCGCGGATCGAGTAGGCGAGCGGCGGCCAGGCGAGCTGGAAGCCGCGGACGAGGACGTTGATCGCCTGCGCGAACTTGACCGCGAGCGAGTAGAGGCCGGCCTCGGCGGCGCCGACGGAGCGGAGGATGATCAGGCGGTCGGCGAAGTTGAGCGCGTAGAGCGAGACCTCGGCCGGCATCGTCGGCAACCCGAAGCGGAACATGCGCCGCAGCAGCGCCCGGTCGAAGCGCAGCGAGAGGCGCCGCCAGTTGATCGCGATCAGGACGAGGACGGTCGCGGCGCCCGCCCCGTAGCTGCCGAGCAGCAGCCCGCGGGGCCCCTCGCCGTTGCCGACGACGAGGACGACGGTCAGCGCGATCGTCCCCAGCACGTTGAGGATCGTCGTCACGAAGTAGGCGCGGGCGCGCTCCTCGAGCCGGAACAACGTCAGCAGGAATTCCGACATCGTCAGCACCCAGAGGCCGGCGATCGAGATCCGCGCCAGTTCGGTGGCGGTCGCCAGTTCGGTCGCTTTCTCAGGGTTGAGCAGCGCTTCGCCGATCGGTTCGGCGAACGGCAGCGCGATCAGGGCGGCGACGGTCGAGAGCCAGAACAGGGCGGCGAAGGAACTGGCGAGCACCGCCCGCGGCTGCTCGTCGTCGCGGTAGTAGAAGCGCAGCACGGCCTCGATCAGGCCGAAGCGGACGACGATGCTGGCGGTGACCACGGCGGCGAACATCACCTCGGCGAGGCCGTAGTCGTCCGCGGTCAGGTGCCGCGTGTAGAGCGGCAGCAGCGCGACAGCGATCAGTTTCGAGATGACGCTCGCCGCCGTGTAGGCGGCCCCGGTCGTCGCGAGGCGGCGCAGATAGCCCGACATCAGGGAATCGAGCCTACGTCGGGTCGCGGACCGCGGCGGGCGCGGCGGCGTTCGCGGCCACATACGGCGTACTCGCCAGGGCCGCACCGACCGCGAGCAGCACCCAGGTGATCGGGTCCTCGAAGAAGCCGGCGTAGGCCATCGTGTGGACCAGTAGGGCGACGAAGGCGGCGAGGACGGCCGCCCGACCGGCGCGGCGGCCTTTCAGTCCCGCGGTCATCGCCCACAGCGCGACGACGATCAAGGCGATGTAGAGGGCCAGCCCGACCAGCCCCTGCTCCGCCGCGACCGTGACCGGCTCGGTGTGGGAGACCGAGACCGGCAGGTCCTTGTTCTCGCGATGCGCTGCGTAGGCCTTTTGGAAGGAGCCCGAGCCGTAGCCCCAGAGCGGCCGGTCGAGGAACAGTTCGCCGCCGCCAGAGACGAGATTGGCGCGGCCGCTGGTGTCGATGTTGAGGCGGTTGAAGCTGGTGCCCTTGCCGCCGACCAGGGTGACGACGAGGATCGCCCCGACCAGGCCGACGACCACCGCCGCCAGCGTCCAGCGCCAGCTCCAACGGATCGCCGCCAGCACCGCCAGGCCCGCCAGCAGAGCGATGAAGCTCGACTGCGAGAACGTCTGCGCCAGCCCGACCCAGAGCACCAGGATCGTCCCTGCCAGCAACCAGAAATCGCGCCGGTCCCTGGCCCAAAGGAGCCCGGTCGTCACCACGACGAGGACCAGGGCCAGGTAGCGCCCGTAGACGTTCGGGTCCCAGAAGACCGAGTTGACCCGGAAGTAGGTGTGGAATTCGTTCGACCTGATCACCACGTCGTTCCAGAACAGGCTCCGGCTGACGTACTCGACCGAGCCGATCAGGACGAACAGGACAGCCTCGACCGAGACGACGATCAGGACCGTCCTCAGCAGCCGGTTGTCCCACTTGACGTCTTGGATCAGGCCGTAGGCGACCGTGAAGGGCACGAGGAAGAAGCAGACGTTCTGCAGCCCTTTCGAGAAGTCCTCTGAGTAGAGGGTCTGCAGGGCGTAGACGAAGACGAAGGCGGCCAGCACCCTCGGGAGCCAGTGGGCGGCGCGGCCGCCGGGTCCTGTCACGGGAGGGCCACCCGGCGGAGACACCGTCCAGTCGCGGACGAGAATCGCCACTACGCCTCCCGCGATCACGAGATAGAGCGGAACGAGAAGGTTCGCGGTGTCGCCGCCCGAATGGAGCGGGATTCGGAAGGGGAGCGCGGCGACGATCGCCAGGGGCAGCAGAATCGGCCAGCGGCGAAAGAGGTACGCGAGCAGGCCAGCGACGACGGTCGCGATCGCGAGGAGGGCCACGACGCGGCCGGTGCTGTGGCGCAGGTCGACGATCTGGTGGGTGTGCCACTGGTCGCCGAGGATCAGAACCGGGAAGAGGACGATCGCGGCCAGCATCGCGGCCGAGCGGGTGCGGCCGGCGGGCAGCAGGATCGCGGCGGCGCTGGCGGCGGCGGCGAGCAGCAGGCCGGCGCCGGCGAGGAAGTCGCTCAAGGCGAGGACCCCGAGCTCGACCCCGGAGCGACGCCGCCGCCCCGGGCCCTCGTCGTGCAGGCCGAGCGCTCCTTCGGCGGCGGTCGGTGCAGGTGGATCGCGCCCGGCGGCACCAGGGTCCGGTCTTCGCCCAGCAGCTTCACCCGCAGCTTGTAGCGGCCCGGGGGAGCGAAGCCGCCGCTGCGCGCGCGGCCGTTCCAGTAGTAGGTGTGGAAGTGGTAGCGCTTGAGGAACACGTCGCGGGCCAGGGTGAGGATCATGTGGCCGCTCGGCCGGATGATCTGCACGGTGCCCTGGTCGGAGACGGTGGTCCGGAACCTGATCCGGATCTTGTCGCGGCGGCAGTCGTGGTTGGGGGTGAAGCTCGAGCTCCGCGGCGCTTCGGGATTGCTCGGCACCGGTACGGCGACGAAGGTGACTTTGTCGAGCACCAGCGGGTCGCGCTTGACACGCTGGGCCCAGGCGAAGGCCGCCAGGGTGGCGATGACGAGCAGGCCGAAGACGATCGCGGCGGCGGAGACCCGCCTACTGCGCCGCTTCGGCATTGTCCTCGCCGACGATCACCGTGACGTTCGCTTCACCCGAGATTTCTTCGATTTCCGGGCTCATCAGCTGCAGCTTCGAGATCTGCAGCTGCTTCGCGACCTTCTTCGCTTCCGGCTTGTGGCCACGGGTGAACATCACGACGCTTTCGGCAAAGCTCGACGAGGTGTTGGTGACGGCGCCGAGCTTGAAGCCCTTGCCCTCGACCTTGTTGCCGTAGGTGGCGGCGAGGTTGGGGACGGCGGTGCCGTTGAGGACGGTGACTTCGATTTCGCTCGGCTTCACCTTCGCCGCCGTCTGCTTGCCGCTCTGGCCGCTGGCGTTGTCGCTGGAGCCGTTGAGCAGGGCGTAGGCGACACCGCCGACGATCAGGACGAGGACGAGAAAGAGGGCGACCAGGTATTTCGGTTCCGCCAGCCGCTCGCCGATCCCGGAGAACCGTTCCCGCACCCGCTCGCCGCGCGTCACTTCGGGCAGGCCCTCCTCGCGCCGGCGTCGCCGCTCATCGCGCTGCTCGACCGCCTCGTGCTCGGCGGTGCGGCTCTCCTCCAGCGCCCGCAGCTCTTCCGCCCGCTGGGCGGCAATCGCCGAGGTGCTCTCCTTGCGTTCGGTGTCGCGCTCCGGGGCCGACCCCGCCCACTCGCGCAGGCGGCGGATATCGCGCCCGTGCGTGAAGGAGAGCAGGGCAAGCACGCCAAGGCCCAAAAAGGCGGCCAAGCCCGCGTAGGAGCCGATTTCCTTGATCAGATCGAACAAGTGGCTGCGAGAGGCTACCCGTCGTGGACGACCGTCGCGGCGTCGCCGCCCGGTGCGGCGATCAGGTCAACCACTCGCTCGGCCAAATTAGCCTCGTCACCGGCCAGAACCAGCCCTTCCAGCGAGTTCAGCGTCGCCTCGACCCAATCCGGGTCCACCGGCCGCTCCCGAACGGCCCTGTTGATCCTTCTCGCCGCCGTCGGCTGCGGCTGCTCGCCGCTGCTGAACAGCTCCTCGTGCAGCTTCTCTCCCGGCCGCGGCTGCGTGTACTCGATCGCGATGTCTCGTTCGGGCTCGAGCCCCGCCAGCCGGATCATGTTCTGGGCGAGATCGACGATCTTGATCGGCTCGCCCATGTCGAGGACGAAGACCTCGCCTTTGCCGGCGCCGATGTCCCCGGTCCGGATCACCAGCTGCACCGCCTCCGGGATCGTCATGAAGTAGCGGCTCATCTCGGGGTGGGTGACGGTGACCGGGCCGCCGCGCTCGATCTGGCTTTTGAAGATCGGCACGACGCTGCCCGAGGAGGCGAGAACGTTGCCGAAGCGGACCGAGGCGAAGCGGGTGCCGGGGTGGCTGTTGCCGGCCATCTCGACGATCCACTCGGCCATCGCCTTCGAGGCCCCCATCACCGTCTGCGGGTTGACCGCCTTGTCGGTCGAGATCAGGACGAAGCGCTCGGCTTTCGAGGCGGCGGCGGTCTCGGCCGTGATCCGGGTCGCGATCGCGTTGTTGCGGACCGCCTCCAGCGGGTTCGCCTCCATCAGCGGCACGTGCTTGTAGGCGGCGGCGTGGAAGACGACGTCGGGCTTGAAGCGCTGCATCACCTCCAGCATCCGGTGCGCCTCCTTGCAGTCGGCGAGCACCGCCTCGGCGTGGGTGAAGTGGCGCTCCTCGACCATCTCGCGCTCGACCTGGAAGAGGTTGTCCTCGGCGTGGTCGAGCATCACCAGCAGCCGCGGCTTGACCTGGGCGATCTGGCGACAGAGCTCGGAGCCGATCGAGCCGCCGGCGCCGGTGACGAGGACGATGCGGTCGCGCATGTAGGCGCCGACCCGGTCGAGCTCGCGGACGATCGGCTCGCGGCCGAGCACGTCCTCGACCCGCACCTCGCGCAGCTGTTTGTTGAGCTGGACGCCGCCGCGCAGAAGCTCGAACACGGTCGGCAGGGTGCGGACCGGGATCTCGCGCTCGCGGCAGGCGGCGACGACCTTGCCGCGCAAGGCTCCGGGCGCCGAGGGGATCGCGATCACGACCTCGTCGGGCTCGGTCTCGTCGAGGATTTCGACGATCTGCGCGGTCGAGCCGAGCACCTTCAGGCCGAGCATCCGCATCCCGCGCTTGCGCGGGTCGTCGTCGACGAAGCCGATCGCGGTCGAGCCGAGGTTGGGGTTGAGCTGCAGCTCGCGGACGACCATCTGGCCGCCGGAGCCGGCGCCGATCACCAGCACCTCGCGTTTCGGCACCCGGTCGGCGCGCGAGGGGCGTTCGACGATCAGCCGCACGGCGAGGCGGGCGCCGGCGATCAGGATCAGGGTGAGGACGAAGTCGGTGACCTCGACCGAGCGCGGCAGCGAATGGTGGAACGGCTTGGCAACGGCGAAGACGACGACCAGAATCGCGCTGGAGACGACGACGGCGCGGAGGATCAGCATGAAGTCGCGGCCGCTGACGTAGCGCCACCACTTCTGGTAGAGCCCGAAGGCGTAGAAGACGATCAGCTTGCCGACGACGACGAAGCCGACGGTCTGCGCGAACAGCACCTGGTAGCGATGCGGCCAGCCATGCGGTTCGTCGAGGAACCGCAGCTGGAAGGCGAGGAAGTAGGCGACTGCGAGGAGGACCGCGTCGGCCGCCAACTGCAGCACCCGGTTGCGGTATACGGGGTGGTTCAACCGGCCCATGTGAACGGGAAGTTTACGGGCGCCAGAGCCGATTAGCGGGCTTTTCTCATCTCTGGTCCCTACGATGTGCCGCTCCATGCGGACCCTGCTGCTGCTCGCGAGCATCACCGACAAGGTGGTCGAACCGGTAATCGAAGTCGCCACCGAATTCATCGGCTCGGCGGGGGTCGTCGCCGTCTTCCTGCTGATGACCCTGGAGTCGGCCTGCATCCCGGTGCCGAGCGAGGCGATCATGCTGTTCGCCGGGTTCAGCGTCTCGAAAGGCGAACTGACCCTGCTCGGGATCGTCGCCGCCGGCGTGCTCGGCAACCTCGCCGGCTCCTGGATCGCCTACGCGGTCGGCTACTACGGCCGGCTCGACCTGCTCGAGAAGAACAAGCTGATCCACATCAGCCCCATGCACCTGAGGTGGGCCGACGACTGGTTCGCCAGGTACGGCAGCTGGACCGTCTTCTTCTCCCGCATGCTGCCGATCATCCGTACCTTCATCTCGCTGCCGGCCGGGGTCGCGCGGATGCCGTTCTGGCGCTTCACCCTGTTCACGGTGGCCGGCTCGATCCCCTGGGTGCTGGCCCTCGCCCTGATCGGCGAAGCGGTCGGCGACAACTGGGAAGACTGGCGCCACAAGCTCGGCTACCTCGACTACGTGGTCCTCGCGGCGATCGTCGCCGGCGTCGTCTACCTGATCGTCAAGCGCCGGCGGCGCGGGCCCGAGGCGGCCAACCCGGGCGAAGCTTGAGCGAGGGCCGGATCCCGAGCCGCCGGGCGCTGGCGCTGGGTTTGGTCCAGGGCCCGGCCGAGCTGCTGCCGGTCTCCAGCTCCGCCCACATCGTCCTCGTCCCCTGGCTGGCCGGCTGGGACTGGGACTCGGTCGACCCGGAGCTGCGCAAGAGCTTCGAGGTCGCCCTCCACACCGGCGCGGCGGCGGCGCTGCTGATCGGCCAGCGGCGGGTGATCGGCGAAGAGCTGCGCCGGTTCGACGGCCGCCGGGCGCTGGTCCTCGCCCTCTCCTTCCTGCCGGCCGCGGTCGTCGGCTACACGCTCGAGCGGCCGATCGAGCGGCGGCTCGGCGGCCCGCGGGCGACCGCCTACGGCCTGCTCGCCGGGGCGGCGGCGATGCTGATCGCCGACGCGCGGCCGCAGCGGCGAGGGCGAGGCGAGGCGACCCCGGTCGACGGTCTGGCGCTCGGGATCGCCCAGGCGGCGGCGCTCGCGCCCGGCGTCTCCCGCAACGGGATCACGCTCGCCGCGGCCCGCTGGCGGGGCTTCTCGCGCGGCCAGGCGAACCTGCTCTCGCGGACGATCGCGCTGCCGATCATCGTCGGCGCCACGGCGCTGAAGGGCGGTCGCCTGGCACGCCGGGGGACGACGCCGGAGCTGCGCCGCGCGCTGGCGATTGGTGCCACCGCCTCCTTCGCCTCGACCCTCGCCTCGCAGGGCCTGATCAACCTGGTCGAGCGCGACCGCGCGCTTTGGCCATACGCCGCCTACCGCGCCGCCCTGGCAGCCGTCGTTCTTGCGAAGCTAGAGCGCAGATGAGCGACGCCTATGCCAAAGCCGGGGTCGACCAGGGCGCGGCCGACGCCGCCGTCGCCGGCCTGGTCCGGGCGCTGGGGGCGATCCAGCTCGGGCGACCCTCGGCGCAGGTGCCGCTGCCCGGCCACTACGCCAGCGTGATCAAGATCGACGAGCGGACCGGGATCGCGCTCTCGACCGACGGCGTCGGCACCAAGCTGATGGTCGCCGAGGAGCTCAGCCGCTTCGACACGATCGGGATCGACTGCGTGGCGATGAACGTCAACGACGTGATCTGCGTCGGCGCCGAGCCGCTGGCGATGCTCGACTACATCGCGATCGAGAAGGCCGACCCCAGGGTCTGCGAGGAAATCGGCGTCGGCCTCGCCCGCGGCGCCGAGCTGGCCGGGGTCGAGATCCCCGGCGGCGAGCTCGCCCAGCTCGGCGACCTGGTCCGCGGCGTCGACGTCTCCGGCGCCTGCTTCGGCACCGTCGCCCTCGACGCGATCATCGACGGCTCGGCGGTGGTGCCGGGGGACGTCGTCATCGCTCTGCCGTCGAGCGGCATCCACTCCAACGGCTACACCCTCGCCCGTTCGGCCCTCGCCGGAATCGGGCTCGACGAGGACCCGGAAGGGCGGCTCGGCCGGCCGCTGGGCGAGGAGCTGCTGGAGCCGACCGAGATCTACGTCAAGCCGGTGGTCGAGCTGCTGCGCTCGCCGGTCGAGGTCCGCGGCCTCGCCCACATCACCTCCGGAGGCACCGGCAACCTGCTGCGGCTGGCGGCCGACGTCGGCTACGAGATCGACGAGCCGCTGCCGGTGCCGCCGATCTTCGAGTTGATCGCCGAGCGCGGCGGCGTCGCTGCCGAGGAGATGCAGGAGGTCTTCAACATGGGCTGCGGCTTCTGCGTCGTCGTCCCCGCCGGCGACGAAACGGCGGCGCTGGAGTTGCTGCGCGTGCACCACCCCGTTGCAAGACGGATCGGCAAAGTGGCCAAGGGGCCGCGCAGGGTCGAGAATGTCGACCCTGACTAGATGGACCCCGCTTCTTCCAGCTCAAAAATGATCGGAACCGTGCTCTCGGGCCGCTATCGGCTCGAGGCGAAGCTTGGCAGCGGCGGGATGTCGACTGTCTACCTGGCGCGCGACCAGACGCTCGACCGCGACGTCGCGGTCAAGGTCATGCACCGGGAGATGTCCGAGCAGGCCGACCAGCTCGAGCGCTTCCGCCAAGAGGCGCGGGCGGTGGCCAAGCTCTCGCACCCGAACGTCGTCGCCGTGATCGACGCCGGCGAGGACGGCGGCCACCCCTACATCGTCTTCGAGTACGTCGAAGGGGAGACGCTGAAGCAGCGGATCAGCCGGGTCGGGGCGCTCGACCCGCAGGAGGCGCTCGCCTACGCCATCGAGATCGCCCGCGGCCTCACCGTCGCCCACGCCCGCGACATGGTCCACCGCGACATCAAGCCGCAGAACGTGCTGATCGACGCCGAGGGGCGGGCGAAGCTGACCGACTTCGGGATCGCGCGCCAGCTCGAGCAGGACGGGATGACGGCGACCGGCCGCGTCCTCGGCACCACCGACTACGTCGCCCCCGAGCAGGCGATGGGCCACGGGGTCGACACCCGCTCCGACATCTACTCGCTCGGCGTCGTCCTCTACGAGATGCTGATCGGCCAGGTCCCGTTCCACGCCGACAGCCAGGTCGGGGTGGCGATGAAACACGTCAACGAGGAGCTGCCGGACGTCCAGCAGCGCCGGCCCGAGGTCTCCGCCGCGGCGGCGCTGGTGGTCGAGCGGGCGACCGCCAAGGACCCGAGCAAGCGCTACCAGGACGTCGGCGAGATGATCGACGACCTCTCGACCGCGCTCGAGGTCGAGGCGGCGCGGGCCGGCTCGAGCACCGGCGAGGCGACCAGCATCCTCGACGCCCTGCCGCCGCCCAAGCGCAAGCTCTCGAGCCGGGCACGCTGGTCGTGGGCGGCGATCGCCCTGATCGTCCTCGTCGGCGGTGGCGCCGTCGCCGCGGTGGCGATCATCAGCGGCGGCAACGGCCCCGGCGGCGGTGGCGGGGCGCTGAAGGACAAGGGGCAGGTGGTGCCGATCGCCTCCGCGACCGACTACGACCCCCAGGGCGACGGCGAAGAGGACCCCGACGAAATCGGCTTCGTCGTCGACGGCAACCTCGCGACCTCATGGAGCAGCGAGCACTACGACACCGAAGACTTCGCCGGCACCAAGACCGGCCCCGACCCGGGCGTCGGCCTCTACGTCACCACCGACTCGCCGGCGACCCCGAACGTGATGGTGATCCGCACCCCGAGCCCCGGCTGGGACGCCCAGATCTACGCCACCGCGGACGAACCGCCCGAAGAAGTCTCCGAATGGGGCGAACGGATCGGCGAAGTCACCGATGCCGACAAGAACGAGGAAGTCGAACTCCACCTCGGCAGCCCGGCCGAGAACTTCCTGATCTGGTTCACCAAGGCCGCCCCCGCCCGCGACCAGGAAGGCCGCTACCAGGTCGAGATCAGCGAAGTGAAGCTGGTCGAATAGCCGCGAGTCGCCTTTGTCCACCCTGTGTGGACAAAGGCGACATCGGGCTTACGGTTCTTCTTCGACCGGGAACTGGGAGCGCTTGCCGACGACGAGCGTCACTTCGGAGCCCGGTTCGACTTCTTCGCGGGCTTCGGGCGACTGGGAGATGACGGTGCCGAATTCTTCTTCGATTTCGGTTTCTTCTTCTTCGACGACCGGGACGAGGCCGGCGGCGCGGATCGCTTCGACGGCTTTGCGGCGTTCCTTGCCGACCACGTTGGGGACCTTGGTCAGCTTCTTCGCCCGGGCGACGACGATCGAGACTTCCGAGCCGACCGGGACCTCGCTGCCCGCGCTGGGCGACTGGCTCAGCACCTGGCCCGCCGGGCTCGAGCTTTCTTCTTCTGAGACCACCGGTTCGAGGCCGCGGCCGCGGATCCGTTCGACCGCGGCGCCGCGCTTGCTGCCGACGAGAACAGGCACCTTGACCTGCCTCGGACCGCTGGAGACGAACAGCGTCACGGTCGAGCCGTTGGTCGCGGATTCGCCGCCGCCCGGTTCGGAATGGATCACGAGCCCTTCTTCGACCCCGGCCGAGGTCTGGTTGCGGGTCGCGACCCTGAAGCCGGCTTCCTGCAGCTTTTCGGTCGCTTCTTCGACTTCGAGGCCGGAGGTGCCCGGCACGGTGCTGCTGCCGGGACCGCTGCTGACCGTCAGCGAAACGGTCGGCTTGGAGCAGAAGAAGCTGAGGAAGGAGCAGTCTTCTTCGGCCTTGTCGGCGGGCGGCGAGGCGACCGGGTCCTGCTCGAGCACTTCGTTCGCGGGCGCGGCGTTGGGGACCTTGTTGACCGAGACCGGGAAGCCTTCCTGCTGCAGCAGCGCGATCGCGACATTGAGTTCGTTCCCGGTCACATTCGGCACGTCGGTCGAGGTGTCCTGGGTCAGCGCCAGGCCGATCAGGACGCCGACGATCGCCGCGATCGCCAGCCCGATCCAGAGCAGACGGCGCCGCTTGCCCTCGTCCTCTTCGTCGTCTCCCTCCTCGGGGACGGCCACGACCGGCGGCAGCGGCGCGAACGACTGGGTGCCGCTGGCGGTCCCCGGTTCGCGCATCGCCTGGTCGAGGGCGGCGATGAAGGCGTCGGCGCTCTGGAAGCGCTGGCCCGGTTCCTTCTCCAGCGCCCGCATCACTACCGCGTCGAGCGCCGGCGAGACCTGCGGGTTGATCGAGCTCGGCCGCTGCGGCGTCTGCGAGACCTGTTTCATCGCCACCGCCACCGCGCTTTCACCCTCGAACGGGACGCGGCCGGTCAGCGCCTCGTAGAGGAGGACGCCGATCGAGTAGAGGTCGGAGACCGAGCTGACCTCGTAGCCCTGGGCCTGCTCGGGCGAGAGGTAATGAGGCGTTCCCATCACAGAGCCGGTCTGGGTGATCTCGGAGACGCCGGCGCGGGCGATCCCGAAGTCGGTGACCAGCGCCACTCCCTCGTCACTGATGATCACGTTCTGGGGCTTGAGGTCGCGGTGGACGATCCCGTGGCGGTGGGCGGCGCGGGCGGCTTCCAGTACCTGGCGGATCAGCATCACCGCCTGCTCGGGGCTCAGCCCTCGGTCGATCAGCTCCTTCAGCGTCGGCCCCTGCACGTACTGCATCGCGATGTAGCTGGTGCCGTCGACTTCGCCGCGGTCGTAGACCGAGACGATGTTGGGGTGCTGCAGCGCCGCGGCAGCCTCGGCCTCGCGCTGGAAGCGGGCGACGAACTCGCGGTCCTGGGCGAAGTGGCGGTGCAGGACCTTGAGCGCAACCTGGCGCTGAAGATGCTGGTCTTCGGCCAGCCAGACGTCAGCCATGCCGCCGGCGCCGAGCTTGTGCAGGACGCGGTAACGCCCGTCGACGACGCTCCCCTCGTTGACCTCAGCCACTCACTCCCCCTCTCGTAACCATCGTTGTCGTCTCCAGGTGCCGGGGTTCTATTCGCCGTTCAGGATCGTTTCCGCGACGTCGCGGAAGATCGGGGCGGCGATGTCGCCGCCGAACTCTTCGGTGCATTCGACCGTGGCGACGACCGCGATCTTCGGTTCGTCGGCCGGGGCGAAGCCCATGAACCAGGCCTGGTTCTCGTTTTCGCCGCCGCCGCAGGCCTTGTTGCCGGGAGTTTCCGCGGTGCCGGTCTTGCCGGCGACCGGGACACCCGGGATCGCCGCGTTGGTGCCGGTGCCTTCGTTGACCACGCCTTCCATCGCCGTGGTCAGCTCTGCCGCCGTCTTCGCGCTGACCGGCTGGCTGTACTGGCTCGGGTCGAGGTGCTTGACCGTGCGGCCGTCGGGATCGACGACGCGATTCCAGATCTGCGGCTTCATCAGCTTGCCGTGGTTGGCGATCGCGGAGGAGACCATCGCCATCTGCAGCGGCGTCGCCAGCAGCCGCTCCTGGCCGATCGCCAGGCGGGCGAGGTCGACCGGGTCGTTGCGGTGCAGAAGTTCGCCTTCGGAGAAGACACCGCTGGGTTCGACCTGGTTGGACGGCAGGTCGATCGGCGGGATCGAGCCGAAGCCGAACTTTTCCATCGTCTCGAACAACTGATTTTGGCCCACCTTTTGGCCGAGCTGGCCGAACCAGGTGTTGACCGAGTTGGTCAGCGCCGTGTCGAGCGAGATTTCGCCCCAGTCTTTGGTGAAGTCGTTGTCCAGCGGGATGCCTTCGTCGACGATCGACCCGGGCGCGTTGATCGTCGTTTCCGGCGTGATCACGCCGCTTTCCAGCCCCGCCGCGGCGGTCACGACCTTGAAGGTCGAGCCCGGCGGCCGCTGTCCCTGCGTCGCCCTGTTGACGAGCGGCGTTTCGACGTCGTTCTGGTTCAGCCTGCCGATTTCCTCGGGGATCCGGTTCGGGTCGTAGGGCTTGTTCGAAGCCATCACCTTGATCGCGCCGCTGCTCGGTTCGATCGCGACGACGGCACCGAAGCCGGCTTCCTCGAGGTCGGCGAGGGCCACCCGCTGGGCCTCGGTGTCGAGGTTGGTGACGATGTCGTTGCCTTCGCGGTTGCGCCCGGTCAGTTCGTCGAGGATCGTGCTGAATTCCGATTCTTCGCCGACCAGTTCGGCGTTGTGGAACTGCTCGAACTCGGAGTCGCCGTATTCCATGAAGCTGTAGCCGATCGGGTGGCCGAAGAGCGCGCCTTCGGGGTAGTGACGAACGTACTGCAGGTTGGCGCCGTGCCCCTTTGGCTTCGAGAGCGCGATCACGGTGCCGTCGGCGGCGAGGATGCGGCCGCGGTGGACCTGCTGGGCCTCGAACAGCGGCCGCTTGTTGACGTCCTGTTCCTTCAGCGCCTTCGCGTCCCAGACCGACCAGTAGGACGTGAACCCGACCAGGACCGCGAACAGGGCGACGATGAAGGCGAAGAGTTTGATGATCTGCCGGTTCACGTCGTCACCCCGAGGGCGAGGTCGCGGCCGGCGGGCTCCTGCGCTTCACGCCGGGCGCGGTCGGAGACCAGCAGCAGCAGCGCCAGGAGGACGAAGTTGGCGACGATCGAGCTGCCGCCGTAGCTGACGAAGGGCAGGGTGACGCCGGTCAGCGGGATCACCCGGGTGACGCCGCCGATGATCACGAAGGCCTGGATCGCGAAGACCGCGGTCAGCCCGGTCGCCAGCAGCTTCGAGAAGCCGTCATTGGCCAGCAGCGCGACCTTGAAGCCGCGGGCGGTGACCAGCAGGTAGGTGGCGATCAGACCGCAGGCGCCGAACAGGCCGAGCTCGTTGACGATCAGCGAGTAGATCGTGTCGGTCTGCGCCGCGGGCAGCAGCGTGCTGCCTCCCGGGGTCGTGATCATCCCCTGGCCGAAGCCTTTGCCGAAGAGGCCGCCGTCGGCCTGGGCGAAGATCGAGTTGAGGATCTGGTAGCCGGTGTTCTGGGGGTCGTTGTAGGGGTGCAGCCAGACCTCGATCCGGTCGTGGACGTGGGGCACGGTGGTGGCGAAGAACCAGGCGCCGACGATGAACATCGCCATCCCGATGACGACGAACGAGAAGCGCCCGGTGGCGACGTAGAGCAGGGCGAGGAAGGCGGCGAAGAACATCAGCGAGCTGCCGAGGTCGCGGATGAAGACGAGCATGAACATCGAGGCGCCCCAGACGACCAGCATCGGGCCGAAGTGCTTGAGCGGCGGCAGCGTCACCCCGAGCACCCGCCGGGCGCCGACGATCAGCACCTCGCGGTGCTCGCGCAGGTAGCTGGCGAGGAAGACGACGATGCAGATCTTCGAGAACTCGGCCGGCTGGAAGGCGATCGGCCCGATCTTCACCCCGAGGTAGGCGCCGTTGACCTGCTGGCCGATTCCCGGCAGCCGCGGCGCCAGCAGCAGCAGGATCCCGACCGCGGCGATCGTGTAGCGGTAGCGCTCGAGCACCTCGTAGTCGCGCAGCAGCTGGATCGTCAGCGCGAAGAGGACCAGCCCGAGCACGAACCAGTTGGCCTGGTCGCGGGCCAGGTTTTCGTCGATCCGGTAGACCATCACCAGCCCGATCGCGGTCAGCAGCGCCATCAAGGGGAACAGGTAGGGGTCGGCATTGGGGAGCCGGATCCGCAGGTAGATGTGGGTGACGATGCAGAGCGCGAAGAAGTAGGCGCCGTAGATCACGCTGGCGTTGCCGAGCCGCGAGCCCTCCTGGGCGAAGACCGCGGTGAAGCCGGCGGTCAGCAGCAGCGCCACCGGGATCAGCGCAGCCAGCTCCCGGTTGCGCGCCGACGACCTCAAGGGACTCCCTGGTTGCGCTGGATTTCTTCCAGCAGCGAGACGGCGTCGTCGCGCGAGCGCAGGTCGTGGCCGGTGACCGCGTCGCGGCGCTTGCCGCTCAGCGAAGTGGTCTGGATCGCACTCGCGTAGCGCTCGTCGTAGAGCTTGATCCCGAAGGGCAGTTCGTAGGGCAGGCCGCGATAGAGGGCGACGCGGCCGGCGTCGTCGGTGCCGAGGAACCACACTTGGCGGTTGCCGTACCAGGCGCCGAAGGCCAGCGCCGCGACGATCAGCAGCGGCACCAGGATCTTCGCCGCGGTCTTCAGGCGCCGGCGCTTCGGCTTCGCTTCCTGCTCCTCGCGCCGCTGGCGGGCGGCGTCGGCGGCGGCGCGGCGGCGCACCTCGGTCGCGGTCAGCCCAGCCTCCTCGGCCGAGTCCCCGATCAGGGTCGCGCCCTCGGAGGCGGGGGTCGGGGCGTCGGCCGCGGGCGCGCTGACCGGCGCCGCGGCATCTTCGAGCCGGAAGGCGACGACGGTGATGTTGTCGCGGCCGCCGGCCCGGTTGGCTTCGTCGACCAGGGCGCGGACCGCCGACTCCATCGAGGAGGCGCGGGCGAGGAGGCGGGCGACGTGGTCCTCGTCGAGCATCGTCGTCAGCCCGTCGGAGCAGATCAGGAAGACGTCGCCGGCCTGGGCCGGCACCGTCTGCACGTCGACCTGGACCTCGGGTTCGGGCCCGAGGGCGCGGGTGATGATCGAGCGCTGCGGGTGGTCCTCGGCCTGGGCGTCGGTCAGCTGTCCCTTGCGCCGCATCTCCTCGACCAGCGAGTGGTCGCGGGTCAGGCGTTCGAGCTTGCCGCCCCGGTAGCGATAGGCGCGGCTGTCGCCGACGTGGCCGATCGCCACCTCCTCGGCCTCGAGGTCGACGATCAGCGCCGTCGTCGTCGTCCCCATCCCGGCCAGGCCGGGGTCCTTGCGGGCGAGCTCGTGGATCGTCCGGTTGGCGGACTCAATCGTCTCCTCCAGCACCCGCTCCGGCGGCGCCTGCGGCAGCTCGCGGTCGAACGACTCGGCGGCCGCCTTCGAGGCGACCTCGCCGGCCTGGGCGCCGCCCATCCCGTCGGCGACGACGAAGACCGGGTCGCGGATGAAGAGCGAGTCCTCGTTGGCGTTGCGCTGGCGCCCGGTGTCGGTGCGGAAGGCCTGGTCGTCGATCCGCAGAGCCACTACGACACCTCCAACCTGAACTCGGTGTCGCCGATCTGGACCGAGTCGCCGTCGATCAGCTCCGCCTCGCCTTTCAGCGTCGCGCCGTTGAGCAGGGTCCCGTTGGTCGAGTTCATGTCCTCGACGTAGTAGCGGCCGGCGCGTTCGAAGAGGCGGGCGTGGATGCTGGAGGCGTAGCGGTCGGTGATCTGCACGTCGGCCTCCTTCGAGCGGCCGATCGAGAGGCCGCCGATCAGGTCGAAGCGCTGGTCGCGCTCGATGCCGCCGCCCCGCTCGACCACCAGCCAGGCGTCCTCGCCCAGCGACGAGCCGCCGAGCGCCGGGCTGGCGTGGAACCCGGTCGCGTCGGGGGCGGGGGCGACCGTCCGCCGCAGGTCCTTCATCGCGCTGCGCGCGATCACCAGCAGGAACAGGAAGAGAACGGCCAGGAAGCCGAATTTGAGGGCTACTGATATCGGGTCATAGTCCACGCGCCAAGCACCTTAATGACGGCTCCAGGCGTCGGCCGTCCTACTGCTCGATGTCGAACAGGAAGGTCGTCGTGCCGACCGTGACCTGGTCGCCGGGGCTGAGCCGGGTCGAGGCGACGCGGCGGCCGTTGACCTTGATCCCGTTGGTCGAGCCGAGGTCGACGATCTGCCAGTCGCCGCTGTCCGAGCGGCGCAGCTCGGCGTGACGACGGGAGACGTTGGGGTCGGCGAGCACGCACTCGACCGACTTCGAGCGGCCGATCGTCGCCCGCGGGCCGTCGAGCACGTAGCGGCGGCCGTCGAGCGAGACCACCGCCCGGGTCGAGACCAGCGCCCGCACCGCCTGCTCGGGCTGTTTCGGGCGGCCGCGGTCGCGCTCGCGGACCGCCGAGTAGACCATCGTATGGCCCTCTTCGCCCTGCTTCGGGGCCTCGCCCTCGTGCACCGGCGGCTTCACCAGCCGCGGCTGGATCCCGAACTCTCCGAGCCGCAGGCGCTCGTCGGTCGAGAAATCGACCACCGGCCGGGTCAGCAGGTCGTAGCCGCGCCGGCGGGCGTGCTCCAGAAGGTAGCCGGAGAGCTCCTGCTCGAGCGAGCGCTCGTAGCCCTCGAGCTTGGAGCGATCCTGCCGTGAGAGGTAGACCGTGTACTCGTTGGGGACGTAGACGCGCTGGACCGAGGCGGTCTTGTGGGCGTCCATTTCCTTCGCCAGTTTGCGCGCCAGTTCGACCGGCTGCACCTCGGAGCTGAAGGCACGGCTGAAGACCCCCTCGACGAGGCCTTCGATACCGGACTCGAGTTTGCTGAAGAGGCCGATGGTGGTCGTTCCTTCGCGGCGTCGGTGGAGCAGCTCCTCCCGCCAGAGGCGCTGACCGGGAATCCTAGGGGAGCAATGCCCCGTGGCCGGCAATCAGGAAACCTGCCGCGGCGGCGGCAGCCGCGATCGCGCCCAGCCGCAGGCCGACGTGGCCGCGGTGGGCGGCCGTGTAGTCGGCGAGCCCGTCGAGCGAATCCTCGATCGCGGTCCCCAGTTCCTCCAGCGAGGGCCGGCGGTTGGGCCGGGCCGAGAGGCAGGCGTCGATCGCGTCGCTGAGCTCGCGCGGCAGGTCGGGGCGCTGCTTGCGCAGCGGCCGGGTGCGGGCGCCGATCGCCCGCGCCGTCGCCGCCGGGGTGCCGCGCCGGTGCGGGTTCTCGCCGCTCCAGCACTCGTACAGGGTCAGGGCCAGCGAGTAGACGTCGGCCTCGGGCCCGGCCTCGCGGCCCTCGGCCTGCTCGGGCGACATGTAGGCGAGGGTGCCGACGATGTCGCCGGGGGCGGTCAGGCCGCCGTCGTCGGCGAGGCGGGCGATCCCGAAATCCATCAGCTTCGCCCGCGGTTCCCCCTCGGTCACCTGCACGTTCTGGGGCTTGATGTCGCGGTGGACGACGCCGCGCGAGTGGGCGTGGTCGAGCGCCTCGCAAAGGTCGGCGCCGATCTCGCCGATTTCACGGTCGGAGAGCTCGTTTTCGGCGGCGAGGCGGGAGAGCGTCGAGCCCTCGACCAGCTCGGTGACCAGCAGCGCGTTGCCGTCCTCCTCGCCGAGCTCGTAGAGGGTGACGATGCCGGGGTGGTTGAGGCGGGCGGCGGCCTGGGCCTCGCGCAGCACCCGGCGCCCGGCCTCGCCCCGCTGCTCGATCGCCTTGACCGCGACCGGGCGCTCGAGGCGGCCGTCCCAGGCCTCGTAGACGACGCCGAAGCCGCCGCTGCCGATGCGGCGCTCGATCACGAACCGGTTGAGGACCACGGAGCCGACCAAAACTCCTCCAACTTCGGCGGCGGGGGCCGCTCTCCTGCGCCTGATCGTTGAGTGCCAAAGTGGGAAAAACCCACCGTTTGCTGCATCTCTTGGCGCAGTTGGCGCCGCCAGGGTTCATACTCTCCGGCCAGCCCCCACCAGCCTGGAGAGCGCTTCTCTTGGAGGATTCCGCAGCACGCCGGCCACGCCGGCCGCGACCCAAACGCCGTCCCGAACGCCAGCAGATCATGCTGCGCCGCGGTCTCGCCCTCGGCGGTGGCCTGATCGTCCTGATCCTGATCGTGCTCGGGGTCAAGGGCTGCCTCGATGCCCGCGCCCACCGCGAGCTCAGCGATTACGCCCGCAACGTCTCCCAGATCGTCAAGGAGACCGAACAGACGAGCAAGGACTTCTTCGGCAAACTCGAAGACCCGGGCAGCCTCTCGGTCAGCGAGTTCACCAACGACGTCAACGCCGACCGCAGCGCGATGGACAACTACGCCTCGCGGATCGACGGGCTCAGCGCGCCCGGCGACATGGGCAACGCCCAGCGGTCGCTGGAGCTGGTCTACGAGCTGCGCAGCAGCGCGATGGCGGTGATCGCGAACAAGATGAGCACCGCGCTCGGCGACGCGGGGGCGCCGAAGGCGACCGCAGCGATCGCCCGGCAGATGCAGTCGCTGCTGGCCAGCGACGTCGTCTACGAACAGGTCGTGCGGCCGGAAATCGACGGCGTCCTCGCCAACAACGGGATCGAGGGCTCCGACGTGCCGAAGAGCAGCTTCCTGCCGGACACCAAGTGGCTCGAAGAAAGCACCGTTGCCGAAGCGCTCGGCGCGATTAGCGGCTCGACCGGGACCACCTCCGGCGGCCTCCACGGCCTCGGCCTGGTCGGGACCAGCGTCAACGGCACCGAACTGGTCGAAGGCGGCGAAGCGATCGTCTCCGGCGAAGAAACGCTGGAAGTCGAAGTCCAGGTCCAGAACCAGGGCGAATCGACCGAGAACGGCGTCCAGGTCTCGGTCTCGGTCGACGGCGGCAACACGCTGCAGGGGACGATCGAAAGCATCGCCGCCGGCGAAATCTCCTCGGTCTCGATCCCCCTCACCCCGGCGCCGAGCGGGACGGTTACCCTCGAAGTCGTGGTCGAACCGGTGCCCGGCGAGAAAATCACCGAAAACAACGAAGCCAGCTACTCGGTCACGGTCGAATAGCTGGGCTCGATCTAGCGTGCCGACGATCTCCTATCTCGGGCCGGCCGGGACCTTCACCGAGGACGCCCTGCGCGAGGCCTCGGCGGCGTCTGAGTTCGAGCCGCTGCGGGCGCCGACGATCCCCGACGCGATCCTCGCCGTCGAGCGCGGTGAGGCCGACCTGGCCCTGGTCCCGATCGAGAACTCGATCGAGGGCTCGGTGCGGCCGACCCTCGACACGCTCGCCTTCGAGGTCGAGAAGGTGACGATCGTCGGCGAGTACGACTACCGCGTCCGCGTCCACCTGATCGCCCGCGGGGACGTTGGCGTCGAGGACGTCGAGGCGGTCCTCTCCCACCCCCAGCCGCTCGCCCAGTGCAGCCGCTTCCTGCGCGCGACCCTGCCCGAGGTCGAACAGCGCAGCGTCAGCAGCACCGCCGCTGCGGTGCGGATGGTGAGCGAGAGCTCGCGGCCGTGGGCGGCGCTCGGCGCCCGCGCGGCGGCCGAGGTCTACGGCTGCCAAGTGCTGCTCGACGGAGTCGAGGACGAGAAGTCGAACGTCACCCGCTTCGTCTGGATCGCACCGGAAGGGACCGAGCCCGGCGGCTCGGGGCCGTGGAAGACCTCGCTGGTCTTCTCCGAGCTCGGCGAGGACCACCCGGGAGCGCTGGTCGACGCCCTCTCCGAGTTCTCCTCGCGCGGGATCAACCTGACCCGGATCGAGTCGCGGCCGATGCGCCAGGAGCTCGGCCGCTACATGTTCTTCCTCGACCTCGAGGGCGTGCTCGACGACGATCTCGTCGCCGGGGCGATCGCCGGCCTGCGGACGAAAGCAGGGACGGTGCGGGTACTCGGCACCTACCCGCTCGCCTGAGCGAGACCCGCAAAAGCGCGGCGCAGCGGGCGGCACAGGGGCCGGCCCCCCTACAATCCCGGGCACCATGGCACGCGTCCTGGTACTCAACGCGACGTATGAGCCGATCAACGTCTGCACGCTGAGACGCGCCGCCGTGCTGCTGCTGAAGGAAAAGGCGGAGCTGCTCGAGCAACGCGAGGGCGCCGCCCTGCACTCCGAGCACATGACGCTCGAGCGCCCCGACGTGATCCGCCTCGTCAACTACGTGCGGATCCCGCGCGAGGCCCACCGCCGCAAAATCACCCGCCGCGCCGTCCTCGCCCGCGATTCCTGGACCTGCCAGTACTGCGGCTCGACCAAGTCGGGATTAACGGTCGACCACGTGATCCCCCGCAGCCGCGGGGGCAAATCGGTCTGGGAGAACATCGTCGCCGCCTGCGCCAGCTGCAACCGCCGCAAGGGCAACCGCCTCCCGCGCGAGATCCACATGCACCCGAAAAAGTCGCCGAAGGCGCCGGAGCCGACCGTCTTCATCCAGGTCGCCAGCCCGAAGATCCCGACCAACTGGCAGCAGTACTTACCCCAGGCTGCGTAGCGACGCTGGTGCAACTTGGGTAGTTCCTACCCGGTCCGGGAGGAGCGTCGTTTCGCGGCTACCTTGCGGCGCCATGAAAAGAACCGTGCTCGTCCTCATCGCAGTACTCGCATTACTCGTGCCTGCGGCGGCGCTCGGCGCCGGCTCGCTGCCGAAGCCGGCTGACTCCACCGTCGTCGTGCCGACCTCGATCGCCGGAGTCAAGCTCGGCATGAGCGAAGCCAAGGCCCGGACCGCTTGGGGCGGCGCCAAACGGGGCGAATGCACGACCTCGAAAGAGACCGGCGCCAGGCGCTGCGAATACGGCAGCTTCGAGGCCGCCAGCGGCTACGGCTTCGTCGGATTCGAAGCGGGCAAGGTCCAGTCGGTCGTCGTCTATGGCGGCAAGAACGCCAGCGGCGAATACGTCTCCTCGGCCGCGGCGTCGCTGATGAAGATCAAGACCGCCAGCGGAATCGGGATCGGCTCAACCTACGCGAAGCTGAAGGGCGCCTACCCGAAATGCAAGAAGGGCGCGGCCACCGGCGCAACCTCATTCAACTACGAATGCGGCGGCAAGAACGGCGCCGAATTCAACTTCGGGGTGCTGAGCAACAAGGTGTTCGCGATCGCGCTGATCCAGCGCTAGTGCTGCAACCCGGCGTGGCGCCCCGATCGAGCGGGGCGCCACGCTACGGTTTTGGCGATGGCCGAGGACCACGCCACGACCGCCGCTGCTCCGGGAGCGCAAACCGAGTCCTGGTCGGACGCGGCCGGGCCCCGCGTCCGGTTCACCCGGCGCGGCGCGGCGCATGAGGCGGCCGACCTGCCGATCGTCGTCCTCCACGGCTGGGGCGCCCACATCGAGGCGGTCGAGTCGATCGTCGCCCCGCTGGCGGCGGAGACCGAGGTCGTCGCGATCGACCTGCCCGGGTTCGGCGAATCGGCCGAGCCGCCCGAGCCCTGGTCCTCCGAGGAGTACGCCGGATTCGTCGCCGAGCTACTGGCCAGCGAGGGGATCTCGCGCTGCCACCTGATCGGCCACTCGCGCGGCGGCGCGATCGCGATCTGCCTCGCCGTGCAGCAGCCGGAGCTGCTCGGGCGCCTGGTCCTCTGCGACTCCGCCGGCCTGCGCCCGAAACGCGGCTGGAGGTACCGCTCGCGGGTGGCGGTCGCCAAGCTCGGTCGCGTCGTTGGCCTCTTCGGCCCGCCGGGGCGCAGGCTGCAGGACCTGATGCGCTCCCGCGTCGCCTCGACCGACTACGCCGAAGCCTCGCCGGCGATGCGCGAGACCTTCCGCCGGGTGATTGCCGAGGACCTCGCCGGCCACCTGCCGCAGATCTCGGTCCCCTGTCTGCTGGTCTGGGGCGGCGATGACGACGACACCCCGCTGTGGATGGGCGAACGGATGGAGGAGCTGCTGCCCGACGGGGCGCTGGTCGTCTTCGAGGGGGCCGGCCACTTCTCCTATGCCGACCAGCCCGGGCGCTTCGCCCAGCTCAGCCGCACCTTCCTCTGCGAGCAGCCGCGGGCGGTCGCGGGCGGGGGTTCGGCTCGGTGAGCGCAACCGAGTGGATCGCGCTCGGCGCGGGCTGGCTGGCGATCATCCTCCTCCTAGTTGCCCGCGCGCACCTCTTCCTCCATCTCCTGCAGCTCGAGCACTATGAGCTGCAGCGGCTGCGGGTCTGGGTCTCGCGGCGCGACGAACGCTTCAGCCTGCTCGACGTCAGCATCGCCTTCGTCACCGGCGACCTGCTCGCCCTCGCCTTCGCGCTCGACCTGGCCGCGGTCGGCATTGCGATCGGGACGCTGGCCCTGGTCGGCGCCGCGGTGCGGGCGCGTACCGTGATCGGTCGCGAGCAGATCAAGCCGCTGGTCTTCACCCCCCGGGCGCGGCGACTGTTCGGACTCACCGTCGGGCTCGGGGCGCTCCTGACCGCGATCGCGCTCGCAGTCGGCGCGGCCGTCGACCCGGTCGCCGGGGGGCTGGCCCTGGCCCTGCTCGGGGCGGCGCTCGTCGTCCTCATGCCGGAGCTGCTCGGGCTGGCGAACCTGCTGCTGCGGCCGCTGCAGAGGGCCGACAACGCCCGCTTCGAGCGCCGGGCGCGGCGCAGGCTGCGCGAGATCGACCCGCTGGTGATCGGGATCACCGGCTCCTACGGGAAGACGACGACCAAGGGCTGCGTCGCCCAGGTCGCCGACCTCAGCGGACCGACGCTGCCGACGCCGGCCTCGTTCAACAGCTACCTCGGCGTGATCCGCACGATCAACGAGAACCTGCGACCCAACCACCGCACCTTCGTGGTCGAGATGGGCGCCTACCGCCGCGGCGACATCGCCGAGCTCTGTGACCTGGTCGAGCCGCGGATCGGGGTCCTGACCGCGATCGGCCCCGCCCACCTCGAGCGCTTCGGCTCGCTCGACGTGACCGAGCAGGCGAAGGGCGAGCTCGGAGAAGCGCTGCCCGGCGACGGGACGTTCATCACCCGGGCCGATGACGAGCGCTGCCGGCGCGCCGCCGAGCGCTCGCCGGCGACGGTCCGCCTCTTCGCTCCGGAGCAACACCCCGATGCGGACGCCTGGGCCGAGGACCTCCACCTGCGCGACGGGCGCAGCCACTTCCAGCTCTGCCTGCGCAAGGGAAGCGAGACCCTGCGGGCGCCGGTCAAAGCCAACCTGCTCGGCAAGCACAACGTCGCCAACCTGCTCGCCGCCGCGGTCGTAGGGGTCGAGCTCGGGCTGGCGCCGGAGCAGATCAGCCGCGCCCTCGGCCAGGTGGCGGCGCCCGAGCACCGGCTCTCGACGATCGTCAACCGCGCCGCCGGCATCGTCGTCATCGACGACGCCTACAACGCCAACCCCTCCGGCGCCCAGGCGGCGCTCGAGGTGCTGGCCGCCCACCCCGGCGAGCGGCGGGTTCTGGTCACGCCGGGGATGGTCGAGCTCGGCGACCGGGAGGAGGCTGAGAACGAGCGCTTCGGCGCCGCTGCCGCCGCGGTCTGCGACGTCGTCGTCCTCGTCGGCAAGGAGCAGACGCTGCCGATCCGGCGCGGGCTCGAAGGCGCCGGCTTCGCCGGCGACGAGATCCGCGTCGTCGCCGATTCCGGCGGCGCCCAGCAACTGCTGGCGCAGAGCTCGCGGGCAGGCGACGTGATCCTCTTCGAGAACGACCTCCCGGACCTCTATCAGCGGCAGGCCCCGGCTATCGTCCAGCCCTGATGACGAGCTCGGCCGCGAACCAGGTCGCCCGCTGATGGCAGCGCCGGGACGGCGGGTCGGCGTCTGCTTCGGCGGCCCCTCGGTCGAGCACGACGTCTCGATCATCAGCGCCGAGCAGCTGATGGCGGCGCTGGCCGAGAACCACGAGCCGGTGCCGATCTACCTCGCCCGCGACGGTCGCTTCTGGAGCGGCGAGCCGCTGACCAAGGTCGACGCCTTCGCCAGCGATCCGCCGAGCGGCGCCGTCCCCTGCGAGCTGCGCCTCGGCGGCGACGAGGGCTCGGGCTTCGTCCTTCCCTCGACCTCGCGCCTGCGCGGCGACCAGCTGCTGCGCCTCGACGCGGTGATCAACGCGATCCATGGCACCGGCGGCGAGGATGGGGCGCTGCTCGGGGCGCTCGAGCACAGCGAGATCCCCTACGCCGGCGGGGGCGTCGGCCCCGCTGCCGCGGCGATGAACAAGGCGACCGGCAAGGCGGTATTCCGCGCCGCCGGGATCGAGGTCAACCCCGACCTCGTCATCCACCGCGGCGAGTACGGGCGCGGCTCCGCGGCGGTGATCGCCCGGGTCGAGACGGAGATCGGGCTGCCCTGCTTCGTCAAGCCGATCTCGCTCGGCTCCTCGATCGGCGTTTCACGTTGCGCCGGTGCCGCGGAGCTCGAGGAGGCGTTCGAGCTCGGGCTCGAACTCGACGCGGCGGTGCTGGTCGAGCCGGCCCTCGACACCGCGGTCGAGATCAACTGCGCCGTGCTCGGGCGCAGCGAGGGCGAGCTGACCGCCTCCGCCTGCGAGCAGCCGGTCAAGGACGAGGGCGCGCTGCTCGGCTTCGAGGAGAAGTACATGTCCGGCGGCAAGGGCAAGGGCGCCGGCGGGGGCGGCGCCAAGGAAGCGGGAATGGCGGCCCAGGACCGGATCATCCCGGCGCCGATCCCCGACCGGCTGACGGCGCGGATCCAGGAGACCGCGCGCCGCGCCCACCTGGCGCTCGGTTTCGCCGGCGTCGTCCGCTACGACTTCCTCGTCGTCGATCCCGATGGCGATGCCCGCGTCGTCCTCAACGAGGCGAACACGGTCCCCGGCTCGTTCTCCTTCTACCTCTTCGAACCGATCGGGATCGAGTTCCCGGAGCTCGCCGAGCGGCTGATCGACATCGCCTTCGCCGAGGGGGCGGAACGGCGGGCGACGACCCGGACCTTCGACTCGGTCCTGCTCGAGACCTACACCTCGCGGCAGCAGGGCGCCGCATGAGCGGCCGCGTCTTCGTCGCCAACGGCGGTCGCTCGATGGAGCGCGAGATCAGCCTCCGCTCCGGCCGGCTGGCGGCGGCGGCGCTCGAGGAGCTCGGCTTCGAGGTCGAGACCGTCGACCCCGACCAGCGCTTCGTCAGCCTCGTCGCCGAGCGCCGCCCCGACTTCGTCCTGATCGCGATGCACGGGCGCGGCGGTGAGGACGGGACCCTGCAGGACCTGCTCGAGATCCTCGACATCCCCTACACCGGCTCCGACGTCCACGCCAGCGCCCGCTGCCTCGACAAGCACGCCTTCAAGGAGATGCTGCGCGCCAACGGGCTGCTGACCCCGCCCTGGCACTCCTTCAACCGCGAGGCCTTCACCGAGTTCGGCGCTGGCGAGACCCTCGCCTCGCTGACCGGCCAACTCGGCTTCCCGCTGGTCGTCAAGCCCGCCCGCGAGGGCTCCTCGCTGGGGATCAAGGTCGTCAGCCGCTCCGACGAGTTCGCCGCCGCCGTGCTCGGCGCCTTCAACTACGACGACCGCGTCGTCATCGAGCGCTTCATCTCCGGCCGCGAGCTCGCCGTCACCGTGATCGGCGACGCCGAGGACCCGACCGTGCTGCCGATCGTCGAGATCATCACTGACGAGCCCTACTACACCTTCACCGCCCACTACGAGACCGGCGCCGCCACCCTGCGCGTCGCCGAGCTGAGCGACCAGGAGCGGCTGGCCGTCGAGGACGCCGCCCGACGCGCCTACGCGCTGGCCGGCTGCCGCGACCTGGCCCGGGTCGACATCATCCTCGACAACGAGGGCCCCCAGATCCTCGAGGTCAACACCGTCCCCGGGCTCGTCGAGACCGGCCCGACCCCGTTTGCAGCTGATGCGGCGGGCCTGTCCTTCAACGACCTGATCTCGGCGCTCGTCAAACGCGTCCGCGGCACCGGGCTCCGCTAGTTCCTTGGTTCACCTTGGGGTGATGGGAGTACCCCTCAAGGGAGCAGCGGACTCAAGCGAAACCCACATATGGATCCAGCTTGCAGAGAGCGCCTCTCACCATCAGCTTCCGAGAGCCCGCGCGCAACCGCCCCTCGGAAGCTCCACCGCGAAGTCTCGGCCGTCGCCTCCTCTCGAAGCTTCCAGCTCGCGATGGGAGATGCTGATCTTCAGTCGTAGAAGCTTCTGAAGGATGAAGCGACTCCGTTGGCGGGGACGCGGGGTAGCCTCGTCCTAGCCTTCAGACGGCACCGCGGAGAGGCTCTTGCCCCGCGAAGCGGGGCTCCAGGTTGCACCGCCCGCAGGGCGGTGCACTAGGCGTAGACGAGGCTACCCCGCGTCCCCGCCGGCAGCCGCCCCATCAACCTGGGGCAGTTCCTCCTCGGGCGGAACCTCACCATTCGCCCCATCCCCGCTGTCCGATTCGACCACCAAGGCGACGGCGCTGACGCAGTCGTCGTCCTTGATGTTCATGACTTTGACCCCCTGCGTCGACCGCCCCATCTGGGAGATGCCGCCGACGGAGGTGCGCTGGACCATGCCGTTCTGGGAGATGAAGAGCAGCTCCTGGTGCTCGCCGACGATCAGGGCGCCCGCGAGGCCGCCCTTCTTCTCGGTCAGCTTCGCGGTCAGCACGCCTTTCGTGCCGCGGCCCTTGACCGGGTAATCGGAGACGGGCGTGCGCTTGCCGTAGCCGTTCTCGGTGACGACGAACAGTTCGGTGTCGTTGCGGGCGATGTCCATCGCCAGGACGCGGTTGTCCTTGCCGGCGACGTTCATGCCTTTGACGCCGCTGGTGTCGCGGCCCATCGGCCGCACCAGTCCCTCGGAGAAGCGGGCGGCGTGACCGGAGTGGGAGACCATCAGGATGTCGTCCTCGCCCGAGGTCAGCCGGACCTGGACCAGCTCGTCGCCGTCGCGGACCTTGATCGCGATGATCCCGTCGGCGCGGATCGGCGTGTTGTAGGCGAGGAACTCGGTTTTCTTGATCAGGCCGTCGGCGGTCGCGAAGACGAGGTATTTGTCCTCTTTGAAGTCGCGGGTCGGGATCACCGCCATCACCGTCTCGCCTTCGGTCAGGGGCAGCAGGTTGCGCAGCGAGCTGCCTTTCGAGGTCCGCGACCCCTCCGGCAGCTCGTAGACCTTGAGCCGGTAGACCTTGCCGCGGTTGGTGAAGAAGAGCAGGAAGTCGTGGGTCGAGCTGATCCGCAGGTGGGCGATGTAGTCGTCCTCTTTGAGGTTCATCCCCATCACCCCGACGCCGCCGCGGTTCTGCTGGCGGTAGGTCGCCAGCGGCAGCCGCTTGACGTAGCCGGAGGCGGTCAGCGAGATCACCATCTGCTGGTCGGCGATCATGTCCTCGATCCCGACGTCGCCCTCGAAGTGGGCCAGTTCGGTGCGCCGCTCGTCACCGTAGGAGTCGACGATTTCCGCCAGCTCTTCCTTGACCAGAGCCATCACTTTGGCTTCCTCGCCGAGGATCGCCCGCAGCTCGCCGATCCGCTCCATCAGGTCGGCGTGCTCGGCGCGGACTTTGTCGGCCTCGAGCGCGGTCAGCCGCTGCAGGCGCATGTCGAGGATCGCCTGCGCCTGCTCGCGGGAAAGGTCGAACTTCTCGATCAGCCCGTCGCGCGCTTCGTCCGGGTCCTTCGAGGCGCGGATCAGTTTGATCACCGCGTCGAGGTTGTCGAGCGCGACCAGCAGCCCCTCGAGGATGTGGGCGCGGGCCTCGGCCCGGCGCAGTTCGTACTGGGTGCGGCGGGTGACGACCTCGCGCTGGTGGTCGACGTAGTGGTGGACCAGCTCGCGCAGGCTCAGCGTCCGCGGCACGCCGTCGACCAGCGCCACCATGTTGGCGCCGAAGGTCGACTGCATCGCGGTTTTCTTGTAGAGGTTGTTGAGAACGACTTTGGCCGGCGGGCCGCCGCGCTTGAGCTCGATCACCAGCCGCATCCCGGAGCGGTCGGTCTCGTCGCGCAGGTCGGAGATGCCCTCCAGTTTCTTGTCGCGGACGAGGTCGGCGATCTTCGTGATCAGGCCGCCTTCGCCGCCCTTTTTGACCATGAACGGGAGCTCGGTGACGACGATCGCCTCCTTGCCCCCCTTCAGCGGCTCGACGTGAGCGCGGGCGCGGACCCGGATGCTGCCGCGGCCGGAGGCGTAGGCATCGCGGATCCCCTCGCGGCTCATGATTCCGCCGCCGGGGAAGTCGGGGCCCTTGACGTGCGCCATCAGCCCCTCGAGGTCGATCTCCGGTTCGTCGATGTAGGCGGTGACCGCGGCCGCAACCTCGCGCAGGTTGTGGGGCGGGATGTTGGTCGCCATCCCGACCGCGATCCCCGAGGTGCCGTTGACGAGCAGGTTCGGGAAGCGCGCCGGCAGGACCAGCGGCTCCTGCGTCGACTCGTCGTAGTTGGGCCCGAAGTCGACGGTGTCGGCGTCGATGTCGCGCAGCAGCTCGGTCGCGAGGCGGGCGAGGCGGGCCTCGGTGTACCGCATCGCCGCCGCCGGGTCGTCGTCGATCGAGCCGAAGTTCCCCTGACCGTCGACGAGCAGGTAGCGCAGCGAGAAGTCCTGCGCCATCCGCACCAACGTGTCGTAGATCGCCGAGTCGCCGTGCGGGTGGTACTTGCCCATCACCTCGCCGACGATGAAGGCGCACTTGCGGTACGGCCGGGTCGGCTGCAGGCCGATGTCGTGCATCGCGTAGAGCACCCGCCGGTGAACCGGCTTCAGCCCGTCGCGGACGTCCGGCAGCGCCCGCCCGACGATCACGCTCATCGCGTAATCGAGGTACGACGAGCGCATCTCCTTCTCGAGCTCGCGCTCCTCGATCCGGCCGCCGGTCAGGACATTGACGTCAGACATCTAGGAATTTCACCTCCTTGGCGTGCTCCTCGATGAACTCGCGCCGGGGGCCGACCTGGTCGCCCATCAGCATCGAGAAGATCTGGTCGGCGGCGGTTGCGTCTTCGAGCGTCACCCGAGCCAGGGTGCGGCTCGCCGGGTCCATCGTCGTCTCGCGCAGCTGGTCGGCGTTCATCTCGCCGAGACCCTTGAAGCGGGTCAGCTGGACGCCGTGGCGGGCCAGCTCCAGCACCGCTCCGCGCAATGCCTGGAACGAGAGGGCGGCGTTGTTGCGGCCGCCGAGCTCGATCTCGAACGGCGGCCGGCCGACCTGCTTCAGCAGCGCCTCATGGACCTCGACGAACTTGCGGTAGTCGTGGTGGGAGAAGAGCGTTGCCGGGAGGCGGTGGGTACGCGCTAGGCCGGTCTTCCGTTCGATCGCCTTGACGACCAGCAGCTCGTCGTCCTGCGAGAGCACCTCGGTGTCGAACGGCTCCCCCTCGGGTGCTTTTTTCGACAACAGGGTGGCCGCCGCTTTCAGGGTCGCGACCTGCTCGTCGAGCAGGTTCGACTCCTCGAGGAAGCGGACCACCTCGTGGCCGAACTCGGCCTGCAGCGAGGAGCCCCAGCCCTCGTACTCTTTCGAGCGCCGGATGTAAGCCTGCCAGCGGCTCGCCGTCAGCTTCTTCGACTCGCCTCCGGCGTCGGTCAGCTGGAAGCTCTCGACCTTGTCGCGCAGCAGCAGCTCTTCGAGTTCGGCCTCGCGCTCCAGGTACGTCTCCTGGTTGCCCTGTTTCACGCGGTACAGCGGCGGTTTGGCGATGTAGACGTAGCCGGCGTCGATCAGCTCCGGCATCTGCCGGTAGAGGAAGGTGAGGACCAGGGTGCGGATGTGGGCGCCGTCGACGTCGGCGTCGGTCGCCATCACGATCTTGTGGTACCGCGCGTCCTCGAGGTTGAACTCGTCGTGGACGCCGGTGCCGATCGCGGTGATCAGCGCCTGCACCTCGTTGTTGGCCAGCACCTTGTCGATCCGGCTCTTCTCGACGTTGATGATCTTGCCGCGCAGCGGCAGCACCGCCTGGGTGTTGCGGTCGCGCGCCTGCTTCGCCGAGCCGCCGGCCGAGTCGCCCTCGACGACGAAGATCTCCGCCAGGCTCGGGTCCTTGACCGTGCAGTCGGCGAGCTTGCCCGGCAGGGTCGAGTTCTCGAGCGCCGACTTGCGCCGGGTCAGGTCGCGGGCTTTGCGCGCCGCGTCGCGGGCGCGGGCGGCGTCGACCGCCTTGCTGATGATCCGGCGCGCGTCGCTCGGGTTCTCCTCGAGGTACTCGCCGAGCTTGCGGTTGACCGTCTCCTCGACCAGGCCTTTGATCGGCGGGTTGCCGAGTTTGGTCTTGGTCTGGCCCTCGAACTGGGGGTCGTGCAGCTTGACCGAGATCACCGCGGTCAGGCCCTCGCGCACGTCCTCGCCGGCGAGGTTGTCGTCTTTCTCTTTCAGCAGCCCTTTGTTGCGGGCGTAGGCGTTGAGCGTCCGCGTCAGCGCCGCCCGGAAGCCGGAGAGATGGGTGCCGCCCTCGTGGGTGTTGATGTTGTTGGCGAAGCTGAAGATCGACTCCTGGTAGGAGGCATTCCACTGCATCGCCAGTTCGACTTCGCCGGAGTCCTCGCTGCCCTCGAAGAAGATCACTTTGCGGTGCAGCTCGTCCTTGTTCTCGTTGAGATGCCGGACGAAGTCCTCGATGCCGCCGTCGTACTGGAAGGTGACGCTGTTGGTCGCTCCGCGCTCGTCGACCAGCTCGATCTTCAGCCCGCGGGTGAGGAAGGCGGTCTCGCGCAGGCGCTCGGCCAGCGTCTGGAAGTCGAACTCGATCTCCTCGAAGATCTCGAGGTCGGGGAGGAAGGTGATCGTCGTGCCGTGCCCGTCGCTCTTCTCGCCTTTCTTCAGCTCGGTCTGCGGTTTGCCGCGCTCGTAGTCCTGCTCCCAGACGAAGCCGTCGCGCTCGATGTGGAGGTGGAGCCGCTCGGAGAGCGCGTTGACGACCGAGGAGCCGACGCCGTGCAGGCCACCGGAGACCTTGTAGCCGCCGCCCTCGCCGAACTTGCCGCCGGCGTGGAGGACCGTGAGCACGACTTCGGCCGCCGGCCGGCCCTCTTTCGCCATCGTCTCGACCGGGATCCCGCGCCCGTTGTCGGCGACGGTGCAGCTGTTGTCCGGATGGAGGACGACGCGGACGGTGTCGCAGTGCCCGGCGAGCGCCTCGTCGACGGAGTTGTCGACGATCTCGTAAACGAGGTGATGGAGGCCGCGGGGACCGGTCGAGCCGATGTACATCCCGGGGCGCTTGCGGACCGCTTCCAGGCCCTCGAGGACGGTGATGTCCTTGGCGCCGTAGGAGTCGCCGCTGGCTTTCTTCTCAGGCAATGAGTCCCTTCCGGTTGACACAGAAAGCCCCGGCGCATGGAAGCTCTCTCCAAGCGGCTCGGGGCGTAAGGCGAGTTGCCATAAGAATACCAGTTCGAGGCTCCGGATAAGATGCGCTGAAGACCCAAAATCCCTGCAAATCGTGGATAATTTGTCGCTAGAAGCGATCTTTACTGAGACGAAAGCGGAGCGCTTTCGGCGCCCGGTCGCCGAGTTCCTCCCGCAGCCGCTCCAAAACCTGGTCCTGCATCAGGTCCAGCTCCTGGGTCCAGACGCTGTCCGCGCACTCGATCGTCAGCGTTCCCGCGCGTTCGGAGACCGGCCGGGCGACCGTCGCGAGCTGCCCGCCGACCGCCGACTCCCAGGCCGACTGCACGGCTGCCAGGCCGGTGCGGGGGGCCGCAAGGTCGCGGGCGGCACGGATCGCCGCGGCTGCCTGACGGGGAGCGCGGCGGCGGCTCACGCGGCTGCTGCCTCGGCGAGCGCCGGTGGGGGCATGCGGACGACGGAGCGCTGCGCCGGTGGGGGCAGCGACTCTTCGTCGGCGGCGGTGATCAACGCCTGGCCGTCGTCGCCGAGGCGGGCGACGAGGCGCGCCCGGCGGCCCGGGTCGAGCTCGCTCATCACGTCGTCGAGCAGCAGCAGCGGCGACACCCCGCGCGCCGCCAGCAGGACCTCGCGCTCGGCGAAGAGCAGGGCGAGCAGTGCCGCCCGCTGCTGCCCCTGCGAGCCGTAGCGCCGTAGCGAGCGCCCGGCGGCGTTGAGCTTCAGCTCGTCGAGGTGCGGCCCCCAGGAGCTACGCCCCAGGCGGATGTCCTGCTCACGCCGCTGCTCGAGGCCGCTGCGAATCTCCTCGACCGGCCCGGCCGCCCGCGGCGCGTACTCGAGCTCGGCGCCGTGCTCGAGGCCGAGCTCCTCCGCGGCCGCGGCGAACGGCTGCGAGAGCTCTGCCACCGCCTCGGCTCGAGCCTCGATCAGCGGCGCTGCTGCTGCTGCCAGGCCGGCGTCCCAGACGTCGAGATCAGCGGGGGCGCCGCTTCCGCCGGCCAACTTGGCAAGCAGGGCGTTACGCTGGGCCAGCGCTTGGCCGTAACGCTTGCGAAGCTCCGACCGCGATGGCCAGCGGGCGCCGACGAAGCCATCGAGATGCGCCCGGCGCTCAGCGGGAGGGCCCTTGACCAGGCTGAGGCGGTCGGGGGCGAAGACCGCCACCAACGGCCGGGCGCGGGAGATCGCCGCCGGGTCGGCGGGATTGCCGTCGAGCAGGTGACGGCGCCCCTCGCTGCGACTGACCGAGGCCAGCAGGCGGCGGTCGAGGCCGTCGTCGTCGCGGACCCAAGCCTCGGCGCGGGCCAGGGAGCTGCCGAAGGGAATCAGGTCGCGGCGATCGGAGGTCCGGAACGAGCGCCCGGTGAGGGCGAAGTAGAGCGCCTCGATCAGATTCGTCTTGCCGGCGCCGTTGGGGCCGACGACGCTGACTATCCCGGGGTCGAGATCGACGCGCACCTGATCGAGGCTGCGCACCGGCCTCGCTTCGACCGCGGTGACCCGCACCGTCCCACCACCTCAGCTGGAAGCCGAGGTGAGCATCAGACGTTGAGCCTGATCGGCATCACCAGGTAGCGGAAGGCGTCTCCCTCGACCGGCTGCAGCAGCCCCGGGCGCAACGGCGAGATCAGACGCAGCAGCACCTCGTCGCCCTCGACGCTCTCGATCCCCTCCTTGAGGAACTCGGGGTTGAAGCCGATCTCGAGCTCCTCGCCGTCGAAGGCCGCCGGCATCGTCTCGGTCGCATCGCCGACGTCGGGCGTCTCCGCCGCCACCGTCAGCTCGCCCGACGCGAACGAAAGCCGCAGCGGCGCGTTGCGCTGCGCGAGCTGACTGACCCGGCGGGTGACGTCGAGGAACTCCGACCGCGGCAGCCGCACGTCGTGCTCGTAGGACTCGGGCAGCAGCTGGCGGAAGTTCGGGAACTGCCCCTCGATCAGCCGCGTGGTCAGGGTGATCGAGCCGGCCTCGAAGACCGCCTGGTTGGTCAGCAGCGAGACGGCGGCGCTCTCGGCACCCTCCGAGGAGAGGATGCGGGCGAGCTCCCGCAGCGCCCGCGCCGGGATGTTCGCCTCGAGCTCACCGCTGAGCTCCGCCTCGAGCTCGGTCCGCTTCACCGCCAGCCGGTAGGAGTCGGTGGCGACCATCGTCATCTCGCTGCCGCCAGCGACGACGTAGACGCCGGTTAGGACCGGTCGCATGTCGTCCCGAGAGGCGGCCCGCGCCACCAACTCGATGCTCGCCTCGAGCGCGGCGGCGGGCAGCTTCAGCGTCGGCTCATCCTCCGGCGCCGGCAGCTTCGGAAAGTCCTCCGCCGGCAGCACCCGCAGGTGGAAGGATGAAGAGCCGCTGCGGATCTCGACGTCGCGCTCGGCCTCTCGCGCCTCGATCTCGACGCTTGCGTCGCCGAGCGAGCGAGCGACTTCGGCCAGCAGGCGGCCCGGCAGCAGAACCGTGCCCTCGCTCTCGACCTCCGCCTCGATCTCGGTCTGCAGCCCGAGGTCGAGATCGGTGGCGGCGAGCGTGACCCGTCCCTCCGCGGCGGTCAGGAGGACGCCCGAGAGGGCCTGGGTGGCGGCCCGGGTCGAGACCGCTCTGGAGACGATCGAGAGCTTGGAGACGAGTTCTTCGCGTTTGGTCGTGAGCTTCAAGTGTCGAATGCCTTCTCGAGTTGGATTAGGGCTTGTGGAAAGAGTCTGAACCATGGCTGATTTGGCCTGGCGCTGCCGAATTCCGCCTGTGGAAGTGGTTGTGGGAAGCTGGGGATTCTTGCACCGCGGTCGGCCGTCAGCGCTCGCTGCGCACAGGGTTGTGGATTGCCCCGCGCAGCTCCCGGACCTGATCGGCGAGCTCGCTGTCCTCATTGAGCACCGCCTCGACCCGGCGCAGGGAGTTGAGCACGGTGGAGTGGTCGCGACCGCCGTAGAGGCGGCCGATCTGAGGCAGCGAGAGGTCGGTCAGCTCGCGGGTGAGGAAGATCGCCACCTGCCGGGCCCGCAGCGGAGTCGCAGCGCGGCTGGAGCCGACGAGCTCGGCGCGGGAGATGCCGAAGGACTCGGCCACCCGCTGCTGGATCTCCTCGACCGAGGTCGGCTGTGTGGCCCGGGTGCGGGGCACGACTTCGGCGATCAGCTCGGAGCTGAGCGGTTTCGCCATCAGCGAAGCGTGGGCGAGGACGCGGGTCAGCGCCCCGTGCAGCTGGCGGATGTTGGCGTCGATCCGGTTGGCGAGCTCGGAGAGAGCGCCGGCGTCGGCGATCTCGACCCCGGACTCCATCACCAGCCGCCTCAGCACGGTCAGCCGGGTGGCGAGGTTGGGCGGCTCGACCGCGACGGTCAGGCCCCACTCGAAGCGGTCGCGCAGCCGTGAGGCAAGGGTCGAGAGCTCGCTTGGGATCCGGTCGGCCGAGAGCACGAGCTGGCTGCCGGACTCGTATAGGGCGTTGAAGGTGTGGAAGAACTCCTCCTCGGTGCTGGGCTTGCCCTCGAGGAACTGGACGTCGTCGATCAGGAGCACGTCGAGGTCGCGATAGCGTGCCTTGAAGGCGTCGTTGCCCTGCGATTTGAGTGCCGCGACGAACTCGTTCGTGAACGACTCGGCGGTCGTGTAGCGGACGCTGAGCCCGGGGGCGTTGTCGTGGAGGTAGTTGGCGATCGCCGCCAGCAGGTGCGTCTTGCCGAGCCCGGGGGGACCGTGGAGGAAGAGCGGGTTGTAAGCCTCCGAGGGCGCCTCGGCGACGGCCAGCGCAGCGCCGTGGGCGAGGCGGTTGCTCGGCCCGATCACGAAGCGGTCGAAGGTGTAGTTGGGGTTGAGGTCGACGCGCTCCCCCTCGACGCGCTCCCCGCCCTGGCCGGAGAAGCTGACCTGGGTCAGCGTCGTCCCCGCCTCGACCAGGGCTTCGGCGATCAGCCCGGAGTAGCGGCGCTCGGCCCAGGCGCGAATGCCCTCGGGCGCACTTAGGTAAAGCGTTTCCCCATCGCTGCCGGACGCCCGCAGCGGCTCCAGCCAGAGGCTGTACGTTGACTCCGGGACAGAGGCCCGCAAGCGGTCCTGGGTCGCCCGCCAAAGGGCATCGAGTTCGTGTCTTGGGGAGTCATCCTGCACCTGGCCGGCGACCATAGCGGCGGCCCCCGCGCCCAGATTCGGGCGCCCCGCAAATCCCGCAGAAAAGATTTGGGCCGCGTCCGTATACTTCCGCCGGCATGAAGCGGACCTACCAGCCAAAGAAGCGGAAGCGGGCCAAAACCCACGGCTTTCGAGCCCGGATGGCCACCCGCGGCGGCCGCGCGATCCTGAAGCGACGCCGGCGCAAAGGGCGGAAGCGCCTCACTCCTTAGATGGCCGGCCACGCGGTCCCGCACGCCCGGATAGCGCGCGTGGCGCTTCGCATCTCTGTGTCCTCAGGCTCGCCTTTGACACCACCAAAGGCTTCCCCCTGCGTCCTGGATCTGCTCGGCCACGCTCGCTACCGGTCGCACGCCACCGCGTGGCCGGCCATCTGATGGCGTCGAAGCGACGTCGGTTGTCGCGCAGCGGCGAGTTCGACCGCGTCTATCGTGACGGCTCCTCCCATGCGACCCGCTACCTCGTTCTCTACACCTTCCCTCGGAGCGACGAGGACCGTGAGGAGGTGCGGCTCGGCGTCTCCGTCAGCCGCAAGGTCGGCGGTGCGGTGGAGCGCAACAAGGTGAAGCGGGCGCTGCGCGAGGCCTTCTGGACCGTCGCCGACCGTCTGCCCAGCGGCCATGACTTCGTCATCGTCGCCCGCGCCGACATCGCCGAGCTGATCGACAGCGAGGGCAGCGCCGGCGCCACCAGGTGCCTCGAGGAAGCTCTCGCCAACGGCACCCCAAAGGGGCGTTCCACGTGAAACGCATCGTCCTCGCACCGATCCGTGCCTACCAGCGCTGGGTCTCACCGTCTCGCCCTCGCCGCTGCCGCTACGAGCCGACCTGCTCCGCCTACGTCGTCGAGGCAATCGAACGATTCGGGGTGATCCGTGGCCTGGTCCTCGGTGCCTGGCGCCTGCTGCGCTGTAACCCCTTCAACCACGGCGGCTTCGACCCGGTTCCTGATCGCTTCACCCTGCGCGGCCTCGGCCATGTGCACCCGGCCGATTACCACGGGGAGGCGCACTCGTGATCGTCGAGGCAAACATCCTGCAGCCGCTGATCGACCTCGCCAACGGCATCCTCAAGTTCTTCCACGACCAGGCCGGCCTCAGCTGGGGCGGGGCGATCATCGCCCTGACCGTGACCGTGCGGGCCTTGCTGATCCCCCTCACCTACAAACAGCTGAAAGGGATGCGCGCGCTGCAGGCTCTGCAGCCGCAGATCAAAGCGCTCCAGGAGAAGTACAAAAACGACAAACAGCGCATGCAGCAGGAAATGATGCGCTTCTACAAAGAGAACAAAGTCAACCCGTTCGCCTCCTGCATCCCGCTGATTGCCCAGCTGCCGGTCTTCATCACCCTCTTCTACACGCTGCGCCACGAGCTGCCGCCGGACATGGGGTGCCCCGCCGCCGGCCACTGCGCCTCCTACGGCGGCGAATTCCTCTTCATCCACGACCTGACCGCGAAGGCGACCGGCGCCGAACTGGTCACTCTGATCGTCCTCTACGTCGCCACCCAGCTCGCCTCCGGCTTCTTCATGTCGGTTACCGCCGACAAAAGCCAGCGGATGATGATGTTCGTCCTGCCGCTGATCTTCGTCCCCTTCATCCTCAGCTTTCCTGCCGGCCTGATCCTTTACTGGATTACGACGAATATCTGGACGATCGGGCAGGGGCTCGTGATCAAACGGGTCATTCCGGTGCCGGTGGCGGCTACTCCCGAGGGAGCGGCTGCCATAGCTGACGCGAAACCTCCGCCGCCTCCTCCGAAAAAAAAGAAACGGAAGAGGCGGTAGCGAGAGGCAGGACCCGAGGGGGTCCACCTGCGCAACTGATGGGGAGGCTTGGCGGACCCCCTCGGGTCCTGCCGTCACGAGCCTTGGCTTTGTTTTCAGTGGCCGCCGGACCTGAAAAACCGCGTGCTTCGGGCGTTCCCGGTGGAGATGCCAGGGTTCGGGCGTTCCACGTGAAACGCCCCAGGAGCGCTCTACTCTCTTAGCTTCTAGCCCTTGGGGCGCTTCTTGGCGATGCCGGGGCGGCGCGGCAAGTCGTCGGGGGTTGGGCCCGATTTGCGAATGACGTGGAGGTGGCGGTGTTGCGAACCCGCTCTGTCGCCCACATCGAGGATCAGCTCTGGGGCCATGGCTAGGGACTCTGACGCGCGCCCCAGCTGTTGCTCCTCGTCTGGGTCGCGTTTGCCCTTCCAGGCGACGAGGACGGCATTTGGCTTCAGGAGTGGGCTGGCAAGCTCGGCCAGGGTCGAGAGGCGGCCGACCGCGCGGGCGGTGACAGCGTCGTAGGCGTCATGACCGTCGGCTCCGGCCCACTCCTCGGAGCGGAGGTTGAGGACGGTCGCATTGGCGATCCCGGCGGCGGCAATCGCTCGACCCATGAACTCGCACTTGCGGCCGACCGACTCGATCAGATCGACGTGGGCGTTGGGCAGGGCGACGGCGAGGGCAAGCCCGGGGAAGCCGGCCCCGGCCCCGACATCGGCGATCCGGGAGGCGTCGCGAAGACCCTCGACCTCGAGGCCGGTGAGGCTGTCGGCGACGTGGACCCGCCAGGCGCGCTCATCGACCACCGAGCTGACCGAGGCGCGCTCTTCGGCCAGCAGCTCCAAGACCGTGCCCAGCGCCCTGCGGGCCGCCGGGCCGAGCGAGGCAGTGGAGTCCGTGCTCACTCCGCGACGAGCGGTGCGACAACGACGCAGCGGTGGGGCTCGTCGCCCTCGCTGTAGGTCTCGACCCCGGCGCGCTCCTTGAGCCGTTCGTGGACGACACGGCGCTCCTGCGCGCTCATCGGGTCCATCTCGACGATCCGGTTGTTGGTCAGCGCCTGCTCGGCGGCGCGATCAGCGCGGCCCTCGAGCGTCTCGCGCCGCCGCTCGCGGTAGCCGGCGGCGTCGACGAGAATCCGCTTGCGCTCGCGCATGCCGCGGAAGGCGGCTTGGTAGCAGAGCAGCTGCAGGGCGTCGATCGTCTGCCCGCGTTTGCCGATCAGCAGTCCGTAGTCATCGCCGCCGACGACGGTGACCTCGATCCGGTCATCGGCCTCCTCGATCTCGACTTCGCCGTCGAGGTCGAGCTCGTCGAGGACTCCCTCCACGAACTCACGAGCGCGCTCGGCGGGCGAATCGGGCCAGTCGTTGGTCTCAGACACGGGCAGCAGGCTATCCGACCTCTCGCGACGGCGTGCAGATGAGTCCCGGTCGCGCCTCGCCGTGGACCTCCTCATCTAGTCTGGCTCCGACATGGGCAAGGTCTACGCGGTGGCGAACCAGAAGGGCGGCGTCGGCAAGACGACCACCGCCGTCAACCTCGCTTCCTGCGCTGCAGCGTCCGCTGAGCAGACGCTGCTCGTCGATCTCGACCCCCAGTGCAACGCCACCGTCGCCCTCGGCGGCGGCCGCGACCTCCACCCGTCCTCATACGACTGCCTGACCGGCGAGGTATCGGTCGCCGAGGCCGCTCGTCCGGCCGGACCGGACAACCTCTGGCTGGTGCCGGCGAGCCGCGATCTGGCCGGCGCCGCGGTCGAGCTGCCGCGGATCGATGGCTCCGAGGTGCGCCTGCGGGAACGCCTCGGACCGGTTCGCGAGCGCTTCGCGATCACCTTCCTCGACTGCCCGCCGTCGCTGGGACCGGTCAGCGTCAACGCCCTGGTTGCCGCCGACCGGGTGATCGTTCCGGTCCAGGCCGAGTACCTGGCGCTGGAGGGCCTGGTTCAATTCCTCGAGACCCTCGGCTTGATCAGGCGTGAGCTGAACCCTCAACTCGAGGTCGCAGGTTTGCTGATCACCATGCACGACGAGCGCACCAGGCTGGCCCAGGACGTCGAGTCGGAGTTGCGCGACCACTTCGCCGAGATGGTCTTCGAGACGGTGATCCCGCGCAGCGTCCGAGTCGCCGAGTCGCCCAGTTATGGTCTGCCGGTGACCGAGCACGCCCCCTCCTCACACGGCGCCGTCGCCTACCGGGCGCTGGCCAAGGAGCTGGTCAACCGTGGCTAGCGGGACCAAGAAGCGGGCCGGGATCGGCCGTGGGCTGGCCGCGATCCTGCCCGAAAGCGACGCCGGTGAGGCCGGTGAGCTGCGCGAACTGCCGGTCGGCCTGATCAAGCCGAACCCCAATCAGCCCCGCACCAAGTTCGACCCGGAAGCACTGACCGCGCTGGCCGAATCGATCGCGGCGACCGGGGTCGTCCAGCCGCTCCTGGTTCGCCCCCTGGCCGACGGCAGCTACGAGCTGGTCGCTGGCGAGCGCCGCTGGCGCGCGGCCCAGGAGGCCGGGATCGACAAGGTGCCGGCCGTCGTTCGCGACCAGGCCGAGCCCGAGCGGCTGCAGGCGGCGCTGATCGAGAACATGGTCCGCGAGGACCTCAACCCGGTCGAGGAGGCCAAGGCCTGCGCCGCCCTGGTCGAGGACCTCGGCCTGACCAAAGAGGAGCTCGCCCGCCGGGTCGGTCGCAGCCGCCCCGCCGTCTCCAACCTGATCCGCCTGCTTGAGCTGCCGGACGAGACGCTGGGGCACCTCGAGTCCGGCGAGCTCAGCGAGGGCCACGGCCGCGCCCTGCTCGGAGCCCAGGGCAACGACGTCCGCCGCCGGCTCACCCGCGATGCCGTGCGGGGGGGCTGGTCGGTCCGCGAAACCGAGAACAGGGTTCGGCTGGCCAGCCAGCCAAGAATCAACAGGGGCAAGGTGCCGATGGACCCCGAGCTCGCCGAGGCGCTCGAAGCCGTCGGCGACGCGCTCGAGGTCGCGCTCGGCCACGAGGTGACGGTCCGCCCGCGCAAGGACGGGTTCGCGGTCGAGCTCCGTTTCGACGACGTCGCCGAGGCCCACGCGCTCGCCCGAGATCTGCGTCGCCGCAGCAAGTAGACGGCGCCGTCGGGCGACCTGATCCGACCCGCTCGGCGCCGCTATCATCGCCGTCCGCGGGCGATTAGCTCAGTTGGTTAGAGCGCGTCTCTGATAAGGACGAGGTCCCTGGTTCGAATCCAGGATCGCCCACTCGTCGCTCCAGGAATCTCGGGGCTCAACCGCTGACACTTCGAAGTCGTGGCTGCTCGCGAGGGTCCAAGCGACCTCGCACGTCACCTCTCGCTTCGCGGTCCGCTGTTTCGAGGGCATCGGCAAGGTCAAGCAGCGCTCGCACGCAGGTCTCGGTTGCTTCGGGTGCGACCATCTCCCAGGGTTGACCTCGGCCGCCAGCCCCTTTGTCCTTGCGAATGAGTCCAGCCTGCGCGAGTCGATCCAGCTTCTTGTGAACAGTTGGCTGTAGCAAGGTCCCGGCCCGTTCCACGAGCTCCTTCTCCGTACCGGGCCGAGCGAGAATCTCGACGAGAAGATCGAAGGCGTCGCCGTCTAGGGCCTTCAGGAGTTGGGTCGTCCGGCTGTCCATCTATATTCCAAATTGGAATATAGATCTCTCGGGTAGGGAGAGGTCGAGTCCCAAGCCGACTTACGGAGCAATGTTGGAATCACTCTCGGAGGCGACGGCGAGTTCCGATCTGGACCAGAAGATGGCGATCCGGATCGTGTATACGAACTACCGCGGGGAGACTGCGGCGCGAGAGATCATCCCTCGCAGGGTGTGGTTTGGGGCCACGGACTGGCACCCCGAAGAGCAGTGGCTGCTCGACGCCTTGGATGTCGCTAAGGGAGCGGAGCGCTCCTTCGCGCTGCGCGATATCAAGTCCTACGCGGCCTGATCGATTTGTATCTATCCGATCGAGACCTCCGTGGTGTACTGGCGGATCTTCAGGTACGCACGGATCACCCCGCTCACACCTTCAACGCTGAGGAGCAGATCCAACCCTGCTCGATCGATCTCCGTCTATCCAACGTCTTCTGGATCCGGCGCCGGTCCCACTGGCTGCGTAGATTCCTCAGGCGCGGCCCGACGCTCGATCTCCGGAGATCCCATATTGAGGAGATTGATCCTCGACGAGAATGGAGAAAGACGGAACTTTCGGATGGTGAATCCGTGACCATCCGGCCTGGTCAGGTGGTGATGACCAGGATCTACGAGGGCTTCAGGATTCCAGACGAGTATGCAGGGAAAATCGAGGGCCGAAGCAGTTATGCCCGCATCGGGCTCGCGGTCCACTGCACCGGCGACTTCATTAACCCTGGGTGGCACGGCTACATGCCTCTTCAGCTGCTCAATGCGAGCCCGTTCCCGATCAGGGTTTTGCCCTTTCTCCCAATTTGTCAGCTGATGCTTATCCCCTTGACGTCCAAGCCGGATCGGACCTACGGCGACGAGGAGCTCGCTAGCAAGTACGTGAATGACGACGGCGGCCCTTCGTATTGGTGGAGAGACCGCAGTGTCAAGGCTCTGCACGCGGACCTGGGCGGGGCGAACGTGCCTCAAGGCATCCAGAATGAGATTGTTGACCTTGTCCGTTTTGAGGACGTAGAAATGCTCGGCCGGTTTGAGCGATTCGTGTCGCGCAAGCGCGTGGGGCAGATCGACAATGCTGAAACCCTGCTAGACCAGTTCGCCTCCAGCGAGGATCGGCGGCGATGGGTGGATCGTGCCGTCGGCTTTCCGTTTCTTCTCGGTCTGACGATCAGCGTGGGCTTGCTGACGATTGGCTTTGAGTGGTGGCACGTCGCAGTCTGGGTCGCGACCGCGATCCTCGGGCTGGGCTCGGTCTACGCCGTCAATCACCGAGACGCGGAATACCTCGGTCGCAGAGAGCTGGGGAAGCTGCGCGCAAAGCACCGAGCGAATTGAATTCGCAGCCATTTCACCGCTCCTATACTTGGCGGTCCAACCACGGCCGGGAGCGTTTCTCGTGCAGCAGATGCAGATTTACGGCGTCAGCTTCGACATGGTCGGCAAGCAGCCGATCGTGTTGCTGAAGACCGTTGACGGCAATCGGTTTCTGCCGATCTGGATCGGCCATCCCGAGGCGGCGGCGATCCTGATGAAGCTGCAGGGGGCGTCGACCCCGAGGCCGATGACCCACGACCTGCTCTCCGACGTGCTCGAGAACCTCGACGCCAAGTGCGAGCGGGTCGCGGTCACCGAGCTGCGCGACAACACCTTCTACGCCTCGATCACGGTCTCGGTCAACGGCTCCGAGGTCGAGATCGACTCCCGTCCCTCCGACGCCCTCGCCCTCGCGGTCCGCGTCTCGGCCCCGATCTTCGCCGCCGAGGACGTGATCGAGGAGTCGGCGATCGAGTTCGAGCACGAGGTCGAGGACACCGAGGAGGTCGTCGACAAGTTCAAAGAGTTCCTCGACGAGGTCTCGCCCGACGACTTCGCCCAGGGCGAAAGCTAGCTGTCGCCGCTGGCCCGGCGGAAGGGCACGACGTTCTCTTCGCTCGGCTCTGCCGCCGTCTGCTCGCGGCTCGGCAGCCGGTGCTCGCCGGTGAGCGCTCCGTAGAGCTCGACCTGCTCGTCGATCACTTTGCCGATCCGCCGCACGCCCTCGCGGATCTCGTCCTCGTCGACGCCGGAGAAGTTGAGCCGCATCGAGCTGCGCCCGCGCTCGGCGACGAACGCCGCCTGGCCGGGAACGAAGGCGACGTCGGCCCGCAGCGCCCGCGCCAGCAGGTCGCCGGTGTCGATGTACTCGGGCAGGGTCGCCCAGATGAAAAGCCCCCCCTGCGGGTCGGTCCAGGTCGCCTCGGCCGGGAAGTGCTCGTTCAGCGCCGCGACCATCGTGTCGCGGCGCCCGCGGTAGATCCCGCAGAGCTCGGCGATGTACTCGCCCCAGCGGCCTTCGGCGAAGTACTCGCGGACGAAGTACTGGGTCAGGGTCGAGGTGCAGAGGTCGGCGGCCTGCTTGCCGAGCACGATCTTCTCCATCACCGGCGGCGGCGCCACCGCCCAGCCGAGCCGGATCCCCGGCGAGAGGATCTTCGAGAAGGTGCCGATGTAGAGGACGAAGTCACCGCCGTCGAGCTGATGGAGCGGCGGCAGCGGCTCGCCGCCGTAGCGCAGCAGCCCGTAGGGGTTGTCCTCGACGACCAGCAGCTCGTGGCGCCGTGCCAGCTCGACCAGGTACTGGCGCCGCGGGTAGGACATCGTCACCCCGGCCGGGTTCTGGAAGGTCGGCACCGAGTAGACGAATTTGGGCTTGCGGCCTTCGCGCTGTAGCTGCCCCAGCAGCGGCTCCAGCTCCTCGACCTTCATCCCGTCCTGGTCGCACTCGACCTGGACCACGTCGGCCTGGTAGCTGCAGAAGGTCGGCACCGCGCCGGGGTAGGTGGGCGCCTCGCAGATGACGACGTCGCCGGGGTCGACCAGCGTCTTGCAGACGAGGTCGATCGCCTGCTGACCGCCGGTGGTGACGATCACGTCGTCGTGCTCGGGCAGCATCCCCTCGGCGCCCATCACCTCGAGGATGCAGTCTTTGGTCTCCTCGAAGCCCTCGGTCGGCCCGTACTGCAGCGCCTCGGCAGCGGACTTCTGGGCGATCCGCGTCATCTCCGCGGCGAAGCTCTCGGGGGGAAAGGTGGAGGTGTCGGGAAGGCCGCCGGCGAGCGAGATCACTTCCGGCCGCGCGGTGATCGCCATCAGGTCCCGCATCGCCGAGGAGCGCATCACGGCGGTGCGGCCGGCGAACAGACCGGCGTAGCGCTCCAGGTCCCTGGTGCTGGCGCGGGCCCGCCTGCGGTACGGCGGTTGGGGCACTTCGGCCATCCCGGAAGTGTGCCCTATCGACGTCCGAGGGCTCGGCCGGCTAGTTTTTCGCACGTGGACGTTCTTCGAGAGCTGGGGATCGGCATCGCGATCGGCATGCTCGCCGGCACCACCGGCACCCACGGCGGTGCCCGTGGCCGGATGACGCTGCTGGCGGCGATCATCGGCCTCGTCGTCGGCTTCCTGCTCAACGACTTCGTCGGCGCCGTGCTCGGCTTGGTCGGCGCCGCGGCCGCCTGCCTGGTGATCAGCGACCTCGTTCACGGCGCCAGCCGCCGCGACCAGGGTGCCGGCGCCGGGGCGCTCGGCTTCATCGTCGGCCTCGCCGCCCTGATCGTGGTCGGGATCTCATTCGCGCTGCCGATCCTCGTCATCCTCGTGATCCTCGGCCTGCTCTGGCTCGGGATCTCGCGCCACCGCCGCGCCCAGCGCAAACACGCCGGGCTGCGGGTCCTGCGTTAACGGCGGGCTCTCCCGGCCGAGCGCCCGCGTGCTCCATCATTGACCCCGGCCATGCCGGTCGCCGACAAGAAGCTGGTCCTCACCTACGTCGACTCGCTGCGGACCGACATGCTCGAACGCGCCGTTGCCGAGGGGCGGGCGCCGACCTTCGCGGCGCTGCTCGAGCGCGGCGTCCTCGTCCCCGACTGCGTCTCCAGCTTCCCCTCCGTCACCCCGGTCGCCTGCTCGGAGCTGGTCACCGGGGTCGGCGCCGACCGTCACTGGATCAGCGGCATGAACTGGTACCACCGGCTCGAGCGGCGCTACGTCGAGTACGGCTCCTCGCTCGACGCGACCCGCGCCTTCGGCGTCTTCCGCGCTCTCTACGACCTCGTCTACAACATGAACCTCGCCCACCTCAGCCCCGAGGTCGAGACCCTGTTCGAGCGCCTCGACGACGAGGGGGCGCGCACCGCCTGCACGCCGTTCCTGATCTACCGGGGGCGCCACCGCCACGAGGTCTCGCTCGACGGCCTCCTGCGCCGCGCCGTCGACGCGACCAAGCTCAAGTTCCGCCACCACACCTGGGGACCGTCCGACCTCTTCTACGGCGACCTCTACGCCAGCCGCGAGGTCCCCTGCAAGTCGACCTCGATCCCCGGCAACCGCGACGAGTACGCGGCTTGCTGCGCGGCCGAGCTGGCCGAGGACGAGGCGACCGACTTCCTGCTGCTCTCGCTGCCGGACAACGACAACTACTCCCACAAACACGGCCCCGAGGCCTCGGTCGAGTCGATCGCCAGGGCCGACTCCTGCTTCTCGATCTTCGTCGAGGCTGCCGGCGGCCTCGACCGCTTCCTCGACGAGTACGCCCTGATCCTCGTGGCCGACCATGCTCAGACCGACGTTCACCGAGGGCTGCCCCTGGCGGAGCTGCTAGGCGAACGCTGGTCGGTGCTGCAGCCCTCCGACGACCGCCCCGAGCTTGCCCAGCTCGCGGTCAGCCCGACCGGCCGCGCCGCCCACGTCTACCTGCTGCCGGCCGGGGACCGGGCCGAGGCGGAGGCGGTGCGCGAGCGGCTGACCGAGATCGAGGGCATCGACCTCGTCTGCTGGCTCGAGGGGCCGGCGGGCCGGCCGCTGTCGCGGCTCGAGCCGGGGATGCCGGCCGGCGGAGGCGGGTGGGCGACGGTCGAGCGCCGCGGCGAGCGCCTGCGCTTCCGGCCGGGCGAGGGGGTCGCCGACCTGCGCGGCGCCAGCTGGGAGATCGACGGCGAGCCGGCGGCGCTGGCCGCCGGCGTCGAGGAAGGCGTCCTGCGCAGCGAGACCTACCCGGACCCGCTGGCCCGCGTCTGGTCGGCGCTGACCGCGCCGCACGCCGGCGACTTCGTCACCTCGCTCGAGCTCGGCTTCGAGGCCGTCGACTGGGGCGGCGCCAGCCACGTCGGCGGCGGCAGCCACGGCTCCCTGCACGCCGGCGACTCGCTCGGGCCGCTGCTGTTCGTCGGCTGCGGCCCCGACTCGGCGGCCGAGCGCCAGCAGTGGACGCTGCGCGACGTCGCCCCAGCCGTCCTCGAGCACTTCGGGTTGGAGGGCAATTGAAAAAGGCTGGGGGAACCGAGAAGGGGTCCTGCGGGCGGGCGAGCACGTCCGTTCTCGGACCCCTTCTCGGTTCACTCGTCGCTGCTCTGGCAATTGCCCTCCTGCTCGGGCCGCTTTCGGGGACGGCTGGGGCGTCGGGGCCGCCGAAAGAAGCTCGAGGGATGGTCACGGAAGCGGAAGCGATCGCGGTTGCCGAACGCGACCCGAAGGTGGTCGAAGAGCGCCGCGAGCATTCCGACCTCTCGCCCAGCGCCAGCATCAACGAAGGGCACTGGGAGGTCGCCTACTTCGCCGAAGGCAAGGAGCTGGCGCTGGTCCTCGTCAACTCCCACAGCGGCGAAGTGATCGAGTCCTGGACCGGCTACCAGGTCGCCTGGAAGATGGCCCGCGGCTACTCCGGCCAGTTCGGCCACACGCTCAACGCCCCCTACGTCTTCCTGCCGCTCTGCGCGATCTTCCTCCTCGGCCTGGTCGACTGGAAGCGCTGGCGCCGGGTCGCCAACCTCGACCTCCTGGTCCTGCTCGGCTTCGGGATCTCGCACATCTTCTTCAACGAGGGCGAGATCGGGGTCTCGGTCCCGCTCCAGTACGGACCGCTGCTGTACCTGCTGGCGCGGGCCCTGTGGATCGGCTTCCGCGGGCGCGGCGACGGGCTGCGCCCGGTCTGGCCGACGCTCTGGCTGCTGATCGCGGCGCTCTTCCTGATGGGGTTCCGGGTCGGCCTCAACATGGCCGACTCCGGCGCGGTCGACGTCGGTTACGCGGGCGTCGTCGGCGCCGACCGGGTCGCCCACGGCGAAGCGATCTACGGCAACTTTCCCGACGACATCTCAGAGGGCGACACCTACGGCCCGGTCAACTACTACGCCTACGTCCCCTTCGAGCTGATCTGGCCCTGGACCGGGGAATGGGACGACATCCCCGCCGCGCACGGGGCGGCGATCGCCTTCGACGTCGCCACCTTCGCATTGCTGATCCTGCTCGGGATCCGGATCCGGCCGGGACCGGCAGGGCGGCGCCTCGGCGCGATCCTCGGCTTCGGCTGGGCCGCCTACCCGTACACCGCGTTCGTGCTCGAGTCGAACTCGAACGACACGCTGGTCGCGATGCTGCTGGTGGCAACGCTGGTCTTCCTGGCCCGCCCCGCAGCTCGCGGAGCGCTGCTGGCCCTTGCCAGCTTCGCGAAGTTTGTCCCGGCGGTGCTGGCGCCCATGCTCCTGACCTACGGGCCGAACCCCGAACCCCGGCTCGGATCGGCCGATGAGGGTGTCCGAGAACGAAAACCTCGCCCGCAGGACACCCTCATCGGCCGCTCGGCGCTGCTGTTCGCCGGGACGTTCCTGCTCGTCTCCGTCCTGATCATGTTGTGGCCGGCGATAGATCCCGGGCTACGCGTGTTCTACGACCGCACGATCGGGTTCCAGTCGAGCCGCGACTCGCCGTTCAGCATCTGGGGCCAGGTCGCCGGGATCGAATCGCTGCGGACGGCGCTGCTGGTCGCCACCGCGGCGCTCTCGCTGCTGCTCGCCTTCCGCCCGCGGCGCAAGTCGCTGCTGCAGGTGGCGGCCCTCGGGGCGGCGCTGGTGATCGCCGTCCAGCTCACCCTCCACCACTGGTTCTACCTCTACATCGTCTGGTTCTACCCGCTGCTGCTGGTGGCGCTGGCGCTGCTCGGAACCGCTAGGTCGCCGGCTCCGGAGCCGGCACCATCACCTGCTCGATCGAGTCAGCCAGCCCCTGTCGGTTGACCTCGACCAGCGCCCCCATCACCCAGACGTCCTCGCTCGCGGTTTCGAACCGGGTCGGCATCTGCGTCATCAGTGCCGCCAGCGCCTGCTCCGGCTTGACGCCGAGCACGCTGGTCCGCGACCCGGTCATGCCGACGTCGGAGATGAAGGCGGTACCCCGCGGCAGCACCCGCCCGTCGGCGGTCGGGACGTGGGTGTGGGTGCCGAGCACGGCGGCGACGCGGCCGTCGAGGTGCCAGCCCATCGCCACCTTCTCGCTCGTCACCTCGGCGTGGAAGTCGACGATCACCGCGTCCGCCTCGATCCGGCCGAGGATCTCGTCGGCGGTGTCGAACGGCGAGCGGGCGACCTTGAGCCCGGCGGCGCCGCTGAGGTTGATCACGCCGACCCGCATCCCGCCCGCCTCGACCACGGTGTAGCCGCGGCCGGGGTTGCCCTGCGGGTAGTTGGCGGGGCGGATCACGAGGTGCTCGCGTTCGAGGAAGTCGTAGGCCTCGCGGTGGCGGTAGACGTGATTGCCGGTCGTGATCACGCCGGCGCCGGCGCCGAAGATGTCGCCGGCGGTGCGCTCGGTGATCCCCATCCCGCCCGCCGAGTTCTCCCCGTTTACAACAATGAGGTCGGGGGAATGAGCTTCGCGCAGGGCGGGCATCGCATCCCGCAGCCCCCTTCTGCCGGGGCTGCCGACCACGTCACCGATGAACAGGACTCGCATAGTCAAATGACCCTATCCGGGAACTCGAGTTGGGAGGAGAGGCCGCCGACCGCGGGCGAGATATTGGCGCGCGCCGCCGCCTATCCCTTCGAGGCGCCGCTGCGCTCGTTCGTCCAGCTCGGAGCCCGGACGTCGGCTTTCTCGACCGAGGACGCCGATCTCTCAGGCCGACGGCCGCTGCTCTCCTACGGCGCCAACGCCGCCCCGGCCGTGCTGGGGCGCAAGCTGGCGGCGCTGCCCGACGAGCCGCTGCCGGTCCTGCGGGCCGAGCTGCATGGGTTCGACGTCGTCTTCTCGGCCCACATCTCACCCTACGGCGCGGTGCCCTCGACCCTGCAACGCAGCCCCGGCACCGTCGCGCCGGCGTTCGTCGCCTTCCCGACCCCTGCCCAGGAGGAGCTGCTGACGGCGACCGAGCCCAACTACGAGCTGCGCGAACTGACCGGCGTCGACCTGCGCACCGAAATCGGGGGCGAGCTCGACGCCGTCGACGCCTACGTCAGCCGCCACGGCTGCCTCGTCCTCGACGGCTGCGAGGTGGCGCTCGCCGCGATCGAGTCGGCTGATCGTCGCTTCCCGGCACTGGGCGAGGTCGAGGTGCTGGAGCGCGTCCGCCATGTTCTCGCCCCCGAGCTCGACCTCGAGCGCTTCGTCGAGTCGAGCCTCGACCCTGGGCTCGCCGCCGCCCGCACCGCGGTCCTCCACGGCGGCTCGCGCCCGCTCGAGCTCTGACCCTGCCACCGATCGCAGTTTGTACCCCTCTGGGTGACAAACTGCGGGAGGGGGGTTAGACGGCCGCGAAGCGGCGCAGCGCGAGGCGCGCGATCACGCCGTAGGCCAGGACCAGGACCGCGAGGTGGATCAAGGGTCCGCCGATGCTCGGCCCGGCCGAGTCGAGCGCGGCGGTCATCGCCTGCAGCGCCGGCTTGAACGGGAAGAGGGCGGTGAAGATCCGGATCGCTTCGTAGACGCCGCTGCCGACGGTGCCGGCCGGGACCAGCGAGAGGAAGGCGACCGGCAGGGTGACCATGAAGGCCAGCAGGGAGACCGCGCGGACCTCGCGCGCCGCCGCACCCAGCGCCGCCCCGGCCGCCGCCAGCCCGGCACCGCTGAAGATGATCGCGAGCAGCCAGAGCCCGACCCGGCCCCAGTCGAGCGGCACGAAGATCTCGAGCCCGGCGAGCAGCAGCAGGGTGACGACGAGCCCGACGGCGACTCCGAGCCCGACCTTCTCGGCGAGCAGTGCCTGGTTCGAGATCAGCCCGCGGGTCAGCCGCGGGAAGGCGTTCTCCTCGCGCTCCAGCGCCAGCGAGCCGGCGACCAGCAGGATCGTGACGAAGGCCAGCGTGAAGGTCGCGGCGACCGCGACCGCGAAGATTTCAAGCGGCGGTGAGGAGCCGCCGACGGCGACCCGGTCGACGACGATCGGTTGCGCCAGGCGGTTGATCAGCGGTCCGGCGACGTCGAGGTTTTCCCGCCCCTGGTTGGCGAACCGGATCACCTGCTGCAGCGAGCTGCGCAGCTGCGGCGGCAGCGCCGGTTCGACCGCGGCGAGGATCTGCGCCGAGGCGCGCAGGCCGAGGATCGGGATCGACTGGCCGAGCAGCCGCAGGTTGCCGCCGTCGGTCAGCAGGCTCAGGTACTTGCTGCCTTCGACCGCGATCCGTCGCGCGGTCGCCAGGTTCGCCTGCGCCAGCAGGGCGTTGATCCGGTCCTTGACCAGCTCCGACTTGACCGGGTCGTCTTCGTTGACGAGGACTTCGACCTTCGGCGTCCCCGGGTTCAGGGTCGAGAGCGAGTTGATCTTGTCGACGAGGTCTGCCGGCAGGACGAGCGCCGCGAGGACGTCGCCGGACTCGACCTTTTCCACCGCTTCGCCGCGGTCGCCGACCTCGACGCACTCGACCCGCCTGCAGATCCGTGCCTTGACGTTGGCCGCCGGCAGTCCCTGCCCGCCGACGTCGATGCGGCTGTCGGCGGGGACTTCGTTGAGGAAGGCGACCCGCGGCCTCTCGGAGCCGCCGGAGATCGCGAACCCGACCAGGACCGCGATCAGGATCGGCCAGACGACCAGCAGCGCCGCCTGCAGCGGCGAGCGGCGCAGGATCTGCAGGTCCTTGAACAGCAGCCAGCGCATTCGTCAATGCCCCCGGTGGTGCAGGTAGGCGACGAAGGCGGTCTCGAAGTCGCGGTCAGCCGCCTCGGGCGCCTCGCTGCGGACCGCCTCGCGCAGCGCCCCGGCGTCACCGTCGAACAGCGCCTCGCCATCGGCGAGCACGAGCAGCCGCCGGCCGTAGCGCTCGGCCTCCTGGATGTCGTGGGTGGAGAAGATCACCGTCGTGCCGCGCTCGGCGAGGCCGGAGACGAACTCCCAGAGCCTTGCTCGCTGGCGCGGGTCGAGGCCGACGCTGGGCTCGTCGAGCAGCAGCACCCGCGGCCGCGAGAGCAGCCCGACGGCGATGTTGATTCGCTGCTGGTTGCCGCCGGAGAGGCGGGCGACGATCTCGTCGCGGCGCTCGCCGAGACCGGTCAGCTCGAGCATCTCGGCGACCGAGGCCTGGGGATCTTCGTGGCCCTCCAGCCGGGCGAACAGCAGCAGGTTCTCCGCCACCGTCAGCCGTCGGTAGAGCGCCGCCTGCTGCGGCACCCAGCCGACGCCGGCGTCAGGGGCGTCGACCTCACCCTCGTCCGGCTTGGAGATCCCGGCCAGAATCGAGAGCAACGTCGTCTTGCCGGCCCCGTTCGGACCGATCACCGCGACGAGCTCTCCAGCCTCCGCTCCGAAGCTGACGCTGCGCAGAGCCTCGCGATCCCCGTAGCGCTTGACGATCCCCGTGGCCCGCACGGGCGGAACGCTACTGGCTCCCCCTCCCTAAAATCGGCTCGATGCCTTTCCCTGCCACGCGTCTGCGCCGCCTGCGCCGGAGCGATACTTTTCGCGCCCTCGTGCGCGAGACCGAGCTCTCGCCCGCGCATCTGATCCAGCCCGCCTTCGTCGTCGCCGGCGAGGGCATCCGCGAGGAGATCGCCTCGATGCCGGGGATCGAGCGCTTCTCGATCTCGGGCCTGGTCGAGGAGGCCGGCGCGATTGCCGCGGCTGGGATCGGCGCCCTGCTGCTGTTCGGCGTCCCCGCCGCCAAGGACGAGGTCGGCAGCGGCGCCTACGACGACGAGGGGATCGTGCAGATGGCGGTCCGCGCGCTGAAGGACGCCCACCCGGACCTGGCCGTGATCACCGACGTCTGCCTCTGCGAGTACACCTCGCACGGTCACTGCGGGGTCTTCCGCGAAGGCTCCCAGGAGGTCGACAACGACCTCTCGGTCGAGCTGCTGGCGAAAACCGCGATCTCCCACGCCGAGGCCGGTGCCGACGCGGTCGCGCCGAGCGACATGATGGACGGCCGGATCGGGTCGATCCGCTTCCAGCTCGACGAGGAGGGCCACGCCGGGGTCCCGATCATCGCCTACAGCGCCAAGTACGCCTCCGCCTTCTACGGCCCCTTCCGCGACGCCGCCGAGTCGACCCCCGAGTTCGGCGACCGGCGCGGGTACCAGATGGACCCCGCCAACGGCGCCGAAGCGGTGCGCGAGGCGGAGCTCGACCTCGAGGAGGGCGCCGACATGCTGATGGTGAAGCCGGCGACCCCGTACCTGGACGTCGTGCGCCGGGTCAAGGACGCGACCGGCGCCCCGGTCGCCGCCTACCACGTCTCCGGCGAGTACTCGATGCTGAAGGCGGCCGCCGCCAACGGCTGGATCGACGAGCGCGCGGCGGTGCTGGAGACGCTGACCTCGATCCGCCGCGCCGGCGCCGACGCGATCGTCACCTACTACGCGAAGGAGGCAGCCGGGTGGCTGTGAAAGTGCCGCAGTCGAAGGCCCGCAGCCGCAAGGACGGCTCGGCGATCCCGCTCGACGAGACCGACAAGCGGTTGATGAACCTATTGCAGTCGAGCTTTCCGCTCGACCCGGAGCCGTTCGCCCTGGTCGCCTCCGAGGCGGAGCTCGAGCTCGACGACGTCCTCGCCCGCACCCAGCGCCTGCTCGACGGCCGCATCATCCGCGAGATCACGCCGATCTTCGACACCCGCGCGCTCGGCTACGAGTCGATGCTGGTCGCCGCCAAGGTCGATTCCGAGAACCCGCAGCGGGCGGCGCAGATCGTCAACGCCCACCCGGGTGTCTCCCACAACTACCTGCGCACGCACGAGTTCAATCTCTGGTTCACGATCGCGACCCCGCCCGACTCCGTGCTCGGCCTCTCGGGCACGCTCGAGGCGCTGATGGAGGAGGCCGGGGCCGAGTCGATGCGCGAGCTGCCGACCCTGACCCTGTTCAAAATCAACATGAACCTGGAGATGGAGAAGGGGACCGAGGCGCTCGCCTCCGCGGTCGAAGCGGCGCCCCCGCGCGAGCTCGAAATGCAGCCCTACGACGAGGACGACATCGCCTCGATCAAGGCCCTCCAGGGACCGATGGCCGCGGTTGAGCGGCCCTACGACGAGGCCGCCGCCGAGCTCGGCGTCTCGACCGAGGAGCTGCTCGGTCGCCTGCAGGGGATGGTCGACCGCAAGATCCTGCGCCGGGTCGCGGCGATCCTCTACCACCGCCGCGCCGGTTTCTCGGCCAACGGGATGGGGGTCTGGAAAGTCCCCGAGGACCAGGTGCTCGAGGTCGGCGGCCGGATGGCCGCCTTCCGCGGCATCTCCCACTGCTACCAGCGCCCGACCTACGAGGACTGGCCCTACAGCGTCTTCACGATGGCCCACGGCCGCTCGAAGGAGGAGTGCGACGCGATCCTCGACTCGATCGCCGCGGAGTGCGGGATGGGCGCCGACGACCGCGCCACCCTCTACTCCTCGACCGAGTACAAGAAGATCCGCCTCCACTACTTCACTGACGAGTACGCCGCCTGGGAGGCCGAGCATTCCTAACTCGGAGGGCCTGTATCAGGAGGCCCTGAAGGTCCTGCCCGGCGGCGTCAACTCGCCGGTCCGGGCGATGCGGCAGATCGGTCTCGACCCGATCTTCATCGACTATGGCGACGGTTGTGAGTTGGTCGACGTCGACGGCAACCGCTACCTCGACTGGGTCGGCTCCTGGGGCCCGCTGATCCTCGGCCACGCCGAGCCCTCGGTTGTCTCGGCGGTGATCGAGGCGACCAGGCGCGGCACCAGCTTCGGCGCCGCGACCGGGGCCGAGGTCGAGCTCGCCGAGCAGATCGCCGCCCGTGTGCCCTCGGTCGAGATGGTGCGGATGACCAGCTCCGGGACCGAGGCGGCGATGGGCGCGGTGCGCCTGGCGCGGGCGATCAGCGGCCGTGAGGTGATCGTCAAGTTCGCCGGTGCCTACCACGGCCACTCCGACGGCCTGCTCGCCGAAGCCGGCTCGGGGCTGGCGACGCTTGGCGTTCCCGGCAGCCCCGGGGTCACCGCGGCCCAGGCGGCGGGGACGATCGTCATCCCCTGGAACGACCGCGAGGCGGTCACCGCGGCCCTCGCCGACCACGACATCGCGGCGCTGCTCACCGAGCCGATCGCCGCCAACATGGGCGTCGTCCCGCCGGCCGACGGCTTCCTCGGGTTCCTCCGCGAGGAGACCCGCAGGGCGGGCGCGCTGCTCGTCTTCGACGAGGTGATCACCGGCTTCCGCGTCGCCCGCGGCGGCGCCCAGGAGCTCTACGGGGTCGAACCCGACCTGACGGTGATGGGCAAGGTGATCGGCGGCGGTCTGCCCGCCGCGGCCTTTGCCGGCCCGCGCGAGGCGATGGAACGGATCGCACCCGCCGGCGACGTCTACCAGGCGGGCACGCTCTCCGGCAACCCGCTGGCGACCGCCGCCGGCCTCGCCACCCTGGCCGCCCTCGACGACGCTGCCTACGCCCGGCTCGTCGCCCTCACCGACCGCCTCGCCGCCGGTTTCACGGCGCTCGCCGCCGACCGACCGCTCCAGGTTGCCGCGGCGCCCGGCCTCTGCACGCTCTTCTTCAGCCCCGAGCCGGTCGGCGACTTCGCCGCCGCCCAGGCCTGCGACACCGCCGCCCACGCCCGCTTCTGCAACGCGCTGCTCGACCGCGGCGTCTACCCGCCGCCGTCGCAGTTCGAGGCATGGTTCGTATCGCTCGCTCACACCGAGGCGACCGTGGATCAAACGCTCGAAGCAGCCGCCGAGGCGCTGGACGAGGCGCTTTAGTGCACCAGGGGGGTGACAAAGGCGCCACGCCCGCGGCCGATTCGCTGCACGCGCTCGCAGCCCAGCTGCGCGCCGAGGACACGCCGATCTCCCCGCACGTCGTCGAGCCCGCCGCAGCCCCGAGGTTCGGTGAGATCGCCGCCGCCGGCCCCCGCGCCGCCGCAGCCCCGGGCGAGTACGCGTTTGTCGTCGAGGCGGTCCGCGAGGGCTACCTGCTTCATTACGGCGAGCCGCGCCTGCTCGCGGGCCACGACGATGATCTGGCGCTGCTCGCCGGCGACTACCTCTACGCGCTCGGTCTCGACCGCCTCGCCGCGCTCGGCGACACCACTGCCGTCGGCGCCCTCTCCGACCTGATCAGCGCCTGCGCCCAGCTCCACGCCGAGGGCCGCGAGGGCGAGGTGCCGCAGCTCTGGACCGACGCGGTCCACGCGATCGCCGGCCGCGACTAGACCGCGCGGAGGACGATCTTGCCGCCGCCGTGGCTTTCCTCGGCGAGCCGGTGGGCGCCGGCTGCCTGCTCGATGTCGAGCACGTGCGCGACCTTGACCTGCAGCCGGCCGGACTCGATCAGGTGCAGGAGGCCCGCCAGACCGACCGGGTCGGGCTCGACCAGGAACCCGGTGGCCCGCCGGTTCATCTCGCGCGCTTCCTGCAGCAGCTGCGGCGGCACCCGGCTCGGGACCGAGACCAGGATCCCGCCCGGCCGCAGGACCGGCAGCGAGCGCTCGCCGTTGGAGCCGTGGCAGTCGACGACGATGTCGAGGTCGGAGACCAGCTCGTCGAAGCTCTCATCCCGGTAGTCGATCGTCCGCTCGGCGCCGAGCGCTGCCAGCTCCTCGCCCTGCTCGCGGCGCGCGGTCGCGATCACCCGCGCCCCGCGCGCGGCGGCGATCTGGACCGCGAAATGGCCGACGCCGCCGCCGGCCCCGTGGACGAGGACGTCGTCGCCCTCCTGCACCCGCGCCGTGTCGACCAGGACCTGCCAAGCGGTCAGCGCCGCCAGCGGCAGCCCGCCCGCCTCCTCCATCGAAAGCACGCCGGGCTTGCGGATGAAGTGCCGCGACGGCGCCGTCACGTACTCGGCATAGGCCCCGGCCTGGCGCGGGAACCAGGGCATGCCCAGCACTTCGTCGCCGACCGCGAAGCGGGTGACTCCGGGGGCGATCGCGGTGACGACACCGGCTACGTCCCAGCCGACGCAGATCGGCGGCTCGCCGATCACCGGCGCCATGCCCCTGCCGATCCGGGTCTTGAAATCGACCGGGTTGACCCCGGCGCAGTGGACGCGGACCTGGACCTCGGTCAAGATCGGCTCCGGCCGCGGCACCCGCTCGACCGCCAGCACCTCCGGACCGCCGAACTCGCGCATCAGCACCGCGCGCATCAGCTCGGTTTCGGCAGCGGCCATCGAGCCGATCATAGGCGCCGCTGATCCGATTCCCGCCCGTTCTCGTACATCGAGCGGTTTCCGCACCTTTGGACAGGAAACTCGGTTCAATGTTCTGCTCGTGAACGTTCACAGCCAGACCTTCAGTCATCAGGTGACGTTCTACGACGGCGCCGACGGTTTCCTGGCGTCGACGATCCCCTTCCTGCGCGAGGGACTCGAGGCCGGCGACCCGATCCTCGCCGCCTTCCCGCCGGCCAAGATCGAGCTGTTGCGAGCCGAGCTCGGGGCCGATGCGGAGGGAATCGAGTTCGCCGACATCGAAGAGCTGGGCCGCAACCCGGCGCGGCTGATCCCCGCCTGGCGGGACTTCCTCGACCGCGGCTCGGAAGCGGGCCGCGGCATTCGCGGCCTCGGCGAGCCGGTCTGGCCGGCGCGCAGCCCGGCCGCCGTCGACGAGTGCGAGCGGCACGAGTCGCTGCTCAACCTCGCCTTCGACGGTGCTCCCGCGACAGCGATGCTCTGCTGCTACGACAGCCGCGGGCTCGACGACGATGTCCTCGACGCCGCCCGGTTCAGCCATCCCCAGGAGCGAACCAAGGCCGGCGTCGCCGACAACCCGGAGTGGGACGACCACCGGCCGGAACCGTTTGCCGGGGTGCTTGCGCCGCCGCCGCTCGGCGCCCTCGAGCTCAGCTTCGACCGCGACACCCTGCACCAGCTGCGAGCCGCGGCCGGCCTCGAAGCCGCCGAGGCGGGCCTCTCCGAGCGACGCGCCGGCGACATCGTCCTCGCCGTCGCCGAGCTCGCCGCCAACAGCGTTGTCCACGGTGGCGGCGAGGGGACGGCGACGATCTGGCGCGAGCCCCAGGCGCTGGCGATCGAGGTCCGCGACAGGGGCGTGATCGAGCAGCCGCTCGCCGGTCGGGTGCGGCCGAGCCCGACCCAGGAGAACGGCCGCGGGCTGTGGGTCGCCAACCAGGTCTGCGACCTGGTTCAGATCCGCTCCGGCCCCCGCGGGACCCGCGCCCGGCTCTGGATGAACCTCTCCTGACGGCGCTGCTAGCGTCGGTGCGGTGAAGAAGCTCAACATCGCCGCCCCCGAGTTCGAGTACGACAGCGAGGATCCAGACGGGTTCCGGGCCGGGCTCGCCCGTCTCGGCAAGGTGCTCGGAGCCGCCGAGTCGGGGATCAGCGTCTACGAGCTGCCACCCGGCCAGGGGGTCTGCCCGTACCACTACGAGGTCGGCGAGGAGGAGTGGCTGCTGGTCCTCGAGGGCAACCCGACGCTGCGCCATCCCGAGGGATCCGAGCGCCTCGACCCCTGGGACGTCGTCTGCTTCCCGCGCGGCCCCGAGGGCGCCCACGGAATCCGCAACCAGACCGAGGAGCGCGCCCGGGTGCTGATGTTCTCGACCGTCGTCGTCCCCACCGCGACCGTCTATCCCGACAGCGACAAGGTCGGGATCTGGACCGGCGATCCGGGGACCGACGTCCTCGTCCGCCGCGAGAGCGCCGTCGACTACTACGACGGCGAGCGCTGAGCCAGTCGTGGACGCGGGTGGTGGACGCACCGGATGGCTATCCTCGCTTGACGTCCAGTATGACCACCGCCGATAGCTCCGACCGCAGTCGCTGGCTCGCCCTCTACGTCCTCTGCGCGGGGATGCTGATGATCGTCCTCGACGCGACGATCGTCAACGTCGCCCTGCCGACGATCCAGGACGATCTCGGCTTCTCCCAGAGCAACCTCGCCTGGGTCGTCAACGCCTACATGATCCCCTTCGGCGGCCTGCTGCTGCTGGCCGGCCGGATCGGCGACCTGGTCGGCCAGCGTCGCGTCTTCCTCGCCGGCCTCACCGTCTTCACCCTCGCCTCGATCGCCTGCGCCGCCTCCCAGACCCAGGAGATGCTGGTTGGCTTCCGCTTCATCCAGGGGATCGGCGGCGCCTTCGCCTCGGCGGTGATCCTGGGGATGATCGTGACGATGTTCCCGGAGCCGGCCAAGCAGGCGAAAGCGATCGGCGTCTACGGCTTCGTCGCCTCCGCCGGCGGCTCGATCGGGCTGCTGCTCGGCGGTGTCCTCACCGAGGCGATCAGCTGGCACTGGATCTTCATCATCAACTTCCCGATCGGGATCGGGGTTGCCTACGGGGCGCACCGGCTGGTCGAGCGCCACAAGGGGGTCGGCCTCAGCCAGGGGGCGGACTTCCCGAGCGCGGCGCTGATCACGGTCTCGCTGATGCTCGGCGTGTTCACGATTCTGCAGATCACCGAGTGGGGCTGGATCGATGCCCGCACCCTCAGCCTCAGTGCTGTGTCGGCGGCGCTGCTTGCCGTCTTCATCCACCGCCAGGCGACGATCGCCAACCCGCTGATGCCGCTGCGCCTCTTCCGCTCCCGCAACGTCGCCGGCTCCAACGCCCTGCAGGCGCTGCTGGTCGCCGGCATGTTCGGGATGTTCTTCCTTGGCGCCCTCTACCTGCAACGGGTGCTCGGCTACGACGCGCTCGAGGTCGGCCTCGCCTTCCTGCCGACGACGATCGTGATGGGCGCGCTCTCGCTCGGCTTCTCGGAAAAGCTGATCATGCGCTTCGGGCCGCGGACGACTCTCATCCCCGGCGTCTGCCTCGTCGTCGTCGCCCTGCTGCTCTTCGCCCGCACCCCGGTCGACGGCGACTATCTCGTCGACCTGCTGCCGCCGTTCCTGCTGATCGGCGTCGGCGTCGGCACCGCCTTCCCGGCGATCATGACCCTGGCGATGTCGGGGGCGACGCCGCAGGACGCCGGCCTCGCCTCGGGCTTCGTCAACACCAGCATGCAGGTCGGGGGCGCGATCGGCCTGGCGGTGCTGGCGACGCTCTCGACCGAGCGCACCAACAGCCTCTTGGACGAAGGCGTTTCCAATCCCTCGGCGCTGACCTCCGGCTACCACCTCGCCTACCTGATCGGCGCCGGCCTGGCCGCGATCGCGGTCGCGATCGCGGTCTTCGTCCTGCGCCCCGCGCCGATGCCCGGGTCGCATGGCGAAGCCGGTTCCGGCCAGGGCGGGCCCGAGCCCGCCTATTCAGAGTCCAGCTGAACCTGGCCACTTCGGCCCGCAGCTAATAGATCCCCGCGGGGCGGCCGATCAATTGGGAATGTCGCCGCATGCGGCCCCGATCTTCAAAGGCAACCTGACCTACGGCGAGGCGCCGGACGAGCGCGCCCGGATGGGCCGGATCTCGGGCTGGATGTGGATCGTCGCGGCCCTGGTCGGCGCCGTCGGCGCCTTCCTCCCCGGCGCCCAGTACGTCTCGCTCGGTTGGGGCCTGGCGCTGAGCGGCATCGTCCTCGTCTACGGGATCTGCTCGGTCACCGGCACGATCCCCTGGGAAAGGGCCTCGATCAACGCCCTCGCCGTCGGCATGGTGGTGACGATCCCGGTCGCCGCCCTCGCGATCTACCTGACCGGCGGCTCACTCAGCTACATCGAGCCGCTGCTGGCCTGCTCCCTGCTCTACGCCGCCTTCTTCTTTCCCGCCCGCTGGGCGTGGCCGCTGGCGATCGAGCTGGTGATCGCCGCCGGAACGCCGTTCCTCTACGACGCCGACGCGATCGACAACGCTTACCTGCCCCGCTACGTCGCACTGGTCGCCGGTTACCTGGTCGCCACCTGGGTGATGGTCGGGCTCAAACGCCGGCTGGTCGCCGCCGAGGAGCGCCAGCGGGACTTCGCCAACCGCGACCCGTTGACCGGCGTCGGCAACCGCCGCGCCTTCGACGCCGCCTTCCAGCGGGAGCTCGCCGCCCGCCACCAGCCCCGCCGCGGCCGCCGCGAGGGGGACGAGATCCCGCTGGCGCTCCTGATCCTCGACCTCGACGAGTTCAAGGGCATCAACGACCGCTACGGCCACCAGGTCGGCGACGCCGTCCTCGTCGAGGCCGCCCACCGCGCCCACTCGATGCTGCGCTCGACCGACACCCTGGCCAGGATCGGCGGCGACGAGTTCGCCGTCATCGCCCCCGGCGCCCACGGCGAGGGCGTGCGCCGGATGGCCGACTCGATCCGCAACGCGGTCAGCCTTCGCGCCCCCGACGCCGAGGGCCCGACGACGACCGCCTCGATCGGCTGGTCGGTCTTCCCCGAAGACGGCGAAGACTTCGAGACCCTGATGCGCGCCGCCGACGAGCGGATGATGCGCCTCAAGCAGAACGGCAGCCCGTTCGAGCTCGGCCGCCAGCGCCAGCTTGCCGAGCCGCAGCCGGGCTAGCTGACCCGCCCACACACGTTGTGAACAGCTGAGAGGCATCCGGGCCCTCCCGGAGGCTTGCGGTTCTGACGCCCAAGCCAAGGAGGACCCGGATGAAGGTTCACGCTAACGCCGCTCTCGGACC
>Ga0081540_1000116_pt1 | contig 84152 bp, 86 predicted proteins | sample TabmetS2T1R1_FD_71024 | JGI IMG/M metagenome (GOLD analysis project Ga0081540, IMG submission 71024) | Tabebuia heterophylla rhizosphere microbial communities from the University of Puerto Rico - S2T1R1 | ecosystem: Host-associated > Plants > Roots > Rhizosphere ...
GCCGGCGGCGGGGATCGCCGAGGCGAGCTCGGCGTAGCAGAGGGCGGTCAGCCCGGCGACGATGCCGGCGAGGACGAAGGAGATCAGCACCGCCGGCCCGGCGTAGTGGGCGGCGGCGTCGCCGGTGACGACGAAGATGCCGGCGCCGACGACGCTGGCGACGCCGAGCAGGGTGAGGCTGAAGGCGCCGAGCGCGTTCGAGTTGAGCCGCTTGCGGTCGTGCTCGGCGGTCGCGAGGATCGCGTCGAGGTTGCCGCTGGCCGGCCCAGACTCCGTCATCCCGGCGGGATCCTCGCAAACGCATCCCCGGGATCCGGGAGCACTTTGTAACCCAGCGGGTTACAAAGTGCGGGGGGCTGGCAAGACTAGGGTTGCGAGCCGTGGATCGGCCTCGAACGATCTTGCTCGCCGGCATCGGCGCGGGCCTGCTCTGCAACTACTGGGTGCTCGAAGGCCTGCTCGCCGACCGCTACGACCTCGACAGCTCCTGGATCAGCGACCTGGCGACGCGCTCGGAGTCCTCGGGCTGGCGATTCGTCACGCTCGGGATCGTCTCCGGCCTGGCGATCGCCGGCTTCGCCCTGCTCCTGCTGCGGCCGCTCGGCCGGCGCTCACCGACCCTGCGCGCGGGAGTCAACGCCCTGCTCGCATCCGGGGCGATGGTCGTCGTCGCCAGCGCTGCCCCGCTCGACTGCGCCGAAGGCCTGGAACCGGCCTGCTCGCTCTCCTACGACCCGCTCGACGTCATCCACGCGGCGGCCACCACCGGCGAAATCATCGCCACCATCCTCGCCTTCCTCCTGATCGGCCTCGGATTCTTCAATCTCACCCCGCGTGGCAGTCCTTTGTCCCGCATAGCGACACAAAGGACTGCCACGCCCGGGGATCTGGGGGTGGCGACGCTGGTGCTCGGCGCGGTCTGGCTGCTGCTGACGGCGCTGACGGGGGTGACCTACCTCGGCGACGCGATCGACCCGATCAAGGGGCTGCTGCAGCGGGCCGACCAGGTGCTGTTCGGCGCCTGGCTGGCTCTGCTCGGGTTCTGGGCCTCGGCGCCGATTGGCGAATCGAACCCCCTATAGGTGGCACGATCCGCCAATCGCTAGATCGTCAGCACGGCGGCGCCGCGGAAGCGGCCGTGGCGGAGGTCGTCGAGGGCGGCGTTGGCCTGCTCGAGCGGGTAGGTCGTGACCTCGGTGTGGACCGGAATCGACGGCGCCAACGCCATGAACTCCTCGCCATCGGCGCGGGTCAGGTTGGCGACCGAGCCGAGGCTGCGCTCCTCCCAGAGGATCTCGTAGGGAAACGAGGGAATGTCGCTCATGTGGATGCCGGCGCTGATCACCCGCGCGCCCTTGGCGCTGACCCGCAGCGCCGCCGGCATCAGCGGGCCGGCGGCGGCGAAGACGATCGCGCCGTCGAGCTGCTCCGGCGGCGCCTCCTCGCTCGACCCCGCCCACTCGGCGCCGAGGCCGCGGGCGAACGCCTGCGTCTCCTCGTCGCCGGGGCGGGTGAAGGCGAAGACGCGGCGGCCTTCGGCGACGCAGACCTGGCAGAGGATGTGGGCGGAGGCGCCGAAGCCGTAGAACCCGATCCGCTCGGCCTCGCCGACAAGCCGCAGCGCCCGGTAGCCGATCAGCCCGGCGCAGAGCAGCGGCGCCGCCTGCGCGTCCGGATAGCCCTGGGGAATCGGAAAGCAGAAGCGCTCGTCGGCGACCGCCAGCTCGGCGTTGCCGCCGTCGCGGTCGTAGCCGGTGAACCCGGCCTCGTCGCAGAGGTTCTCGCGCCCGGAGGCGCAGTAGCGGCAGCTGCCGTCGGTCCAGCCCAGCCAGGGCACCCCGACCCGGTCGCCGACCGCGAACCGCCCCGCCCCCTCCCCCAGCCCGGCAACCGTGCCGACGATCTGGTGACCGGGGACGAGCGGCAGCTTCGGCCGGGTGAGCTCGCCGTCGAGGATGTGGAGGTCGGTGCGGCAGACGCCGCAGGCGGCGACCGCGATCAGCGCCTGGCCGGGGCCGGGCGCGGGATCCGGCAGCTCGGCGGCCCGCAGCGGCTCGCCAGCGCGCTCGAGGACCATCGCTCGTATCGACAGATCATTGCGCGGAGGTCCAGCGCAGGACCGCCAGCACCCGGCGGTGGTCCTCGGCCCCGGCCGGCAGATCGAGCTTCCAGAAGATGTTGGAGACGTGCTTCTCGACGGCGCGGTCGGTGATCGTCAGCCGGCCGGCGATGCCGCTGTTGGAGCGGCCCTCGGCCATCAGCTCCAGCACGTCGCGCTCGCGCGGGGTGAGCAGCGAGAGGCGGTCCTCGCCGGTGCCGAGCAGCTCCGCCACCGCCTCGGGATCGAGCGCGGTGCCGCCCGCCGCGACCCGCTTCAGCGCGTCGACGAACTCGCTCGGGTTGGCGACCCGGTCCTTGAGCAGGTAGCCGACGCCGCCCTCGCCGCCGGCGAAGAGCTCCCGCGCGTAGGTCTGCTCGACGTATTGGGAGAGGATCAGGACCGGCAGCGTCGGGTAACGGTGGCGGGCCTCGATCGCCGCCTGTACGCCCTCGTCGCTGAAGCCCGGCGGCAGCCGCACGTCGAGCACGCAGACGTCGGGCCGCTCAGCCTCGAGCGCGGCGAGGAAGGCGTCGGCGTCGGCGACCGCTGCCGTCACCTCGCACTCGTGCGCCTCCAGCAGGCGCACGATCCCGTCGCGGAGCAGGGCGCTGTCCTCGCAGACGATCACCCGCACGGCAGCACCGCCCGCACCGCCGTCGGCCCGCCCTTGGGGCTGATCACCTCGAGCCGGCCGTCGAGCGCCGCGACCCGCTTGCGCAGCCCTTCGAGCCCGGAGCCGCGGCCGTCGGCGCCGCCGCGGCCCTCGTCCTCGACCGAGATCGCCAGCACCCCGTCGCTGCGCTCGAGCCGCACCCGGACCCGCTCGGAGCCGCTGTGCTTGGCGGCGTTGGTGGTCGCCTCGGCGACGACGAAGTAGGCGGCGGAGGAGATCGGCTGCGGGATCTCCTCCAGCGAGCCGACGAGGCTGAGCGAGACCGGCTGCGGCGAGCGCGCGAGGAGCGCTTCGACCGCCGGCCCGAGCCCGCGTTCCTCGAGCAGCGCCGGCCGCAGCCCGCGCGAGAGGTCGCGCAGCTCGCCCAGCGCCAGCAGCGTCTCGTCGCGCGCCCGGCGCACGGTCTCGACCGCGGCATCCGGGTTGCGCTCCAGCTCCTCCTCGGCCATTCCCAGCTCCATCGCCAGGCCGACCAGACGCGCCTGGGCGCCGTCGTGGAGGTCGCGCTCGATCCGCTCGAGCTGATCCTGCGCCGCCTCGACCGCGCCGGCGCGGCTGGCGGCGAGGTCGTCGACCCGGGCCCGCAGGCGCTGGCTCTCCGACGGCGCCAGGATCCGCACCGCCAGCCCCGAGTGCAGCAGGACGATGCCGCGGTTCAGCAGCAGCACCAGCGGCGCCAGCAGCAGGCCGATGCCGGTGACGATGAAGGCGGTCCCGGTCGATTCGACCGTGAACAGGCCGAGATTGGTCATTCCGTACTGTTCGCCCGGGTTCGGGATCGCCCACCACCATGCCGGCATCAGGATGTCCGCGAGGACGATCGCGGTGGCGGTCAGGGCAGCGACGGAGAAGGCGAAGCCGAGCACCGACTGCAGCACCAGCCAGCCGAGGTCCTTCCAGGTCTGGGGATCGGTGGTGACGCAGCGGAGCAGCTCGAGGATCGAGCGGCTCTCCGGCCGCCGGTAGACGGCGGCGATCCGCTCGCCGCGGATCCAGCCGGCGAGCCGGCGGTCGATCCAGGTCGTCCAGCGGAAGGCGTAGGCGCTGCCGAGCCAGACGAAGGCGCCGACGACGAAGATCAGCAGCGAGACGGTGGCCGTCAGGCAGGTGACCCAGACGCAGAAGGCGAGGACACTGGACCCCAGCATGGCGGCGAGGTAGCCGAGGTCGCGCCCGCTCTGGGCGGCGTGGGCGCGGATCGACGAAAAGAAGGACTTCATGGCGACGATCATCGCGCGCAGCGGGGACTTTGTGAATGAGGATGGCCACCGTCCTGGGGTGCGGCTGGCACGAGTACCGCCCCCGGTACGTTGCCGAGGGCGATGCTCTACTTCAGCCACCCGTCCTCGTTCGACCACGATCCGCGCCCGCACCTGGCCGGCCACCCGGAGAACCCGGAGCGGCTGCGGGCGGTCGAGGCATACCTCGCGGAGCGCGACTGGCTCGGCTGGGAGCGCCGCAGGGCGCCGGCGGCGAGCGTCGCCGAGCTCGAGCTGATCCACTCTCCGACCCACGTCGAGCGGATCCGCCGGCTCTGCGCCGGCGGCGGCGCCCCGATCGACGCCGACACCGCCGTCGTCCCCGCCTCCTACGAAGCCGCCCTGCACGCCGCCGGCGGCGCCTGCCAGATGGTCCGCGAGCTGCTCGGCGGCAACGCCGAGGTCGCCTTCACCGCCGCCCGCCCGCCCGGCCACCACGCCGAGCCGGAGCGGGCGATGGGCTTCTGCCTCTTCGACAGCATCGCGATCGCCGCCGAGCTGGCGATCCGCGAGCTCGGCGCCGGGCGCGTCTTCATCCTCGACTGGGACGTCCACCACGGCAACGGCACCGAGGCCGCCTTCCGCGAGCGCGCCGACGTCCTCTTCGCCAGCATTCACCAGGGCGGCATCTTCCCCGGCAGCGGCCTGCACAGCGAAGCCGGGACCGGCCGGGGCGAGGGCTTCACGGTCAACCTCCCGGTACGTGCCGGCTCCGGCGAGGAGACCTGGCTGCCGCTGCTGGAAGAGACCGTGCTCCCGCTCGCGGCGCAGTACCGCCCCGACCTGATCCTGATCTCCGCGGGCTTCGACGCCCACCTCGCCGACCCGCTCGCCGGCTGCACCCTGCGCAGCGAGGACTTCGCGGCGATGGCGGCCCGCACCCGCGATCTCGCCGACCAGCTCGGCGGCGTCCCGGTCGGCGCCGTGCTCGAGGGCGGCTACGAACCACGGGCCCTCGCCGAGTCCGTAGCCGCGACGATGGCGGCGCTCAGCGGCTGAGCGCCGCGGCGACGGCTTCGACCGCGCGTTCGACGCCGGTGCGGTCGACGTCGAGGTGGGTGACGGCGCGGACGTTGGGGCCGAAGGCGACCATCTCGACGCCGTCGGCGGCGAGCGCCTCGACCAGCGCGGCGGGGTCGGCGACGCCGAAGATGACGATGTTGGTTTCGACCGCCGCCGGATCGAGCTCGACGCCGTCGACCGCCGCCAGGCCCTCGGCCAGCAGGCGGGCGTTGGCGTGGTCCTCGGCCAGCCGCTCGACGTTGTGGTCGAGCGCCCAGAGGGCGCCGGCGGCGACGATCCCCGCCTGGCGCATCGCCCCGCCCAGCATCTGCTTGTAGCGCCAGGCCTCCTCGATCGTCTCCGCCGAGCCGGCGAGGCAGGCGCCGACCGGGGCGCCCAACCCCTTGCTGAAATCGATCCAGGCGGTGTCGAAGCCGGCGGCGAGCTCTGCGGCACTAACTTCAGATGCGACGGCGGCGTTGAGCAGGCGGGCGCCGTCGAGGTGGGTGCGCAGCGAGTGGCGCGCCGCGACAGCCAGGACCTCGTCGATCTCGGCCTGCGACCAGACCCGGCCGCCGCCCATGTTGGTCGTCTGCTCGACCGAGACCAGGCGCGAGCGCGGCTGGTGGCGATCGCCCGGATCGCGCATCGCCGCCTCGAGGTCGGCGCCGCTGAAGATCCCGCCCTCCCCTCCGAGCGGGAAGACGAGCGCCCCGGAGATCGCCGCCAGGCCGCCGGCCTCGGCGACGATCGGGTGGGCGCTGACGTGGGTGTAGAGCTCGTCACCGCCGGGCCGGGTGTGGAGGCGGATCGCGATCTGGTTGCACATCGAGCCCGAGGGCAGGAACAGCGCCGCCTCGTGGCCGAGCAGCGCGGCGACCCGCTCCTGCAGCTCGTTCACGGTCGGGTCGAGCCGGCGCTGCTCGTCGCCGACCGGCGCCGTCGCCATCGCCCCGCGCATCTCCTCCCCGGGCTGGGTCTGGGTATCCGAGTAGAGGTTGACCGTGTCCCTGCCTGGCATTCGAGGCAGGCTAGCCAAGTCGAAAGCTGGCCACTCTGTCCAATCCGCCTAGCATGAGGCGCATGATCCGCCTCCCCGAGCGCCTCGAAGCCGACGGCCTGGTCCTGCGGCGCTGGACGATCGACGACGCCCCCGAGCTGCAGCGAGCGGTGACGTCCAGCGCTGAGCACCTGCGGCCGTGGATGCCCTGGATCTCGGCCGAGCCGCTCGACCTCGAGGCCCGCCGCACGCTGATCGGCACCTGGCAGCACAACTGGGAAGCCGGCGGCGACGCGGTGCTCGGCGTTTACGTCGACGGAGAGGTCGCGGGCAGCACTGGCCTGCACCGCCGCCGCGGGCCGCGGGCGCTGGAGATCGGCTACTGGATCCACGTCGACTTCCTCCGCCGCGGCCTGGCGACAAGGGTTGCCGCGACCCTGACCGAGGCGGCGCTGGCGCTGCCGGGGGTCGAAGCGGTCGAAATCCACCACGACAAGGCAAATCAGGTCAGCGCCCGGATCCCCCGCTCCCTCGGCTACCGCTTCCTCGGCGAGACTCCGGACACCCCCGAAGCCCCGGCAGAGGTCGGGGTCGACTGGGGCTGGCGGCTCGAGCGCGACTGACGCGTCGACCCCGCGGGGGGCGTGATTCCTTCATCGGAGCGTTACTTCAGCGGTCGGATCCTCTGCTAAGGATTCTCACCGTGGCGTACGTCAGCGCACACCAGGTGCCGCCGGGAAGCGATTCCCAGACCCGGATCGAGAAGCCCTGGGGACACGAGATCTGGTGGGCGCAGACCGAGCACTACGCAGGCAAACTGCTGATCGTCAACGCCGGCCAGCGGCTCTCGGTGCAGATGCACCGGGAAAAGGACGAGACCTCGTACCTCCTGTCGGGGCGCCTGCTGTTGCGGCAGGGCCCCAACCAGGACGAGCTGACCGAGCATGCGATCGGACCGGGGTTCTCCTGGCGCAACGAACCGGGCGTCGTTCACACGGTCGAAGCGCTGGAAGACTCGACCATCCTCGAGGTCTCGACCCCGCACCTCGACGACGTCGTTCGCCTCAGCGACCGCTACGGCCGCGAGGACTGAGCTACTCCTCGTCCCAGCGGTAGAAGCCCTCGCCGGACTTCCTGCCCAGCTTCCCTTCCCCCACCATCCGCTCCAGCAGCGGCGGCGGTGCGAAGCGCTCGCCGTAGGCGTCCTGCAGGTTGCGGGCGATGTCGAGGCGGACGTCGAGGCCGACGATGTCGGTCAGCCGCAGCGGGCCGACCGGGTGGCGGTAGCCGAGCACCATCGCCCGGTCGATGTCGGCGGCGGAGGCGACGCCGCCTTCGACCATCCGGATCGCCTCGAGGCCGAGCGCGAGGCCGAGGCGGCTGCTGGCGAAGCCGGGGGCGTCGCGGACGACGACCGCCTCCTTGCCGATCTCGGCGACCAGGGCGACGGCGGCCTCCCGCGTCGCCGCGGCCGTTGCCGAGCCGACGACGACCTCGACCAGCGCCATCGCCGGCACCGGGTTGAAGAAGTGGAGGCCGAGGAAGCGGGCGGGCTCGGCGAGGCCGCCGGCGAGCTCGTCGATCGAGATGCCGCTGGTGTTGGTGGCGAGCAGGCGCGGCGCCAGCGCCTCGATCTCGGCGAGGACGGTGAGCTTCAGCTCGGCCCGCTCCGGCACCGCCTCGATCGCCAACCGCGGCTGCGGCTGACAGCCGCCGACGCCGACCACCGGCTCGATCAGCGCCTTCGCCGCCTCGCCGGCTGCGGGCTCGACGCGTCCGCGGGCGACGCCCTCGTCGATCGCGCCGCGGGCACCCGCCAGCGCCGCCTGCGCCAGCTCCGCGTCGACCTCGACCAGCTCGACGGCGATACCGGCGCGGGCCAGGACCGAGGCGATCCCGGTACCCATCGTGCCGCCGCCGACGACGACCGCGCGATTCTCCCCCCTGACGCCCGCCGTTCCTTCCATAATCCGGGCATCATCGCAAGCGATGCCCTGATCCTCGCCGCTCGCCGCACCCCGATCGGCCGCTACCGCGGCGCCCTCGCCGGCGTCCGCCCCGACGACCTCGCGGCGCTGGTGATCGGCGACGTGGTCGAGCGCAGCGGCGCCGACCCGGAGCGGATCGACGACGTCTTCTTCGGCGCCGCCAATCAGGCCGGCGAGGAAAACCGCAACGTGGCGCGGATCGCGTCGCTGCTCGCGGAGCTGCCGGTCACCGTGCCGGGGACGACCGTCAACCGGCTCTGCGCCTCCGGCCTCGAGGCCTTCAACCAGGCGGCGCGGGCGATCCGCAGCGGCGACGCCAGCCTCTGCCTGGCCGGCGGGGTCGAGTCGATGACCCGCTCCCCCTGGGTGCTGCCGAAGCAGCCGGCCGGGTTCCCGCGCGGCGACCAGACGATGTACGACACGACGCTCGGCTGGCGCCTGGTCAACCCCAGGTTCGCCGGCGGCCCCCACACCGAGGCGATGGGCGAGACCGGCGAGAACGTCGCCGCCGAGCGCGGCGTCTCCCGCGAGGACCAGGATGAGCTCGCGCTGCGCAGCCACCGGCTCGCGGTCGCCGCCTGGGACGAGGGTCGTTTCGCGGACCAGATCGTGCCGGTGCCGGTGCCGCCGGCCAGGCGCGGCGCCGAGCCCGGGGTCGTCGAGCGCGACGAGGGCCCGCGCGCCGACACGACCCTGGAGAAGCTGGCGGCGCTGCCGCCGGCCTTCCGCGAGGGCGGCACCGTCACCGCCGGCAACTCGTCCTCGATCAACGACGGCGCCGCCTGCCTGCTGGTCGGCGGCGAGGCGGCGGCGGCCGAGCTCGGGATAGAGCCGCTCGCCCGCGTCGTCGCGATCGGCGTCGCCGGGGTCGAGCCGCGGACGATGGGGCTGGGGCCGATCCCGGCGATCCGGGCGGCGCTCGAGCGCGCCGGCCTCGGCGTCGAGGACCTCGACCTGGTCGAGATCAACGAGGCCTTCGCCTCGCAGGTGATCGCCTGCGAGCGTGAGCTCGGCCTCGACCGCGAGCGGCTCAACGTCAACGGCGGCGCGATCGCGATCGGCCACCCGCTCGGCTGCTCCGGCGCCCGCCTCGTCGGCGGCCTCGCCCACGAGCTGCGCCGCCGCAGCGGCCGCTACGGCGTCGCCTCGCTCTGCGTCGGCGTCGGTCAGGGCGTCGCGACGATCATCGAGGCGGCGTGATGGGCAGCGAGGGACCGCTGCTGATCCGGTCGATGTCCGTCGACGGGGCGACGACCCTGTGCCTGACCGGCGTTCTCGACTTCGCCACCGCCGAGACGCTGACCGTCGAGATCGCGAAGACGCCGGTCAACGAGGGCGGCTGCCTGACGATCGACCTGACCGAGGTCGAGTTCATCGACTCGACCGGCATCGCCCTCCTCGTCTCCGTCTTCCGCCACTTCAACGCCGAAGACCGGGGCCTGAAGCTGGTGCCGAGCCGGGCCGAAGCGGTGCGGCGGGTGATGGAAGTCACCGGCCTCGACCGCACCTTCCCGTTCAGCGACGACGGTCAACGCTGAAAACGCAGTTCTTCCCGCATACCGGGCGGAACTGCGTTCTCACCGTTTGGTTAGGCCGAGAGCCGGAACGGCGGGTACCTGTCGGTGACCAGCACCCAGGCGTAGCCGAGCACCCGGTTGTGCCAGCGGAAGACCCCTTCGACGTATTCGAAGATCCCGCGCGGGTAGCGGCCGGTGAGGAGGATCGCGAACCAAGCGCCGATCACAGCGAAGAAGACGCCGATCCAGAGGAAGAAGAGCACCACGTAATGGGGGATCGCCATCAGCCACTTGACGAGGACGAGGCCGCGCTCGAGGTTGGCGACGTCGGGGTAGGCGAAATCGAGTGCCACCGACTGACGCTCGTCGGTCGAGGGGTAGTGATCGTCCATCAGCGCCAGGTAGACGCCGACCCGGTTGGCGAAGCGCAGCAGTTCGATGTTCCAGTCGAACCACCAGCGCGGGTACTTGCTGCGGAAGAGGATCAGCAGGCCGGTCGGGACGACGACCAGGCCGGCGGTTCCGAGAGCACCTACGATCGCGAACCCGTACCACCACCACTCGCCGGAGTAAGTGTCCGGCCGGATGAAGGAGACGACGATCAGGATCGGGATCGCAGCGAAGATCCGGAAGGCGGTGCTGACCCGGTCGAGGTCGCGGTCGGGGTACTCGACCGAGAAGCTGACGGGGTAGCTCTGCTCGTCCACCGCGGTCAGCATCCCAGACGGCCCGGCGCCGGCGCAACTCAGACGCCGAGCGCGAAGCTGAGCCCGAGCATCAGCGCCGCGCCAAGGACGAGGCCGGCGCTGGGGCCGCGCGGGTTCTGATCGCGGTAGGCGTCCGGCAGCACCTCGATCGCAACCAGGGTCAGCATCGCGCCGGCGGCGAACGCGAAGGAGAACGGCAGCAGGGCGCCGATCTCCTCGACCAGGAAGAAGGCGATCAGGGCGCCGACGGGCTGCGGGAGGCTGGTCGCGACCGCGGCCCAGAACTGGCGGGCGCGGCTGAAGCCGGCGGCCGCCATCGGGATCGCGACGCTGGTCCCCTCGGGAACGTTCTGGATCGCGATCGCGAGGATCACGAAGAGGCTGAGGCCGGAGCGGTCGGAGGCGAACGCCGAGCCGACCGCGAAGCCCTCGGGCAAGCTGTGAACGAAGAGGACGAGGAAGACGAGCGCCGAGGTGCGGGCGCCGGGCCCGGAGCGGCCGAGGAACTGGACGTCGGGATCGAGGTGGCGGCGGGCGAGGAGGAGCAGGGCGACGCCGGCCAGCAGGCCGACGCCGACGTCCGTGATCGAGCCTTCTTCGAATGCCGGCAGCAGCAGCCCGGCGACCGCGGCAACCCCCATCACCCCGGCGGCGAAGCCGAGCAGCGCCGGCGTCAGCTCCGCCGCGCGGGCGCCGAGGTAGAAGACCGGGATCGCGCCGAGCCCGGTCGCCAGCGCCGTGCCGCAGGCGGCGAGGAAGAGCACGACGACATCGGGCATCAGGGAAGTCTGACGCCGACCGCGGCCCAGGCGGTGGCGGCGGCCTCCGAGGCGGAGGAGACGCCGAGCCGCTCGTAGGCCCCCTGCAGGTGCTTCTCCACCGTGCGCGGCGAGAGGCCGAGGGTGCGGGCGATCTCCGGCCCGCGGCGGCCGAGCGCCAGCCAGCGCAGCGCCTCGGCCTGGCGCCGGGTGAGGCCGAGCGCTTCCAGCGCCGGCACGCTGAGGCCGCTGGCCTCGGGCTCGATCACCAGCATCTCGCTGCCGCCCTCGGGCCCGCGCAGGACCCGCAGCGAGAGCGGCCTGCCGTCCTCGCCCTCGACCACCAGCGGCTCGGTCACCGGGGTGCCGGCGCTGCGGCGGGCGCGCAGCTCCTCGATCACGTCGGCGGCGATCCGGTCGTCGGCGCCGCCGAGCCGGCCGGCGAGCAGGCGGCGGCCGGTCGGCGTCGCCATGTCGATGCGGCCGTAGCCGTCGACGACGATCACCGCCGCGCCGACATCCTCGAGGTTGGCCTCCAGCGCCGCGATCGTCGCCTCGCGGGCGGCCGCGAGCTCGGCGTTGCGGTAGGCCTGGATCAGGTGCGGGCGAGCGGCGCCGAGCAGCCCCACCTCGGGGTCGGAGAAATCGCTTTCGGAGCGGGTCAGCGCCAGCCCGATCACCACCGGCGGCCGCGAGGGCAGGGTCAGCGCGACCTGGTACTCGGCGTTGATCTTGCCGTAGAACTCGCGGTACAGAGGCAGCGCGTGGAACTCCTCGCGGCTGAGGAAGTCGGAGATCCGGTAGGGCCGGCCGTCGCGGGTGCGGCGCACATGATCGAGCACCGGGTTTTCCCCGGCCAGCTCGGCGAAGGTCTGTTCCAGCTCCGGCGTGACCGGGATGACCGGGTCGGCGGTCCACCACGAACCGTCCGGGTCCTGGTCCATCTCGTTGTAGGAGGAGTAGTCGGCGGGCACGAACTGCCGCAGCAGCCCCGGGATCCCGTGACGGAATTCGTCGAGATCCTCGAAAGCGTGGGCGTTGCCGATCAGCTCGGCCAGCGGTTCGGACGACACGGCCGGCAGCCTAGCGGCCGCCCGTCTAAGACCGGCGCGGGTGCAGACGCTTCTTTTCGACCGCCGCCAGCTTCTTTTTCAGCCGCAGGAATTCCCGCTCCTGGAGCTCGGAGCGTTCGTACCCTTTGTGGGCGAGGTTCCTGGTCTCCAGCGGGTCCGTTTTCAGGTCGTACATCTCCCACTGGGGCGGCGTCGGCGTTTTCGGTTCGATCGCGTAGTACTTGGCCAGCTTCCAGCGGCCTTCGCGGATGCTGACGATGTGGTTCGGCGGTTTCGGGTAGGGCCCGGTGTTCTGTCCCGACTGGTAATCGTCATAGGTGAAGACGATGTAGTCCTGGGTCGACTTCTTCGGCCCTGGGTCGAGGACCAGCGAGGAGTAGTCGACCCCCTGCCAGCTGGTCCGCGCCGATTTCGGCGCGTCGACGAGGCTGGCGAGGGTGGGCAGGAAGTCGACGTGTGAGACCAGCGCGTCCGACTTCAGCGGGCGCGGGAACAGTTTCGGGTTCGAGTAGACCAGCGGGACGCGCAGCGCCTCCTCGTAGAAGTTGAAGTTCTTCTGCCGCAGGCCGCCGTGGGTCAGCCCCATCTCGCCGTGGTCGGCGGTGCGAATGATCAGGGTCTTGTCGAGCAGCCCGGTCTGTTCCAGCTTGTCGAGGACGTTGACCAGGTAGTTGTCCGAAGAGCGCATCAGGTTGCCGTAGTAGTTCAGGTAGGCATGCTTTTCGCGCGCTTCTTCCGGCTTGCCGGTGAGGTTGAAGATCTTGAGGAATTCTTCCTGCACCTTCGGCTTGGTCGAGAGGTCTTCTTCGTTGGTTCTCGGGATGCCGATGTCGCCCGTCAGCCAGGTTTTGTCGTAGCCCGCTTCGTTGAAGGTCTTGCTCGGGTAGAAGAGGACGTCGTGCGGGTTGACGAGTGAGATCACCATGAAGAACGGCTGTTCCTGGGCGGCAACCGAGCTGAGGTACTCCATCACCCCCTCTTCGCCGTTCGAGTTCGGGCCGTCGGATTCCATGAAGCGGCCGTCGTTGTCGATGAAGCCGCCGCCCGCCTCGGGGACGCTCTGGTTGGCGCCGGCGTCGGGCGGGTTCCAGCGCAGCCAGCCGTACTTTTCGAGGTCGGCTTGGACCGCGTGTTCCTTCGTCGCCGGTTTCGAGCAGTGCCACTTGCCCTTGTAGACGACGTTGTAGTGGGCGGCTTTCATCACCGTCGCGATGTTCGGCATCACCGAGGGCAGCGGCAGCTGGACCTGCGGGTACGTCTTCTTGTACGGCCTGCCGTCAGGTTTCAGTTCGCCTTCCGCCGGCATGTCTTCCTCGAGCGTGTACTTGACGCCGTGCTGGGCGGGGAAGTAGCCGGTCATCAGGGTCGACCGCGCCGGCGAGCACATGCAGGCGTTGGTGAAGGCGCGTTCGAAGCTGATCCCGTGACTGCGCAGCCGCCGCATGCCCGGCAGGTTCTGCCGCAGCCAGTTCGGCGGGAAGTGCTGGATCGCCCGCTCCTGGTCGGTGAGGAAGAGGATCATGTTCATCCCCTTGACGCTGCTGCCGCCGCCTTTGGCCGCCGCCAGGGCGCGGTCGACGCCGCTTCCCGTCAGCAGCGCCGCCGCCGCGGCACCGGCGCCGGACCCGATCAGCTGTTTGCGGGTCAGCCCCTCGCGGTGCTCGCGCTCTTCCTCCGGACTCATTGCACCCTCCTGAAGACGTCGACGGCGCTGCTGGCGAACGCGGTCGCATAGACGAATTTCCCATCCGGGCTGACCGCGATCGAGCCGGTGCCGCTCGTCGCCCGCGCCGGCGTGCAGCCGGGCAGCGACTTCGGTCCCAGGCAGCCATGCGAACCTGGGATCTGGACGACGGCGCCGGTCTGCGGGTTGCGGGTGAGGACGCCGATCGTGTTCGACAGGATCGAGGCGGTGTAGACGTTGCGGCCGTCGGGGCTGACGACGAGGCCCTCGGGAGCGTCCATCGCGCGGGCGAACGAGCAGCCGACGGCGCGCAGGTAGACGAGGCAGGCCGAGGTTTTTTCGAGCTGGGTCAAGGTGCCGGAGGCGGCGGCGAAGGAGGTGACGCTGTTGCTGGTGAACGAGGTGACGTAGACCGAGCCGCGGCGGGGGCTGACGGCGACCGCGTTGGCGCCGGCCATCTGGACGCCGGTGGTGCAGCCGCTGAGCGGGACGGCGACGATGCAGCCGGCTTCGGTCGTGACCTGGCCCAGGCCCCCGGTCGCGACGTCGCGGTTGAGGATGGTGACCGCGCCGGAGGCCGGCGCGGCGACGTAGACGGTGGCGCCGTCGTTGCTGATCCCCATCCCCTCCGGGGAGCCGAGGGCCCTCCCCGCGGTGCAGCCGTTGGCGCCGCCCTCGGCGATGCAGCCAGCGGTGCCGCCCAGTTGGGTGAGGCCGCCGGTGTCCGGGTTGACCCCGAAGTTGACGATCGCGTTGCCGAAGAAGGCACCGACGTAGACGTTGCGGCCGTCGGGGCTGACGACGACCACGTCGGGACCGGCCAGGGCACGGCCGGGGCCGCACGGCGAGCCCGGCACCGTCAGGCCGGTGAGGCACCCTTCGGCGCCCGGCAGCTGGGTCAGGCGCCCGGTCTTCGGGCTGCGGTGGAAGACCGCGATCGAGCTGCTGTCCCGCGCGGTTGCGTAGACGGTGCGGCCGTCGGGGCTGACCGCGACGGAATTGGGCGCGTCGAGGCCGACGGCGGTGCCGCAGCCGTTGGCGCCTTCGAGGGCGACGCAGCCGTCGGCGCCCGAGGGCTGGCTCAGCACGCCGGTCTTCTGGTTGCGGCGGAAGACCGTGATCGCGTCGCTGAGCGAGGAGGCGACGTAGAGGTTGCGGCCGTCGGGGCTGACCGCGAGCGCCCGCGAGCCGACGTACGCGCCCGGGCCTCGCAGGGCGCGGGCGCGGGCGCAGCCCGGGGCGGGTTTGCCGCCGCCGGCGACGCAGCCCTTGGCGCCGCCGAGCTGGACCAACGAGCCCGAGGGCGCCTTCTTCGCCGCCGGGCCGCCGGGCGCCGCCGCCGCGAGGGACGGCAGCGCCAGGGCGGCCACGCAGGCCAGCGCCGTTACCGCCCGGATGGTGAACCGGAGATTCACGCGGCGGCAGCGTACGGCCGGTTGCGGACGGGATTCAGCTCTTCTTCTCCGGCTTCAGGTTGCCGACGACCCCGATCCGAAGCCCGAGCCACGGGTAGGTCGCCGTGTAGAAGGCGTTGTCCTGCGGCTGCAGGCCGACCGCCGAGATCCAGAGCTGGTAGACGGGCGCGTTGGCGATACCGCCGTGCAGGCGCCGCCAGACCCGCTTGCCGCGCTTGATCCCGAACGGGGGCGCGGTGATCGTGTCGGTCCACTCGACCGCGTTGCCGCCCTGGTCGAGCGTGCCCCAGGGGGAGTACGTCCCGGCCTGGCCGACCGTCCCCAGGCTGCCCTGGAAGGCCGCCGCGTACTGTTCGGGGTCGAGGCCGAGCGGGTTGACGATGGCGCAGGCTTCCGCCGTCTGGTTCGACGGGCACCAGGTCGGCGCCGCGATCTTCGGTTCGGTCTGGTGGAAGATCGAGCTCGGCTGCGTCGCCGCGTTGGTGACATTGCCGTTGGTCGGGTCGAGCGTCGACTGGTTCGGTGGGTTGAACGGCCCGGTCGGGTAGTTCCAGTAGGAGTAGGTGCCGCCGCCGGTCGGGTCGTAGTAGGCGGCCTTGATCCACTCGTCCTGGCTGGGGACGACGAAGCCGGTCTTGCTCGTGCGGGTCGTCTTCGGGTTGGCCATGTCGTACATCCCGGTCTCGGTGTTGCGCGAGAGCCGAACCCTGTAGGTGACGTAGTGGAACCCGTTTTCGGTCCCCGGCACCTTGCTCAGCACCCTGCCGTTGTAGAGCGAGTTGACGAACCGGGCCGAGCGCAGGAAGTTGGCGAACCCGTAGGGCTTGTCGGCCCATTCCGGCGCGGCGAGGCTGTAGTGACGGCCGGGGCCGACCGAGGCGGAGAAATTGATCTCGCCGAAGCGCGGCCAGGCGGTGCCGCTCTCGTCCGGGCTGTAGAGGTTGTGGCGGTTGCTGCCCACCGGGTCGACCGTGTTGAGGAAGGCGACCCACTGGGAGACGGTCACCTCGAGCTGGCCGATCCTGTAGCGGTACTTGACCCCGCCGACTTCCATGCACTTCGGGGCGCGCGGGCCTTTCGGTGCCGGCGCTTCGGCGCAGCTCCTGTAGATCCCTTCGGCGAAGGGCACGATCCCGACCGCGGGGTTGCCGGGCGAGCCGACCGTCGCAGTCCTGAAGGTGAGGACCGCCGGCTTCGGCGTCGCCGCGGCGAGGGCCGGGAGCGCCAGGGCGGCGAACGCGGTGAGCGCGAGCGTCAGCGCGAGGCGGTGCTTGGGGTGTCTACGGGCAGCGCGAACCATCTTCTTGGAAGTCATGAGAATCCATATCGGATTTCGGTTTCGAATCCTCCATGAATCCATACTCAATATTGGAAATTGCTACTTTTTTCGCATGGTTGACCCGGGGGTGCCAAGCGGCGACCGCGGCCTGATCGGCTGGGGCGGCGGACCGGGGCCGAAGCTGCCGGAGCCGCCGAAGCAGGCCAGGGGCGTCGAGAAGCGGGACCGGATCTACGCCGCCGCGATCGCGCGCTTCCAGCGGACGGGCGTGGCAGGGACCACCGTCGAGGAGGTGATCGCCGACGCCGGGGTGAGCTGGGCGACCTTCTTCCGCTACTTCCCGCGCAAGGAGGACGTCCTGCTCGAGGGGATCGCGCGCCACTTCCGCGATCGCGTCGTTCCCCTCGCCGAGCGCGAACTGGCCGACGAGCAGGTCCGTGTCCGCGACGCGATCGAGCGCATCTTCAAGGCGATGCTCGAAGCGAGCGAGCTGCCCCAACCCCTCCACAACCTGGCCTTCGTCGAGGTTTTCTCCAACCCCCCGCGCTTCGCGGCGCTGGTCGACAACGGCCACCCCGCCCCGGTCGTCGGGTTGATCACCGAGGTACTGACGCAGGGGCAGGCCCGGGGAGAGATCGACCCCGGCCTCGATACCGGCTTCGCGGCGCTGACCGTTGCCGCCGGCGCGACCTTCCCGGCCGCCATGGCGGCGGCCGCCGGCGCCGACCCCGGCCAGAGCATCAGCCCTGCTCTGGACCTGCTCTGGCCAGGGGTGGCGGCGGCGGACGGCTAGCTCAGCCGATCCCGTATGTGCCGAGTTCCGCTTCGGGGAACGAGGCGGTGCCGGAATAGACCAGTTCCGCTGCTTTGCCGTCGACTTTGCCGGGGCCTTCGGCTTTCCAGCCGAAGAAGTTGATCGACCCCGGCTCTTCGTGCGGAGTCAGCGTCAGTGCGGGGACGCTGACTTCGATCGTCCCGACCGCGCACCCTTCCGCGAACGCGTAGGCGACTTTGACCCCGCTCACGGTGAGGTCGGTCGTGTTCACACCCACCGCCCATGGCGTGCCGGTCGTTTTCGCTTCGGAGACGGTGCAGCCTTCGAGGTTCCCCGCCAGCCCGACGCAGGTGCCGGGCTTGACTTCATAGCCCTCCTCACCTTCGCTGCCGCCTTCGGTCGTGATCGTCAGGTTCGATTCGCAGAGCAGAACGCCGCCGCCGACTTCGATCACCTCACCGCCGGCGAGCTTCATTTCGCGGTGTTCTTTGAAGGGTTTGCCTCCGTCCAACCATTCTCCCGTCGCCGCTGACGACGGCACCGCCGCCACGGCCACGACAGCCACCGCCGCAGCCGCCATCGACAGGAACACCTTCCTGAACTTCATATCGCGCCTCCCTAAGGCGTAGTTGATATTGCCGAGGGGAGTCTACGAATAATCAGGAGTTTGTGTGTATCGCGTAGGAATTACGCAGCCGAATGTTCGGGTCCGCCGCCTCAGGCCCGCGGCGACATCAGCGCCACGGGGACCGTCAGCCCGGCGGAGCGGCGCAGGGTGGCGATCCGACGCCCGGGCTGGACCGCGTCGCGGGCCGTGCCGGCGCCATCGCCGAGCGCGGCCACGGTCGCGTCGAGGTCGGGGGCGACGAAGGCGAGCCCCCAGAAGAAGGCGGGGCCGGCGGGGTCCTCGATCGCCTCCGGCATCTGCTGCACGACCTCGAGGATCTCGGCGCCGAGGCGGAAGAACGCCTGCCGCGGCGCGCCGGCCGGCGTCGGCTCCTCGCGAATCCGGCGCAGGTCGAGCCCGGCGCCCTCGAGCGCGCCGACGGTGCGATCGAGATCGGGGGTGAAGGCGACGACGTGGTCGATGGCGATGATCCCGTTCGGGTGCGCCGGCGCCGCGGCCGGAGGCGGATCGTCGGAGCGCGCGGTCGCCAGCCCGTCGAGGTCGCCGCCCTCCACCCCGCGCAGCGACCAGCCCCTCAGCCCCCTGCCGGCGTCGCCGCCGACCAGCCGGATCCGCACCTCGCCGAGCACGCAGACGTCGTCCTCGACCTTGAAGCCGAGGTCGGCCCAGGCAGCGGGGTCGTCGGCGACGGTCAGCTCGTCGATCGTCACCATCATTAGTACGCAGGCGCCAGGTTGGGAATCATCGGGAAGTGCCGCACGTTGGTCGTCAGCAAGTCGGCATCGAGCAGGAGCGAGGTCGCAGCGATCAAATAGTCGGCGTCGTCGATCCCGCTGTGCGATCGGCGGTGGCGACGCGCCAGCGCCCCAGCTGCCCGGGCGATCTCCTCCCCAACCGGTACCCAAGAGAGGGCCGAGAAGAACCGCTCCAGCGCATCGACCTCGTCGTTCCGGACCCCCGAAAGCAGCTCGAAGCGCACGACCTCGCTCGCGAACAGATCCTCTCCGCCATCGACGAAGCCTCTGAGCAACGCAACAGCCGCCTCGGCCCCGCGCAGGTGATCAACCGCGACGCTCGTGTCAAGCACCTTCACTTGACGCCGAGCCGTGCCAGGCGCTCGTTGAGGTCATTGCCGCGCAGGCTGTCGACATAGTCGGCTCCACTCTTGCCGGAGCGCCACGACCCCGCCGTCGCCTCGAGCGCGCGCAAACGCTCTGCCTTCCCATTCGTGCCAAAGGTTGAGCGGACGGCGCGGCGGATCAGCTCCGAGCGCGAAGCGCCGGTTTCGCGAGAGGCACGATCGAGCAACTCCAGCTCGTCGTCTCCGAGGTAAATCTGCGCTCTACCCACGACACCACAATACACCACATGGTGTCGCTAGTGAGGCAAAGGTCAACTTGCGCCGCCCCTACTCGAGCCCGTGCGGGTGGAGGTGGTCTTCGGCCATCTTCTTCAGCCCCACCCGGTCGATCTTGCCGGTCGGGTTGAGCGGCATCTCGTCGAGGAAGACGATCTCCTCCGGCGCCTTGTAGCCGACCCGGTCGCGGCACCAGACGACCAGGTCGGCGCTGGTCGGCTTCTCGGCGCCGGCTTCGAGGGTGACGTAGGCGCGCACGTTCTCGCCGTGGACGGTGTCGTGGACGCCGACGACGCCGGCGAGGGCGACGGCCGGGTGCTCGACCAGCGCGCCCTCGACCTCGTAGGGGCTGATGTTGGAGCCGTCGTGCACGATCACCTGCTTCTTGCGGCCGAAGAACCAGAGGTATCCGTCCGCGTCGGCGCGGGCGAGGTCGCCGGAGTCGAGCCAGCCGTCGATCACGACCTCCGCCGTCGCCTCCGGCGCCTCCCAGTAACCGGCCATGCGGCTGCGGGTGCGCATCCAGATCCGTCCCACCGCTTCCGGGCCGACCGGCTCGCCGTCCTCGCCGCGGACTTCGATGCTGAAGCCGCCGACCGGCTGCCCGATCGAGCCCTGCTTGATCACGCCGGTGGGCGGGTTCAGGGTCGCGATGCCGACCTCGGTCATCCCGTAGCCCTCGACGATCGGGAAGCCGGCCAGGGCCGCGAACTCGGTCAGCAGCTCGGTCGAGACCTTGTCGGCGCCGGCGCGGCAGAGGCGCAGCGAGGAGAAATCGCCGGGCTCCAGCCCGTGGTCGTGGATCAGCGCCGAGAGCGCCGCCGGGATCATCGCCAGCACCGTCGGCTGGCGCGAGCGCAGCAGCGGCAGCAGCTCGTGGGCGTCGGTGCTGCGGGCGACGACCACCTCGCCGCCGACCGAGAGCGTTGCCAGCGACCAGAGGAAGGAGCCGATGTGCGACATCGAGGAGCCGGGCAGGAAGACGTCTTCGGGCCCGAGGCCGAAGGCGTGGGCGGCGCTGGCGATCATCCAGCGCAGCGACTCGCGGGTGTGGGTGACGCCCTTCGCCGGACCGGTGCTGCCCGAGGTGAAGAAGATCGCCGCCGGCTGGGCCGGGTCGACCTCGGGCTCGGGGTCGAGCGGCTGGGCCGCGAGCAGGTCGCCAAGCTCGTGGGTCCAGGTGCCTGCCGCGATCGTCGCGGCGTCGATCCCGGGCGGCGCCTCGGGGTCGCGATAGGCGATCGTGCCGAGGTCGAGGCCGCCGGCGAGCTCGCTCTCGCCCACGTCGGCGGCCCGCTCGACGTGGGCGACCAGCGCCCGGGCGCCGCTGACCGCGAGCGCGTGGTCGATCTCCCGGTGGGTGTAGCGGTAGTTGAGCGGGGTCGCGATCACTCCCGCCTTGAAGCAGGCGAGGTAATGGACGACGAGGTCGATCCGGTTCGGCATCAGCGAGGCGAGCCGGTCGCCGGGCACCAGGCCGAGACCGCGGTATCCGCCGGCCAGCCGCTCGCTCTCCTCCTCGACCTCGGCCCAGGTCAGCGAGCGGGTGGCGGAGACGATCGCGACCTCGTCCGGATTCGCCAGCCCCACCGCCAGCAGCTCGTTGAGGGGCCGGCAGGGGCTCGCCAGCGGGTCACCGTCGAGCAGCATCGGCGGATCGTAGAAGAGGCGTTCCCGGCAACCGGCCGTAGACGGTCAGCAGGCCCAGCGCCAGCGCCCCGATCCAGACCGCGGCGGCGCCGAGCCCGAGGCGCTGGACGAGACCGTAGTCGGCGCTGCCGTTGCCGGTGGCGATGAAGAGGGTGCCGAAGACGAAGACCCCGATTACGCCGGCGCCGAACGCCAACCGGTCGGCACCGGCCCAGCGCTCGTCGCCGCGGAAGCGCCAGGCCATCGCGAAGACCGAGACCAGCATCACCATCCCGCCGAGGAAGTAGGTCCAGCCGTGGGCGTAGTGGGTCCAGGAGAGGTCGCCGGCGGCCTCGCGGGCGCCGCAGCCGGCATCGATCGTCTTGCGGCAGTCGGCCGGGAAGGGGAAGCCGTCGAGGATCTGGGCGAGGCCGGTGAAGGCGATCAGCGCCGGCCCGAGGCGGCCGCGGAGACCGCGCGGGGCGTCGAGCCAGAGGGCGGCCGCGACGGCGATGAAGGCGAGACCCCAGATCGCGACCGCGGTGTCGAACACCCAGGGATCGGCGGCGGTGCGGGCGCCAAGGGCGCTGATCGCGTCGCGGACGGCGCTATAGCCCGGCTCGACCGCGCCGGCGACGGCGATCGTCGCGACGAAGACGAACTGCCCGGCGAGCGAGGCGATCGCCAGCCGGCATATCGGTGTGCTGCGGTTCTCGGCCCCCATGCGGCCACCTCCCGGCGGCAACCGTACAGGCCGGGGCCGCGATCGGCCGGCGGGCGGGACGCCGAAGCGCAGCCGATCCGCCGGCGCCGCCGTGGGGGCCGCGCGGGCGACGGCGGCCGGGCCGCCAGGGCTGCGGGCGCAGCGGCGGCGTCTTCTCGGCGCGGACGCTCTCCGCCGGCCCGTCCTCGGCCGGTTCGCGCTGCAGCCACCAGACAAAGGTGATCAGGCCGAAGATCGGGATCTTCATCGCCAGGATGAGGAGGACGATCGGCAGGACTCCCATCGCTCAAGGATAGGATCGGGAGCCCCGATCTCCAAGGAGGACGCATGCGCAAGCTGCTCGGTTTCTCACTCGCCACCGCCCTGCTCGCGGGCCTGATCGCCGCCGGCGCCTCGGCGGCAGACGGACCGACCGCGACCGCGTCGGCGACGAGCTGCCAGCTGAGCACGCACGACCAGCGCCACCTCGGGGCCTCCTACGTGACCTCGCTGAAGGTCGAAGGGACGACCTGCGCCAAGGGCAAGGGCGTCACCCTCGCCTTCAACCAGTGCCGCACCTCGGGCGGCAAGCCGCAGGGCGTCTGCAACCGCAAGGTCGGGAATTACACCTGCGCCGAGAAGCGCTACGACGCGGTCCCCGGCGTCCAGTACAGCGCCAAAGTCACCTGCACCTGGGGCGCCAAGAAAGTCCTCAGCACCTACACCCAGAACACCTGAGAACGCACTTCCCTTCACCCTCTCGCTGAGAACGCAGTTCTGCCCGCATAGCGGTCGAAACTGCGTTCTCAGCCGCTGAATTCGAAGTCGCGTTCGAGGGCGGCTTCGACGGCTTCGGCGGCGACGGCGGAGCCGGCCTGGTTGAGGTGGATGCCGTCGGGTTCGCGGACGATCGTTTCCGAGCCGTCGACTTCCATCGCGCTGCGGAACTCGTCGCCGGGGGTGAAGATCGCCGACATGTCGAGGACGCGGACCTGGTCGCGCCAGGGCGCGGCGGCGGCGTAGACCGCGGCGTCGACGGCGTCGACGATCGGCTTGCGGTCGGGGTCGCGGGCGGTCGGCACCGTCAGCCAGTAGACCTTCGCCGCCCCCTTCTGGCGGTAGCTGTCCATCAGCACCCGCGCCCGGTTGGCCCAGATCGCCGCCCATTCCGGCCCGCAGCAGGAGACGTCCCCGCCGTTCGGGCCGGGCATCGGCAGGCCCTCGTTGGCGCCGATGAAGATCACCACCGCTTCCGGGTGGTGATCGGCGACCTGGGTCGCCGAGAGCTTCGCCCAGTCGACGACGTCCGAGCGCGAGATCCCGGTCGCCAGGTGCGGGTCGCGGATCACGTCGACGCCGTCCGCCGTCAGCCGCTGAGCCAGCTCAAGGTCGAGCGGGGTCGAGAGCGAGTCGCCGGTGACCAGCAGCGTGTGCAGCTGTTTCTTCGGTTCCGGCTCGCCCAGCGCGGCGGCGTTCGGCGCCCCTTCGAACCACGACGGCGTCACCGGCGACGGCGCCCCCGCCAGGCCGCCCTTGCCGGTCGCGATCGCGCTTTCTTCGAAGCCGGCTCCGACCAGCTTCGTGTCCGGCGAGAGCCAGCCGGTCAGCGTGTGGGTGACGTCGGCGAGCGGCAGCTGTTCGGCGACCCAGGCCGCCGGCCTGCCGATCGCGAGGACGATGTCGCGGCCGAGGCCCGGGTTCAGCTCCTCCCCCGCCTTCTTCACCGCGCCGCCGGCGAAGACCAGCAGCAGGAACGTCATCAGGAAGACAGCCAGGACCGCGTCGCGCGCCGTGAACCGGCGCAGCTTCTGCTCGTCGAAGCGCTCCATCAGGCTGTCGTCGCGGGCTCGCTCGGGTGGCATCGCTCGGCTCGTCTCTCAGAAGCGGAAGTAGATGAACGGGGGCACGCCCTGGCTCGGGACGGTGGCGCCGACGACGAGGATAAGCGCCGCCAAGGCGACGGCGAGCAGGGCCGGGGAGAGCCGCTCGATCCCGACCTCGAAGCCTTCGCTGGTCCGTTCCGGCACCAGTTGCAGGCCGATCACGACCAGCAGCGCCAGTACCGCCGGCACCGTCACCAGGGTCAAGCCGCCGCCGCTGAACATCCCCTGCAGGTAGGTCCAGAAGAGCTCGAGGTCGGGCGAGCGGAAGAGGATCCAGGCGAAGACGACGAGGTTGAAGGTGACGAGCCAGCGCAGCCAGCCGGGGAAGCGGACGCGGCCGCCAAGCCCGTGCTCGACGCTGAGCGCGGTGCCGTGGAAGCCGCCCCAGAGGACGAAGGTCCACGACGCCCCGTGCCAGAGCCCGCCGAGCACCATCGTGATCATCAGGTTGACGTAGGTCCGGACGCGGCCCTTGCGGTTGCCGCCGAGCGGGATGTAGAGGAAGTCCCGCAGGAAGCGCGAGAGGGTCATGTGCCAGCGCCGCCAGAAGTCGCGGAACCCGGTCGCCCGGTAGGGGCTGCGGAAGTTCTGCGGGAAGATGAAGCCCATCAGCAGCGCCAGCCCGATCGCCATGTCGGTGTAGCCGGAGAAGTCGCAGTAGATCTGGGCCGCGTAGGCGTAGGCGGCAAAGAAGAGGTCCGGACCGCCGTAGGCCTGCGGCACGCCGAAGGCGGGGTCGACGATCGTCCGCCCCAGGTAGTCGGCGATCATCACCTTCTTCACCAGCCCCAGCCCGACCAGCCCGAGCCCGGCGCCGACGGCGACGTGCTCAGGGTCGCGGGCGCTCGCCAGCTGGGGGATGAACTCGCGCGCGCGGACGATCGGGCCGGCGACCAGGTGGGGAAAGAACGAGAGGTAGATCGCGGCGTCGATCAGCGAGGCGGGCTCGACCAGTCGGCGCTTGACGTCGACCACGTAGGAGATCGCCTGGAAGGTGAAGAAGCTGACCCCGACCGGGAGCGCGATCGCCAGCAGCGGGACGGTCGGCGACAGGCCCCAGGTGTTGAGCAGGTCATCGACGTTCTGGGCGAAGAAGCCGTAGTACTTGAAGGCGGCGAGGGTGCCGAGGTCGAAGACGACCGCGGCGGCGGTGATCCACTTGCGCTGGCGCTCGTTCCCGCCGCTGGCGGCGATCCCGACGGCGGCGATCTGGTTGACCAGCGTCACCCCGCCCAGCAGCAGGCAGAAGCGCGGGTCGGCCGCCGCGTAGAAGACGTAGCTGGCGACGAGGATGAACGGCTTCCAGTAGCGCTGCCTGGGCATCAGCGCCCAGCTCAACGCCAGCACGATCGGGAAGAAGATCGCGAACTGGACGGTGGGAAAGAGCAATGGCCCCCTTGGTGGCTCGTCGCTTTGTTAGGTTGCCGGCGGCCTCCGCCCCCAGAAGCGGTGCGACTCTAGCGATCGATTTCGATGACCCGTCGACTCCACATCGGTCTCGCGGCCCTGGCGGTGGCCACGGCGGTGGCTCTGCTGCCCGCGGCCGGCGCCGGATTCGACCCCGCCTGCGGCGGCGTCGAGACCGCCAAGGCGCGCAAGAACGTCAACCCCGGCGGCCACCCGCCGCTGGCGATCGGCGACTCGACGATGCTGCTCGCCCTTCCCGCCCTCTCCCGCGAGGGCTACCAGGTCAACGCCCACGGCTGCCGTCAGATCGAAGAGGGGCTCGACGTGATGCGGGAGATGAAGAAGGCGAACCGGCTGCCGCACCTGATCGTGATCGCGCTCGGCGCCGACGCCAGCATCTCCTCCGGGCAGATGGCGAAGGCCTTCCACATCGCCGGCCCGAAACGGGTTCTCGGCCTGGTCACGCCGCTCGAGCTCGGCGGCGGCACCAGCGGCGACGCCGACGTCGTCCGCGCTGCCGCCAAGCGCCACCCCAAACGCAGCGTGCTGCTCGACTGGGTCGCCTACAGCTCCGGCCACAGCGACTGGTTCCAGCCCGACGACCTCCACCTCACCTTCGCCGGTGCCGAAGGCTTCGCCCGTCTCCTGCGCCAGGCACTGCCCTATGCCCGGGCCGGCGCCGCGCCCGGTCAGCCGCCGCAGGGCAAGAGCGGCCTCGCTCCGGGGATGCCTGCGCCGGCCAACGAGCCCGCCGCACGAGGCCCCAGATAGTTAGCGCCGGGTTGATTAAAGGAAAGATTTCGTGAGAGGATGCAGCGGCCGGCAGGGGTGTCGGTGGTACAAACCCGGAGAGAGCCTTGATGAAGCTTCGTGCAACCACGGCCATCGCCGTCGTCGCAGCCATGTTCAGCCTCACCGCCTGCGGCAGCTCGTCCGACGAAGGCAGTGAACGGAACACGCTGCGGGCGGTCTACGCCAGCTTTCCCGACTACCTCGACCCGGCGCTGTCCTACACGCTGGAAGGGTGGACGGCGCTCTGGAACTCCTACCTGCCGCTGCTCACCTACGCGCACGCCGACGGCGCGGCCGGCACCAGGATCATCCCCGGCCTCGCCAAGTCGCTGCCGCGGGTGACCGACGGCGGCCGGACCTACACGCTCGTCCTCCGCCCCGGCCTCGAGTACTCCGACGGCACGCCGGTCCGCGCCTCGGACTTCGAGCACTCGATCGAACGTCTCTTCCTGGTCAGCTCGCCGGGGTCGCCGTTCTACTCCGACATCGTCGGCGCCGAACATTTCGCCGAAACGAAAAAGGGCGGGATCCCGGGAATCGTGACCAACGACAGGACCGGCAGGATCGTGATCCACCTGGTCGAGCCCCGCGGCACCTTCGAAAACGAGCTGGCGATGATGTTCGCGGCGCCGCTGCCGCCGGGGACGCCGGCCGAAGACCTGACGCCGCACCCGCCGCCGGCCACCGGTCCCTACGTGATCACCGAGGTCAAGCCCGGCCGGGCCTGGGAGTACGAACGCAACCCGGAGTGGCTCGGCCACAACGCCGAACTGCTGCCGCAGCTGCCGAGCGGCCATGTCAACCGGATCGACGTCGACGTCGCCCACAACCCCTCGACCGAGGTCAACGACGTCGAACAGGGTCGCTACGACTGGATGGAGAACCCGCCGCCGACCGACCGCTACGCGGAAGTCAAGGACAGGTACGAAGGCACCCAGTTCCGCAGCTCGCCGCAGATCAACCTCTACTACTTCTGGATGAACACGAAACGGCCGCCCTTCAACGACCGCGAAGTGCGGCGGGCGGTCAACTACGCGATCGACCCGGCGGCGCTGGAACGGATCTTCGCCGGCCAGCTCAAGGCCACCCAGCAGATCCTGCCGCCGGGCATGCCCGCGTACAAGAAGTTCACGCCATACCCGCACGACATGGCGAAAGCGAAGGAAATGATCGCCGCCGCCGATCCCAGCGACCGCGAGATCACGGTCTGGACCGACGACTACGGCCAGAACAAAGAAGCTGGCGAATACTACGACGGCGTCCTCAGCGAACTCGGCTTCAAGACGACGCTCAAAGTCATCTCCGCCGAAAACTACTTCGTCATCATCGGCAACCTGACGACGCCGAACCTCGACACCGGCTTCGCCAACTGGTTCGAGGACTACCCGCACCCGAGCGACTACTTCGGGACGCAGCTGACCGGCGACAGCATCCAGCCGACCAACAACAGCAACTGGGCCCAGTACGACAACAAGCGCCTGACGGCAAGGGTCGAGCGCCTCAGCCGTGAACATCTGGGGCCGAAGCAGCTCGACGAATACACCGCGCTCGACCGCGCCTACATGCGTGAAGCGCCGTGGGCGCCGTTCGGCAGCCTCACCCTCTCGACCTTCGTCGCCGAGGCGATCGATCTCGAAGACGTCATCATCAGCCCGATCTTCGGGCAGGACCTGACCAGCTTCGAATTCGAATGAGGCTGAGACAAGCCGCGTAGGGGCGGGTTATCTCAGCCGCGTTTGGTTCAGCCGTCGCGGGGGACGGGGGTTGCGGCGGAGCGGAGGGCTCCGGCGGAGGCGGTGACGACGAGGGCGATGGCGACGATTTCGGCGGCGCCGAGGTCCTGGCCGAGGGCGATGAATCCGACGATCGCTCCGGCCGCCGGCTCGAGGCTCATGAGGACGCCGAAGACGGCGTTGGGGAGGCGGCGCAGGGCCTCGAGCTCGAGCGCGTAGGGGATCGCCGAGCTGAGCAGGCCGACGGCGAGGCCGATCGCCAGCACCGAGAGCGCCAGCAGGTCGGTGCCTCCCTGGGCGATCCCGAACGGCGCCACGATCGCGGTCGAGACGATCGCCGCCGCGGCGAGGCCGCCGAGGCCCGGGTGGAGCTCACCGACGCGGGCGCTCTGCAGGATGTAGAGGGCCCAGAAGCCGGCGGCGATCAGCGCCAGGACGACGCCGAGCGCGTCGACCCCGCCCTCGCCGCCGCTGTCGGAGAGGAGGACGATGCCGACCGCCGCCAGCGCCACCCAGACCAGGTCGCGGGGGCGGCGCGAGCCGAAGACGGCGACCCCGAGGGGGCCGAGGAACTCGAAGGTGACGGCGATGCCGAGCGGCAGCCGGTCGATCGCCGCGTAGAAGCAGAGCGTCGCGCCGGCCAGGGCGAGGGCGAAGAGCAGCACCTCGCGCGAGAGCCAGTCGCGCACCGGCGGCAGGCTGCGGCCGGCGAGGGCGACGAGGACGAGGGCGCCGAAGCCGGACCGCATCAGGACGGCGCCCGAGGACCCGACCTGATCGAAGAGCGTGGTCGCCAGCGCCGCCCCGCACTGGACCGAGGTGATCGAGCCGACGACCATCGCCGCCGCAAGGCGGGTCTCGACCGGGTGCGAGCGGGGCGCGGCCTCAGTCGCCACTGAGCAGCTCGTCGAGGGTCCGTCCGCTGATCACCGACTGCGGCTGCTCGGCGGCGATGTCGGAGCCGGGCCGGGCCTGGTCGTCGCGGCGCTTGATCAGCAGCCACTGCGGCTTCTCGCCCCGGCGGGTGCGCTGCAGCGCGAAGCCACCGCGCAGCTTCTCGCCGTGGAGGACGAAGACCGCGTGGCCGCGGTCGACCGCCTCCGGCCAGGCGACGCGTCCCCCCTGCTCGTATTGGCCGCGGTCCCAGACGATCACGCCGCCGTTCTCGGTCGGTCCTTCGAACTCGTTGTGCTCGAGCGAGTGGTCATCGACCTGGATCGCGAAGCGCTTCACGGCCGGGTCCAGCGAAGGCCCCTTCGGCACCGCCCAGGAGCGCATCACGCCGTCGACCTCGAGCCGCAGGTCGAAGTGGCGGGCGGTCGCCGCGTGCTCCTGGACGACGAAGACGCCGGCGCTGACGCCGCGAACGGCGAACTGCTCGTGCCCCTCGACCTTCGCCCGCTCGACCTCGACGTCCTCGACCCGGGCTCCACGCGGCCCCTGGCCGAGGAACGCGAGCAGCGCCTCGACCGCCTCCTCGCTGCCCTCGGCGTGGACCAGGACGCTGCCGTCCTCGCCGTTGCGGGCCCAGCCCATCACCCCCAGCTCCTGCGCTCGCTGCACCGTCGTGTAGCGGAAGCCGACGCCCTGGACCCGGCCGCGGACGACCGCGCGCACCGCCCGCTTCCCGCTTTTCTCCGCTTTCGCCACCGCCGCCTATTGTCGCCGCCCGGGGCGCGCGGCAAACCCGCGGCGGGTGGATCCTCGCTCAGGCCGACAACGGGCCGGGGCGCAGCACCTCCGGGTCATGGCCGGGCTGGACCGTCATCCCCTGCTCGCGCAGCCGCCGCAGGCGTTCGGCCGACTGTGCCTGCTCGAGGTGGTTGTCGCCGAAAATCGGAAACCGGTGGTCGTCGAGGCCGCTGGCGTAGTAGACGACGTCGGCGCCGATCACGAGCTCCCCGACCCGGATCGACTGGTGTCCGGGGGTGTGGCCCGGAGTGTGGAGAAGCTCGACCGAGCCGTCGCCGAGCAGGTCGTGGTCGCCGTCGACGAGAGTCAGGCGATCCTCCCCGACCCAGGCGTAGTCCTTGGGCAGGAGGAAGTTGCGGGCGACGGCGGCGCGGTCGCCACCCGCCTCCCATTCGCCGCGCTGGACGACGATCGGGACACCGCCGGGAAGCAGCGAGAGGCCGCCGGCGTGATCGAAGTGGAGATGGGTGAGGACGACCATCGTGAGCGTCGAGAGGTCGACCTGGTCGGCGATCGACTCCTCCTGCTCGAAGACGAAATGGGCGAGCGCGCCCGGCTCATAGTGGGAGTCCTTGTCGGCGACGGCACCGGGGTGCAGCCCGGTGTCGACCAGGATCCGCGCCCGCTCGGATTCGATCAGGTAGGCGGGCACCGGCAGCCGCACCGGCCGCTCCGGCTTCTCCTCGTCCTTGCGCCAGATCCCCGCCGACGTGGTCATCCAGCCGACGTTGAGCATCTGGACGCGCATTACGACCTCCCGTGTTTCCTTTTGGTACGGAGCGGGAGACTACAGGTGCCGACGCGAGGGTTTTTCAAGCCTCGACGAGTCAGCCCAGCGGCGGGAACTCGGGCGGCCGCTTCTCCAGGTAACTGGCGACGCCCTCTTTGACATCGGGACGCGAGAACGACTCGCGCATCTGTTCCTGCGCCTCGTGCAAGGCTTCGTCGAGCGAGGAATCGAGTGACCGGTGGACCTGGCCCTTGATCACCGCCATCGAGGCCGGCGAGCAGTTCTCGGTCAGGTCGACGGCATAGGCGACGGCGGCGTCGACCAGGCCCTCGGGGCTCTCGAGGAAGTCGGCGAGGCCGAGCCCGTGCGCTTCCGAGCCGAGCACGACGCGGCCCGACAACAGCAGGTCGAGGGCGCGGCTGGTGCCGACGATCCGCGGCAGCAGCCAGGCGATGCCGTACTCGGCGATCAGGCCGCGGCGGACGAAGGCGGTGGTGAATTTCGCCGCGGGCACGGTGAAGCGGACGTCGCAGTAGAGCGTCTCGACGAAGCCGAGCCCGGCGGCGGCGCCGTTGACCGCCGCGATCAACGGCTTGCGCAGCTCCAGCGGCCGGGTCCGCGGCCGCGGCCGTTCGAACGGCGTCGTCGCCGTCCCGGAGGCCTGGTCGAGGATGTCCATGTCGGCCCCGGCGCAGAAGCCGCGGCCGGCGCCGGTGACGACCACCGCCCGCACCCCGGGGTCCGCTTCGGCCTCGTCGAGCAGCTCGAAGTAGCGGCCCTCGACCTCGTCGTTCCAGGCGTTCAACCGCTCGGGACGGTTCAGGGTCACCAGCAGCACCGCTCCGCGCCTCTCCCCCAGGACGCTCTCGGACACCTCGGCCGCCTCGCTCATCGATCTCTCCTTCCTCGCGTTTGCTCACCCCAACGTGGTTGAGGTTAGTGGCGGATCGCGCGCTGGATCGACACGCGGTACAGCATGGCAGCGCCGAGAACAGCGCCGACCGCGCCACGCGTAAGACGCGGCGCGGTCGGGCCGCAGGATCAGGAAAGCGTCAGCGCCTGGCCGGCGTGGCTCCCCGTCGCTTTCACCTGGTATTCGGCGTCGTAGCCGGTTTTGGTCGCGCCGATCGATTTCAGGCTGGCGCCGGTGGCTTCAGCGCTCGCCGCGTTGAAGACCAGCTTCGACTGGCTGTTGTCGAACAACCCTCCGACGCTGCCCCGGTAGGAGATCGTCCAACCTTCGATGGCGCATAGTTCGTTGCCGTAGGTGACGTCGTTGTCGAACCCTTCGACGACCAGATACGAATTGCCGCCCGAGAGCAGCGTGCTCCCGCTCCACGGAGTTTTCGGGGCAGTCGCTTTGGTCACCGTGCAGACTCCGTTGGTGCCGCAGCCGCTGAGGCTCATCGACGTGACGCTGGCGACGCCTTTGCCGCCGCTATTGGAGATGGTCATCGCGAGCGACGCTTTGCACGTCGTGGTCAGGCCCGGGACTGTCAGGTTGCTGGCGGCCGTTTCGGCGACGACGGTTTCGCTGCCGGACAGTTCGGTGCCGCCGAACTTCCAGACGGGGCTGGCGCTGGCGCCGCTCGCCAGTGCCGCGCTGGCGGTCAGCGCCGCCAAGACGCTGAGGATCGCGATCCAAGTTGCTCGTCTACGCATCGGTAATACCTCCGTTTTGTTTGCTTTTTCCCTGCATTTGGCGTGGAAATAAACCGAACAGTAAAGAAATTTTACCGAACAGTAAAATTACTTTAGCGTATTTGGCCAGGACCGCCCGCCCGGCGCTGACGGCCCGGGAGCAAAGGCGAGCCCGCGGTGCGGCGATGCGCCCGCCCGGCGCCACGAGGACGCCGGGCGGGCGATCACGTCAGTCGCTCTGGGCGCCTTGGTCGTCCGCGGTCTCCTGGTCGCCGATAGCGTCGGGACTGTCCTTTTCGCCGGCGGCGTCCGGCTTGTCTCCGGCCTCGGGCCGGTCGACCCCGCCGGCCTTGTCGAGGCTCGGCGCGTCGGCCGGGTCGCCGGGAGTCCCGGTCTCGACCTCGTGCGTCTGCACCTGGGTCTGCGGCGCCGTACCGGCACTCTGCGCCTGGGCGAAGGCGGCGCCGCCGACGGCCAGCGCCGCCAAGGCGGCGGCCGTCAGCGCCAGCTTCTTGAACCTCTTCATCACGTCCCCTTTCCGTTGGGTGAGGTAGCGATGGTGGGAGGCCCACCTTGGACAGGCATGAAACGAAGCCGGCCCGGCCTAAAAGTTCGATGAGAGCGGCGCGCTGCTCAGGCGAACGTCCACAGCTTGTTGCCGGCGAAGTTGAACGGCATCGCCACCGCCACTGCGATCGCCTGTGCGGTGAGTTCGGAGACAGCCTCCGTCTGCAGCAGCAGCTCGAGCGCCGCCAGGTTCAGCCCCAGCGAAGCAATGCTGACGACGAAGAACCTGACCGCCTGGAACCCCGCCGGCTCGAGATTCGCGGCGAAGGTCCAGCGGCGATTCCAGAGGAAGTTGTTGGTAACCGCGACCGCGAAGGCACCGATTGCGGCCAGGGCATGCGGGGTGCCGAGAAGTTCGGTCAGCAGGTCGAAGACCGCCAGGTTGATCAGGTACCCGGAGCCGCCGACCAGCCCGAACTTGACGAGCTGGACCAAGGTGGCGCGCCGCCGGACGGCGGCGCTGAGGGCAGGTGCGAGGCCGGCGGCGGCGATCAGACCTGCTCCGAGGCCTGCTCAGGGCCGCCGAAGGCGAACTCGCCGGCCTCGCGAGGCCGGCGGCGGCGCTCGCCGAGCCCCTGGTCCGGCGGCGTGTCCTTGCCGGTCTTCGAGAGGTAGTAGACGAAGGCGGCGATCGCGCCGGCAAAGACGAGGCTGACCGGCCCGGAGCCGAGGGCGAGGCCGCCGCGGGCGTGGGAGACACCGAGCCAGTCGGCAACCGAAGCGCCGAGCGGTCGGGTGACGACGTAGGCGAACCAGAAGGCGAGGATCGGGTTCCAGTCGAGGCGGAGGTAGCCGAGTGCCGGGACCGAGATGATCGCAGCGAAGAGAACGATCGAGCCGAAGTACCCGATGCCCAGGGTGTGGGCGGTCATGTCACCGGCTGCGGTGCCGAGAGCGAACGTCGCCAGCACCGCGGCCCAGTAGAAGAGCTCGCGGCGCGGGGTCGTGATGCTGTGGATCGAGAGCGTGCCCTCGATCCGGTACCACGTACGGAACACCAAGGCCAGGACGATCGCGTAGAAGATCGTCGAGACGAGGTAAGGAACGCCGAGCCCGACGTGGAGGACGTCGGCGGCCATCGTCCCGAAGACGCCGACCATCGCCACCGCCAGCCAGTACGCCCAGGGCACGTAGCGGTCCTTGCCGAACTGAACGTAGAGAGCGATGCAGAAGGCGATGCCGCCGATGACGACGGCGATCTCCGGCACCAGCGTGTGCACCAGGAAGTCCGAGGTCGACTCCCCCATCGCCGTCGTCAGCGCCTTCACGATCCAGAAGAACGCCGTCACTTCCGGCACCTTGGAAAGCGTCTCGCGGTTGGCGAGGAGGCTGTCTATGCGTTGTCTCGTAGCCATGTGCGGGGGACGAGACCGCGCCGGCAGGAAGCTAGGGAGACCGTCTTAACCCCAGATGAGAGGCGCCAGGCCTAGAGGGCGAAGGCGACGCTGAAGGTGATCCCGGCGACGATGCAGTAGATCCCGAACGGCGTCAGCCGGTTGGCCTGGAAGAAGCGCAGCAGGAACTTGACCGCCAGATAGGTCGTGAGAGCCGCGGCCAGCGCCCCGACCAGGGCCTGACCGCGGACGCCGTCGCCGGCGCTCCCCATCAGTTCGGGGAGCTTCAGCACCCCGGCGGCACCGATGATCGGCGTCGCCAGGAGGAAGGCGAAGCGGGCCGCGTCCTCGTTCGAGAGCCCGGTCATCAGGCCGCCGCCCATCGTGATCCCCGAGCGCGAGATGCCGGGGATCAGCGCCAGCGCCTGGGCGGCGCCGATCGTCGCCGCCTGGCGGAAGCTCATCTTCGAGATCCGCGCGTCGGAGTCGCCGCGCCAGTCGCCGGGCGTCGGCTGGCGGCGCCGCAGCCGCTCGAAACAGAGCAGCAGGACGCCGTTGACAGCGAGGAAGATCGCCGCCGCCTCGGGCGAGGCGAAGAGGGTGCGCAGGGTGTGCTCGAGCGCCAGCCCGAGGATGCCGGCCGGGATCGTCGCGATCACCAGCAGCCAGCCGAGGCGGGCGTCGCGGTCCTCGGGGTCGAGGCGACCGCCGCTGCGAACCGTTCGCCAGAGGCCGGCGAGGATCCGCTTCCAGTCGTCGAGGAAGAAGAAGAACAGGACCAGCGCCGTCGCACAGTGGGTAGCGACGAGGAAGGCGAGGAAGTAGTCGTCGTTCTGGTGGATGTTCCAGCCGAGGAGCTTCGGTGCGATCACCCCGTGTCCGAGGCTCGAGATCGGGAACGGCTCGGCGACCCCCTGGATCAGGCCGAGGACAATCGCTTGCAGGTAGGAGATCGGGTGCACGGGCGGCATCTTCGACCGCGCCGATTAAAGGCAGATGAGAGCGCCCCCGGTCACTGCTCTCGGAGGATCGCGCCGAGCGGCAGCCGGCGCAGCGAGCGGGCGGCGAGGGCGAAGGCGACGGCGGCGCCGGCGATAGCTCCGAGCACGAGGAGGCCGAAGAACCCCCAGGGAATCGCCAGCTGGTCGGGCGGCGGGTCGAAGACGTGCTGGAGCATCGCCACCAGCATCTCGGCCAGGAGCCATCCCAGCCCGGCGGCGAGCAGGCCGGCGGCGAGCAGGACCGCGAGCGCCTCGGAGCGGACAAAGGCGCCGACGTCTCGCAAGGAGGCGCCGATCGCCGCCATCGTCGCGAACTCGTGACGGCGCTCGTTGACGGCGAGGCTGACGAAGAGCGCCATCGCCGCCGCCGCCAGGACGATTGCGAAAGCCTGCTCGAGGCGGCTGATGCCGGTCAGGTCGACGGTCGTGATCGAGCTGACCGTCTGCACCGCCTGCTGGCGGATGTCCTTGACCTTCACCCCGAAGCCCCTGGTCGCGGTTGCGACCCGGGCGGCGACGGTCGCGGGGTCTTCGGAGGTCTTGGCGAAGACGACGTTGGGGCCGCCGGCGCGGTCGGCGCGCTGCAGGTAGGAGAGGTTGGCGACCATGAAGGAGTCGCGCGGCGCCGACGGGAACTCCTGCACGGTGCCGACGACGTGGAAGGGCACGATCCCGAACCTGCCGCTGCGGTGGTCGAGGACCCGCAGCCGCAGCAGGTCGCCTTCTTCCAGCGAGTAGTCGGTGATCGTCTCCTTGGAGACGAGGATGCCGTCAGGCCTTTCCTGCAGCCGGGCCATCATCGTCTTCGCCCCGGCGCCGAGGAAGTAGGAGTCGCGCAGGGTGGTCGCCGTGCCGATCGTCGCCGGTTCGACGCCGAAGGTGTCCTGCAGGTCGGGTCCGACGTAGGCGTAGGAATGGTCGACCGGCGAGGTCGCAGCGACGCCGGGGACCGATTCGATCCGCTGCGCCAACCCCTGCTTCGCGGTCACTCCCGGCGGCGCCGTCGCGGTGATGTCGGCACCGAGCGTAAGCTGGGCGTCGACCGCGGCCTGCTGGTTGTAGGTGGCGGCGAAGACGCCCATGCTGACGCCGAAGGCGAGCAGCAGGCCGACGAAGACGAGCCCGCGGTTGATCGCCGCCCCGCGCCGCGAGGCGCTGGCGAGCAGGAAGCGGCGCCGCCCGGAGCCGGAGCCGAGTGAGCCCAGCCGCCTCGCGGTCCAGCCGAAGAGGCGACCGCGCAGGCGGACGAGGAGCAGCGTCGCCCCGATCCAGAGCAGCGCCGGTGCGAAGAACATGTAGATCGAGAGCGAGAGGGTCGGGTTGGAGTCCGGGTTGACCACCGCTGAGAACCCCGTGCTCGCCGTCAGCCAGTAGATCGATCCGCTCAGTGCAAGGGCGAGGAAGTCCAGATAGAGGCGTTGCCAGAGCGGCTTGCGCGCCCGGCCCGCGCCCTGGCGCCCGGCGGCAACGGACTCCCTCAGCGAACGCAAGCCCGCCGCCAGCCGGGCGGCGAGACCGCCGGCGATCGCCAGCGCCACGCAGACCGCGACGACGGTCAGAGCCCGCCCTGTCGTCAACCCGACCGAGCCCTTGATCAGGAGACCAACGGCAGCAAAGGAGAGACCGGCGCCGAGCGCCCCGGCGAGGACGCCGACGATCCCGGCTTCGGCGCCCGCCATCGCCACGAGCTGGCGCGAGCTGGCACCGCGGGCTCGCAGCAGGGCGAGTTCGCGACGGTCGCGGTCGACGGTGCCGAGCGCCGCCAGGTAGGCCAGCCCGAGCGCGAGCAGCGCCCCCGGGACGGCGAGCATGATGAAGAGCGCCTCGGCGTAGAGGGCGTCGCCGGCGGCGGTTTCGAGCCCTTCGGAGAGGTTGTCGACGAACTGGATCTTGCCCGGGAGGCTGCGTTCGATCGAGTTGCGGATCTGACCGGCGTGCTTGAGCGCGTCGCTCGGCGTCCCGGTGAGGCTGGCGCGGTCGAGTTGAGCCTGGACCTGCCACTGGACGCCGGCGACGGTCCCCGGCACCGCCGCCGCCCCGGGGCTCGAGGGGTTGACGCTCGGCAGGGCACCGTCGACTTGGCGGGCAAAGGTAGCCACGGGGAGGATCGCGATGTTGGCCGGGGGCTGCGCCGGCGCCGGTCCGACCAGGGGATTCAGCGGCTGGAAGAGGACGTCCGGCGTGGTCACCAGGGCGACGCCGCCGACCCGGAATGCCCGGCTCTGACCGGCGCCGAGACGCAGCCGCACCATGTCGCCGATCCGGGCCCGCAAGGTCGCCGCCAGCTGCTGGTCGAGGACGATCTCGCCGGGCCGCAGGCCGCCGCGCAGGAAGCGAAAGGCGTCGATGTGGCGCAAGTAGTCCTGCGGGACCGCGAGGATCGCCCCGGCCCCGGCGTCGGTGACGCCGGCTGCCCCGAAGTGACTGACGCCGGCGAAGGGCGCGGTCGCGACCGGCGAGGCCTGGGCGACGTCGGGCTGGCGCCCGACGGCACCGGCAAGCGCCCGCGCCTGCGGATAGCCCGCCACCGGGCCCTGCAGATCGAGCGGCACGCTGCTGGTCGCGGCGGCGGTCATCGTCCGCAACGAGTGACCGATGAAGAGGAGCATCGCGCCGAGCAGGGCGACCGCGAGGGCGAGGACCAGTCCCTGGACCACGGTCTGTCCCGGGCGGCGACGAAGGCGGGCGATTCCGAGCGAGAGCGCGACGCTCATTGCTCCTCCCCCGCGACGATGCGCCCGTCGAGCAACCGGACCTCGCGCCCGCAGCGCGAGGCGGTGGCGCGGTCATGGGTCGCGATCACGAGCGCGAACTCGAATCGCTGCTGCAGCGCGGCGAGGAGATCGAGGACGCGGTTGGCGGTATCGGAGTCGAGGTGGCCGGTCGGCTCGTCGCAGAGCAGCAGCTGCGGGGACTCGGCCAGCGCCCGCGCCAGCGCCACCCGCTGCGCCTCACCGCCCGAGAGCTCAGCCGGGAGCGCCTCGGCCTTGGCCGCCAGCCCAACGAGCTCGAGCAGCTCGGCGGGCTCGTGACGAGCGGGGCGGCCGGCGCGGCCGGCGACCCAAGCGGCGAAGGCGACGTTCTCGACCGCCGTGAAGTTGGCCAGCAGGTTCGAGCCCTGGAAGACGTAGGCGATCCCGCCGGCGCGGGCGCTGCCGCGGGCCGCGGCCTCGAGCGAGGAAAGCGGCCGCCCGATCCACGTCACCTCGCCTTCGCTCGGCACCAAGAGGCCGCCGAGCAACTGCAGAAGCGTCGTCTTGCCCGACCCCGACGGACCACGCAGCGCCACCGTCTCGCCGGCGTCGATCGCCAGCTCGACCCCGTCCAGCGCCGTCACCTCGGCGCCGCCGCGCCGGTAGCGGACGGAGACCTCGCGGCAGCGCGAGAGCTCGGGCGCACTAGCCACGGTGGCGCTCACCGCACCCTCCTCCCGTCCCGCATCTCGACCACCTGGTCGGCGGCGCCGGCGACGACGCGCGAGTGGGTGACGACGAGGACCGCACAGCCGTGCTCGCCGGGGAGCCGGCGCAGGGCCGAGAGCACCACCTGCTGACTGGCGGCGTCGAGCTCGCCGGTCGGCTCGTCGGCGAGGATCAGCGGCGCCCGGCGCGCCAGCGCGGCCGCGATCGCCACCCGCTGCTGCTCGCCGCCGGAGAGTGCACTGACGCGGTGAGTCAGCCGATCGCCGAGCCCGAGCTCCTCCAGGGCCCGGTCGGCGGCGGCGGCCGGCGCATCGATCGCCGCCAGCCGCAGCGCCGTTGCCACGTTCTCCCGCGCGCTCAGGGTCGGCCAGAGATTGTCGCTCTGGAAGACGATCCCAACCCGCCGAGCACGGTAGGACGCCAGCTCGGCCTCGGTCTGGGTGACCAGCGAGGTGCCCGAGCTGCGGACGTCGCCCGCCGAGACGCGATCGAGCCCGGCAGCCAGGGACAGGAGGGTGCTCTTGCCGCAGCCCGAGGGTCCGAGGATCGCGATCATCTGCCCGGCGTTCAGCTCGAGGTCGACGCCCCGCAGGGCGACGGTCTCCACCGAGCCCGAGCGGTAGATCTTGAAGACGTCGCGCAGCTCCAGGACCGGCCAGCGCTGGGGCGCCCCGGCCTCCTCGGGCTCGCGATAGAGGCTCCCTACCGCCACGCGAAGCTTTCGCTGATCAGGCGGTAGGCGTCGACGTTGTCGACCCCTTCCGGCGTGCTCAGTTCGAGCACCGCGACCTTGCCGCCGCGTTCGTATTCGTAGACGTCGACGAGCAGCGGCAGGCTCTTGCCGGTGACCGGGTCGGGGGTGCTCCGCCTCGTCACCGTCGTCTTCACGCCGGGTTCGGCCTTGGCGGTGCCGGGCTTGACGACGACGTGGATCACGTTCGCCTTTTCCCTGAAGGTGACGTCGTTGCCCTGCCCCTTGCGCGCCCACCCCTCCGGGTAGCGGATCGAGTAGCCGGCGCCGGGGTTCTTGAAGACGAGGAACGCCTGGTTGTCCGGGATGTCGCCGGTCGCCGCCGATTCGGCCTCGCTCGGGACCGCGGTGGTGGCGGTCGTCGTGGTTTCGTCCGTCAGGCCCGACGTTTCATTGCTGCCCCCGCACGCCGCCAAGAGCAGGCCGGCGACCAGGACGGTATCCACCGTGGTGACAACAGCTTTCAGCCTCATGCTTCCTCCTTCGCCGCTTTTCGCCTTCGGACTGAAGGTGTAGGGGGCGCAGATGAGACTGCGGTGAGAGCGAGGTGCAGCGTCCGGCGGGGCCTCTTACGCGGCGCGGGACCCGGTCGGCAGGGTCAGCGTGACCTCCGCGCCGCCCTCCCAGTTGGCGGCGCGGACCTCGCCGGCGTGGGCGCCGGCGACCGTGCCGACTATCGCCAGCCCGAGCCCGCTGCCGCCGTCGCGACGGCTCGAGCTAGCGCGGCTGAAGCGCTTGAAGGCGCGCGGGATGAACGCCGCCGGGAAGCCCGGCCCCTGGTCGCGCACGCGCACCTCGACCTGGCCCTCGCCCGGCTCCACGTCGAGGGAGACCGTGCCAGCCCCGTAACGCAGGGCGTTGTCGACGACGCTGCCGATCGCCTGGTCGAGCCGCAACCGGTCGCCGCTGATCTCCACCTTCGGTCCGCTCACCTCGATCGCCCTCCCTTCCTCCTCGGCCCGCCGCGCGAACCGCCGCTCGACGCCTTCGAGCACATCGATCAGGTTCACCCGGGTCAGCCGCAGCGGCAGCTCGCCGCGCTCGGTCTGGGCGATCGTCAGCAGGTCTTCGGAGAGCTGAGTCAGGCGGTCGGTCTCCTCGGCGGCCGAGGCGATCGCGTCGTGCAGCTCCTGCGGCGAGCGGCCTTCGGCCAGGGCCAGCTCAAGCTCGGTCCTCAGGATCGCCAGCGGCGTGCGCAGCTCGTGGCTGGCGTCGGCGACGAAGGCCCGCTCGTGCTCCAGGGCCTCCCCCAGCCGCTCCAGCATTTCGTTCAGCGTCCTGCCGAGGCGGGCGACCTCGTCATCGCTCGGCGGCACCGGCAATCGCTGGCCGTGGTCGGCGGCGGAGATCTCACTGGCCCGGGCTCGCATCGCCTCGACTGGGTGGAGCGCCAGGGCGGCGACCCCGTAGGCGGCAAGCGAGGCGAGGATCAGGGCGACGGGGCCGCCCAGCAGCAGCAGCTGCAAGAGATCGGTGAGGGACTCGTCGCGAGCCTCGGTCGAGGTGCCGACGACGACGACCCGCTCGCGTCCGTGGGCGGTGACCGGCGTCGCCAGCAGGCGCGAGGACTCCTCGAGGCCGGGTAGCGGACCACGGTTGAGGAACAAGGGGCCGCGCAGCGCCGCCCGCAGCTCGGACGGCGTCAGCAGATCCTGGTTGCCGACCGCCTCGGAGGAGTCGACGACGCTGCCATCGGCTTCCAGCACCTCGGCGAAGCTCTCGCTGCGCCCGACGAGGCTCTGCCGGCTCTCGCTCAATCCCGAGTCGGCCTCCTTGACGAGGGCAACGAGATCGGCGGCCCGCGAGCGTAGCCCGGCGTTGATCGTGTTGTCGAGCTCAGAGCTGAACCGCAGGTAGACGAAGACGCCGATCGCGCCAAGGACGAGCGCCATCACCGCGGCGAAGACCACGGTGACGCGGAGACGAATAGAAAGCCGGCTCAGGGGAAGGCGGCTCAGCGGCCACCGTCCTTTCGCAGCCGGTAGCCCGCCCCCCGCACGGTCTCCAGGGACTTGACTCCGAAGGGCTGGTCGATCTTGCGGCGCAGGTAGCGGATATAGACCTCGATCACGTTCGAGCGGTGCTCGAAGTCGTACTCCCAGGCCTGCTCGAGCAGTTGGGTTCGGGTGAGGACGTGGCCGGGGTTGCGCATGAAGACCTCGAGCAGGGTGAACTCCTTCGCCGAGAGCTCGATCTCGGCCTCGCCGCGCCAGACCTCGCGGGTTGCGGGGTCGAGGCGCAGGTCGCCGACCGCGATCACGGTCGGCCGCTCCGACTGGCCGCGCCGGACCAGCGCCCGCAGCCGCGCCAGCAGCTCGACGAACGAGAAGGGCTTGGTCAGGTAGTCGTCGGCGCCGCCGTCGAGGCCGGCCACCCGGTCCTCGAGGGCGCCGCGGGCGGTCAGCATCAGGACCGGCGTCCAGATCCCCTCGACCCGCAGCCGCCGGCAGGTCTCGAAGCCGTCGATCCCGGGCAGGACGACGTCGAGCACGACCGCGTCATAGCCGTTGGCTCCCGCCAGAGCAAGCGCTTCCTCGCCGTCCCCGGCGACGTCGACCGTCAGGCCCTGCTCGGTCAGGCCCCGGCGGATCAGCGCCGCCATCTTCACCTCGTCCTCGACTACCAAGACGTGCACACCGCAAACAGTCCAGCAGAAAGATGAACGCCAGATGAGAGCCGGCCGTTCTCATCTGAGATTAAGGAACCGCGGGCAGCATCTTTCATTAGGGTTACCGAATTAGGTGCTCCTAACTGATCTCGTCCTGAATTCACTCAAGGAGGTTGCAGTGCGGTTTCGTTCCATCGGTCTCTTGCTCCTTTCCTTCGTCGTCGCCACGGTCGCGATCGTCGCGGCCGGCTGCGGCGGCAGCTCCTCATCGGATTCCGGTTCGCTGACCCTCTACAGCGCCCAGCACGAACCGATCACCGAAGCGTTCGTCAAGGGCTTCGAAGAAGAGAACGGCGCCGAAGTCAAGGTCCGCTACGGAGAGGACGAGGGCCTCGCCTCGCAGATCGAGCAGGAGGGCGACGCCTCGCCCGCTGACGTCGTCCTGACCGAGAACACGCCGCCACTGGAATCGCTGTCCGAGAAAGGGCTCCTCTCCAAGGTCGACTCCTCGACCCTCGAAGAAGTCCCCTCCCGCTACAGCTCCCCCGCGGGCGACTGGGTCGGCGTCGCCGCCCGCGAGACGGTGATGGTCTACAACCCGAAGCTGCTCGCCGCAAGCGAACTGCCGGCCTCGATCCTCGAACTCGCCGAACCGCAGTGGCAGGGCAAGCTGGCGATCGCCCCCTCCGAGCCCGACTTCGTGCCGATCGTCAGCGCGATCGAAAAGCTCGACGGCCAGGCCGCGGCGAAGGAATGGCTCGAAGGCTTCGCCGCCAACGCCAAGCACTACAACGACAACGAGGGGATCATCGCCGCCGTCGACTCCGGCCAGATCGCGGCCGGGATCATCAACCACTACTACTGGTTCGAGGCCAGGGCCGAGGAAGGCTCGATCCCCTCCAAGCTCCACTACTTCGGCAACGAAGACCCGGGCGCTCTGATCAACATCTCCGGCGCCGGCGTCCTCGCCTCCTCGGGCGACCAGGAACTGGCCCAGGAATTCCTCGCCTACCTGGTCAGCAAGGCGGGCCAGGAAGCGATGACCCACTCCGGCGACTGGGAGTATCCGCTGAACAGCGCCGTCGCGCCGCCGCCGGGCCTGAAGCCGTTCGGCAGCCTCGAACCGCCGAGCGTCAGCCCGGGTGACCTCGGCGACGGCTCGGCGCCGCTGAAGCTGATGCAGGAAGTGGGGCTGCTCTAGGCGGATGGAGGCGGCGAGCGCCAGCCGACGCGGTGCCGCGCCGGCGGGACCGTTCGGCTGGGCGCGCCGGGCCCGCGGGCGAGCGCCCGTGGGCCTCGTCGCGCTCTCGGCGGCGATCGCCCTGCTGGCGCTGGCGCCGGTCGGCTTCCTCCTCGACCAGACCCTCTCGACCGGCTGGGGGGAAGTCGAACGACTTCTCTTCCGCGACTTCGTCGGCCACCTGCTGGCCAACACCGCCGCCCTGGTCGCGGTCGGCACCGTCGCCTGCACGGTGCTCGGCCTCGGCGTCGCCTGGCTGGTCGAGCGCACCGACCTCCCCGGCCGTCGCGCCTGGGCGGTGCTGGCGGCACTGCCGATCACCGTCCCCGCCTTCGTCACCAGCTACAGCTGGGTCTCGATCACGCCGGCGGTGCAGGGCTTCTGGGGCGCGGCGGCGATCGTCACCCTCGCTTACTACCCGCTCGTCTACCTGCCGGTCGCCGCGGTCCTGCGCGGGATGGATCCCGCGCTCGAGGAGAGCGCCCGGTCACTCGGCCACGGTCCCTGGCGCACCTTCTTCCGGGTCACCCTGCCGCAGACGCGGGTCGCCCTGCTCGGCGGGATGCTGCTGGTCGCGATCCACATGCTCTCGGAGTTCGGCGCCTTCGCGATGCTGCGCTTCCAGACCTTCACGACCGTGATCTACGACGAGTACAAGCTCAGCTTCGACGGCGCCGCAGCCTCGATGCTGGCCTCGGTCCTGGTGATCCTCTGTCTGGTCCTCCTCGTCGCCGAGCAGGCGGCGCGGGGACGCGGGCGCTACGCCCGGGTCGATTCCGGTGCCCCGCGACCGCCGGCGACGGCACGGCTCGGCCGCGCCAGATGGGCGGCGCTGGCCGGATTCCTCGCCCTCACCGGGCTCTCCCTCGGGCTGCCGCTCGCGACCCTCGTCTACTGGATCGCCAACGGCGCCTCCGCCGGCATCGACTTCGGGGCGCTGCTGAGCGCCTGCGCGACCTCACTCGAACTCGGCCTCGGGGCCGCCGTGCTGACGACCCTGCTGGCGCTGCCGATCTCGGTCCTCGTCGTCCGCCACCCGAGCCGAACCGCAACCGTGATCGAACGGGCCACCTACCTGCCCTTCGCCCTGCCCGGCATCGTCATCGCGCTCGCCCTGATCGTCCTCTCGCTGAACCACCTCCCGACCCTCTACAGCTCGACCCCGCTGCTGATCGTCGCCTACGCGATCCTCTCGCTGCCGCTGGCCCTGGTCGCGACCCGGGCGGCGCTCGCCCAGGCGCCGCCGATGCACGAGGAGGTCGCCCGCTCGCTCGGCTGCCGGCCGCTGACGGCGATGGCGCGGGTGACCCTGCCGCGCATCCTTCCCGGCCTCGGTGCCGCCGCGGCGCTGGTCTTCCTCGCCACCGTCACCGAGCTGACCGCGACGCTGCTGTTGGCGCCGATCGGGACCGAGACGCTGGCGACGCAGTTCTGGGGGAAGGCCTCGACCCTCTCCTACGGAGCGGCCGCCCCCTACGCTGCATTGATGGTCGTGATCTCCGCCGCCCCGACCTACCTGCTGACCCGCCGCCTCGGCGCCGTCGTCGGACCGAGGGAACGGGCATGAACGCGCCGGCGTCGCTCTCGATCCGCGGTTTGTCCAAGTCCTTTGGCGCCACCGCGGTCCTCGACGGCCTCGAGCTCGCGGTGCCAGCCGGGACGCTGACCGCGGTGCTCGGCCCCTCGGGCTGCGGCAAGACGACGCTGCTGCGGAGCGTCGCCGGCTTCGAGCGACCCGACGCCGGCGAGATCCGCCTCGGCGAGCGGCTGCTCGACGACGGGCGCACCCACCTCTCCCCCGAGCGGCGTGAGATCGGCTTCGTCCCGCAGGAGGGGGCGCTCTTTCCGCACCTCGACGTCGCCGCCAACATCGGCTTCGGCCTGCCGCGCGCCGAGCGCCGCGGGGGGCGGGTCGAGGAGCTGCTCGGGCTGGTTGGCCTCGAGGGTCTCGGCCGGCGGCTTCCCCACCAGCTCTCGGGCGGCCAGCAGCAGCGTGTCGCGCTGGCCCGGGCTCTGGCGCCCCGCCCCGGCCTCGTCCTGCTCGACGAGCCCTTCGACGCCCTCGACGCCGGCCTGCGCGCCCAGGTCCGCACCGAGGTCCGCGCGGTTCTCGCCCAAACGGGGGCGACGGCGCTGCTCGTCACCCACGACCAGGAGGAGGCGCTCTCGCTCGCCGACCTCGTCGCCGTGATGCGCGGCGGGCGGATCGTCCAGGCCGCCGATCCCGAGACGCTCTACCGCGACCCCGTCGACGCCGACGTCGCCGCCTTCGTCGGCGACGCCGTGCTGCTGGAGGCCGAGCTCGCCGACGGCTTTGCCGAGACCGCGCTGGGCAGGCTCCCGACCCGCGGCGCGATCAAAGCGGGCACGGCGGCGACGGTGATGCTGCGCCCCGAGCAGATCTACTTCGAGGAGGCCTCCGGCGCCGACCAGGTCAAGGGCGTCGTCAGGTCAACGTCCTTCTTCGGCCACGATGCGATCGCCCGGGTCGGGGTCGAGGGCCCGCGGCCGATCGAGGTCCTGGCCCGCGCGATCGGCCACCAGCTGCCCGAGCCCGGGCGGATGGTGGCGATCGGCGTCGAGGGCAGCGCCCTCGCCTTCGCCGAGGGCGCCGGTGCCGTCCCGGCGCCGGCGAAGGCACTCGCAGCCGTGCGCTAGGCGGTCGCGGCTACGGTCCTAAGCGGATAGCCGAGCTCCGCGATCCGGTGCGGCAGGTCGACGTGCAGCCAGTGGGAGAGGTGGCTCGGCGGCGTCTCGAGGATGACCTCCGAATAAGTGCCCGCCTTCAGCTCCTCGACGATGTCGTCGTAGGCGTTGGGACTGGCGGCGACGCGGCCGACGGCCCCGCCTCCGGCGTGGCTCTGGATCTGCGGCATCGCCTTCGCCAGCAGCGCATCGCCGTCGGTCGTGTCCGGGTCGTTGCGATCGAAGCCGACGTGGGCGGGATTCGGCACCAGGACGGTGTAGCGGGCAGCACCCTCGGCGGCCCGCTGGCGCACGGCCTCGAGCAGGGCGCCGGTGGCCTCGACCTTGTTGAGCACGACCAGCACCCCCGGCGTGCCGTCGCTGGCGAGCGCCGGCGACAGCGGCCCGGACCGGATCACGTCGCGCTTGGAGACCGCGAGGAAGATGACCAGCGCGAGGATCGCGCCGAGGAAGATGAAGCTGGTCAAGTTCGTCCCCAGACCCAGCCCGCCTTCTTCGGTCGGTTGCGCCAGGTAGTCGCCGATCGAGGCGCCGAGCGGGCGGGTGAGAATGTAGGCGAGCCAGAAGGAGAGGATCGCGTTCATCCGCAGTCCGAAATGGAGGACGGCGATCACCGCGATCGCGCCGGCGAAGATCCCGAGCGCGGCCAGGTAGCCGAGTTCGAGCGTCTCCGAGAGGTAGTCGCCTACCGAGGTGCCGAGGGCGAAGGTGAAGAGGATCGCCAGCCAGTAGAAGGCCTCGCGGCGAGTGGTGAAGATGGTGTGGACGGAGAGCGTGCGCTCGCTCGCGTACCAGGTCGCGAAGGTGAGGATCAGGAGCGAGCTGAAGATGATGTTGGTCGTCATCAGCGCCACGCCCTGTTCGGCCATGTTGTCGGTGATCAGGGTGCCGACGATGCTGAGCAGGACGACCGCCAGCCAGTAGACCCCCGGCACGTACCGGCGCAGCCGGAACTGGACGGCGAGGACGGCGATCAGGATCCCGCCCATCAGGTAGCTGGTGCCGCTGAGGCCGAGGCCGAGGTTTTCGTTGAGGTTGTCGGCGGCGGTCTCCCCGACCGTCGTGCAGAGGATCTTGATGATCCAGAAGTAGAGGGTGATCTCGGGAACCTTGTTCAGCATCTTCCTGCCGAGCGAGGCGGCCGAGGCCGTTGACGGAGCGGTGGCTGGGTGAATCTGCGCGAGGTTCATGGCGCGGCAATATGGAAGGCGCCCCTTAAGCCACCATGAGAGCCTGTGAAATTGACGTCCCGACCCCGATCAGGCCGCACTGCGACCGGCGCTCGCTCTCATTCAGGGTTAATTTCAAATCGCGAGGGTGAGCGGATGATCTCCTCGCCTGAGCCGAGCGAGCAGCTGAAGTGGGCGCGATGGGCGCTGGGGACGGTCGGAGTCCTGCTGATCGCGGCGGGGGTCTTCATCAGCGGCGGCTGGCCGATCCTGATCCCCGGCTTCATCGTCGTCGTCGCCGCGGCGAGCCTGCGCTAGCCGCCGGCGCCTCTTCTCGCGACGGCAGCCCGCCGGACCGAGAGGTAGAGGATCGCGACCGCGGCCAGCGGGCAAATCCACCAGGCGGCGAGGCCGGCGCCCTCGAGCGCGGCGGTGGCGGCGAGGGCCAGCAGCACCCCGAGGGCAGCGCGCCAGTCGTCGCCGACGACGAACTCCCAGATCCCGCGCAGGGCGCTCACCGCCCCGGCTCCACCCAGGCGGCGCAGAGCTCGCGACGCAGCAGGGACACCAGCGCCAGAGAGGCGAGCAGGACGAAGGCGACGAGGAACGGCATCGCCGCCTCGCCGCCGGGCCAGGAGGCCCCGGCACCCTCGGCCCCCCAGAAGACGCCGAAGCTGGTCAGCAGGACGCCGACCGCGAACTTCATCGAGTTCTCGGGCACCCGGGCGAGCGGCGCCCGCACCGCCAGCCCCACCGTCAGGACCGCCAAGACCGCGACTACCGCCGCCGCCGCGGCGAGCGCCACGTTCTTCTGGTTGGCGCCGAAGGTGAGGGCGATGAAGGCGACCTCCAGCCCCTCCAGCAGAACCGCTTTGAAGGAGATCGCGAAGGCGTAGGAGTCGATTCCCTCCGCCACCCTCGGTGCGCCCACCGCAGCCGCCCGCTCCTCCGCGAAGGCGGCGAGCTCGTCGTGCAGGGCCTTGGCGCCGCCGGCGCGGAGGATCGCCTTGCGCAGCCACTGCAGACCGAAGATCAGCAACAGGCCGCCGACGACGAGCCGCAGGACATCGATCGGCAGAACCGTCAGCGCCGGGCCGAGTGCGGCGAGGACGGCGACGAGGACCAGGGAGGCGACCGCGGTCCCCGCGAGCGCCGAAGACCAGCCGCGGGTGCTGCCGACCGCGAGGACGATCGTGAACGCCTCGACCGCCTCGACCGCGCTGGCGAGGAAGACAGAGATCGCGAGGCTTGCCTCGGCACCGCTCACGTCCAGCAACCTAGATGATCGATTCCGCAACCAGGCGCACCTGGATGACCCACCTGGCGAGAACGCAGTTATGCCCGGATACCGGTCATAACTGCGTTCTCAGCGCGGCTCTGCGTCCTCGGGCTTGCCTTTGCCAACCGGCAAAGGCTGCACCCTGCGTCCTTGATCCGCTTGGCCAGGCGTGGCCCCAGTCACACCTCGCCGTGGAATCGATCATCTAGCCGGGAAAGATTAGAGCGACAGGCTCAGGTACCGGCCGGTTTGAGCGGACCCCGGGGCGGGCGCCGACGGCGAACCACGACCAGGCGCCGCGGCGCCTGCGCCGCGCGCCGCGCGTCCCTCGTCAGCTCCGCCAGGTAGGCGCTGATCGGCAGATCGGTGCTGGATCGCTTGTTCATGGGGCGACCGTAGAGGCGCCAGATATAGGGGAGATTGGAGCCGACTAATTGTTTCGTGAGGGCGCCCGCGCGGGGGCGAGCGGCAGGGTGATCGTCACCGTCGATCCGCGGGCGCCGACCGAGCCGCCGTGGCGCTCGGCGGTCGCCTTGACGATCGCCAGGCCGATGCCCGAGCCGGGCCGCCCCCTGGCGCTCTCCGAGCGCCAGAAGCGGCCGAAGGCGGCCTCCTCCTCGCCCGGCGCGAAGCCCTCCCCCTGGTCAGTGACGGCGACGCTGGCCAGCGAGCCGTGGGTCGCGACCGAGATCTCGACCCGCCCGCCCGCGGGCCCGTGCACGGCTGCGTTCTCGAGCAGGTTCTCGATGCTCCGCGAAAGCGCGTCGGAGTCCCCCAGCACCTTCGCCGGCCCGTTGACCTCGGCGCTGACCCCTGGTCTCCCGGCGGCGATCTCGGCGACCATCCGGTCGAGGCGGACCTCCTCGCTCGGCGCCGGCGCGCCGCTCGCCCGCTCCAGCTCGAGCAGGTCGTCGATCAGCCGCCGCAACCGCGAGGCGTCGCCCTGCAGGTCGGCGATCACCTCCGCGGAGGCGCCGTGGCGGGCGAGGTACTCGACGTTGCCGAGCAGCGAGGTCAGCGGGGTCCGCATCTCGTGGCTGGCGTCGGCGAGGAAGCGCCGCTCGCGCCGGCGGGCCTGCTCGAGCGCCGTCAGCATCGCGTTCAGCGCGCCCGCGAGCTCCCTGATCTCCTGCGGGTCGCGCGGAGCCTGCAACCGCCTCGACGCATCGCCGGTGCCGGCGATCTCGGCGGCCGAGGAGGAGAGCTGGCGCAGGGGTGCGGTGCCGCGCCGGGTGAGGAAGGCGGCGGCGAGGCCGCCGAGCAGGACCGCGCCGGCGCCGCAGAGCAGGAGCAGCAGCCCGAGTTCGTGCACGGTGTCCTCTATGTCGGCGGTGCTCGAGGCGACGATCACCACCCCGCCCGCCGCCGGCCCGCCGGCATCGGCTACCGGCGCGGCGAAGACGCGCAGCGGTTCGCCGCCGAGCTCGGAATCGGCGAAACCGCTTTGCCCCGCGAACGCGGCCGCCACCTCGGGCCCGCGCGGCAGGAGCTTCGCCCCGAGGGCAAGCGAGCGGGCGACGATGGTGCCGTCGCGCGCCAGCACCTCGACGCTGAGCTGGCGCCCGGAGACCGGAGCTTCCAGCGCCCCGGGCGCGTCGAGGACCGCGGGCGCGGAGACGCTGAGGCGCGCGACTTCGACCGCCCGCTTGCGCAGGCTGGAGTCGAGCGAGGAGTGAAGGCGGCTGCCGACGATGATCTGGGCGCCGACGCCGAGGATCAGCACGGCCAGCAGGACGGCCGCGATCGCGGCGAGGGTGAGGCGCGAGTTGATGCTCCTGAGCCTCAAGGCTCGAGTATGAAGCCGACCCCCCAGATGGTGCGGATCATCAGCGGGTCGCCAAGCTTCTGGCGCAGCCGCGCGACGTAGCGGTCGACGATGTTCTCCGCCGCCGCCCCGCCCCAGATCCGCTCGATCGCGGTCTCGCGCGAGACGACCATGCGCGGGTTTCGCATCAGCAGCTCCAGCAGCTGCGCCTCGCGGGAGGTCAGCTCGACCGGGTCGCCGGCGCTGCGGATCACCTTCTTGGCCGCCGTGTCGAGGGTGATCTCGCCGAAGCTGACCCGGGTGCTGCGGTCGCGCCCGCGCCGCAGCAGCGCCCGCAGCCGCGCCACCACCTCTTCCATCGCGAAGGGCTTGACGACGTAGTCGTCGGCCCCGGCCTCGAGACCGCGCACCCGGTCCTCGACCGCGTCGCGCGCGGTCAGCATCAGTACGCCGCCGGCCAGCCCCTTCGCCCGCAGCCGTTCGCAGACGCCGAAGCCGTCGAGGCCCGGCATCGCGACGTCGAGGACGACGAGGTCGGGCGCCGACTCCTCGACCATCGCCAGCGCCCGGCCGCCGTCGGCAGCCGAGCGCACCTCGAAGCCCTCGGCGCCGAGCCCGCGCTCGAGCATCCGCCGCACCGGCGGGTCGTCCTCGACGATCAGGATCGCGCCGCTCATCGGCTCAGTCCCCGGCCACGTCGCGGCGCAGGAAGACGAGCCCGGCGGCGATCAGCGCCGGCACTCCGTAGAGGGCGCTGACCCAGGCGGCGCGGAGGATCGGGTCCCAGTCGATCGGCGAGCGCAGCAGACCCTGCCAGGCGTTGTACTGGGTGCTGAGCAGGTAGGGGTGAAGGCCTTCCAGGCCCGGCAGGATCCCGACCAGCTGGACCAGCAGCGAGAACATCAGGGTGCCGACGATCGCCGCGGCGCTGTTGCGAAAGACGGTCGAGAAGAGCAGCCCGATGCAGGCGATCGCACAGATCGGGATCAGGTAGACGCCGAGGCTGGCCCAGACCAGCATCAGCCCTTCGCCGGCCGAGACCCGGGTGCCGGAGAGGCTGACGATCGAGTTGAAGCCGGAGGCGAGGATGCCGGCGACGAGGGCGACGGCGCCCGAGAGGACGATCGCCGCGACCGCGTAGGTCAGCGTCGCCAGGGTCTTGCCGGCGAACACCTGCTGGCGCTCGACCGAGCGGGTGAGGATCGTCTTCAGGGTCTGGTTGCGGTCCTCGGCGGCGACGATGTCACCGGCGACCAGGGCGGTGATCAGCGGGAACATCCAGACCGAGCCGAACAGCAGGAGGACAAGCGGGATCGCCAACCCGGTCTCATGCACGTAGCGCCCGAAGGCCACGTCTTCGGGGCTGCCGCTGCGGATCGCGAGAGCGACGACGAAGATGATCGGCACCAGCGCCGCGGCCCCCAGGCCGAGGTAGGTCCGCTTCTGGGAGCGCAGCTTTCGCAGCTCCCAGCGGTAGACCGTCAGCGCACCGGGGTTCACGCCGGGCTCCCGGCCGGCGCCGGCTCGGGATCCATCCGCTTCCCGGCGCCGTCCTCGGTGAGGCGGAAGAAGAGGTCCTCCAGGGTCGCGTGGCGCGGGCTCAGCTCCCGGATCAGGGCGCCCGACTCGGCCAGCGCCAGGGAGAGCGCCCCGACCGCCTCGTCGCTCTCGGCGCTGAAGGTGACGCCCCCCTCGCCGCCGGCGCGAACCTCGTGGATGCCGGGTTGGGCGGCGGCGACCCGCCGGGCGAGCTCGTCGTCGCTGGTGCGCAGGAGGTAGCCGCCGCCGGCCTGGCGGCGCAGGTCCGCCAGCGAGCCCTGGTAGGCGACGCCGCCGCGCTGGACGATCGCCACCCGGTTGCAGAGGTCTTCGACCTCGCCGAGCAGGTGGCTGGAGAGCAGGACGGTCATTCCCTGGGCGGAGAGGTCGCGGATCAGGTCGCGCATGTCGCGCATCCCGCCCGGGTCGAGGCCCGTCGCCGGCTCATCCAGGAGCAGCAGCCGAGGCGCGCGCAGCAGGGCGGCGGCGATGCCGAGGCGCTGGCGCATCCCGTGCGAGTAGGCCCCGACCCTGTCCTTGGCGCGGTCGGCGAGGCCGACGGTGACGAGCGCCGCCTCGATCCGTCCCTTGGCGTCGCCGCCGTCGAGGGCGGCGAGCAGCTCGAGGTTGGTGCGGCCGCTCAGGTACGGGTAGAAGGAGGGCGCTTCGACGAAGCCGGCGACGCCCTCCAGCGCCTCGACGCTGACGTGGGGATCGCGCCCGAAGAGCCGCACGCTGCCGGCGCTCGGCGCGATCAGGCCCATCATCATCCGCAGCGTCGTCGTCTTGCCGGCGCCGTTTGGCCCCAGGTAGCCGAAGACGTCGCCGGGCTCGACCGTGAGGTCGACGTCGTCTACGGCTACCAGGTCTCCGTAGACCTTGCCGAGGCCCCGGACCTCGATCGGGACGGCATCGCTCACCGACTCAGAGCGCCCTCGCCGCGGCCTCCGCCGCAGCAGGGGGGACCGAGCCGACGACGATGTAGTCGACGCCGCCGCGGCTGAACCGGAGGACGGTGCCGAGCGCGGTGTCGAGCTCTTCGCCGCGGGCGCCGTTGATCGACACCTTCGGCAGGCTGAGCCCGCCGGCTTCGATGCCTTCGCCGCCACCCGGTTCGCTCGCGGTCTCGATCACGGCGATCCCGCCGAGGCCTTCGCCGTAGGTGACGAGCGCGGCCGACCTGCCGTCGACTTCGATGCCGTTGACGTCGCCGCGAGGCAGCCCGGCCAGCAAGTCGGGTGCGGTGAGCGGGAAGTCGAGGCTCTTCTGCACTTCGCCGACGCCGCTGTGCTCCTTCCCACGCTCAGCGGCATTGCCGTGATCTCCGCCTTCTTCGCCTTCTCCGAGCGAGCCGAGGTTGACGACCTTGGCCCCGGGCGGGGGCGAGACGTCGAAGGTCGAGGAGGGAACCGCTTCGAAGGAGACGTCGGTCGCCTTCAGCTCCAGCACCGGCGAGCTGGAGGAGCTCGAGTAGATCGCCGCCCGCAGCGGGGTACCGTTGCCGGCATCCCAGGCGATCTCGGCACCGCCGAGGAGGCCGCCGTCGTGCTTGGGCGCGACGTGCAGCGTGTAGGTCGGCTGGCCGGCGACGTCGGAGGGGATGGCGCCGCTCAGTTCGGCGTGCTTTTCGACTTCGGTGATCTTCGTTTCGATTTCACCGAGACCCGGGACCTGCTCGGTGCCCGAGCCGTCACTGCCTTCTTCGTGTTCTGGCAGCGTGCCTTCGTAGACGGTTTCCGAGCCGCCGTCGTAGACCTGGAAGCGGTGATTCGAGACCAGCACCTGGGTGTCACCCCCCGCGCCTTCGGACTGCAGCTCGAGCCGCAGCTTGCCGCCTTCGGCGGGCGAGGCCCAAAGGCGTCCCGACGCGCCGGCCAGCAAGGGGTCGGCGCCCTGGATGCTCGAAGCGTCGACGAGCTTGTTCGTGAACTGGATCCGGGCGCTGATACCGGGCAGGCTCGGAGCGCTGAGCGCATCCCTGACGGCGTTGGCAAGCGGCTTCGGCGGCGGCTTCGGTCCGCTCCCTCCCATCGCCATCGCGGCGGCGGTGACACCGACCGCGGCGAGCACGGTGATCGCGCAGATCATCAGGAGCCGGCGGGTTGAGATGCGACGAAGAGCGGACACGGGGGCCTCCTTTGGAGTGGAACAGCACCCAGGCTAGGAACCCATCCTGAAATAACTCTGACACTTCGAGACCCCCGGCTCGGGCGGGCGGGCCTCGCTCTCATACTGGGTTCATCTGGTGGCGCGACGCTGCCCGGAATGCGCCCCGCTCGAGACGAGCGTCGCTACTCGCGAATCCCGCTCTGGAAGCGAGCCCGGCGGATCTTCCTGCTCGCCGCGATCGCCTGCCTCCTCGCCGCCGCGACCTCTTACGTGCCGGCGATGAGCGCCAAGCACAACGTCGGCCTCGGCGTCTCCAGCGTCGAGTGGCTGCGCCAGAACGGCGGCAACTCGCTGGTCTCGGAAATCGAGAACTGGTACTACGAACTGAACGTGCCCGAAAAGGGCGGGCCGGCGTTGACGTCGCTGCCGCAGGTCGGGGTGGCGACGGACGGCGAAGGCGCCTCCGGGTCACACGCCAAGGCCTACCTGCCGCCCGACGTGCAGACGCTGATCCACCCGGCGCTGCCCGGCGAGGGGGTCTGGAAGAAGGCCGCCGCCCACGCCGGACCGCGGCCGCCGGTACTGCTGACCACGTTCCGCAGCGATCCGGAATACCCGCAGTTCGTCGCCGGCGTCGCCTGGATCGACTCCTCGCGGACCAAGCTGGAATACGTGCCGGGCCTGGCCGAGCCGCCGGAACCCTTGGAACACCGCGGCTCGGGAGAAGTGCCGCCCGGTATGCGCAAGCGCCTGGTCGCCACCTTCAACGGCGGCTTCCCGCTGGAAACCTCGAACGCCGGTCTGATCTACCGCGGCAAGGTCATCGAAACGATGGTCGACGGGATCGCGACGGTGGTCGAGTACCGCGACGGGCGGGTCGACGTCGTCCGCTGGCACCAGGGCCCCGGCGCCCCCGCCGACGTCTGGTTCGCGAAGCAGAACCTGCCGCCGATCATCAACGAAGGAAAGCTCAACCCGAACCTCAGCGACGGGCCCGAATGGGGCGAAACCGTCAACAACGCGACCCGCGTCTGGCGCTCGGGCCTCGGCGTCGACGCCCACGGCAACCTGCTCTACGCCGCCGCCGACTACCAGACGGTCGAATCGCTGGCCAAGGTCCTGCAGCGGGCCGGCGCGGTCCGTGCGCTCGAGCTCGACATCAACGAAGACTGGACCAGCTTCATCAGCTACCGCCACCCCGGCGCGCTCGAACCGAGCAACCTGCTGCCGGAAATGCTGCGGCCGCCGGAACGGTATTTGACCCCCGACGAACGCGATTTCTTCGCCGTCTACCTGCGCAAGGGCGGCCGCTGGTGAGATTGCCGCAGGACATCTCGGCCGGCGCCCGCTCCCGCCGCGCCCTTCTCGCCGACACCCTGATCGCGCTCGGGCTCACCGCCTTGGCAATCCTGCTCGCCGCCGGGATCGGCGTCGTCGGCTTCGTCGCTCTGCTCACCGTCGTGATCCTGGTCGCCTGGATCGGGGCTGAAGCGGCGGTCAGAAGGGTTTGGCGACGGTCCGGAGACTGGCGGCGGAGCCCGCCCGAGGTCCGCCGCGGGAGCGACCGGACGGCTGCCGGCGACGGCGCCGCGCCTCGGTCGTGAGTGCTGCCAGCACGCGCGCATAGGAGTCGGCTTTCTTCATCAGGCGAACGTAGAGGGCGAACCTGTAGGCGAGCTATGCAATGCCTAAGCAGTGGATGAGCCCATCGCCGTCTACTGGATCAGCCGTACGGCAGGCCGAAGAAGCCGACGAACTCGGGGTTGTCGCCGAGCTGGTGCTTGTGGAGGAAGATCTCGGTGGTCTTCGGGCTCCAAACCGGAGCGCCTGAGCTGAAGTCCAACGGGAAGGAGAGCACCTGACGGCCGAGCCGGCTGGCGACGAACAGCGTCGCCGTCTTCCCCTTGCCCGGCGCGAGCGCTAGCCCGGCGGTGCGGTCGATCGCCGGTTCGGTCTTCGCGACCAGCGTCGCCGGTTCGGCCGAGGTGCTCGGGTTCCAGGCGAGGACCGAGTCGTCCGCCTCGCTGCCGATCAGCAGCCAGCCGTGGTCGGCGTCCCAGAGCAGGTGCACGGGCTGCTTGGCCTTGGCGTGGCCGACCTCGTTCCCGTCGGCATCGAAAGCACGGATGCGGTCGTCGCCGGAGTCGGCCACGTAGAGGCGGCTTCCGTCGTACGCGAGGCCGCGCACGGCCTTGAAGCCGCTCGCGAACTTCGCGCCCTCGGCGCCCTGCGAGTCGAAGCTGGTGACCTCGTTCGTGTCCTGATTGGAGACGAAAAGAGCGCCGCCGAAGCCCCAGACGAGGTCGAACGGGTGTGAGAGCCCCCGCGACGCGTAGACGCATTCGTAGCGCCACTGCTTGCCTTCTTCCACGGGAGGCCCGAAGCGCAGAACCTGGTTCAGGTCCTTCGAGCCGTTGGCGACGTAGAGATGCTCTCCCGGCTGGTCGAGGAGGAACTTCCGCAGCTCTTTCAGCGGGTGGACGACGGCACTCGGCGTCGCGGTCGAGAGCAATTCGTAGGCGGGCTCGCCAGCGGGGAACGCGATCAGGTCGTTGATCGCGCCCGCACCCGAACCTCCGTGGAAGCTGACTATCGGAAACTTCATCCGCCCGACCCAGTTCGCTTGCAAACCGAACCCTAAGCCAGCGAAACCACCTACGGGTGAGTTCCTAAGAGGGACTAGCGAAACTCCTGATCTCGCCCTGGGAGCGGGTCGCGGCTGTCGCGCTTGCGACATTTACCCCACCCTGGTGTGGTCAATGTCGCAAGCGCCGTCTGGACCGACCGAGGACGTCGCCCCGCCCCTGTCCGCCGCCGCCAGGCGCGTGCGTGAGTTTCGCTAGGCCCTCCGAGGAGGCCTGGTCCGCGCCGATCGATCAGCCCTTCGGCGTGCAGGGGAACGCGTGGGTGAGGCCGAGCTCGGTGCCGTCGTCGAAGTTGACTTCGCCTTCGGTCACGTACTGACCGGTCGGGCAGCTCGCGGTCAGGTAGCTCTCCCGCTCGCCCTTGTAGGTGAAGCGGCGGCCGACGCGCAGGTCGAACTTCGTAACCGAGCCGGAGCCGCCGGCGATCTTCGGGATCTGCGCCTCGATCCGCAGGCCGAACCGGCCCTTGTGGATGCGGGTCACGGTCGCCTCGGTGACGATCGCGGTCGGCGCCGGCACGGCGACATAGGCGTGGAGCAGCACCTTCGTCGTCGCCCCCTGGACACCGCCATTGAAGAGGAGTACCGGCCCGACCGCGGAGAACGGCGACTGTTCGGGGAAGGCGACCTCGACTTCCGCCCGCCCCGAACCGACGATCGCCGCGCCGCAGGCCCGCCTCGCGGAGACGCTGGTCGTGGCGGCGATCTGGCCCTTCCTGCAGGTCGGCAGACCGAGCGCGTCGATGCCGATCGTCCGGTCGACGTCGAGGTCGATCGACTTCAGCGCCGGCGGATGACTGCCGTCGAGCGTGCCGATTTCCCCGAGCAACCGGGCCGTGACCGGAGCGGCGCCGTGCCTGGGGAGCACGGACGGCGTGATGCCGCCGTTGTCGGCGAGGAAGACGTTGCCGACCCGCACTTCCTCGCGGCTGCCGAGAGCCGCCCCTGCCGAAGCCAGGACGACGAGTACGGCGACCGCGCTGACTCGAACCAGATGCCGGTGCATGGTCCGATCTTGGCCGGCGGCGAGTCCCACGACCTCCCCGATTCGGGGACTCGGCTCGCCCGGTTTCACCAATCCGGGAAGCGACCGGCGCTAGTCGTCGAGGCGCAGGGCGATCTCCAGATCCGCCGCCGACGTCCTCAGCGGCCGGCCGACCAAGGCTTCGACGTCGCGGATCCGGTTTCGCACCGTGCGGCGGTCGACTCCGAGGGCGGCGGCGGTCGAGCTGATGTTGCGCTCGGCGGCGAAGTAGGCGCGCAGCGTCTCGCGGGCGACCCTGCCACCGTCCCGCATGCCTTCGAGCGGCGCCAGGTAGAGCTGGCGCAGGGAGTTGGCGAGGAGGTCGTCGCGAGCGAGCGAGGCGACCAGGGCAACGTCGGCGTAGTGGAGGACGGGCAGGCCGCGGCGCTCGGCGACCGGCAGCGCCGCCTTGGCCTGCAGGTGGCTGAAGCGCCAGCCGGCGAGGCCCTCGCCGGGCTCGCCGACGGTGACGACCACACGTTCGGAGGCTGCGTCCGCGGCGGCGCCCAGCGCTTCCTCGACCCCGAGCGGGCGGCTGCCGCCGAGCCAGCAGGCCCAGGTCGGCTCCTCCTCCCGGCGAACCGTCAGCAAACGGCGGTCGAGCGTCGCCGCCAGGCCGCGCACAAGATCCTCCGCCCCCTCCCCTTTCGCCATCACCGCGAGGTGGCAGCCGTCGAGGTCATAGCCGAGCTCCGAGTGGTCGACGAGCTCGCCGGCGAGCAGCTGCTTGACGCACTCGCGCCGCCGCTCGGCAGCGCTCCCGGGTCGGCTCTTCGCCTCGCGTGCGTGCTCGGCGCTGACCGCGTCGAGCAGGCGGTCGAAGATCGTGCCCTGCTGGGCGAGGAGGCACCGCAGGACCGAGCTTGGGACATCAGCCCGCTCTGCCTCTTCGACCAGGAGGTCACCGAAAAGAGAATTGCCGGCGAAGTAGCGGCGCAGGACGGTGTCGAGGGCGACTCCGTCGCGGGCATCGAGCCGCGCCTGGGCGAGAAGGACCGGGGGCACGGACGGGGCGCGGCGCCGACCCGCCTCGAGCACCGCGAGCCGGTACTCGAGGGCAGCCGCGAGCGCCCCGTTCAGGCCGTCGAGGTAAGCGGGGTCGGCGACCCGACGAGGATCGGAGATCGCATAGACGCGGGTGGCGACCGCCGCCTTCAGCTCTGGCAGTCGCTCGCGAAGCCGGACCGCGAGCAGCGATCGTGCCTCTCCCTCGCCCACGAGGTCAGACTACTGCGCGGCTCCCGCCTTAGGGCGCGGTTCCCTCGGTGTGCGCGGTGGCGGCGGCGACCGCCTCCTCGGGCGACCTGCCCTCCTCGCGGGCGACGATGTAGCCGGCGTACCAGGTCGACCAGTGGTGCTTGGGCGCAGTCGGCTCGTATTCGCCGTGGTGGTCCTCGGCCTCGCGCAGGAGCCTGGTCAGGGTCTCGACGTCCATCTGCGGACGAGCCTAGCCGAGTCGCCTGGGTAGTTTCCACCCAGCCCCGCTTGCGATGCGCTTTCCAGCGGCTCCTGTTTCTGTGAGACTGCCGGCGCCATGGGTCTCGTCCGCCCGATTCGTCGCCTACTGGGCTGCGCCGTTCTCGCGGCCTCGATCGCGGGCGCGTCAGCGCCCGGCGCCGAGGCCGCCTTCGCCGGCGAAAACGGCCGCATCTTCTACGTCATCGGCGCGTTCACGACCTCGTCGACGGTGATGTCGGCCTGCCCGGCGGGCGGCACCCACGTCAAGACCGTGATGCCGCTGGCGACCAGCCCGGCGCCGTCCCCCGACGGGACCAAGGTCGCCTACGAGAAGCTGAAGGCGTCGGGGTCGACGATCACCGGCAGCGAAGGCATCTGGGTCGCCGACGCCGACGGCTCGAACCCGGTCCAGATCACGACCGGCTTCTTCTCCGACAACTCGCCGAGCTGGTCGCCGGACGGCACCAAGCTGACCTTCCGCCGGATGGTCGAAAACCCGGCGACGATGACGACGGTGATGCAGCCGGTCGTCGCCAACCTCGCCACCAAGGCGGTGACGCCGCTGCTCAGCGACCGAACGATCGAGACCGGCACCGAGCAGACGACGCCCAACGCCTGGACGCCGGACGGCAGCCAGATCTACTTCCCGGCCGACGACGGCGGCCACGGCGACGACCTCTACCGGGTGCCGGCCGCGGGCGGTGCCGCGACCAGGATCCTCGGCGACAACGAAGCGCTGCCCTTCTTCGGCTGGATCGACATCGCGCCGGGCGGGGGCTCGATGATGGTCGCGCAGCAGACCGCCTTCTTCCCGGAAACGCTGAACGAGACCTGGCGCTACGACCTCAGCGGCGGCAGCGGCGTCAAGCTGGCCGAAAACCACCCCGAACTGGGGACCGGCGACGAGGCCCTTACCTACTCGCCCGACGGCACCAAGATCCTCTTCAACCGGTTGGTCAGCGAAACGATCATGACCGCCAACCTCAACGGCTCCAGCCCGGCCCAGGTCGGCGCCCTCGTCGGCGCCTTCCCGCATTGGTCGACCAACGTCGACGACTGCACCGGCTCCGGCGCGGCGACGATGAAGGTCAACGAGGTCGGCCTCGGCGCCGCCCAGTTCGTCGAGCTGCTGGACTCCGCCGACGAGACCTTCCCCAGCGGCGAAGGCCCCTACAAGCTGGTCGTCTACGACGCGGCCGGCGCCAGGCAGGACGCCCACACGATCAGCAGCTCCCTGCTCCAGGGCCGCGACAACACCCAGCCCCTGCTGCTCTCGACCCCCGCCGCCAACAGCACCTACGGCGTGAGCGGCGACGAAACCCTCTCGGTGGCCCTGCCCGACCCCGGCCAGGCCTGCTTCACCCAGGGCGCCGGCGAGTCGAAGGTCGACTGCGTCTCCTGGGGTTGCGTCAACACCGCGGTCTCCGGCTCCTCGACCAAGATCCCGGCGCCCGGCGCCGGCCAGTCCGCCCAGCGCCAGGGCGTCGGCTCCTCGACCTTCCAGCTCGCGGCCCCGACCCCGAAAGCCGCCAACGCCGCCGGCACGGCCGCCGCGGCGTGCCCGGGCGGCGGTCCAGGCGGAGGCTCCGGCGGCGGAGGCGGCAGCGGGACCGAAAGCTCATCCGCGCCGCCGGCCTCCGGCTCGGCTCCGGCCCCGCGCAGCCAGGCCGAGCCGAAAGCGTTGAAATGCAAGAAGGGCTTCCGCAAGGCGAAGGTCAAGGGCAAGCCCAAGTGCGTGAAGGCGAAGAGAAAAAGGGGGAGTAAGAGCGCTGGCTAAACCGGACAGGGCTCCCCGGTCGTCTCCCTGCAGAGGCTCTCTTCGATGGCGGTGAGCATCGAAGTTGCCGTCCGCCACTGAGCCCCGGTTCGAACCCCCTTGCTCTGAATCGTCTTGCCCCCCACCGGGACGAGGAGGTCGTTGTTGAAGACGAAGCCAGGGTCGCCGACGACGTTGAAAAACCCGGCGGGGGGCACCGGCACAGGGTGAGCGTCGTCGCCCAGGGCCACGCTGATCGACACCGTGGTCCGATGGGGCCCGTGGACGCGGGCGGCGAAAGCGTCGCTGGCGCCCTTGGGCACCTCAACCGATTCGAATTCGTAGCGGTAGGGGAGCTTCCGCAGCACCCGCTCGGCTTCTTCCGCGCTCAGAACCTTCGCCGAGTCCCCGCAGCCCGCAATCACCGCGCCCGCCAGGGACAGCAGCGTCAAGGCGGCGAGAAGACGCCGGGAGAGCACGCGCGAATCCTGTCAGGTCAGGGCTGCGCCGAGCGATTTTCGAACGGCTGGTAGTTGCGGCACGGCTCTCCCCGCAGACCCGGGCACGGCGGCAGCGCGGCGGCGACGCTCACTTCCGGCACGACCGGCAGGACCAGGTTCGAGGGCGTTTCCCCGCCGTAGGCGATCGCGACCTGGGCGGTCCCTTCCGGCTCTGCCTTGGCAAAGGCCCAGATCGGCTGGCTGCCGCCGGGGGCGGCGATCGTCACCCGGATCCGGGAACCGGCGCGGTAGGCATGGCCCTCGTAGTAGAGCGGGATCGTGACCGGGACGAATTCGTTGCTCGGCAGCGGCGAGACGTCGGCTTCGCGCAGGCTCAGGACCGGCTCCAGGGCCGTGCTCCCGGCGGCGTCGAGCTTGCGCTCGCTGCCCCGCACCCAGCCGTTCTGGACGAAGGTCTCCCTGCCGTCGGGCCGGACCTCGCTGATCGTCGCCTGCAGGTCGACGTCGGGGCTCGAGGAGCGGACCCAGACGTTGACGGCGCCGGCGCCGATCACGGCCGTATTGGCGGCCAGCGGTTCGGTCAGGTAGGAGACGGCGCTGCCCGCCGGGCTCTGTTCCCAGTGGTATTCGGGCGTCGCCGTCCAGAGGCCGCCTTCGCCGGAGGCGGTGCCGCCGCTGAAGTCGGTGGCGGGCAGGGAGTGTGCGTCCCAGGTGAAGCCGTCGGCATGGGCGCCGGCGGGGGCGCTGGAGGCGAGGTCGCCGCCGGGCGCCAGGTACCACCGCTTCGCCTGCGTCCCCGGGATCGGGAACTGTTCGAAGGAGGCTTCGGAGCTGGAGTACGGCTGGCCCGGCGAGAGCCCGCCGGCGCCGCTGTCGAAGAGGACCCGGATCGGCTTCTGGTCTTCGAAGGCGGCCAGCGCCGAGGCGTAGGTCGGCCGCAGCTGAACCGGGTCGGGCGGCAGCGTCACCCCCGGGATCCCCATCGCTTCCTGGTAGATCAGCGGCGCCCCGGCGTGGATCACCGCCGAGCCGAGCAGCGGCGCCTGCTTGGCGACGTAGAGCTCGAGGAAGTCGAACCAACGGTTGAAGGTCGCCGGGTCGAGCGAGTCGATGTGGGTGCCGTTGGTGAAGGTGAACCATTTGCGGCGGGTGCCGGTGAAGTGCTCGGCCAGGGTTGGGCAGTGGCCGCCGGTCTGCTCGTCGGTCCACTGGCAGGCGATGAAGGTCGGCACTTCGATCTTGTGGACGAAGGTGACCGGCGACAGCGGGTCGGCGACCTCCGGTTTGTAGTGGCTGTTTTCTTCGATCTTCTGCAGCAGGTTGACCGCTTCGGGGTGCAGGGCCTGGTTGTGGGCGCAGGTTTCGTCCCCTTCTTCGATTCGTTTCAAAGCCCAGGCCTGACCGTGCCCCGGCGACGCCGCTTCGGCGTCGTGGATCCGCTCTTTCGCCCATTCGAGCGCGAACCCGGTGTTGAGGATGCCGCCGGGATAGAGCGTCGTCTGGGTGTTGTCGATCACCGAGAGCGGCGAGATCGCGGCCAGGCTGGGCGGCCGGGTGGCGGCGGTGAAGAGCTGGCTGATGCCGCCGTAGGAGATCCCCATCATCCCGACCCTGTGGTTGGCCACCCAGGGCTGGCGGGCGATCGTCTCGATCACGTCGTAGCCGTCGAGCCCCTGCAGCGGCTCGAAGAAGTCGAAGGCGCCGCCCGAGCAGCCGGTGCCGCGCATGTTGACGTCGACGACGGTGAAGCCCATCAGGTTGGCAATCAGCGCGATCCCGCTTTCGGGCCCTTCCGGGTTGGCGTAGCCGTAGCCCGAGTACTCGACGAGGGTCGGCGTCGGGGCGCCCGGCAGGGTCGGCAGTTTCGGCCCCAGGCCCCCCGGCAGCACGTTGGCGACGTCCTGCGGCGGGTGGACGTCGATCGCCAGCTTGGTGCCGTCGCGGGTGGTCAGGTAGCCGTAGCCGCGGGCGGGGATCGACTGGTCGTAGACGTCGCTGCTGGGCGGCGCCGATTTCGTCGTCAGGACCCGGAGGGCGGGCGATTGCGCGCCGGCGGCGGCGAGGCGGTAGCCGGTTCCCGGGGAGACTTCGCGGAAGAGGACGGCGCCGAGCTCGTCGGCGTTCCTGGTCGCGACTTCCTCGCCCAAGCCGTTGTAGAGGTCCACCTGCTCGCCCGGGTTGAGCCCGGTCGCGTAGACCTGTTCGACGCTCCCGTGCGCTTCGAAGGCCGGCGCTGCGTGCGCGGTCGCGGCGACCAGCGCCAGGGCCGCCGAGACGACGAGAAACGCGCATCCCAAAGCCATCCGCAGCTGCACCACGCCCTCACGACCCCGCTCCGTCATCTCGCTCCCTTTCTTTGCCTACCCAACATTAGGGAGACAATCTTACCCAAGATTAAGTAGTTCTAACACGAATCCGGAATCGTCCATATCCTGGGGCTCGGCATGGGGCGAGGGGCGAAGATCGCATTGGTGGTCGTCGGCGCGCTGATCGTGCTGCTCACGATCAACCTCCTCGTCGTCGAGAACGAAACGAAGCCGGCCGTGGTGACCGTTCCCGGCGGGCGGATCCTGCACCTGCCGGGCGGCGACATGCAGGTGCTCGAAGCGGGTCCCCGTGGCGGCTCACCGATCGTGCTGCTGCACTGCTACACCTGCTCGATCGCCTGGTGGCAGCAGATGATCCCGCTGCTGGACCGCCACCACCGGGTCGTGGCCGTGGACCTGCGCGGGTTCGGCGGATCCGAAAAACCCACCTCGGGCTACTCGATCGAAGACCAGGCCGCATTCGTCGCCGAAGCCCTCGACCGCCTCGACGTGCACGGGGCGACCGTCGTCGGCCAGTCGCTGGGCGGCACCGTCGCGACGGCCCTCGACGAAGCTCCCGGCAACCACGTCGCGCGGCTGGTGGTGATCGACCAGGCACCCGAAGAACGCTTCTCGAAGGGCCTCGGCTTCACCGCCGAACTGAGCACGACGCCGGTGATCGGGCCGGCGCTCTGGCAGGTGACGCCGGACTTTGCGGTCAAGGACGGCCTGCAGGTCGCCTTCGCGCCGGGATACGACGTGCCGGACGCGTTCGTCGACGAATTCAACCGGATGACCTACACCTCCTACGACTCCGACGACGCCGAGGCCGAATACATGGAGGCCGAGCCGCTCGACCGCCGGATCGCGGCGCAGGGGACGCCGCTGCTGGCGATCTTCGGTGCCGAAGACCAGCTGTACGACGCGCGGGGAGCGCTGGCCGCTTACGCGAAGGTTCCCGGCGCTCAAACGGTCCTCGTCCCCGGCGCCGGACACTCTCCGAACGTCGAGAAGCCCGCCCGTACCGCCGCCCTGGTCCTCGGCTTCGCCGCACCCCGCCGCCGGGGATAGACTCGGCCGATGCCGACCAATCGACGCTTCGCGCTGCGCCAGCGCCCGCACGGGCGGATCGACGACGAGACCTTCGAGCTGGTCGAGGAGGAGCTGCCGGACCTCAGCGACGGCGAGGCGCTGGTCCGGACCGAGTGGATCTCCGTCGATCCAACCAACCGCGGCTGGATCAGCGAGGGGCCCGGCTACCTGCCGCCGGTGGCGATCGGCGAGACGATGCGCGCCCTCGGCCTCGGCCGGGTGGTCGCCTCGAAGCACCCCGACTACGAGGAGGGACAGCTGGTCCAGGGCCTGAGCGGCTGGACCGAGCACTTCATCGCCTCCGATGCCGCGCCGCTGCAGCGGGTGCCCGCCGCCGACGGCGTCTCCCCCAGCTTCTACCTCGGGGTGCTCGGGATGACCGGCCTCACCGCCTGGGTCGGGATGCGGGAAATCGGCAAGCCGCAGGAGGGCGAGACGGTCGTCGTCTCGGCCGCCGCGGGCGCGGTCGGCTCGGTCGCCGGCCAGATCGCGAAGCGCGACGGCGCCCGCGTCGTCGGCATCGCCGGCGGCCCGGAGAAGGGCGCGATCCTCAGCGACCGGCTCGGCTTCGACGCCGCCGTCGACCACCGCGCCGACGACTGGCGCGAGCAGCTCGAGGCCGCCACCCCGAGCGGCATCGACGTCGACTTCGAGAACGTCGGCGGCGAGCTGATGGACGCGATCTTCGGCCGCCTCAACGTCAACTCGCGGGTCGCCCTCTGCGGTCTGATCTCCGTCTACAACGACACCGAGGCGCCGCCCGGGCCGAGCAACTTCCGCAACCTGCTGGTCCAGCGCACCAACCTGCAGGGGTTCATCATCCTCGACCACTTCGAGAAGCTCGCCAGGGTCTCGGCCCAGCTCGCCGAGTGGGTCGCCGACGGCAGCCTCGAGCCGCTGGAGACCGTCGTCGATGGCTTCGAGCAGCTGCCGAGCGCGATCAACATGCTGTTCGACGGCGCCAACGTCGGCAAGCTCGTCGTCCGCGTCGACTAGCACCCCCACCCGTACGGGCCAGCCGTACCGCGCTGTTCTTGTTGGTTAGAGACCTTTGCGTATACGTTGGCTACCACTGGCGGCCACCAGCGTACCCCGCGGTCGCGCACTGCCTCACCACACGACAGGACCCTCATGGGAACCATCTTCGACAGGGTCAACGACCCGAAGCAGGAGCTCCCGCACGCCCACGCCACCCAGTGGGGCTCGGCAAATGCCGCGGTCGCCCCCGGCCGGGTGGCAAAGGGCGGCTGACCCCGGTGCTGAGCGCGGTCTCGATCAGGCTTTGGCGCCTCCCGGACCGAATATTCACCCGAGTCATGCTCGGGCTCGGCGCGGGTATCTTTCTCGTCCTCTTTGGTCTCGGCGCCGAGCTGGGTCTTGCCGTCGCCGTCGGATTGGGTGTCCCGTCGATCTTCTACGCCGCGAAGCAGTTCAAGGTCGCAAACACAACGGTCGACAAGCTCAACGAGGCGATCGACAAGCTGTTCGAACTGGAACACCAGCTGTCGACGAGGCGGCTTGACGAGGCGCCGTACTTCATGCCGGACATCGTCGCGCTCCTGGAGAAGGACGAGGACGGACGAACTCTGATCTTTTGCGATTACCCCGCCTACGGGGCGATCAGCAACTCCGATGAGTTCAGGAACTACAGGAGGGCTGTTTGCCGGCGGGCCGAGCGTTCGCCGGTCGAGATGCTCTGCCTCGCCGAGCCTCTCCGGCAGAAGCTCGCGGGAGAACGCTACCGGGAGCCCGCCAACGCGAGGCTCCGCCAGGACTTCACGGCGGACGGCTATCTCGACACAGTGAGAGAGGCCAACCGTGACGTTCTGGAAGAGCACTTCGGCGCCGTCGAGGTGAGCATGACGTCGCAGGTGATGCCGCTCTACTTCTGGGTCACCGAGACGGAGGCGATCTTCTCGCTGCGGCGCTATGCGGGCGACCGCATGGCCGAGATCGGGTTCAGGACCAGCGACAAGCCGCTGGTCGACGCGCTGCGGAGCATCTTCGAGCGCTATGGCGTCATCGACGAGAGCTACTCGATGGTCAAGGACGTGAACGCCGAGGCCGTGGGACGGTTCGACGGCTGAACCCGAGTCGGCACCGACATGTCGCCTGCTGGAGAATCGCCCGATGGCTACCGACCGGGCATTCGACCTCAGCGCGGCGCAGGCACGGCGCCTGGCCCTCGCCGCCCAGGGCTTCGGCCGCCCGCGGCCGAGCGGGCGGGTCGACAGCAGGCACCTGCGGCGGGCGATCGACGACGTCGGCCTGCTGCAGCTCGACTCCGTCAACGTCTTCTGCCGCTCCCACTACATGCCGCTCTTCTCGCGGCTCGGCCCGTACCCGCGGGAGGCGCTCGACCGGCTCGCCTGGCATGAGAACGGCGCCGGCAAGACCCGGCGGGCGCGGTCGCGGGACCTGATCGAGTACTGGGGGCACGAGGCCTCGCTGCTGCCGGTCGAGCTGCAGCCGCTGCTGCGCTGGCGGATGGCGCGGGCCGACGCGCTGGCCTGGAAAGGCGTGGCGCGGGTGGCGGCGGAGCAGCCGGAGCTGCTCGATTTCGTGCTCGCGACGGTGCGGGAGCGAGGGCCGATCCGGGCGTCGGACCTGGCGGCGAAGGGGCGTCGGCGGGAGCCGGGCGGGATGTGGAGCTGGAGCGAAGAGAAGACCGCACTCGAGTACCTTTTCTTCGCCGGCCGGGTCAGCGCGGCGCGGCGGGTCAACTTCGAGCGCCACTACGACCTGCCCGAGCGGGTGCTGCCGCGGGCGGTGATCGAGGCGCCGACGCCCTCGCAGGAGGAGGCGCAGCGGCAGCTGATCCTGATCGCGGCGCAGCGGCTGGGGGTCGCGACCGAGGCCGACCTCGGCGACTACTTCCGCCTCCCGCGCGCCGAGTCGAAGGCGCGGGTTGCCGAGCTGGCCGAGGACGGCGGCCTGGTCCCGGTGCGGGTCGAGGGCTGGCGGGCGCCCGCCTACCTCTCGCCCGAGCGACCAACCGGCGTGCGCCGAGCCGCGCGGGCGCGGGCGCTCCTGACCCCGTTCGACTCCCTGGTCTGGGCGCGCGAGCGGGCCGAGCGCCTGTTCGGCTTCCGCTACCGGATCGAGATCTACGTGCCGGCGCCGAAACGCGTCTACGGCTACTACGTCCTCCCCTTCCTGCTCGGCGACAGCCTCGTCGCCCGGGTCGACCTGAAAAGCGACCGGCAGGCGGGCGTCCTGCGGGTGCGCGGCGCCTTCGCCGAGCCGCACGCCGACCCCGGCCCGGTCGCCAAGGCGCTCGCCGACGAGCTGCGCCAGCTCAGCGAGTGGCTCGGGCTCGGCGGCGTCGCGGTCGCGCGCAAAGGCGATCTCGCCGCGCCGCTGCGCAAGGCGCTCGCCCCTTCCGCGCGCTTGCAACATTGACCCGGCTCCAGCGGGGTCGATGTTGCAAAGGTTTTGGCAGAGGCCTACCGCACCGTGCCGCCGGCGAAGCGGACGTAGGCCCGCCAGGCCGGCTTCGGCCGGAAGCCGCCGCCGAAGAGGCCCGAGCCGCCGCAGAAGTGGCAGGCGCCGCGGGCGTCGTCGACCGAGAACCAGAACACCTGGCGCAGCCGCCAGCGCCGCTGTTCGCGGCGCAGGACCTTGAAGGCGCCGGCCAGCTGCGCCGCCTGTCCCCGCACGCCTTTGGCGAAGGAGTTGCGGCGCGAGGGCGGTTCGGAGCTCCAGCCGAGCTCGGTGATCCACAGGCCCTTGCCGATGTCGTGGTGGGCGCGGAGGACATCGCGCACTTCTTCGATCTCCGGCGCCAGATCGAGGTAGCTGGCGGGGCGCTGCTCTCGAGCAGGAAGCCGGTGCCGTGGCCGGCCTTTTGGCGACCGGCGCCGAGGACCGTCTCGCGGAGCATGCTGGAGAGGGAGGCCGCCGCAGGGGCCTCCGCCCGCTCCGCGGGCCGAGCGTCTTCTTCGGAGCAGAAGTGCTCGGAGCTTTTCGAGACCGACCCCTTCGCCTCGCTGGCCGCAGCCGCGGTGAAGCCCTCCTCGCCGCGAAAGCGGATCGTGCCGCTGAAGGTGCCCCGCTCGAGCGTCTGCGTTTCCCGGCCGCAGCCGCTGCCCTTGCTGCGGTGGATGGTTTGGGAGGAGCGGAAATGCAGCGCGATGCGGCCGAAGCGCCCAAGACTCGCCCGCACCCGGTGCGCGGTGACCGTCCCCGGCACCTCGTACTCCGCTTCGGCGCCGCCGCGGGCGCGGGCGGTCACCTCGACCGTGCCGGCGAACGCTTCGATCGAGAGGTGGTAGCCGTGGCTCCCGCGCAGGTGCATCCTCGCCGTCAGTCCGGTCAGCTCGATCGGCTTCGCGCTGGCGGCCGCCGCCGGGCTGAGGGACAGAGCGGCGACGGCCGCGAGGAAGAAAAACCAAGGACGAGATCTGGCCATCGGCCCCTGGTACGGGGCCGCGGGGCGGTTAGTTCACCGCCCCGGGCCGTTCATGGGTCGAGCCGACGAGTCCGGATTCGAGGTAGGCGACCTCGCGCCTCACGGCGCCCGCCGGGATCCCGTCGATTCCTGAGATCTTGTCCGGGTCGGCGAAGACTTCGCGCCGGCCGAGGATCGCCGAGGTCTCGGGGTCGAAGATGTATTCGACCCGGATCCCGGCCTGCTGGTATTCGCTCGGCTGCTTGCTTTCGTAGCTGAGCGCGTACCCCGAGCGGCCGACCAGGTCCTCGGCGTCGCGGTTCAGCTCGATGCCCGGCTCTTCGGCCAGGGCGCCGAAGACCGCCGCCCGCAGCGCCGGCGTGGTGTTCGGTTTGTCGAGGATGTCCCAGAGTTCCGCGATCACCCGGCCGGGGTCGATCGCCTGCCCGGCGGCCGCACCGTCGCCTGAGGGGGCAAAGACCTGGCGGTGTTCGATCGCCTGGCGCAGCGCCTGCGGTTCGGTCGGCAGCTTCGAGACGTCGATGAAGCCGTGGCCTTCCTGGGTTTCGACGTCCATCACTCCGGGGCTCAGCTCGTTGATGTGCGATTCGGAGAAGCCCGCCCTCTCCTTTTCGCCCTCGAACGGGCTGGGCAGCGGCGATCCCGCCCCTTCCCAGCGACTCTTTTCTGCTTCCGAGAGGAACTGCGGGGCTTCCATGACCAACCGGTTGCGACTCGGTTCGCCGACGCTGCGCCAGGTTTCCGACTGCCAGGAGATCATCGCGTCGAAGGCGTCCTCGGCGTCCCCGCCGGGCATCGTGCCGTCGGTGATCAGGCCGCCGCCCAGCGTCATGCTGCCGGGGATCCAGCTCTGCAGTTCCATCGACTTCGTCCGCGAGTAGAGGAACTGGCCGGGGCCGGGGATCCCCGAAGGCCCCTCGGCCACGGCGGCGACGGCGGCGGTCTGGCGCAGGACCTCGGCCGCAGCCGGCTGGGCGGTCGGGCCGGAGTTGAAGACCAGGACCCCGGTCAGGGTCGCGGCGAGGGCCGCGGCGCCGGCGAAGGCGACGAAGCGACGGTGGCGGAGCAGGTGACGGCGGCGGCGGGCCAGAGCCGGAATCGCGGCGCCCCCCGAGGCCGCGGCGACCTGGGCGTCGAGCGCCCGCCGGGCGATCACCCGGGCGGTTGGGTTCGGCTTCACGCGCTCGGCGCGGAAGCCCCGCATCAGGGTCAGCTCGTCCATCGGTTACCTCCATTCGAGGTCGCGCTGGCGGCGACCGGGTCGGCGCTTGAAGCAAGCTCGAGGGCGCTCTGCAGGCGCCCGCGGGCGCGGGAGAGCCGCGACTTGACGGTGCCGAGCGGGATCGCCAGCGCGTCGGCGATCTCGCCCTGACTCAGTTCCGCCCAGACGAGCAGGCAGAGCACGTCGGCCTCCTCGCCGGGAAGATCAGCCAGGGCCTGGGCCAAGAGCCCCCGCATCCGCTCGGCGTCGACCCGGGCCTCCACCCCGTCGATCCCGGCGCCGCCCTCCGGCGCCATCGCCGCGATCGCCCGCAATTCGACCACCTCGTGACGGCGGTGGTTGTGGAGCAGGTTGGTCGCGATCCCAAACAGCCAGGGCCGCGAGTCCGGCCGGCTGCGGTCGAACCGATCCCGCCCGTCGAAAGCGACGAGAAACGTCTGCGAAGCGATCTCATCGGCCCGGCCCTGATCGAGCCGCCGCTGCAGATAGCCATGAACGGCGTCGTAGTGCCGCTCGAAGATCACCCCGAAGGCGCTCGGCTCACCGAGAGAGGCCCCGATCACCTCGCTGTCGCTCCGCATCTCGCTCATCTACCCGTACTTGTAGTTCCCCCGGAAAACGGTTCGCGAAGCAAGGATAAATCTCGTGACACGATACTTTTCCCCGTGATGAGCCCCGCGCCCCCAACCGACCTGCGGCATCTCGGCGACTTCAGCGTCAGCCGGCGGATGCTGGTGATCACGGCGTTCGCGCTGCCGATCGGGGCGCTCAGCGCCGGTGTGACCTGGGCGCTGCTGCGGCTGATCGGGTTGATCACCAACCTCGTCTTCTACCAGCGGTTCGGAACGGCGCTGGTCGCGGTCCGGCTCGAGCAGCTCCTCGAGGGCCGCCTCCGCGACCTCGACGAGGAGCGCCACCGCAGCCGCGTGCTGCGACCGTTGGAGCTGATCGGCGCCGCCCGGGCGCCGCGGACGACCGGAGAGGCATGAGCCGCAGGCCGAAGATCAGCGCCGCCGACTACACGAAGCTGCTCGGCTTCCGCACCGGCCTGCGCCACTTCCTGCGCTGGAGCGAGGACGAGGCCCGCGCCGCCGGCCTCACCCCGGCCCAGCACCAGCTCCTGCTGGCGATCAAGGGCCACCCCGGCGAAACCGCTCCGACCGTCGGCGACCTCGCCGTCTACCTCGCCTCCAAGCACCACAGCGTCGTCGAGCTGATCGACCGTGCCGTCGACGCCGGGCTCGTCCTGCGCGAGCGCGACGAGTGGGACCACCGGGTCGTGCGGCTGCTGCTCACCCCGCTCGCCGAACAACGGATCGAAGCGCTCTCGCTGCTGCACCTCGAGGAGCTTCGCCGTCTGGCGCCGCTGCTCGACGCCCTGGAGGAGCGATGAGCGAGACGGTCGACGAGCTGCGCGCCGAGAACGCAGTCATGCCCGCTATCCGGGCACAACTGCGTTCTCGGCAGGAGGGTCTAGATCCTCAGCTCGAGCCCGGGCAGGGGCGGCGGCGCCGTCCGGTAGGTCGGCGGGGTCGCCGAGAGCCGGATCGGGCTGCGGGTCAGCTCGACGCCGGTGCCATCGCCGCGATCGAGCTCGACCGTCGGCTCGAGGCCGACCCGGCGCGCCAGCTCGAAGGCCCCGGCGATGTCGTTGACCATCCCGGCCGGCACCCGCCGCCGCGTCAGCTCCTCCGCCCACTTGGCGGCGGACCGGGCCGCGAGCCGCTCCTCGAGCAGCCGGGCCAGCTCCTCACGGTGCTCGACCCGCATCGGGTTGGTCGCAAAGCGCGGGTCGGAGGCCAGCTCGGGCGCCCCGACCGCGTCGCAGAGGACCTCGAACTGGCGGTCGTTGCCGACCGCCAGGACCAGCTCCCCCTCGCCGGCGCGCAGCAGCTCGTAGGGGGCGATGCTTGGGTGGCGGTTGCCCATCCGCCCGGGGACGACGCCGGCGACGGTGTAGGCGGAGCCCTGGTTGACGAGCGCGGCCAGCAGCGACGAGTAGAGATCGACCTCGACCAGCTGCCCGCCGCCGCCCGCTTCGCGGTGGCGCAGCGCGGCGAGGATCCCAACCGCAGCGAACAGCCCCGCCAGCACATCGACGACGGCGACGCCGACCTTGGTCGGTTCGCCGTCGGGCTGACCGGTGATGCTCATCAGGCCGCCCAGCGCCTGGATCAGAAGGTCGTAACCCGGCAGCGCGGCGCCGCCCTCGCCGCTGCCGAACCCGGTGATCGAGCAATAGACGAGCCCCGGGTTGGCGCTCGCCAGGGTCTCGTGGCCGAGGCCCTTCGCCGCCATCAGCCCGGGCCGGAAGTTCTCGACGAGGACGTCGGCGCTCGCTGCCAGGCGACGCGCCTCGCCGAGGTCCCGCTCCTCGCCGAGGTCGAGGACGATGCTGCGCTTGTTGCGGTTGACCGACTGGAAGTAGGTCGACTGGCCGCCCTCTTCGTCGTGCGGCGGCCCCCAGGAGCGGGTCTCGTCACCTGCCCCCGGCCGCTCGACCTTGATCACCTCGGCGCCGAGGTCGGCGAGGACCATGGTCGCGAACGGCCCCGCGAGCACGCGCGAGAAGTCGAGGATCCGCAGCGGGCCGAGCGCCGAGGCGCCAGGGCCCGATCGAGGCCGCGGATCGCTGTTGTATGGTGGCCTACCTTCGATTTTCGAAAATCTAGCATCAAGGAGAAAGATGAGCGCCAGCTCCGCCGCCGCCCCGCCGATCGACCCCAGCGACTACCTCGCGATCGACCGCCTGCTCTGCGACGAGGAGCGCGACATCCGCGACACCGTCCGCGCCTTCGTCCGCAACGAGGTCGTCCCCAATGTCGGCGAGTGGTTCGAGCGGGCGACGATCCCGCGCGAGCTGGCGCTGGAGCTCGGCAGGCTGAACGTGCTCGGGATGCACCTCACCGGCTACGGCTGCGCCGGCGCCTCGGCCACCGCCTACGGCCTTGCCTGCATGGAGCTGGAGGCCGGCGACTCGGGCGTCCGCAGCCTGGTCTCGGTCCAGGGCTCGCTGGCGATGTTCGCGATCTGGCGCTGGGGCTCGGAGGAGCAGAAGCAGGAGTGGCTGCCGCGGATGGCCGCGGGCGAGGCGCTCGGCTGCTTCGGGCTGACCGAGCCCGACGCCGGCTCGGACCCGGGCTCGATGCGGACCCGCGCCCGCCGCGACGGCGGGGACTGGATCCTGCACGGCCAGAAGATGTGGATCACCAACGGCTCGCTGGCCGATGTCGCGGTCGTCTGGGCGCACACCGACGAGGGCGTGCGCGGCTTCCTCGTCCCGAAGGGGACGAAGGGCTTCACCACCCAGGACATCCACCGGAAGCTCAGCCTGCGCGCCTCGGTCACCTCGGAGCTGCTGCTCGACGACGTCCGCCTGCCGGCCGACGCGGTCCTGCCCGAGGTGAGCTCGCTGAAAGGACCGCTCTCCTGCCTCAACGAGGCCCGCTACGGGATCGTCTGGGGGGCGGCCGGCGCCGCCCGCGCCTGCTACGAAGCGGCACTCGAGTACAGCCTGGAGCGGGTCCAGTTCGACAAGCCGATCGCCTCCTTCCAGATCCAGCAGCAGAAGCTGGCGCAGATGGCGCTGGAGGTGAACCGGGCGACGCTGCTCGCCCTCCATCTCGGCCGGATGAAGGACGAGGGGACGCTGCGCCCCGAGCACGTCTCGATGGGCAAGCTCGGCAACGTCAACGCCGCCCTCGAGGTGGCGCGGACCGCGCGCCAGGTGCTCGGCGCCAACGGCGTCACGCTCGAGTACCCGGTGATCCGGCACATGAACAACCTCGAGTCGGTCGTCACCTACGAGGGCACGGCCGACGTCCACGCGCTGGTGATCGGCGGCGCCGTCACCGGGATCCAGGCGTTCCGGTGAACGCGGTCGCCTCCGGTCCCGGGACGGCCGCCCAGCACGTGGTCGAGGGCCTGCGGCGGGCCCTGATCGCCGGCGAGCTGGTGCCCGGCGACCGCGTCCTCCAGGAGGAGATCGCGGCATCCCTCGGCGTCAGCCTCGCGCCGGTCCGCGAAGCGCTCGCGGTGCTCGAGCAGGAGGGCCAGGTCACCTACCTCCCCCGCCGCGGCTATTTCGTCGCCGAGCTCGACCTCGGCGAAATGCGCGAGATCTACGCGCTGCGGGCGCTGCTGGAGGAGCGTGCCGCGCGCCGGGCCCTGCCGCTGCTCGACGAGGACGGGATGAGGCGGATCGAGCTCGCCGCCCGCGACTGCGTCGACGCGGCCGGCGGCGGCGACGTCGCCGGCGAGCTCGACGCCAACCGCCGCTTCCACTTCGCCGTCCTCGGCTTTCCCGATCAGGTTCACACCCTGCGCCTGATCCGCCTGCTCTGGGACTCGACCGAAACGTACCGCGCCCTCTACTACAACTCCCCGCAGGCGCGGAGCGAGTCCCTGCAGGCGCACGACCGGATCGTGCTCGCGATTCGAGCCCGGGATGCCGACCGCGTCGTCGCCGAGCTCGACGGCCATCGCGAGCAGGCCCTGGAGCGCATGGCGGCGATCCTCACGCCGGCCTGACGACGACCTACGGGTTCGGCTGGCGGCCCGCCAAGGGCCCCAGTCCGATTTTTCCCCGAGACGGGAGCGAACCTACGCTGGCAGCGTGGCTGACGTAGAACCGCTCGTGGACGGCGCTGGCGTCGCGGTCGTCGATCAGGCCGACGAGCTGCGGCCTCGATCCGGTGCGGACGATCCCGCGGCAGCGGCGGAAATCTCGCTGTTCGGCTTCAACGTGCCGGAGCTCGACCTCAACTGCGCCGTCCACCACCGGCGCGATCCGGTCCTCGGGCTGGTCAGCGGCGGCGTGGTGCTGATCCGCGGCGAGGCCGGGAACGCGGCTTTTGCCGACTACATCGATTACCGCGACTCGATGCCGATGCCGAGCACCGGGCTCGGCGCGGTGACCTATCCGAGCGGAGTCCGGATCCGGGTCGTCGAGCCGCTCGAGCGGCTCGAGCTGAGCTATGCGGCGCCGGACGACCGGCTGCGCTTCGAGCTCGCCCAGGAGGCGCTGATGCCGGCGGCGGGCGAGCCCGGAGGCGGCAGCTTCACGCAGGCGATGCAGAGCCGCGGCGAGCTCGTCCTCGACGGCGAGCTGATCGAGATCGACTGCTACTTCACGCGCGAGCGCCGCTGGTCCCCGACCCGGATCGAGGAGGACTGCCCGGGTCCACCCCTGGCCCGGGCGGGCGCCGTCTTCGGCCCCGATCTCGCCCTCCACTTCCGCGCTCACGACGGCGAGCACCTGGACAGCGAGAAGCTGAGGTGGGGATACGTCTGGCGCGACGGCGAGACGCGGCCCCTGGAGGCAGCTTGGATGCGGACCAGCCGCGGCGGCGACGGGGCGGCGCCGACGGGCGTCGAGGTGAGATTGCTCGACGCCCGCGGCGAGACCTACGAAATGGTCGGCGAAACGCGGGCTCGGGCTCCGATCAACGTCTGGCCCGACAGGCTCGACCAGATCTGCCTGATGCGCTACCGGCTCGACGGCCGTCACTGCCACGGCGACTTTCGAGACCTCCAGTCCAACAGCTTCCTGCGCTCGACCCGGGTTTGAGGCAGCGGGGTCGGCGGGCGGCGGGTGGGCCGGCGGCTATTCGGTTTCGGCCGGGCATTCGGTTTCGCTGGTCAGCACGGTGCAGAAGAGCTTTAGGAAGCGTTCCATGTTGGTGCTGAGGGTGGCCATCGAGTCCCGCATCTGCTTGGTTTCCTCCGAGGTCGCGGCCAGCGACCGATTGATTTCGGTGAACGAGCCGCGCATCGCTTCGATCCCTTCGCTCATCTTCGTGATCGACTCGTTCGCCGACCTGCCGGAGGTCGTGATCGAGCGGTTCAGGTGCCGCATCGTCCGCGCCATCCCGGTCGTCGACCGGGAGGTGGAGCCGATCCCGCGGTCGAGCGTGCCCAGCGTCGCCGTGGTGGCGCCGAGGCTCGCCGCCATCGCCCTCGTGTTGCCGACGACGGCGCCGAGGCCGCCGCCCATCCTCCGCAGCTGCACCCGCACGGTGCCGAGCTGCTGGATCGAGCTGGCGACGTTGCCGAACGAGCCCGAGAGCTGGGCCTGCCCCGCCGAGAGGCCGGCGAGCGGCACCAGTTTTTCGCGCAGGAGGTTGACCGGCCGGTTCATGCTCGTCGAGAGGCCCTGAAGTTCTTCGGAGAGGACGTCGTTGCTGGTTCCCTGGGTCGGCGGCGGCAGCGTCGACGCCGTCGAGCCGCCGTCGGCTCCGCCACCGTCCCCGCCGCCGCTGACACCGCTGGCGAGCTGCACGTTGACGGCGACCAGGAGGACGATGATCAGCCCGCCCAGCATCGCGGCCAGAGCACCTCGCAGTTCGCTGTCGCGCCGTCGCTGGCCCCGATTTGGCGCGGTCATGAGGACGGCAGCGGCCCCGGCCGCAGGGAGATCAGGCGGCTGCGCGAGCGCAACCGCAGGGTGCTGACCCCGAAGTCCTGGCTCGAGCGCGCACTTTCCCCCAGCACCAGGTCGTGGTCGACCGAGAGCCAGGTGGTTGCCTTCTGGGTGCCGCTGTAGGCGCCCCGGTAGGAGACCGACGAGGAGATGCGGACGGCCCGCAGGCGCTGGCCGCCGACCCGGAACCGCTGCCTGCCCCGCACCGAGAACGAGTAGCTGCCGGAGGTGGGGCCGGCGAACTGCCCCGACCACTCCGACCCCGATTCGGTCGCCGAGAGGACCGCGGGATCGGGTCGGATCGTCTGCGCTTCACCGAGAGCCTGGATCACGATCCCGACCAGGTAGACGTCGCCGCCGCGGATCACGTAGGTCGCCGTGTTGGCGATGTCGGGAGCGAGGCGCCGCTGGATCCGGAAGCAGGTGAGGACCCCAACCGTGCGTGACCGGGAGACCAGGGTCTCGCCGCGAGCGGGGAGGTCCCGTGCCCGCAGGGCGGCACCCGAGACGGTCTGGCTGCCGCTCACCCGGTAGCGGTACAGGCCGGCGGCGGGCGCCGAAGCCCGCGAGCGCTTCCCCGCCCTCTTCGGCACCTGCGCCGGAGACGAGCCGGCGCCGCACTCGCGGGCCGACGGCCGCGAGGGCGGCGCAATCGAGGCGCCCCCGCCGGCGGGGTCCGAGCCCCCGCACGAGCTGACCGTCGCGACGATCAGAGCGGCGGCTGCGAACGCCGGCAGACGCAGGGGCCACCGCCTCACGGAGCCGTCACGGCCCAGGTCCCGGCCGCGGCTTTGCTCGGCGCCCCTTTGAACTTCAGCAGCGCACCGCCGACGAAAGCGAAGCTTTCGGTCAGCGCCAATCCCTGGTCTTCGGCCGTGTAGATACAGAGGTTCCCTTTCGTCGCCAGCGGCAGGCCGACGGTGCCGGGACATTCGGCGGCGTGTTCGGTGCCTTCCTTTTCCTTGCCGATCAAGAGGACGGTCGGCGGCAGGGCGAGGCGGATCCCGAATGAGATCGACGAGCCGCCGAGGCCTTTGCCGGGTTCGACTTCGGCGGCGAGCACGCCGGCCACCCAGGTCCCGGTCTCGGTTTTGCCCGAAGGCAGGGTGCCGCCGGCAAGCCAGGGGCTGCCCTCGGGTCCCTTCGGCCCGGCCGGCCCTTCCGGACCGCGCAGACCCTGCCCGGCCGCGCCCTGGGGCCCCGCCGGGCCTTCGGGACCGCGCGGACCGCGGGGGCCGCGCACGACCTTCTGCTTACTGGCCGCAGCGACGTGATCACCCCTGGCGACGGGACCGGCGATGTAGTGACGGGCGGCGATCGCGCCTCCCGTCATCGCAAATACGAGCGCGACGACGGCGATCACACCGGGGATGCCGAACTGTCGCTTGAACCGTGAAAGCATCATTCCTCCCTTTGACAGTCAGCGCGGAGAGCGGACGTCCGGCGCGCGACCTTTCCGTTGTAGGCGGTGAACCGGCCCGCGACCGGGCCGGGACGGGCGCAGAGCCCGCGACGGTTGACGAAGAAGCCCCTGCCACCGCTGCCGATCGTGATCGCCAACCGGGTCAGCGAGACGTCGGGCAGGGCCGGGAAGGCGAGCTGCAGCGAGTCCCCCCGCGAGCGGATCTGGCCGGCCAGTTCGAGCGCCAGCTGGCCGCCGAGCTCGATCGCCAGCCCGGGCGGGCCGCCGGCCGACGAGACCAGGCGCACCGGTCCCGCGAGCGGCTGATCCGCCAACGGCGTCCAGGCTTCCGCCTCGCCGACCACCGAGTCGGCCGGGCAGCTCGCCCGCGGCCGGGTCGGCGGCCGGCAGGCGTCGTCGAGCCGGGCGCGGTCGAGCCCGATCGAGGAGGGCAGCGCCAGCCGGGCGCTGACGATCCCGGCACCGCCGGCGGGAACGCCGAACGTCGCCATCAGGCGGGGGTGGGCACCGACCCCGTTGGGGCCGACGGAGCGCAGGCTGAGCGTGGGCTGAAACCGTAACGCCTCGCAACCCGCCAGCCGCAGGCCAGCGGTGAGCTCGGCATGCGCGCCTTCTTGACCCGCGACCGCGGCGCTGACGCGCTTTTCTTCGCAGCCGCTCGGGTTGCGCAGGAAGCCAGGCGCATCGAGGTCGATGGCGATCGCGCCGATCCGCAGGGGGATGCCGTCGAGAGACCGCGGCAGCGGGTCGGATTCGAGCGTGATCTGGGCGGTGCGCGGGTCGACCCGCAGGGCCATGCGGTCGACGACCGCGCCAAGGTCGAGGAGCGGTTTGCCGCCGCTCCCGCCGGCGACGACCGGCGTGATCGCGACCAGGCCGTGGGGCGCGCCTTTATATGGACCGGTCAGGTACAGCGAGCCCGGCAGGACCAGCGGCGCCGAGCCGGTCCCGGTCGCCGTCGCCAGCGAGCCGACCCGGGAGGCCGCCGGGCAGGAGGCCTGGGCGCGCTCGAGCGCGCCGCCGCCGGCGACGCTCCTTTCCAGCGCGGCTGCGATCTCGGCCTCGCTGCAGCGCGGGCGGTACCGCAGCGAGGCCACGAGGCCGCGCGGCAGGCTCGCCGCGATCGTCTTCAGCGTCTGGTCGCCGGCGGGGCGCTGGATCTCGATCCGCAGGCTGGAGCGGTTCGCCGCCCGGCCGTCGGCAAGAGCGGCGGTGAGCGCCGGCATGAACGGCTTCGGGGTCGCCGCTTCGCAGCCTTCGCCGGCCCCGCGCGGCTCGAACCGGAGTCCGCTGGCGATCGTCTGCGCCGGTCCCCACCAGGGGACGAGGCGCACCTCGGCCGGCCCGGTCCCGCAGGCGGCCGGCGTCGAGAGCGGTGCCGCCGGGGAACCGGGCAGGTCGATGGTGACGTCTTCGACCGGCAGCTGCGGCAGCGGGTCGAGCGCCACCAGAAGGCGGCCGCTGTCCGGCTCGATCCCGACCCGGGCCGGCAGTTTGACCGTGAAGCCGGGCCCGTCGACGACCAGGTAGAGGGCCCAACGCGAGCGGAAGGGGTTTTCGAACGGCGTCGCCAGGTAGACGGCGCCGTGCAGCGGGGCTTCGGTGAGCGGCGTGTCGACGCTGACGGTGCCGAGCTTCGAGGCCTTCGGGCAGGGGGCGGCGCCGGCAGCGCAGCCGGCCAGGCCGTTGGCAGCCGCTGGGTTCAGCGACATCCCCGCGGGCAGCGCCAGCGTCGCTTCGCGCGGCGGCGAGGTCGCCGCTTCGGCAGCGGCGCCGGCGTGGGGCAGGTGAAGCCGCAGCTCGAGACCGGTCGAGGAGTCGGAGTCGGCGCTGGTTGCCTCGACCTGGACACCGGGTTCGAAGGGCACCGATTCGCATCCCGTCTGTTCCGGCGAGAACGCCCGGTAGGCCTGGTCTTCGCTCGATTCGGGCAGCGACAGCTGCCCCGCTTCGTCGTCATAGCGCAGCCGCAGCCTCGCTTCGGAGGTGCCGGCCCCGCAGCCGGCGAGGCTGTCGATCAGGGGCGGGTGGGGCGCCGGCAGCGGCGCACCCCAGGTCCAGGTCTTCGCGTTCATCCGTTCGGCGTTGTGGACGGGGTCGCCGGGAACGCCCCAGATGGTCATGAAGGGCGCGGGCAGGAAGTCGTTGAAGTTCGGCACCGTCTTCCGGGTCAGATCGAGCCCGAAGTCGCCATCGGCGCGCGGATCGACCGTGATCACCATCGGCACCCGTTCGAAGAGGATTTCGTAGGGAAAGCCGAGTGCGGCGAGGTGGCCGGGAGGCGCTTCGAGCTTGTAGAGGGGATAGGTGCGTTCGGGCAGTTCGCCGCCGAAGAGGGCGCCGACGACCCCCACCTGGGTCGCGGCCGGACAGCGTTCCACCGCGTTGGGCCGCCCGAAGAAGAGCAGGGTGCTTTCGAAGGAATCCAGCGGACAGGCGGGGATCTCTCCGAAGTTGGCGAGCACCCCGGGCGGCAGTTCGATCGTCGCTTCGGCCGTGGTGTTGACGCCTTTGAAGATTTCTTCGAGCTTGCCGCTGCGGGTCACGATCCCGACCGAGACGTCGGGGTGGGCGCCGGCCCGCCGTTCGGCTGCGGCGCCGAACAGCGCCCTGGGATCGACGAACTTGCGGTATTCGGCTTCTTCGAATCCAGGTTCGTCGACCAGGGGTACCGGTTCGTGCAAGGAGTAGAGGAAGTTGCCCGGCACCACCCCTCGCACGGCACCGGCGACGGGCCCGGCGAGGACGAGCAGCGCCCCGACGCAGGCCAGGGAAACCAGCGCCGACGACCGAAGCCGTCGTCCCGAGCCGCTGCGGTCCTCGCCCCTGCCCATCGCGAGCCGAGGGTAGGTCAGCCCCGGCGGCTGACCCAAATTTCAGCCCCGGCCTGCCTTCGCCCCCGTTTTTGACCGTGCTCGGGGCTGGCTGAAGAGTCCCAGGATCATTGCCGGCAGGTTGAAACCGAAAAGATGGCTGCTCCTGCTCTGGGTGGTCGCGGCGCTGGCGGGGATGCTCGCCTGGAGCGACCTCGACGGCCGCCTCAGCAGCGTCAGCGAGGCGCCCGACTCGGAGTCGCACGCGGTCTCCGAAATCGTCCGCCGGGATTTCGACGAAGCGGCCCAGGGCTCGTTCCTGGTCCTCTACGAAGCGCCGTCGGAGCGCTGGCGGCGGCCGGCGTTCGTCGCCGCCGTGCGGGCATCGGCAAGGCGCGCCGCGCGGGCGGCGGGCGGGCGATCCTCGCTGCTGCTGAGCATCAGCCCGCGGGTGACCTACGCGTCGCTGCCGACCGAGCTGTCGGCTGCGGCGGCGACCGCGCGCACGGACGCGGTCGAACGGGCAGCGGGACGGGTTCCCGGGGCGCGGGTCGAGGTGACGGGCTTCCCGATCGTCGCCGCAGAGCTGAGCTCGATCATCACCCACGACCTGCGCCGCGCCGAGCTGGTTGCGATCCCGCTCACGGGAGTGATCCTGCTGCTGCTGTTCGGCTCGCTGCCGGCCGTTGCGGTGCCGCTGCTGTTCGCGCTGGCGACGATCTCGGTGGCGATGGGGATCGTCTGGATCGAGGCCGCCTTCGTCGAAATCCCGGTCTACGCGACGAGCGTCGTCACCCTGGTCGGGATCGCGCTTGCCGTCGACTACTCGATGCTCTACGTCTCCCGCTACCGGGAAGAGGCGCGCGCCGGCCCCCCGGGGGCGGCGCGGACGCTGCGGGAGACGACCCGCACCGCAGGCAGGGCGCTGACGATCTCCGGCGTCGTCGTCGTCGTCGGCCTCGCCCCCTTGGTGCTGATCCCGATCCCCTTCTTCAGCGGCCTCGGCCTCGCCACCGTCGGCATCCCGCTGACCTCCGTGCTCGCCGCCGCAACCCTGCTGCCGGCACTGCTGGAGCTGCTCGGCCCGCACCTCGAGCGGCTGCCGGTGCGGGTCCCCCGACGGCTGCGGATCGGCGCCGGCGAGCGGCCGCCGTCCCAGCGCCTGGCCCGGATCGTGATCGGGCGACCGCTGCTCTCGGCCCTCGCCGCCGGCACCGCGATGATCCTGATCGCGTTGCCGGCCCTGACGCTTGGCATCACCGGCGGCAGCTCCGAATTCCTCGCTCTCGCCCAGCTGCCGGCGGGAGCCGGCGACGCCGCCGAAGGGGCGGTCCTGGCTCCCTCGGAAGTCGTCGTCGACAGCGGTCGCGACGACGGCGCCTGGGCGGCGCCGACCCTTGCGGCCGAGCGGCGGCTGGTGGCGCGGCTCGCGCGCGACCCGACGGTGGCGACCGTACAGGCGCAGAGCGAGCTGCCGCGAAGGCGGCTGGGCGCGGCCGCGGCCAGACGGCGGGCCGAGCGCCTCGGCCTCGTCGACCCCGGCGGCCGCTACGCACGGATCCGGATCACCGGCTCGGAGGCGAGCGGCTCGGGCGGGGCCGACGCCCTCGTCGAGCGCCTGCGCAAGGTCTACGTCCCGGCGGCCGGCTTCGGCGCGACGGCCCTGGTCGGCGGCGTCGCCGCGCGCGACTACGACTTCGTCCACGCGATCACCGCCAGCGTGCCCCCCTTCGCGCTGGTGCTGGTGCTCGTCATGTTCGTCCTGCTGGCGGCGATGCTGGGCTCGCTGCTGCTGCCGTTGAAGGCGATCGCGATGTCCGCGCTCTCCGTCACCGCCGCCTGCGGCGTGCTCGTCCTCGTCTTCCAGCTCGGCTGGGGCGCCCCCTTCGGCTTCGAGCCGTGCGATCGGATCGTCGCCTGGGTTCCGGTCCTCCTCTTCGCGGCGATGTTCGGGATCTCGACCGACTACGAGATCTTCATGGTCACCCGGATGCGCGAGGAGTGGCTGCGCTCCGGCAGGAACCGGCAGGCGGTCGAGGTCGGCCTGCGCCGGATCAGCGGCGTCGTCACCGCCTCGGCCCTGGTGATGATCGTGATCTTCGCCGGCTTCACGACCAGTCGCCTGGCCGCCCTGCAGCAGTTCGGGGTCGGCCTGGTCGCCGGGGTCTTCCTCGACGCGACCGTGATCCGGCTGGTCCTGGTGCCCTCGCTGATGGTCCTGCTCGGGCGCTGGAACTGGACCTTTGCGGCGCCCGCTCGTTGAAGCAGGGTCTTTTGGGTCGCGCCGGCCGGCCGCCGTATCGTCGCCTCCGGCAGCGAAGCGAGGACACCGGATGCAGCAGAAGACGAATCATCTCTCAGCTCCCTGGGTCCTCGGCGCCGCCAGCACGGAGGAGCTGCGGGAGCGGGCCCGCGAGCTACTGGGGCAGCTCGACGAAGCACCCGCTTCCGCGCTCCCCGCAATCTCCTCCGGCCTCGCCGCCGAGCTGGAGCCGCAGGCCCACCGGGCGGTGTTGCTGGGCGGCAGCCGCGACGGCCTCCGTCGCGGCCTCGGCGACCTCGCGGCGGGCCGCGACGGCACCGACCTGCTCCGCGGCGAGGTCCGCGACCCGGCCCGGGTCGCCTTCGTCTTCCCGCCGCTGCGGGCCGAGTTCCAGGGGATGGCGATCGATCTGCTGGCCGCCTCGCCGGCCTTCCGTGAGCGGATGCGCGAGTGCGAAACGGCGCTGGAGCCGTTCGCCGAATGGTGCCTCGACGACGTCCTGCACGGGCGCCCCGGCACCCCCAGCCTCCACCGCCTCGACGTCAGCCAGCACGCCCTGTTCGCTACCTGCGTCTCGCTGGCGCGGCTCTGGGAAGGCTTTGGAGTCCGGCCGGATGCGGTCCTCGGCCACAGCCTCGGTGAGGTCTCCGCGGCCGCGATCAGCGGCTCGCTGACCCTCGAGGACGCAGCGCGGGTGACCAATACCTGGGGCCGCTCGGCGATGCGGTTCGAGAACCAGGGGGAGATGGGCTTGGTCGCGCTGCCAGCCGCGGAGCTGGAGGAGCGGCTCGCGCCCTGGCGCGGCCGCCTCTGGATCTCGGCTCTCAATGGTCCCCGGTGGACCTCCGTCTCCGGTGACAGAGAGGCGGTCGAAGAACTGGTCGCGGCACTCGCCGCGGACGGCATCTCGGGGCGGCCGATGGGGATCTCGGCGCCGGGCCATTCGCCGGCCGTGACGGTGATCCACCAATGGTTCGCGGAAGAGCTGCCCTCGATCTCGCCGCGGCCCGGCACGATCCCGTTCTACTCGGGGGTGGTCGGTCGTAAGGTCAACCAGGCCGGTCTCGACGCCCTCTACTGGAGCAGCAGCCTGGGCCAGCGGGTGTACTTCGAGCCGGCCCTGCGCGCCCTGCTCGCCGACGGCTACGACGTTCTGCTCGAGGTCGGTCCGCGCCGTGTTCTCGCCGAGGTCCTTGCCGAAACCGCCGCTGATGCAGAAGCCGACGCGATCGTCGTCGGCACCTTCGACCAGTCCGATCCCGGTTACCCGCTGCGGGTCCTGGCGGAGCTCTTCGTCCGTGGCGTCGAAGTCGATTGGACGGCGATCTGCGGCGAGGAGCCGCTGGTCGCGGCCGAGCTCTGGCCGGCGCAGCGCGCCGCGGGCGGCGACGGCGCCGCCCTGGCGGAGCTGCTCAGGGACGTGCCCGCGGTCGAACGCGAAGCCGTCGTCCTCGGCCTCGTCCGCGCCGAGGTGGCGCGGGCGGTCGGGCTCGGCTCGCCGGCCGAGGTGGACCCGGGGCGGCCGTTCAAGGACCTCGGCTTCGACTCGCCGAAGGCGGTCGACCTGCGCAACCGGCTGATCGAGGTCACCGGCCTCGATCTCAGCGCGACCGTCGCCTTCGACCACCCGACGCCCCGCGACGTCGCCGGCAAGCTGTTGCAGGAGCTGGACGGCGGCGGCGAGCCGGCCACCGACGATTCCGCCGGTCCGAGCGCGGACGAAACAGCGGTGGAGGCGATCGACGAGCTCGACCTCGACAGCCTGCTCGAGCTCGGCCGCCGGCACCGGGACGAGCTCGAGCAGATCACCTAGGAGGGCCTAGCGAAACTCCTGATCTCGCTCTGGGAGCGGGTCGCGGCTGTCGCGCTTGCGACATTTACCCCACCCTGGTGTGGTCAATGTCGCAAGCGCCGTCTGAACCGACCGAGGACGTCGCCCCGC